>WNFO01004590.1_pt1 | contig 19650 bp, 18 predicted proteins | sample 5400251 | NCBI WGS metagenome assembly WNFO01 (sample SAMN13153354, study PRJNA577476) | soil metagenome | isolation source: 100 cm saprolite under Madrone tree | place: USA:California | collected 2016-06-14
CATCGAGAACAAGGCGCATCCGTTCTACGGCCTCGACTTCATCCATCCCGAACTGTTCCAGGAGCAAGGCTCGGCAGCGCCGGGATTTGCGGCGTTCGTATCGTCCGTGATCGAGTCCGGCGTCAAACCGGACGAGATGCCCGGAATCCGTTCGCGTCTCAAGGAACTCGGACTCGAGCCCTATGATTGCCTGTCGCCAGCCCTGATGGATGCGATCGCCACCCATGTGGCGAAATCCAAAGCTGCCTGATCCGGCAACCTCGTGTAGATTGCGGCTGGCGGCGCGCTCCGCCAGCCGCTATCACGTTTGACCCTTGGCAACCCTTGCGTCGTTGCCACGCCGGAGTCTTGACATCATGACGATCGAAACCATTTCCCAGAATCGATCGCACGACGGCGTGCAGGGTGTTTACAAGCACAATAGCCGTGAGACCGGGACCGGCATGACTTTTTCGGTCTACGTTCCTCCGCATCATGACGGCGCGAAGCTACCGGTGGTCTGGTATCTGTCCGGTCTGACCTGCACCCATGCCAACGTCACCGAAAAGGGCGAATTTCGAAACGCATGCGCCGAGTTGGGCCTGATCTTTGTCGCACCGGATACCAGCCCGCGCGGCGAAGGTGTGCCGGGCGATCCCGCCAATGCCTATGATTTCGGACTCGGTGCCGGCTTTTATGTCGATGCGACGGAAGCGCCATTCGCGCGCCATTACCGGATGTGGAGCTATGTGACGAAAGAACTGCCCGAATTGATTGCCGAGCATTTTCCCGTGGATCCCAAACGGCAATCGATCCTCGGTCATTCGATGGGCGGCCATGGCGCGCTGACGATTGCACTCTCCCATCCCGATCGCTACCGCGCCGCCAGTGCCTTCTCGCCCATCGTCGCCCCCTCCGAGGTGCCGTGGGGCATCAAAGCCCTGAGCGGCTATCTCGGCGCCGACCGGAAGGCATGGCGCGAGCATGACACCGTCGCGCTGATCGCGGCCGGCGCCCGGTTTTCCGATCTTCTGGTAGATTACGGTGATGCCGACCCATTCCTCACCGAACAGCTGCGCCCGGAACTGCTGGAGCGTGCTTGCGCGCAGGCCGAAATCCCGCTCACCTTGCGTTGTCAGCCGGGCTACGACCACAGCTACTACTTCATCTCCACCTTCATGAACGACCATCTGCGCTGGCACGCCGCGCGTTTGAGAGCTTAGCGCTTATTGCGGTTGCGGCGCGCCGTAATCGGGCGCGAGCAGCCGGTTGCGCAAGAGATAGCTCGCCGCACGCGACCAGGATTCGTCGGTGTTGCCGCGCATATCCGCGCTCATGAAGGTAACGAGATGTCCGGTATGGACGTCCCGCATGTAAACATTCATATTGAGAATAAGGTTCGAGACCTTTTGAACCATGCCGGTGATGGCAAGATCAGCGCCGAGCTGCTGTGCGTATTGCACGTCGCAGCCGCCGCAGGCCTGCAAATGGCTGCCATGCGCCGCAGCGTTGACCGGCGCAATGTCGAGGAGGACGAACTTGCCGGATTCCGCCAGCGCCCTGCGCAGTTGGTCGCCTGTGCGCATCAGCCGTCCCTGCTCGTCCGCCCGCAGCCCCTCTACTTCGCCCTGAAGGCTGGTGTCCACCAGTTCGAAATCAAACACCGCAACTTTAGGCGGGTCGGCACGCGCCGGCGCTGAGACCATCAGCGTCAACGCCATGAGGACGAACAGAAGTTTCATGATCGGGACCCGCGAAATCCACGGCAGCACAGTGGCAAAATGCCGGTTGCAAGGTAGGACAATTCGGTCATGTTTCAAGCTGGAAGTCCCTCTATCGTCGGTACAGTCGAAGAGGAATGTCAGGGAGAAAACATGATCCGGTTGTTCGTCGGCGCGATCGGCTTGGGTGTGCTGGCTACCAGCGCCCTCGCGGCCGATCCCGTCGAGATCGGAATCGGCTACCTTCATCGGGCCGGTGTCAAGCCGACACTATCGCTGGTCGAGCAGCCGGCCGAGAACGACGGTCTGGCGGGCGCCCGTCTCGCGATCGAGGACAACAACACCACCGGCAAGTTCCTCAATCAGCACTTCACCCTGGAAGAGCTTCGGCTGAAGGACGGCGACGACGCAGCCAAGGCGGCGGCCGCGCTCGCCGATCGCAAGATCGGCTTCATCATTGCCGATCTCCCCGCCGACGCGCTGCTGAAGGCCGCCGACGCAGTCCGTAATCGCGGAACCGTGTTGTTCAACGCCGGCGCGATCGACGATCGCTTGCGCGAGCAGGATTGCCGAGCCAACGTGATCCATGCTGCGCCCACGCGTTCGATGCTCGCGGACGGTCTCGCCCAATATCTTGTATGGAAACAATGGAAGCGCTGGATGCTGGCGGTGGGATCGCACGAGGAAGACAAGCTCTTTGCCGAAGCGCTGCGACGCGCCGCCTCGCGCTTTGGCGCCAAGATCGTCCAGGAGCGCGTATTCGAGGATAGCGGCGGCGCACGTCGCACCGATAGCGGTGTGACCTTGATCCAGCGTCAAATGCCCGTGTTCACCCAGCAAGCTCCCGCCTATGACGTTCTCGTCGCCGCAGACGAGAGCGAGGTATTCGCGCCGTACCTGCCCTACCGAACCTGGGACCCGAGGCCGGTCGCGGGATCCGCCGGCCTTGTTCCGAAAAGCTGGGACGCCGCTCAGGACCAGTGGGGCGCGGTACAGATGCAAAACCGCTTTCTGAAGTTGAATTCGCGGCATATGACGGCGCTGGACATGCAGGCATGGACCGCAGCGCGCATGATTGGCGAGGCTGCGTCGCGCAAAAATTCCGGAGATCCGAAATCGGTGCTCGACTTTCTCAAGGGACCGGATTTTTCCATCGCCGCCTTCAAGGGTCAGCGACTGACGCTGCGGGATTGGAACCTGCAGCTTCGCCAGCCAATTCTGCTGGCGGACGGCCGCATGATCGTATCGGTCTCGCCGCAGGAAGGCTTCCTGCATCAAGTCTCGGAACTCGATACGCTCGGCCTCGACCGGCCTGAAACCAAATGCAAGCTGCATTGAAGATGGAGAGATCGCCCATGCGTCGTTGTCTGCTTGCCGGAATGGCTGCCTGGCTTGCGGCCGCCACGCCCGCGGCGGCCGTCATCGCCTATGTGTCGAATGAAAAGAGCAACACGGTATCGGTGATCGATACCGACAGCTGGACCGTCACCAAAACCATCAAGGTCGGCCAGCGCCCGCGCGGCATCGACTTTACCAGAGACGGCAAGTTCGTGCTGGTCGCGGTCGGCGATGACGACACCATTCAAGTGATCGACGCCGCGACCCAACAGGTGGTGGACACCCTGCCCTCCGGTCCAGATCCCGAGCTGTTCGTGCAGGATGCCGCCGGCAAAGTGCTGTATGTCGCCAACGAGAACGACAACACGGTCACCGTCATCGATCTCGAAAAGCGCGTGCGCATCGGCGACGTCCAGGTCGGCGTCGAGCCCGAGGGCATGGCCATCAGCCCGGACGGCAAGATTCTGATCAACACATCAGAGACCACCAACATGGCGCACTTCATCGACACCGCGACGCGCCAGATCGTCGCCAACGTGCTGGTCGATGCGCGGCCCCGCTTCGCCGAGTTCAAGCGTGACGGCTCCGAGCTGTGGGTGTCCTCGGAGATCGGGGGCACGGTGTCCATCATCGACCCGGCAAAACGCGAGGTTACCGGCAAGATCACGTTCAGCATTCCGGGCATGCGGCGCGAGGCCATCCAGCCGGTTGGCATCGGCATGACCAAAGATGGCAAGACCGCTTTCATCGCGCTTGGCCCTGCCAACCGGATCGCGATCGTCGATGGCGCCAGCCATCAGGTCACCAAATACCTTCTGGTCGGACAGCGGGTCTGGCACATGGCATTTACCCCGGATGAAAAATATCTGCTGGTGACCAACGGCGTATCCAACGACGTTTCGATCATCGATGTCGTTGCGCAGAAGGTGATCAAGACAATCCAGGTCGGCGAGCTGCCCTGGGGCATCGCGATTGCGCAGCCATGACCGCAACCGACGCGCCCCTCGCCGGACAGACTCCTCCGGACAGTCACCGCCGCAGCAGTCCGGCCGAAATGCCCGCGCTGTCAATCGACGGCGTCAGCCATTCCTATGGCGCCCGACGCGCCCTCATCGACATCAACTTCACCGTCGCGCCGGCAAGCTTCACGGCGCTGCTTGGCCTCAACGGCGCCGGCAAGAGCACGTTGTTCTCGCTGGTCACGCGGCTGTTCGGGATCCAGGCCGGACGCATCGGTATCTTCGGCCACGACATCGGCCGTGAGCCCGGCGAAGCGCTGCGGCTGCTGGGCGTGGTGTTCCAGCCGCGCACGCTCGACCTCGATCTCTCGGTCACGCAAAATCTGCTGTATCATGCTGCCCTGCACGGCATCGATCGGCGCGAGGCGCGCTTGCGCGCCGGTGAAGTGCTCGCGCGCATCGGCCTTGCCGACCGCGCCGGCAGCAAGGTGCGCGACCTCTCGGGCGGCCAGATGCGGCGGCTGGAAATCGCGCGCGCCTTGCTGCACCGTCCTCGCCTGCTGCTGCTTGACGAGGCGACGGTCGGCCTCGACGTCAAGGCGCGCGCCGATATCCTCGGCCATGTCCGCCGGCTGGTCGCCGAACAAGGCATCGGCGTGCTGTGGGCCACCCATTTGTTCGACGAGATCATCCCCAGCGATGAACTCGTGGTACTGCACCAGGGCCAGGTTCTCGCGCATGGTCCGGTCGCACGCATCATCGCCGACACCGCAACACAGGACATCAACACCTCATTCAAGCGCCTCACCGAAACCGCGGCAGAGTCCGGGAGCCTTTCGCCATGACCTCCGCCATCATCAAAGATCAACCGACCGGGTTTTCGCCCGCGCAGTACCTCACCTGCCTGAATGGCATCGTGTGGCGCGAGGCCCTGCGCTTCCTGCATCAGCGTGAGCGCTTCGTCTCGGCGCTGGTTCGGCCGCTGGTGTGGCTGTTCATCTTCGCGGCCGGCTTCCGCCAGGTGCTCGGCATCTCCATCATCCCGCCCTACGAAACCTACATCCTTTACGAGGTCTATATCGCGCCTGGACTGATGGCGATGATCCAGCTGTTCAACGGCATGCAGTCCTCGCTCTCGATGGTCTACGACCGCGAGATGGGCAATATGCGCACCCTGCTGGTGAGTCCGCTGCCGCGCTGGTATCTGCTGTTCTGCAAGCTTCTGGCGGGAACCGCGGTCTCGCTGCTCCAGGTCTATGCCTTCCTGCTGATTGCATGGCTCTGGGATATCGAGCCGCCGCCGATCGGCTATCTCACGGTCCTGCCGGCGCTGGTCCTGTCGGGCCTGATGCTCGGGGCGCTCGGCATGCTGATTTCTTCAGGCATCAAGCAACTCGAGAATTTCGCCGGCGTGATGAACTTCGTTATTTTCCCGATGTTTTTCGCTTCGTCCGCGCTTTATCCGCTATGGCGGGTACAGGAGGGAAGCCCGATGCTCTATTACGTTTGCCTGTTCAATCCATTCACCCATGCGGTCGAGTTGATCCGCTTCGCGCTGTACGGACAAATCAACTGGATCTCGCTGGCGGTGGTTGGCGGCTGCACGGCGGCCTTCATGATCGGGGCAGTGTTCGCCTATGATCCGTCGCGCGGCCTCAGCCGCCGCGGACCCGCCGGAGGCGAGACATGAATTGGGGCATCATCATCTGCACGGTGCTCGCGGTCGCTGGATCGGCCGAACGCTGCCTCGCCGCGGATCCGCGCTATCCAGACTGGCCGTGCTCCCAGGCCAAGGTGCCGGATGTCTCGCTCGCCGCGGTGTGGGCAGGTCCGCCGCTCGACGACGTCGCGAGTAAATGGAAGGACGACGCCAAGGTGAGCGCACTGGTGCCGCGGCTGGCCGCAAGGCGCACGCCGCTCGATGAAGCCCAGAAGGCGATCACGGAATTTCTTGAGGGCTCGGCGGCGCAAAAGACCGAGATGGGCAAGCTGTTGTTCGCCGGCCTGTTCGACACGCTCAATGCGCAGCGCGCGTCTGTCATGAGCGGGCTTGAACGGGTGACCCGCAAACAGCGCGAGGCAGCAGACAAGATTCGGAGCGACACGCTTGCGCTGCAGGCCCTGCAGGGTGCGTCCCCGCCCGATCAGCCCAAGCTCGACGAACTCGGCAATCAGCTGGTCTGGGAAACACGTATCTTCGAGGATCGCAGCCGGGTGATCAAATTCGTATGCGAGGTACCGACGGCGATCGACCAAAGGCTGTTCGCGCTCGGCCGTGTGATCCAGCAGGAGATGGAATAGCGCGCCGCGTGCCGCCGGCCGCTTGCCGGTGCTGCCCGCCGGTTAACGCGGCGATGAGCTCTCCTCACCTGCCCGTGGCTGCGGCTGCGATTCGGCCACCGGCAAATCGGCGCGCTGCCAACCGTCAGTCCCTTCGGGATACCAGGCCACGTTGCGATACCCGTAGGACAACGCCCGTTTGGCCACGTTCCACGACATCCAGCAATCGGTCAGGCAGTAGATCACGAGCAGCGTCGCGCTGTTGCCGCCGGTAGCACGGGCAAGTCCGTGCCGCAGATAATCTTCGGTCGCCGCGGCGAGGGTTCCGTAACCGGTGTCCGGCAGCCAGATGCTGCCAGGGATATTGAGCCGAGGCTTCTCGCGCCAGATCGTGCCTGCGGGAAGGTTTTGCGGCTTCGGCGCATGCGGCAGCACATCGATGAATACACCCGCCCCCGCGCGCCAGATGGCTTCGGCCTCTCCGGTCGCCAGAACGCGCGCGCCGGCGAGGGTTACCGGAACAGGTGCGCGATAATTATCGGTGCGGTATCCCTCGGGCTCGGGAGCGTTTTCCTGCGCGTGCGCCAGCAGCGCCAAGGCAACCGTAAAGGCAAGCGTGGCGGCGATCAGGCGCGCAAGCTTCAACATCATGGCTGCTTCGTCGTCGTCTCCGCGGTGATCGGCTTATCGTTTTCGTCGAGCAGCGGTACGCCGAAGTCGAGCAGTATCTTGTTGATGGCCGGTTGGTTCTCCTGGATCAGGCGGTTGAGCTGCCGTTTCCAGTTCTGATCGGCCGGCCGGACACCCATGCCGATCCGAAAAGCAAGGCGCGGTCCCGAGGTTTCCTTGACCAGTGGGGTGACGTGGAGCGGCGGGCTGGCCTGCTTGGCGAAATAGCCCGCCATCGGCCCCCACAGAACGCCGGCGTCGATCTCCCCAGACATCAGATCCTTGATCATGGCCGCTGACGAAGAATCGAAGCGGGTATCGATCATCAGCGGGTAAGGCCTGGCATTCGCCATCAGGCCGGCGACCGCCATGTTGGTGGCAGGCGGCGTGCCGGCAACGATGCCAATGCGTTTGTCCTTGAGACGCGCGTCTTCAAGCGTCGCAACATCATCGAGACCGCTGCCCTGCTTGGCGACAAGCGCGTAGGCCGTGCGGTAATAGGGATTGGTGCCCTGAACGAGATCGTCGCCTTGCGGGAATCCCATGATGACGTCGCAACGATGGGCGGCAAGCGTCATCCGGACGAAACCGGTCGCTTGCGGAAAGTACATATAATCCAGCTTCTTTTGAAGCTTTTCGGCGAACAGTTCGCCAAGCTTGTTCTCGAACCCTTCGCCCTTCTCGTTGGAGAACGGCAGATTGCGCGGATCGGCGCATACTCGGAGCACCTTTGGATCGACCAGTTCGATCGACAGATCGGCGCCATCAGTCGTTTGCGCTCGCGAGACCTCCCGGTCGATCAGCAGAACAATGAAGGCAGAGAGTGAAATCAAGAGCCAGCGGCGCAGCGCGGCATTGGTCATCGCCGTCTTCTCCTTGTAGATCGGGGTGGCCAGTCAGACATCAACGAAGTCCCTGCCGCAAGAGGCTTTGCGCGCGCCTTGGGATCATCGCTTGCCCATGCAGGAATCTTCCGCCTGCTGGGCGGCGGGAGGCTTGTCTTCGTGTTTCGCCGGCCGCACCCGCCCCACCGCGTCATAGGCGCGGGCACGCAGATAGACGTAAAGGTCGTCCATGTAGCAGGGATAGCGGCGGTATCCGGAATAGGTGTACCAGTCGACCGTCCCATCGGATGCGATCTTGAACGTCGGGCTGCCCTCCTTGTCCAGATACTTGCCGTCCTCGGATTTAACCGCGGCTGGATCGACCGCGTCTTCGGCGAAAGCGAACCCTCCAGATGCCACGAGGGCTATCGTGGCAACCACCAACCAGTTCTTGTGCAAAGCAATGTCCTTGAGCGTTCGATGACAGACGTTCCGGCACGTGGAGCAACTCCACGCGCCGGAACAATGTTCTGATCAGCTCACTGCGGCAGCGCGAACACCGTGAGGTTGCCGCCGAGCGCGGTGTAGTTGCTCAGCGCAGCGTAGCCGCCGACAGCGCCGAGGCCCGCGGTCGGATCGGTCAGACCGGCCGCAAGCCCGATGCCCGCCCAGCCGCCGACGCCGGACAGCACCGCCACGTACTGCCTGCCGCCCTGCTCATAGGTCGTGACGTTGCCGATGATGCCGGACGGAGTCTTGAACTTGTAGAGCTCCTTGCCGGTCTTGGCGTCGACCGCCTTGAGATAGCCCTCCAGCGTGCCGTAGAACACCACGCCACCGGCGGTGGCGAGCGCACCCGACCAGACCGAGAACTGCTCCTTATTCGACCAGGCGATCTTGCCGGCCTTGCCGTCCCACGCGATGAAGTTACCCATATGGGTCTCGCCCGGAGGCGGATACATCGACAGCGTCGCCCCGACATAGGGCTGGCCCGCGGTGTAGCTCACCTTGAACGGCTCGTAGTCCATGCAGACGTGGTTGGTCGGCACATAGAACAGCTGGGTGTCCGGCGAATAGGCCGCCGGCTGTTCGTCCTTGGTGCCGAGCGCCGCCGGGCAGATGCCCTTGTTGTTGTGGTCCTCGCCCTGCTTGTCGGTCGAGTATTGATCGAGAACCTTGGGCCGGCCGTAGGTCGGCGAGCTCTTGTTCATGTCGACGCCAGAGGTCCAGTTGACCTTCGGATCGTACTTCTCGGCCACCAGCAATTCGCCGGTGCCGCGGTCGAGCGTGTAGCCGAGCCCGTTGCGGTCGAAATGGGTCAGCAACTTGCGCTCGGCGCCGCCGACCTGCTGGTCGCTGAGGATCATTTCGTTGACGCCGTCATAGTCCCATTCATCATGGGGCGTCATCTGATAGACCCAGCGGGCCAGCCCGGTATCCGGATTGCGCGCGAAGATGGTCATCGACCACTTGTTGTCGCCCGGACGCTGCTTCGGGTTCCAGGTCGAGGGATTGCCCGAGCCGTAGTAGACGAGGTTCAGCGCCGGATCATAGGACATCCAGCCCCATGTGCAGCCGCCGCCGATCTTCCACTGATCGCCCTGCCAGGTCTTGATGCTGGAGTCCTTGCCGACCGGCTTGCCGAGTTCGGTGGTCTTGTCGGGATCAACCATGATCTGGTCGTCCGGCCCTTCGGAGAACGCCCGCCAGGCCTGCTTGCCGCTCTTGAGATCGTAGGCGGTAACGTGACACTGCACGCCGAATTCACCGCCGGAAATGCCGACCAGCACCTTGTCCTTCACCACCAGCGGTGCCGAGGTTCCGGTCGAGCCCTTGCTGGGATCGCCGTTCTTCGCGGTCCACTCCACCTTGCCGGTCTTGGCGTCGAGCGCGACCAGCGTGGTGTCGGCCTGATGCAGGAAGATCTTGCCGTCGCCATACGCCACGCCGCGGTTGACGGTGTCGCAGCACATCACCGGGATGACATTGGGATCCTGGGTCGGCTCATATTTCCAGATGATCTTGTTTTCGTTGGCAAGATCGAGGGCATAAACCTTGTTGGGAAACGGCGTGTGAACGTACATCGTGTTGCCGACGATCAGCGGTCCGCCTTCGTGGCCGCGCAGCACGCCGGTCGAGAACGTCCAGGCCACCTGCAACTTGCCGACATTGGCTGCGGTGATCTGATTGAGTTTCGAGTATCGCTGATTGGCGTAGTCGCCGGCCGGCATCGCCCATTCCTTGGGGTTCTGCGACAGCTTGATCAGTTCGTCGTTGGCGGTGGCGGCGCCTGCGGCGAATGCCGCCACGGCGCCTAGACAGGTTGCGAGTAGCACCTTGCGCATATTGAACCCTCCCAGGTTGTTTCCAGTTTTATATGATTTGTGCGATGGGCATGCGCCCAGCGTCAGCTCTTGCAGTGGGATGTTCTTCCGACATCGAATCGCAGATTCGGCGACGTATCACCCGGTCTTCGTCAACGCCAAGCACACATGTCCGCAAAGCACCGAAGCATGCCGCCCCGGATTGAGGATTTCCGTGCCTTGTGAGAGATCACCACGTAAGTGAGTCAGAAGCCGATGCTGCCCGACAGTTTCCTCCTCCAGATATGAGCCTTTATATGAGCCTTGGGTTTCCGTCGAAACGGACCACTCGCTCTATTTTCCTGCGTATTCCTATCCGGTTCGGCAAACGGAAACTTGCCCAAGAGGGAAGCCCGCTTGCTCGAAAGCGAAGCTCAATGAATATTTTAGCTGTCAGCCCGTGTTCTCCCGCGGGCGTTGCCTTCGCCCAACGTGGCGCCAGTCCCTTGGGGACCGGTACCCGAGCAAGACAATGTTCAGGTTCCCCTTGACGACGCTGAAACTAAGTCGGAGGATCGCCGGATGGACGTCAGGAGGAACGCTGCTCAAGCTCCAACGCCCGCTTTAAATCGAGGTAAATGTCGCTTCTTGGTGACCCGACGCCTCGCGGCGCCGTCACGTTTTGATCTCAAATCAGTGGCTGGGTAATGTCCAATACCGTCCGTTCACTTAGCACCTCCGGATTGGCGCCGAAGAAGCAGATCCAGTGTTGGACCGATGCGCTGACTGAGCTTTGCGGTCAGTTTGATATTGATCCGCTGGAAGCTTCGTCGCTGGAAGGACAAATCAACTATACGACCGTTTCGCGGTTGAAACTCTGTCAGATCGAGACAAGTCAGCATCGGCTTGCGCATCCCATTTCGCGGGCGAAATCAGGCGAACATCCCTACGTCAAGATCCTGTTTCAGACATATGGAATTTCCCATTTCGAGCAGAGCGGCCGCCGCATCGAGCTCATGCCCGGCGATTGTCTCGCCTATGATGTGTCATGCCCGCATACTATTATCAGCCCGTCGCTAACGCGGCACGAAGTAGTCATTGTACCAAAGGATTTGCTGGAAGAACGCGGTTTCCATTCGGCGAAGATGTCGGCATGCAAACTGTCGGCGCGCACCGGCACCGGCCGGATCGCGTATGACTTTGTACATGCCGCATTTGGCGAAGCACAGAAACTGTCACCCTACAACGCAATCGGCGTGGCTGATTCGCTGATCGATCTGCTGCTATTGCCTCTTCGCGAAGCTGGCACGATGTTCGATCATGGCGGTCCCGTGGCGATGTATGTGCGGGCTCAGGTCTTCATCCGCGAACATTTGCGCGACCCGGATCTCAGCATCGACCAGATTTCCGCGGCATTGGGCTGCACCAAACGCTATCTGCACATGTTATTCAGTGACCGGGGCATGACCGTCAGCGACTACATTTGGCGGGCAAGGTTGCAGAACTGCCGTCAGGAACTGGAGGCCCACGGCGGAAAAACAATCACGGATGTCGCGTTTTCGTGGGGCTTTTCAAGCTCGTCGCATTTCAGCCGTGTGTTCCGGAAGTACTTCGGAATTGTTCCGTCCTCGATCCACAAAGCACAGCACGGTAACCTTTCGCCGGATGTTTCGTAGCCCACGTCAGCTCGCGGGCTCGATGTCATAGAGAATGGCAAAGGGCGTGGTGACTGCCGGCTTGAGGCCACGCGGCAGCGACACTGGCGGGGACGGATCGATCAGCAGAACCTGGTTGAAATTCGCACGCCAGTTCGTCAGATAACGGGCATTGCCGAGCGTATCGTCGGAGAAGTGATCCTGACTGAGCACCGACCACTCCACGGGTTCGGCGGTCGGCTGCGAAATCCCGGCATAGTGTGCCCTCACCTCCAGCGGCTGCTGTGTTGGATCCGCAAACATCAGCGGCCAGAACGCACGGCGTTCAACCACCAATAAAGCGGCGAGATGGCCATCAAGCCGGTAAATTCCGGGCAATGCGCGCTCGGGCAGCGCGGCCTCGGTTATATGTCCGGGGTGGCCGCGGGCGACCAGGACACGGACACCCGGCTTCACGGGCGCCATGGCAGCCCGGAGGTCCGCAAGGTCCTGCCTATGTTCGATCCAGGTCGCCGAGATATAGCCGGCACGAACCGCGATCAAGATGACGAAGATCAAACTGGCCATCCGCGCATGCGCCGATGTCAAACGGGGCTGCACGCCGGCGAACATGAGTAGTCCCATCATCAAGGCCAACCGCACATCAACGAAGGTGCCGCCCTTGAGTGTCGAAGGTGCGATCAAAAAGAGCAGCGCCAGCGTTACGAGAGCCGGCGTCGTGGCCGGCGCGAACACCGCGTTGCGCCAGCAAATGACGGCAACCGAAAACACCGCGATCCCGGTGATGAGGGTCAAGTTCACACTGGTGGTCATGAACGGCGTAAACACCGTCCACAATTTCTGAAAACCTCGCCACGCGCCGATCGATGCCGCGCCGCCACCCAAGGGAGACGCAATATAAAGAATGACCGCCGGGCTTAGGGCTAATGCCAGCATAGCGCCGGTGCGCACAACTTCTGCGACACCAAGATCGCCGGACCGTTTCGCATTCAGCAACCGCGCGGCTTCCTCGGCGCATATCAGCAGCGCGAACAGGAGCAAGCCAAAAATGTGGCACAAGAAAATCACCGCGGCGGCCACCGCGGCGACGACTGCTGCGATCGACCGGCCGCCGCGCCGGCGCAGTGCGATCCATGCTGCGGCGCCTGCGAAGGCTAACCCAACAGACAGCAGGAAATTCATAAAGCCGAGATGAAAGACGCCGTTATAGGCAACTACGCCCGAGGCCAACGGCCAATACGAAAAGCGGTTGAAGGCAACCACATGATATACGATGACACCGATCACCGGAGCGAACAGGCTAAGCGCCAGCAACAAGCGCCCGCCAACATGCACCGGCGTCACCTTGAGCAGACCCGCGCCGAGTACATCCATGCCAAGGTTCGGCAGCAACCGCCAATGCGGCGCATACATCAGTGACAGGACAGGATCGCCGGGATGCGACAGTACGAAGTAGCGCGCGAGATGGTTTGGATAATCCAGCACCGGCGGCACGTCGACCAGAACAAACGGGACAGCCAGCACAACCGCAAGTAACAGTGCGCCAAGAAGCCAAGGCAAGCTCGGACGAATTGCACCATGATCGGCGGTCTGGACGACTTCGGTCGAGGGCAGGCGCATGCAGGACTCAGTTTCCGTGTCCCGCGCCGATCCAGCTGGGCTTTTCATTGCCCCGATTTTAACTCACAACATTGCCTAAATACCTAATTGTCCACGCCCAGTTACCTAATTTTCTACCGGGTTTTCGACGCCTTAGTCGGCTTTCCCTCCATCTCGAACTGTCATCGGTGCAAAATACAGTCTCCCACCGGTCGACGTTGTTCCCAGCCGACACGCTCCAGTTCCGGGCTGGCATCTTCGACCTGCGGATAACCAAGGCAGAAATATCCGATGAAGCGCCAATCCCTGGGAACGTCGAGAATCGTCCCGATGATGACGGGATCAAGGATCGACACCCACCCCATGCCGATGCCTTCGGCGCGGGCTGCCAGCCAAATGGAAAAGACCGCGGTCACTGCGGAGTAGTCCGCCATCTCGGGCATCGTACGCCGACCGAGTCCATGGCCGACGACCGTTGCTCGGTCGGCGAACACGGCAAGATGACAGGGCGCCTCGCGTAAACCGGCGAGCTTTAGGGCGGCGTACCGAGTCGACAAATCGCCAGTGTAGTCGCTAAGCGCATCGGCGTTGCAGGACTCGAAGTTGTCCGTCGCCGCTTTCCGACGGCCGGGATCGCCGACGATCACGAAACGCCAAGGCTGGCTGAGCCCAACCGAGGGCGCCAGACAGGCGATCTCGATAAATCTTTCCAGCATGCCCGGGGGCAAGGGTTCAGTGCGAAACCGGCGCACATCGCGACGCCAGGAAAACAGATCAAGCAAGCGCGTACGAAAGGCTTCATCGAAATGCGGCGCAATTGATCGATCGTTGTTCATGCTTACCCTCGCCTGCACCGAAATGGGGAATCTCCGCGGCGCGGCCCTGATGGCTGACATCACGATATCCGTCAGGAACGGAATAATACGTCGCTGGCGCTCATAAAGCGAAGGCTATGGTCGCGGGCGTCGCGAACGATCTGCGCCGGAATTCCACCGGTAATGATCGATTTTAAGGGTTGGAAGCCCAATCCGAAGCAAGACACCCGTCTATTACTTGTGAAGGGGGGTTTGAATTTGAGACCGCATTGTGCTTTTTAGCAATTGTCATCGGTGCCTTCCAAGAAGGTGAAACGGGAATGCGGTGCGGGGAGATCCCCCAATGCCGCAGCTGCCCCCGCAACTGTAAGCGGTCATTTGCGATCCAACTGAGCCACTGGACTTGCCCGCAAGTCTGGGAAGGCGGATCGCGAGACGACCGCGAGCCAGGAGACCGGCCGCTGACGGGTATCAACTCGTTCGACGGTGGGTCGACGGAAGGGGTGGCTATGGGTTTCCGGAATTGTGCTGCCGGCTCGGCGGCAATCGTTGCTTTGGCATGCTGTAATAGCGGCGCACGCGCGCAATCGAGTCCCGACCAACTCCCTCCAGTGGTGGTCAATCCAGACGGGCCGCCCAAGCCAGTACGGCAAATTCGCCGAGCCGCCAGCCCAGTCAGCCGACCCGTGCCGGCACCGAACAATCCTGACGCTCCACCTCCACAGCCCTCCGAACTGGTCGTCACACCCAACAGAGCGCCCGAACCGCTCAGCCGTACTGGCAGCGCGATTAGCGTGGTCAACAGCGAAACCCTCGCAACAAGTAACCCCGGCTCGCTGGTCGACGCACTGCGAACCGTTCCGGGGCTGGATATTACCGAGACCGGAGGACCAGGTTCGACGACCAATATTCGTGTGCGAGGTGCCAATACCGGCCAGACGCTCGTCATGATCGACGGCATCCGGATCAACGATCCGACCGCCGCCAGCGGCGATTTCGATTTCGCGATGTTCGCGCCGAGCGCCATCGAACGCATCGAGGTGCTGAAGGGTCCGCAAAGCGCGCTCTACGGCTCGGATGCGATGGGTGGCGTCGTCAACATCATCACCAAGAAGGGCTCCGGCCCCGCACAGTTCAATGTCCGCACCGAAGGCGGAAGCTACGGCACCGCGGTCACCAACGGATCGCTGATCGGCTCGTCAGGTCCATGGTCTTACGCGTTCACCGGCGGTGGACAGCACAGCAACGGGTTCTCGCGCTTCGGCTATCGCATCCCCCCGCTCGAAGCCAAATTTGGCCCGCTTGAACGCGATGGCTTCGACCGCGTCGGCGGCTCGGCGCGTATCGGCTACGACGCCGGCGAAGGGGTGCGGCTGGAAACCGGCATGCTCTCCTCCTTCACGCGATCTGCTTACGACCAGTCCACCGGCGCGTTTCCCGATACGCCGTCAAGCGCCACCCGGCTGCTGGAGCAGTTCTGGGCGAAGGCAACCGTGGACACGCTGGGCGGTGTGCTGACCCACAGCCTTCAGGTGTTCGACACCCATGTCGATCGCTCCTTCGACGATGTAACCTACAAGATCAACAAGCTGCCGCAGAATACGACGTCCATCGTTTCCGATTTCATTGGCAACAGCAGCGGAGCGGAGTATCAAGGCAACCTGAAACTGGGTTCGCTCGGGTCGCTGATATTCGGCTCCAGGGCGCAGCACGAGACGGCGGACACCTATACAAGCAAACTGCTGCCGGTACCCGGCCCGCGACTGCCGCAGCTTGCGAAAGCGCAGGACACCGATTCAGTGTTTGCACTATGGCAGTTGCCGATCGGCGAGCGGTTGAACATCACCTTGGGCGGACGTGTCGATGATGTGGTGGACGTCGCGCGCTTCGAGACGTGGCGGGCGACCGCCGCCTACATGATCAGTGAAACCGGCACCAAATTTCACGCCAGCGCCGGCACCGGCGCCAAGGCGCCGACGCTGTTCCAGCTGTACGATCCCATGTTCGGCAACACGACCCTTAGCCCGGAGCAGAGCTTCGGCTATGACGCCGGCGTCGATCAAAGCGTTCTTAACGGTCGTGCCGTCGTGTCCCTTACCGGTTTTTCGAATTCGTTCAGCAATCTGATCAATTTTGTCAGCGATGCCGCTCATCCCAACGGGCACTACATCAACGTTGCGCGCGCCGAGACGGATGGCCTGGAGGTCGGAGCAAATATCACACTCCTCCCCGGCTTGGTGAAGCTCAACGCGGCCTACACTTATCTTCATGCCGAGGACCTTGCGACCGGTCTGACGCTGGCGCGGAGGCCGAAGAACCTGGCGCATTTTGCGCTGACGATAACGCCCACCGACAGGTGGATGGTCGAGCCACGCGTCACCACAGTGTCGAAGCGTTTCAGCAGTGCCAATCAGGTCGGTCAGGTCGATGCTTACACCCGCGTCGACCTCTACAGCGAATACAAGATCGACAAGACCTGGAAGGTGTTTGCCCGGGGCGAGAACATCCTGAACGAACATTATCAGGAGGTTCTCAATTTCGGCACCACCGGTCCCGCCGTGTATGCAGGATTCAACGCCACATGGTGACGCCGGATTTCCCACGGCGTGTGATTGTTGTGACCACGGCGCTTGCGGTGCTGGCAGCATTGCTGGCGCTTGGCTCACTTGGCACCGGACCGGTAAGGCTGTCGCCGCTTACCGTGATCGACGCGCTGTTCGGCGGTGGCAGTGACGTACAGCAGACCATCGTCCGGGAAATTCGCTTGCCACGCACGATCCTCGGATTGGCGATCGGCGCGATACTTGGCCTCTCCGGCGCCGCGCTGCAAGGCCTGCTGCGCAATCCGCTGGCGTCACCGTCCTTGTTCGGGGCGCCGCAATCGGCCGCGTTCGGCGCCGTGCTGATGATCGCGCTGGGCTGGGCGGACGTGCGATCCTATGCATTGCCGGTCGCCGGCATCGCGATGGCGTTCGCGTCGGTGTTCGTGCTGCTCGGCGTCGCCGGCCGCAATGCCGGATTGCTGCTACTCATTCTTGCGGGCCTGGCGATCTCCAGTCTCGCGGGTGCCGCGACCGCGCTGGTGATGAACCTGTCAGCCAACCCCTTCGCCGCACTTGAAATCGCTTTCTGGCTGCTCGGATCGCTGGAGGACCGCAGCTTTCGCCATGTGACCCTGGCACTGCCGTTCATCATTGCCGGCGCCATCGTTCTGATGAGCCAGCGCAATGCTTTTCGTGCGCTCAGCCTCGGCGAAGAGACCGCGCAAAGCCTCGGTGTCGATGTCGGCCGATTGAGGTTACTGGTGATCGTCGGCGTGGCCCTGGGGGTCGGCGGCGCCGTTGCCGTCACCGGTACCATCGGCTTCATTGGCCTCGTCGCACCGCACTTGATGCGGCCGTTGATCGGTCACGATCCGGCACGTCTGCTGGTGCCAAGTGCGCTGACCGGCGCAGTGCTGCTGCTTGCCGCCGACATCGCGGTGCGTATTATTCCATCGACCACCGACATCAAGGTCGGCGTCCTCACTTCGATCATCGGCGTGCCGTTCTTCCTTTATCTGATCGTGCGCGAACGCCGCGCGCTGGGCGGAGGCGTCGCATGAGCGATCAGGTTCTGCTCAGCACGAATAATCTCGGCGTGACGCTATCCGGCCGCGCGGTACTTCGAGCCGTGTCGCTTTCTTTACCAAGCCGGCAATTCGTCGCGCTGGTTGGACCTAACGGCGCCGGAAAAACCACGCTGCTGCGCGCATTATCGGGACTGCTGCCTTCAACCGGCACGGTCCATGTCGGCGGCGATATCTTGTCGTCCCTTTCGCTGCGCGAGCGCGCCAAACGCTTCGGCTATCTGCCGCAAGGCCACCTCGTGCATTGGCCGTTGCAGGTCAAGGACGTCGTCGCGCTGGGGCGCTATCCGCATGGCGCGACCGACCCGGCACGGCTCTCGCCGGGTGACGAGGAAGCGGTCATGCAGGCCATGCAGGTGACCGACGTGGTCGCGTTAGCGCCGCGCCTGGTCACGGAATTGTCCGGCGGCGAACGCAGCCGCGTCGCGCTGGCGCGGGTGCTGGCTGTCGGCGCACCCATCGTGCTTGCGGACGAGCCAACCGCGTCGCTCGATCCACGCTACCAGATCGACGTGATGAAAAACCTGCGCAGCATCGCGGACAGCGGCGTGCTGGTGATCGCGGCGACCCACGATCTCGGCCTCGCCGCGCGATTTGCCGATAGCGTTCTGGTAGTGTCGAATGGTCGCCTGGTTGCGCAGGGAAAACCCGCGCAGGCGCTTTCGGAGACAATCATGGCGGACGTGTTTCGGATCAGCGCCTATCGTGCGGACTACCGCGACGAAGCCGTGATCCTGCCTTGGGCGGGAGTTTGATCGATGGTCCGGCTAATAGCCCAGCGCGAGTGCTGCCGCCAGACGATCGAGGCCGGCGGCGTCGGGCGGCAGACCGAACCGCAGCAGGCCGTCAGCCCAGTCAAAGCCTCTGCACCAGATGTGCTGCCGCGCCAACGCGCCGTGCAGCTTCAATGCATCGGGATGCCCGGCGAGGCGAAACAGCGACGTGCCGCCGACGATCGTAAATCCACCCTTCACAAGAACCTTATCAAGTTTGTCCGCCTCTTCGGCAAGTACACCGCGCGTCCGATCGGCCCATGGCTGGTCGCGCAGCGCGGCCGTGCCGATGTGCAGCGCCGGGCCGGAGCACGGCCACGGGCCGAGTGCAGCGGCGATGCGCCTGATCACATCGGGCGTGCCGATCGCAAAACCGAGGCGCAGCCCGGCAAGGCCGTAGAATTTGCCGAACGAGCGCAGGATCACCACCGGCAGATCAGTGCACATCGCCACCGCGCTGATATCCGGATCGACATCGGCGAAGGCCTCATCGAGCACCAGCCATCCACCACGGTCTTTCAATCGTGCGGCGGCACGCACCAGCGCGGCACGGCCGGTGATGCGTCCATCGGGATTGTTGGGGTTGACGACGACGACATGAACGGCGCTTTCGGGCACGCCGCCGAGATCGGTAACCGCGATGACTTCACGCCCGGCCTTCGTCCAGGCGACCGCGTGCTCGCCATAGGTCGGCCCAACGACAGCAACCTGCCCCGGTGCCGCGAGATACGGCAGCCATTGGATCAGCATTTGTGTTCCGGCAGCGGCAGCGACGTCAGCGCCATCCGGCATGCGATAGGCCTTTCGAGCGGCGGCCATCAAGGCATCCTCATCGGCGCGCGACGGCAGGCGTTGCCAAACGCCAACCGGCAAGCGCGCGGCGATTGGCCACGGCCGAGGGTTGATTCCAGTCGAGAGGTCAAGCCAATCGTCCGGCGCACCGCCATGACGCGCGATTGCTTCGGTCAGGTCACCACCATGCTTCATACGCGCTTCATGCCATCATCCGCGTCAAAGCGCGAGGGGGTGCGGAGTGCGTCCACCTCGATCGGTATGATGGCCTGCGTCATGATGATCTGCGCCGGGCTGCCGGGCAGTTCGCACGCC
>WNFO01002697.1_pt1 | contig 19635 bp, 21 predicted proteins | sample 5400251 | NCBI WGS metagenome assembly WNFO01 (sample SAMN13153354, study PRJNA577476) | soil metagenome | isolation source: 100 cm saprolite under Madrone tree | place: USA:California | collected 2016-06-14
GCGCGCCAAGTGCCTTCGACCGGCTTTCCATCGACAATTTTCGGGCCGGTCCAGCCCTTTGGCGTTCGGAGGATGATCATCGGCCACACGGGAAAGTAGGTAGACCGCCCGGCGCGGGCGTCGTTCTGAATCGAGGCAATGTCCGCGATGATGGTGTCGAGCGTATGGGCCATGAGCTGGTGCATGATCTCCGGCTGATGGCCTTCCACGAAATACGGTTTGTAACCATAGCCGGTGAAAAGGTGAGTCAGGTCCGCGTCAGTCAGACGTCCGAGGACGGTTGGGTTGGCGATTTTGTAGCCGTTCAGGTGGAGGATGGGAAGAACAGCGCCATCACGAGCGGGATTCAGAAACTTATTGGAGTGCCAACTGGCGGCGAGCGGGCCAGTCTCGGCTTCGCCATCGCCAACCACACAGCAAACCAGCAGGTCCGGATTGTCGAACGCGGCGCCGTAAGCGTGGGCAATCGAGTAACCGAGTTCACCACCTTCATGAATCGAGCCGGGCGTCTCTGGCGCAACGTGACTGGGGATTCCGCCTGGAAATGAAAACTGCTTGAAGAGTCGCTGCATGCCATCGACGGTCTGCGAAATGTGGGGATAGATCTCGCTGTACGTACCTTCGAGATAGGTGTTGGCGACAAGGCCCGGGCCTCCGTGACCCGGCCCGATAACGTAGATCACGTTAAGATCGTGTTTTTTGATGAGGCGGTTGAAATGGACATAGATGAAGTTCAGGCCGGGCGTGGTACCCCAATGACCCAACAGGCGCGGCTTGATGTGTTCGAGTTTGAGCGGCTCTTGCAGAAGCGGGTTGGCAAAGAGATAGATTTGTCCGACGGAAAGATAATTTGCAGCGCGCCAGTAGGCGTGCATCTTGCGGAGTTCTTCGTCGGATAGAGGACGAGGGGATTCGAGCGGCTTTGTCGAGCCTGCGGATGCTGCGGAAGCCATGTCAGTGCCCTCCCGGGAATTGAATCGAAGTCACCCGTTGCGGGCCGAGCAAGAAGAGGCCCACATTGGAGAAACCCCACTCCAATCTTATCCCCGCAAGGTTGAACAGGCCATTACAACAGTCTGAGCAAAACAGGGATCCCGGCTTCAAAGGGGCCGCTAGGCAGAGTGCGCGCGGAAGAGCTGCGCGAGGCGTTCGGCGATAACTTTTTCTTCGCCGGGTTGCAGCATGAACGAGTTCATGATCAGCCCGCTTTCATTGCTGGCCAGGACGATGGACGGTTTGCCGCTGCGCAATTGCCGAACCGCGTCGGCGGGCTCCAACGAAATGTGGCGGGGGTCCCAGTGAATTTCCAGGTGCGGAACGTGATTGGCGATGTCCGGGACGGAAAACGAAGTGCTGACACCGGGGGCGCGGGTAATTTCGGCGGAGATGCTATCCAGCCGGCGCCACCACTCTTTCGTGAGCGCGTCATGATCTTCCTTCAAGTAACTCTCGAGAGCTTTGATCATGCCGACGATTTCTTCCTTGCCGACTTTTTGGCTGCGGCCTAGCGTGTCTTCGTGCGGACTGTTGTTGAGCAGCGCGTAAGCGACCAGATCTTTCCTTCCGATCAGCAAGCCCGCGCATTGCGGTCCGCGAATCGCTTTGCCGCCGCTGAAGGCAATCAGGTCATAGCCCATGTTTGCGTAGTCCCACAGGTGCGACACGGGAGGCGTATCGGCGGCCGCATCGTTGAAGCAGGGAATCTTGTATTCCTTGCCGAGCTTGACCCACTCATCGACTTTGATTTGACCGGCGGCGTTCGCGAAATTGCTGAAGTGCATCATGGCGGTTTTAGGATTGACGGCCTTGCGGAGGTCATCGCGCGTTTCGACTTCAATAAGCTTCACGCCTGTGGAGCGGAGCTGATGGTCGAAACCGTTGCGATGCGATTTCTGGATGATGACTTCGGATTTCATTCCGGCGAGATCGGGAAGCTGCTGAATGAACTGTTCGTTGTCGCCCGTGAGAATTCCCGCGAGGCCGGATTGCATTGCCGCCGCCGCACCCGAAGTCACCAGTCCCGTGTAGCCAGGTGGCAGCTTCAGCATTTCCGCGATGCGCTTGCCGGCGGCCACTTCCAGCTCGGGGATACTGCAAAAATGCTGGCTGGCAAGCGTCATCGCCGCTTCCACTTCCGGGCGCATCAGCGAGCCGCCGAGCACTGTCATGGTGCCCTGGCCGTTGATCACCGTGGTGACGCCGAGCTCTTCGTAGACGTTGCCGGAGGCGCCGAATCCGCTGAGCTTAGTGTCAGCAGGTCCCGCGGGGCCACTGCTGCCCGCCGCAAATAGTTTTCTTGGACTCAGGATTGTAGAGCCGAGTGCGGCGATGGTGGACACGAAGGAACGGCGCGTTGGCTTCAAATTGAGTGTCATGTAGGCCTTCAGCCGAATTGCGGGGCAATGTATCATCTCTCGGCTCTTGACACCAGCCAGGGGAGCCGGCATTAATTCGATTCAACCAGAAAGAATGATGCGCAACGGGCTTGAGCAGTTCTTGAAAAGGGCACGCAAGGAAGAAAAAGATAATGCGGAGAGGCACAGAACTCGCCGGGGAAGCAGCAGGAGAGGCTAGGCCGGAAGTCGTCGTCGAAACAGCGACGAACGTTGTTCCACTGTGGGCGCGCCTCACGACCGGACCGGCCATCGTCATGTACATCGCTCTCGCGAAGCTCGCGATCCATCTCTATGCCGCGCGGTTCTACGGATATTTCGGCGACGAACTTTACTTCATGGCATGCAGCCGGCACCTGGCGTGGGGCTACGTCGACCAGCCTCCGCTCATCGCGGTGATCCTAAGAATCGAGCGGCTGCTCTTCGGCGACTCCCTGCAGTCCATCCGTTTCCTTGCGGCACTCGCGGGAGCGTGCACTGTGCTTCTCGCTGGATGGATCGCCCGCGAACTCGGGGGAAAGAGGTTTGCCCAGGCACTCGCCGCGTTGGCCGTGCTCGTCGCCGGGGTCTGCCTCGCGATGAACCACTACATCTCGATGAACGCCTTCGAACCGCTGGCCTGGGCGGGATGCGCGCTGGTCCTGATCCGGATCATCAAGACAGGCAACCAGAAACTGTGGCTGTGGTGCGGCCTGATCGCGGGCGTAGCGCTTGAGAATAAATATGGCATCGTCTTCCTCGCCGCCGGCGTGGTCGCGGGCCTGCTGCTCACTCAACATCGCTCCATGCTCCGTAAGCCGTGGATCTGGCTCGGCGGCCTGATCGCTTTCTTGATATTCCTTCCCAATCTCGTCTGGAATATCCAACGTCATTTCCCGTTTTTCGAATTGCTCGCCAACATCCGCCGCAACGGGCGCAACGTGCCGCTCACGCATCTACAATTTCTCGGCCAGGTGGCGATGCACATGAATCCCGCCTCCGTCCCTCTCGTACTGTCGGGGCTGTGGTTTTACTTTGCGCATCCGCAAGGCAAGCAGTTTCGCGTTCTGGGCTGGGCCTCGCTCGTTCTCCTCGCGGTCATCATGTTTTCAGCAAACGGGCGGCCTTATTACGTCGCTCCCGCCTATCCCATGTTATTTGCGGCCGGAGGGGTTGCCATGGAAGCGTGGTTCTCCCGCCGAGGAATGCAATGGCTCAAGCCGACGTACGTGTGCCTGCTGCTGATTACCGGCGCGATTGGAGCGCCTATGGCCATACCGGTGCTCTCCCCCGAAACTTACATTCGTTACTCGCAACGCCTGCACTTCGCTCCCCCGCCCATTGAGACCGACAAACTCGGGCCGCTCCCGCAGTTCTTTGCCGACATGTTCGGATGGGAAGAGATGACCGTCGAAGCCGCCCGAGTTTACAATTCCCTTCCACCGGAGGTCCGCACAAAAACGGCGATCCTCGCCGGCACGTACGGCCAGGCCGCAGCGATTGATCTATTCGGACCGAAGTACGGCCTTCCCAAAGCCATCAGCCCTCACCAAAGCTACTTTTTCTGGGGACCACGAGACTACACCGGCGAAAGCGTGATCGTCCTGGGGATGCGCCGAGAGGAACTTGAACGCTTCTTCAACTCCGTCGAACCTGCAGGCGAGGTCAGCCATCCGTACGCCATGCCCAACGAGTACTTCACCATCTACTACTGCCGCCAGCCGAAGATTTCCCTACAGCAGTTGTGGCCAGCAATCAAGAACTGGTCTTGAGCGGCGCGCGCTTCGGGGTATAAGAGGCCTCCTAAATGATTTTTCCAGCGCCGGCGACGCATCAGGCTTGCTTTGTTTTACGCTGACTCAGGCGGAAGCCTGTGCTACTGGTTGCGGACGAAGCTGCGGCTGTGGTCTTCCTTGCCTCGCCACAATAGGATCGTGAGCACGGCGATAGTTACGATTTCGAAGCCGGCGATGGCCCACTGGTAGCCGACGCGCTCGCGCAGGGCGTACTGGATGGAGTTTGTGGGCGAGGCCAGCAGAATTCCCAGTTGATAGGCAAGGCCGGGCATCAAGCCGCGGGCGGCATCCGCAGAAAGCTCGTTCAAGTGCACCGGGATTACGCCCCAGGCGCCTTGCACTCCCATTTGCATCAGGAAAGCGGACAAAATGATCAGCGGAAGGGTTTGCCCGAAGGCCCACAACGGAATCACGAGAAGCACCAAGCCCAGGGCGGCCATCATGCCTCTGCGACGGCCGGCCACTTGCGAGAAATGGCCGAAGAGGATGGCGCCGACGACGGCTCCGCAGTTGTAAATGATGGCCACGTTGGCGCGCATGGCACCGGAAAGCTTATGCACTTCCTGGAGAAAGTCCGGATACAAGTCCTGCGTGCCGTGGGAGAGAAACATCATGAAGGTCATTAGGGCGACAAGATACGCGAAGCGCTTCCATTCGCGGGCCACTACGCGCAGCACTTCGCCGGTGCTGGCGGCACGGTGCTGCCTCCAGGCCTCGGACTCCGGCACTTTCGTGCGAATGTAGAGCGCGAGAAGCGCGGGAACAGCGCCGGCCCAGAACATGGCGCGCCAGCCAAAGGCCGGCAGCAAAAAACGCGCGGCCACGGCGGCCAGCAGGTACCCGATAGAATAGCCGGCCTGCAAGATGCCGCTGAGAATCCCGCGCCAACTCACCGGTGCGGCTTCCATGGCGAGCGACGCGCCGACGCCCCACTCTCCACCCATGCCGATGCCAAAGAGCGCGCGCATGATCAGGAAAAATGTGTAGTTAGGTGAGAAACCGCAGAGCACTTCAATGATTGAAAAATAGAGAACGTTGAGCATGAGCGGAATTCGCCGGCCGTAGCGGTCTGAGAGCAGGCCGAACACCAGCGCACCGAGCGGGCGCATGGCAAGCGTTGCGGTGACGGTGAAGACGATGCTCTTTTTTGGAACGCCGAACTGGTGAGCCAGCGTGTCGTAAAGGAAGACGACTACGAAGAAATCGAAAGCATCGAGCGTCCAGCCAAGAAAGCCGGCGAGGAGGGCGTGGCGGGCGCCGGCATTTTTCGCGGCGTTCGTGGGCTGAGTCAACGCGCGGCTCCACCGAGATTCGTATGCTGACGCTGACGCATTCTAGTTGACAACAGGGGCCCGCGCGGCGCGACCAGGATGAACGCCCTCGACGAGATGGCTATCTTTCACAACAAGGACGCCATTGACCAGCACGAAGAGAATGCCTTCGGAGTATTGCAGCGGATCGTCGAAGGTGGCTTTGTCGATCACGCGAGCGGGATCGAAGATGGTGATGTCGGCGTCAGCGCCGACGCGGATTCGGCCCTTATCCTGGAAGGCCGGGGCGCGCTTTTCCAGGCGCTGCGCAGGCATCAAGGTCATCTTGCGCAGGGCGGTCATCAAGTCGAGAGCTTTTTCCTCGCGAACATAGTGGCCGAGGACTCGCGAAAAGGTGGCTTGACCGCGCGGGTGTACTTTCGCTCCGGTGATGGGCATACCGTCGCTGGCGATCATGACGATGGGACTGGCCACGGCGGTGCGAGCCGCTTCTTCGGGAATGGAATGGATCACGACGATGCCGCCTTGCTTGCGATACTTCTCGAACGTCTCGGCTGTGAGCCGCTCGCCGGTGGCAGTCCACTGCACATCGTTGTAGCTGATCCCCATATTCTCTTGCCAGCCGGGATCGAAGATGGCGGACTGCAGCGCGGTGCTGCCTGCAGTATAGGGATAGCACTCCGTGGTGACGTCGAGTCCATGATGCTGGGCTCCTTCGACCATGGCGATTAATTCCGGCGTGTACTTCAGTCCCATGCTGGTGATGTGGACCACGTGCAGAGGGGCGCCTGTCGCCACGGCTGCCGCAATCACTTCTTCCAGTGCCGCAAGCCCGGTATTCGGTTCTTTCAATCCACCATAGCGCAGATGCACATGCACCGATGCGCCATACTTCGCCGCGACTTTGAACATCTCGACGATTTCCCAGTGCGTTGCGCCCGGCGTGTAGTTCACGCCCATGCCTTCGGCGAGGGCGCCCTGTCGAAATCCTCTGTCAATCGCGGCGGTCATGTTGGCGAGCTCTTCGGCGGTGGCAGCACGATGAGCGGCGTCGCCTGCGGGCAGCATACCGGATTGCGGATCGCCCAACACTCTCATACGTACGGGCATGTGGCCGATGCTTACGCCGAAATTGATCAGCGACTTGCCTTCGCGGGCCACGTACCAGCGGTCAACGTCGTCGGTGCCGGCTTCGAGTTCGAGCGATGTGGTGACGCCGTCGCGGGCCTGAAACTCATAGTTGCGAGGCGCCTGACCGTGTTCGTGGAGGTCGATAAAACCGGGCGCAACGACGAGACCCTTTGCGTCGATGGTGGACTTAGCGCTGAGAGGCGTGGCGGAAATCGCCGCGATTTTTCCGGCGCGAATGCCGACGTTGCGGATGGCGTCGAGGCCAGATTCGGGATCCATCACGTGGCCGTTAAGAATGGCGATGTCGTACGCCTCATCCGCGGCGGCGCGGACGCGGAAGGTCGAGGCAAGAGCCGCAAAAGAGACGAGGAGAACCAGCGTGACTGCCGCCTTTGCCACATTAAGTCTATGCATGTGTTGCTCCGAATTTCCTTGGAAAGCTTGTGACACACAACCGACGCTGCGGCGGGCATCGTACAACAAAGTTGGAGTTTGTGTCGTCAGCTTGCGGGCGTAAAAAACCCGGGTCTTCGGGGGGTAAGAAGACCCGGGTCGGGGGTACAACAGAGGGGGGCCGGAGGAAAGTCGCGAGCCTCTAGTGCACGTGATGCACGGTCATTAGGCAAATCCTGCGAAGCTCTTCATAGGTGAAAAAAGTCTCTTCGTGATCGCCGGCGCGCTCGGTGTGTCCGAGTCCGGATTCATTGGAGATCCGGGAGAGCTCATTTTCCGGAATTCCCAGCAGCATGGCGGCTCGGCCTTGCGTCACGTATTTGGGAACTGAGCTGTCCATGTTCAAGCCTCCTTAGGCAGCAACCGTGGCCATGGAGTCTTCCTCCACAGCCAGAACCATTGTCTTGTAGATATCCACGTCCCACCCATCGCCGATTCGCATCCTTAGGGTATCGCCGCCCTCTTTCAGGAGCTTGCCGCGAAGCGGAACTTTGATGTCTCCCAGCGCGACCTGCAGGATTACCGGGCGTCCGATCCACGTCGCGAATACGCTGTGCATGCCCCCTCCCAAGTGGTGCGTGCTACGCAGGAGAGAATCGCTCGCCGTACTGCGGAGGCCAATGGTACAGAGAGGTCAGAATGGTAGTAAGAAGGTACTGCTTCAAGAATGCGGCAATTTTTGCGCGCTGGCTGGACCAAAGTACATCCGTACTGTTTTTTCGGGACGCGCGACCCATTGGCGGTTCGTGCGAGGCTTGGCATTCTCGGTGCGTGACGCGCAACCACCAACTCGGCCCGTTCGAACGGGCAATACCGGCCACCCGGCCAGGAATTGGCTTGGCATTGGGCGGGGGCTTTGCGCGCGGCTTTGCGCACCTGGGCGTGCTTCAGGTGCTGGAACAGCACCACGTACCTATTTCATGTATTGCGGGAACCAGCGTAGGCAGCATTCTGGGCGCGGCGTACGCAAGCGGGGCGCCGTTGGCACGCATCATGGCTACTTGCAGGACGCTGCGCTTGCGAGACATTGCGCGGTGGCGCGTCTCGCGGCTGGGCTTTGCGAGCAACCACCGGCTGGGCGACCTGATCGAGCGCGTTTTCGAGGCACGCCAGTTCGAGGACCTGCAAATCCCTATGGCCGTGGTGGCCACGGATTTGAACAGCGGCGAGCCGGTGGTGATTACTCACGGCAATTTGATTGATGCGATCCGCGCAAGCTGCGCGTTCCCGGGATTGTTTGAGCCGGTAGAGATTGGAACACGCTGCCTGGCGGACGGCGGGCTGGTGGCGCCTGTGCCGACGCGCGCGGCACGCGACTTGGGTGCGCAGTACGTGCTGGGTGTTTCGGTGGGCGTGCAGGATGGGTATTGCGGTACGCCAAGCAACATTTTTCAGGTGGTAAGCAGGGCGGTGACCGCAGCGCAAAAACATCAACACGAAGTCTGGGAGCGGGACGCGGACCTGGTGCTGCGGCCGGATGTGCAGTCGCTGGCCTGGGACGATTTCGAGCGCGCCGATGAGGCGATAGAGGCAGGCGCGGCGGTAGCACGCAATGCTCTGCCCAGAATACAGAAGTTTTTGGCGCGCGGGCCAAGCATCCGCGCGGATGCGCTGGAGCGCGCTCGACTGTGGCTAGCGGAGGCGGTGCGCTGATGAAGCTAAATGCCTGGTACGCAGTGTTTGCCTGTGCGGGGCTGCTTTGGCACGAATGCGGACACGACCTTGGCCTTTTCTGCTACCGTATCGGCTGTGGCGTGTTTAGTGCAGTTCGCGAGCGAGCTTTCGAGCTTGCGCCGCTGAGAGCCACAATGAATCCGGTGAGGACCCACGCGGCGTGCTCCAATCGATCCTTCACTTTCTCCGCTCGCTTTACGACCCCGAAGGACTAAAAGAACTCATCCGCAGCGGCGGCGCGCCGCTGGTTTGCACCATTGTGTTCGTGGAGACCGGACTTTTCGTCGGTTTTTTTCTGCCGGGCGATTCCCTCTTGGTCACGGCGGGCATTTTTGCGGCGGCGGGCGTGGTTCCCCTGCGCTGGCTGTTGGCTCCGGTGATGGCCTGCGCCATTTTGGGCGATCAAATCGGCTATTGGATCGGGCGCAAGACTGGACCGGCGCTTTACCGCCGGGAGGATTCGTTCTTTTTCCGGCGCAGCCATCTGCAGAGGGCTCACGACTTCTATGAGAAGTACGGCGGGCGGGCGGTGATCTTTGCGCGCTTTGTGCCGATTATCCGGACGTTCTGCCCTCCGGTGGCGGGAGCTGCACTCATGCCGTATTCGCGGTATCTGATCTTCGACATCACGGGCGGCGTGTTTTGGGTTGGTGGGATGATTTTGGGCGGGTACTTTCTAGGACGGTCGGTTCCCAACATCGGGCAGCGCATCCACTATGTAATAGCGGTGGTGGTGGCGGCGTCGGTGCTTCCGGTGGTGATCAGCATATTGCGGGCGCGGCGCGCAGTTGCTCGCGGCGAGGCCAGGTAGGCGTGGCGGCTCGGAAGGTTCGCGCGGTCATTTTCGATATCGGGCGCGTGCTGATCCGCATCGATGTGGGGCGCACCATGAAAGGCTTGGCTTCCGGAACGTCACTGTCGCCGCAGGAACTTTGGTCGGCCATCGAACAAGACCCACGTTGGAAGGATTGGCAGGAAGGCCGCATCTCCGCGCGGAATTGGCATCTGCATGTCAAGCAGCGCTTTGGCGGGCCGGCGACATTTGAGCAGTTCACCGACGCGTGGAACCTGGCGCTGGATCCCGAGCCAATACTCAGCAACAAACTTTTCGAGAAGCTTTCTAAGAGCTATCGATTAGGGCTGCTATCCAACACCGACCCGATACACGTGACGCACATGGAGTCGCGGTACGATTTCTTCTCCTATTTTCGGGTCCGCATTTATTCCTGCGCAATTGGGGCAGCGAAGCCGAATCCCCTGATTTACCGGGAGGCGCTGCGGGCGTGCCGGGTCCGAGCAGAGGAAGCCGTATACATCGACGACATTTCAGCCTATGTGGAGGCGGCGCGGCGGCTTGGCATGACGGGCATCCAATTTCAGACTTCCGAACAACTCGTATTGGCGCTCCATGACCTGGGCGTGCAGATCTGAAAAGCGGCAGTGTCAGTTTTTCCACGGTCGAAGTGTTCAGGTGCGTAATCTTTCCCAGGACTAGTACGCCGGACCTGTCCTCTCGGTCTGCTGGCCTGGCTTACCAAGACCCATATCTTCATTCACTTACGAAGGCGGACGTTCAATAGGGCAAGCGCGGGCGTTTGGCGCGAGGCATGCACTCGTCCCTACCAAGGGCCGGTACTCAAAACGAAGTTTCGCCCCACAGGGGTGAAGGAGAAAGATTGTCTATGTCCGACGAACACATTATCGAAACCAGAGAAACACCAACGTGGCAGCTTCCCGCGATCGTAGTGCTGGGACTTATTGCGGTAGGCGGCTTGTGGTTTGGCTGGAACGCTTCTTCCAAGCTTGATGCAACCCAGCAATCAGTGGCATCGCAGCTTAAGACGACCCAGCAAGCAGTGCAGCAGGATGTTTCGTCATTGAAAGACCGGCTGGCGCAGGACGAGAAGGCCAACACGGATCTGCAGGGCGACCTCAATGTGGTGACCAAGAAGCTCAAGATTACGCAAGGGCAGTTGAAGACCGCCCGCGCGGAATCCGCCAAGCTCAACGACGAAACCACCCAGAAGCTGACGGCACTGGATAGCTCGGTCAAGGGTGAATTGGCGACGAAGGCCTCCTCCGACGACCTCAAGAACGTGGACACCAGGGTTGGCGGAGTTCGCACCGACCTGGACACCACGCGCGAAGACCTGAAGATGGCACGCAGCGAGATGGGGACCCTGATTGCACGTAACCACGATGAGATCGACCAACTCCGCCGGATGGGCGAGCGCGATTACGTTGAATTCACCATCGCTGGAAAGAACAGGCCACAGAAGATCGGAAATGTGACCGTGGAGCTAAAGGGCATCAACCAGAAGCGCAACCAGTACAGCGTTGTCATGACGGTGGAAGACAAGCGCTTTGAAAAGAAGAATCGAGCACTGAACGAGCCGGTCTTCTTCTACACTTCCGGCACTCGTCTGCCTGAAGAGCTGGTGATCAATAAGGTCGGCAAAGACCAGGTCAGCGGCTACGTGAGCATTCCCAAGGCGAATACGCAGCAGGCGGCGGCGACCTCGACTTCCGGAAGGTGAACACAACGAGAGGCCCGGCCCAATCGCGGCCAGGGCGCAAAGGCGGGCAGCTTCGGCTGCCCGCCTTTTTTTGTTGCAGCAAGCGAACCGCAGAAAGTCCGCTACAATCACGTGGCTGCACGGAGCCACCTTGCTTCAGACACCCGCGATTGTCTTCTGCGATGTTGATAGCCTCCTACCGGTACGCGGGAAAATGGCGCCCGGATTCGATGAGTTCATGGCGGAGCTGGAACATTTGGCGATGCCGATCGTCTGGGTCACCAACCGCACCCGCCTCCAGGTTGACGATCCACGCCGAAAGCTCGGTCATAACCACCCCTTCATCGCGGAAGGAGGCTGCGGAGTTTACCTTCCGGAGGGCTATTTCCACTTGCGTCCAGCGAAAACCGTGCGCCTTGGCCGTTTCACGTGTTTGCCGATTGCGGAGCCCCAACCGGCAGCAGCAGAGGCTTTGGAGGAGCTGTCCGCGGAAACGGGCGTGGCGGTGGTGCCGCTGCGCTCTCTGTCTCCTCGGGAGTTGGCGCAAAACTCCGGCCTGCCGGCACAACAGGCGGAATTGACGCGTCACCGTGACTTCGACGAGCTTTTCTTCTTTGCTGGCGCCGCAGAGGCCGACGTGAAGCGTTTCACGGCGGAGAGCGACAATCGGCATTGGCAGTTGCGTCAGCGCGGTGTCCTATGGTCGCTCGCGGTTGGAGCAAACCTGAAACAGTGTGTGCGCGACCTTTCCAAACTGTACACCCGAGCTTTGCGCTCGCAGCCAAAGATTGTGGGAATTGCCTGCGGAGACAACGCCTTAGAACTTCTGGAGGCGTGTGATCGCGGCTTTCTGCTGGTGGATCGCACCACCTCGGCGGACGCCTCCAACATCGTGAACGAACGCCTCCCGGCCCGATTTAGAGAGATTGCGCTCGACTCGACGAACGTTTGGGAGCGAATTGTTGAGGCCTTGAGCGGTAAGGCCTAAGTGCCACCGGAAAAAATGTACCGTTGAATCGCCCGTTTTGCTCGAGTCGAGTCACCAAGACAATTGTGCAATTTGGCGCTGACTTGCAAACCATTGATTCTCGAAGACGATACCCGCGTCCTTATGCATCCCCGACTGGCCCTCCAGTTGCCCGTGTTATAATGCGACGTTGCGTCACGTCTGCCGGCACCTCTCGCGTGGGCCCACGGCGTAGCGGCCGAGTACTAGGAGACCTCTTACCATGACTTGGATCGCACGCTGCCTCCATGTTCCCGCCTCAGAGACGCAAAAAACCTTTGTTATTGCTGCCTGCATCATCGTGATGAGCATCATGGCCATGGGGCTGGTTTGGCAGGCCGAGATTATCGCGCACCAACGGGAAGCCATTCGCTGGCTCGAAGCCGCAAAGTTCGGCGGCTGAGGCTCTGAAGACTCCGACCTGCCCCGCATCGAACGGACTGGATTTATTGTCTAACCCGAACGAAAGCTGCTACGCATCTTCTGGCGATAATCGTGCGCGTTCCCGGGCGCCTACACTTTCCGGGGCGACTGTGATTCAATACCCTCACCAAGGGAAGTCACTCCGTGGAGTCTTGCTATGAAACACATCGTAGCTGTCTTGGTGCTGGCTCTGACGCCGGCGATCTTTGCGGCGCCCTGGCAGACCACGCCGGCTGAACCTGATCCGCAGGCCAATAGCGAAGGTGCCCGGTCCGCTTCCAGCAAAGCCACTTCACACGACCGCCATGTTCGCAAGCACCGCGCCGGCAACCGCCATCACCGCCCCCGAACGACGGCGAAGAAGAGCCACAACTCGTAAAATGAAATGGGGAGCCTGGCGGCTCCCCATTTTTTTGTTTGCTGTGTCGTCTCGGAAGCGACGCTGATTGCGCGCGTGTTTTCGGGCGACGCGCACCGCAAGAGCGGTGTGTTCAGTTTTGGTTCAGCTCTAAGCCCGGTGGAGTCATGCTCCCTCCAGAGCCTGATGAGCTCACGCTTCTCCTTTACTCCTGCGAAGCCCGAAGTGCAAGCGAAAAGATGAAGAAATGCAAAGGAGGTCAAACCGCGGTCGAGGAAGTTTGCGCACCTACTTGATAAAGAGCGATTCGCGAAGCTGGTCGCGCCCGATAAATGACTTCATGGTTCGGTAGCGGCCGAAGAGATCCTGAATCTCGCGATTTTGATACACGCGCTGCGCTGGACACAAGACCGGCGAGGAAATCATTTGCAGCGAAGTCGAATCCACGACGCGATAACGCTGGAAGCCCTCCGGCTTCTTGCTGTGAAACAACGCGAAAACGACGCCACCTGGGCGCAGCAGTTCCGTCAGATTTGCAACCATTTGCTTGGCTAAAACCGGTTCGAGGTAGTCGAGCAAGTCCCAGAGCAGGACGGCATCAAAGGAAGAGTTCGGATATCGCAGGTTGGCTTCGAGAAAACGCGCGGCGCGTGACGAGGGAGTCACATCCAGAGTGTGTTGTGCCGCGCGTCCAGCTGCTTCGCGCAGCTTTCCTTCCTCCTCCACCAGAAACTCCTTCCATGCACGGAGAAGATCCTCAGAGGAAACGCGAAACCCACGCTCGATGAAGAAACTCAGCGTGGTTTGCCAGGCAGGGCCGAGGTCCAACAGGGCGCCGCGGCCGAGTCCTTCGAGGTTCCACAAGAATTCTTTCAGCCCGTTGGAAACGCGGTTGGATTCGCGCAGTTCCGGAGCTCGACTTGCGCCCGCCGCGACAGGTGAAGGACCGGTGTTGCGCGGCCTGCCAGACATGCCCATCGTCCGGGGCAATTCCCGGCTGCTGGCCGCTCCGGCGCCTACGCCAATGCCTAGCTTGCTGAGGAAATTCATCAGTCTGCCGCCGATCCGGGGCTCACAGAAGTCACACCGCCTTTTGAGCTCCCAGCGGCTACGCCACGCGCCTCATCATGCTTATCGATAGGCCTCCCGGTTTCAATTTCAATACGGCCGCGCAGAACGGCGCCATCTTCAATCATCAGGCGTTCCGTTTGCAGGTCTCCGGCGACATTCCCAGTGCTCCAAAGCTGAATCTTTTCGCGGCCTACGATTTTTCCGTCCACGCGGCCGCGCACAATCACTTCACGCGCAAAAATATCGGCCTTGACCTCTCCATTCGGTCCGACCGTCAAGCTGCCACTGCTCAAATTCACTATGCCCTCGAAGAGGCCGTCGAGGAAAAGATCTTCGCTGCCGGTTATTTCGCCTTTGATGCGAATTCCCTGACTGATACAAGCGGAAGCTTTGGAGGAAGCAGTAAGTGCGGCACTAGCTTCGCGCGCGGGACTGCTCGCTGCTAGCGAGGCTGTGGGAATTCCGGTTGCAGTCTGCGGAAGTGCTTGAGATTTGACGTCTTCTTTCTTCCACACGTGACACCTCGACGAAGGATTTTCACTCCAGTAAGTCGCTCTTCGTCGGCTGGTTGGGAGTCGCGACTTGAAACGGTGAAGATAGTACAGCACTTAGCGGCTGTAAAGCAAAATACCTGGTGGCAAATGTAGCGTGTGCCGGCTGCTCCCAAATGGCGACCAACATGCCCGCCATCTCTCGCACCAACTCTTTGATCGATATTCGCTCTTCCCACCAGCGCTCGGGATCGAAATCGCCATCGCGCGCGCCGGTAATTTGGATTCTTATGTCCTCTGGAAATATGTGGGAAAAGATATAGCGAGCGCGTCGGGTGTGATAATTGGAGGTCACCACAATCACGCTGCGCCATTTTTTCTGCTTCGCCAATTGCGCCAGCGTTTTCGCTTCTTCTCGAGTACTGTCAGAGTCGTGCGCTACGCGCAGGATCTTGTCTTTCGGCACGCCACGCTCGATCAAATCATGCTCCATCAATTCGGCGATGCCGGCGTAAGGACGCAAGCGGCGGCCGCTAGCGACAACGATGGGGCCTAGGCCCTGCCGGTAGACTTGCGAGGCGCGAGTAACGCGGTCGGCATAAAAATTATCATCACTCAGGACCAGGATCGCGTCCGAGCGCTCCAGGGTGTCTTCAACCACCCAGCCTTCGCCTATCAGACGGAAAATCGGATGCCGGGCCAGATACAGTACGAGCAATACGATGAACACCACCACTAGCGTGACCAGCGAGAAGAGTATTCCACCCTTTTGGGACGGGTCTTCCCGTTGCCACCTGCGAAGCGTCATGTATTGGGATCCAGCGCGCGGAGTTGCTCCGCAGCTTGCTCCGGCAACACCGAATTGAAGTAGACCTCTTTGATGCTGTAGGACTTACTGCGCTTTTCCAGGATCGGCAATATTTCGATGTGCCAGTGGAAATCGTCGGAGAGCGTTTTCCAGTAGCCCGCCAGATCACCCTTCTTGCTAAGCGTGTTGGGCGCCGTGTGCACCACCAAGTGATAGGCCGGTGCAACTTTCTCCAGGCGGCGCAACACGCGGCCTAGCAGCGCGGCGAGTTGCCGGCGATTGGAACCCGGCCGAGGTTGCTCAAATAAATGATTGTGTCGCCGGTGCAGAACCCAAACTTCGTACGGCACGCGCGAGGAATATGGGCACAGCGCGTAGTAGTCGCCCTGCACATCGACAATACGCTTCCCTTGCTTTTCATCCTGGCGCACAACGTCGCAGAAGATGCAGCGTTCGCGCTCTCGAAACCATTCGCTGGCGGAATTCAGCTCGTATTTGATACGCCGAGGGACAAAAATTGTAGCGGTAATCTGCGAATGCGCGTGCGACCACTCGTCGCCCGCCAACAAGCCCTGGTTCTTGAACACCGCTACGTACTTGAAACGCGGATCTTTCTTTAAGTCGGCAATGCGCGAGGCCCACACCCACAGAACCCGCTCGATCTCTTCGTCGCTAAGCTGCGACATCTTCTTATCGTGGTGCGGAGTTTCCACCACGACTTCGTGCGCACCAATGGCGCCCATCTTGTCGTACATGCCCTCGGCCACGCGGCCGGCGTCGCCCTCGATGCGGTACAGCGGGTCAGGATGCGCCAGGACGCGCACCTGCCAGGCTCCCTCCGCAGGCCACGTCAGGATTGAGGGCCGCTTCTCCACCGTTCCGGGATCAAAGGGACACGGCTGCGGAGAATCGCCTAACGATTCGCGCTGACCTAGAACCACCCAGCTTTGTGTGATGGGATCTCGTCGAATTTCCATGCGGGATTCTTCAGCAAAAGCGGCGCGACACGCGCATTAGCGTCCCCGGGCTAAGCTCCAAGGCATGCCCGCAGCCGCTAGAAAATCGTTCTGCCGCGCTTTCCTTTTTCCTTGTGCACGTGGGAGTAGTTTCTGTGCCGTCGCGGCAATTGTCAAGCAAACGCGTGTTATGCTCACGCGGAATGAACACCGACCTGGGATTCATGCAGCAAGCGCTGGAGGAAGCGCGCTCGTCAGCAGCAGCCGGAGAGGTGCCTGTCGGCGCCATTTTAGTGCAGGAGGGCAAGATTATCGCTCGCTCTGGCAATCGCACGATCCGCGATTGCGATCCCACTGCGCACTCCGAAATCGTGGTCTTGCGGGAAGCCTCCCGCGCCCTCGGCAACTATCGCCTGGCGGGAACTGTCCTGTACGTCACCGTGGAGCCTTGTAGCATGTGCGCCGGGGCCATTGTTCAGGCGCGAGTGCCTCGTCTGGTCTACGGTTGTGATGATCCCAAAGGGGGCGCCGTTCGATCCTGCTTCGAGATCCTGACTGACCCGCGCCTGAACCATCAGGTCGAAGTGACGTCCGGTATCCTGGCAAGCGAGTGCGCCGCCATTCTGCAATCTTTTTTTGCTGCCCGGCGCTAGATGTCGTCCTAAATCGTGAGTCGAAGCCGCTCGCAGTCTGTCCACCCGCACCTGGTTGGTAGAGTACCGCGTAACTGATGCTTTGGGACTGCATTGCTGAGTGTGCGAAGCGTCTGCTACGATTACATGAACGGCCGCGGAGAGGTGTCTGAGCGGTTGAAAGAGCTCGCCTCGAAAGCGAGTGTAGGGGGAACCCTACCGTGGGTTCAAATCCCACCCTCTCCGCCAATTTCTCCATCTACGCAAAATGGGTTGGGAATTGCGCCTGGGCCTTAGATGTGGCAGGAGGCGGCGCCGCGCTTTTCGAGATAGCGCTGGTGGTAGTCTTCGGCTCGATAGAACGGGCCAGCTGCGGTGATTTCTGTGGCGATGGGCTTGCTGAATTTACCGCTGGCTTGCCACGCGGCTTTCGATTTTTCCGCGGCGGCTTTTTGCTGCGGCGAATGAAAGAAGATTGCGGTGCGGTATTGCGAGCCGAAATCAGGTCCCTGACGGTTGACTTGCGTGGGGTCGTGCATTTGCCAGAAGGCGTCGAGCAACGTTTCGTAGCTTACCTTCGACGGGTCGAAGGTGACCTGCACGACTTCGGCGTGACCGGTTTCGTCGGTGCAGACGTCCTTGTACGTGGGATTTACGGTGTGGCCGCCGGTGTATCCCACTGCGGCGTCGACAACTCCGGGGATGCGGCGAAACTCCGCTTCAATCCCCCAAAAGCATCCTGCTCCAAAGGTTGCCGTCTCGGTCATAGATGTCTCCTCTTGTCAGGTTCATTCTACTCGAATTTGTGCATACTATTCGATGCACGAGTTGGACGCCGCGATTCGCGGTGGACGCTAGTGCGGAGTCTCCTCTAGAGCATGTGCGGATCCAACCGCCGTTTTGATCTAACTGTGTTGCCGGGTTCCCTCGCGATGGTGCGTCTAGCGGCAGATGCGCCCTTGCCACCCTGGGCGGCGCAAGGCGGATTCTTCTCGGTCACGCGGACTAGCGATGAGCTTTCGGTCGTCTGCTTAGTGGGTCAAATTCCTTCTGGTGTTTCCGCTGAAACCGGATGGCGCGCGCTGAAAGTGAAAGGCCCGTTTGCGTTGTCGGAAATTGGTGTCTTGGCCGCGCTTGCGGCTCCGCTGGCTTCGGCGAAGGTAAGCCTCTTCGCCATTTCCACTTTCGATACGGACTATCTGCTGGTCAGCGAAAAGCAGCTAGATGTCGCCATCGCAGCACTTAAAGACGCCGGACATGGCGTCGAGGAACACGGCGAAACGTCCTAAGAGAATTGTCATGGAGAAAAAAGAATGATGATTGCATGGTGTCGAAACGCGAATCGAATTCGCTGCGAGATTCGCCTTCCTCAGAAATGGGAACGCGCAACCTCGCGGCCTGACGACGCCCGTCTCTTCGCAAACTCCGTGCTGTCAGGGCCGTGAAAGCAGGATTCGCAGGTCCCGCAGGTTGTTCCCCGTCGGGCCGGTGACGATAGCGTCGTTGAGTTGCGCGAAAAAAGTAAACGCGTCGCTCCGCCGAAACGCGTCTCCGGGATTCAAGCCCGCCGCCATCGCGCGAGCTAGCGTTTCACCGTCGGCAACTGCGCCTGCGGCGGGACTATTGCCGTCAACCCCGTCGGTGCCCGCGCTGAGCACTGCGACGCGGCGCCCGACAATATTCTCCACGCAGGCCAGCACGAAAGCGGAATTCCTTCCGCCGATTCCATCACCGGTCACGGGCGAGCTGATCTCGCCGTCGGCGATCAGCGCCACAGGGCGGCTGGGATTCGCCGCCTGCAACGTACCAAGTTGCGCAAGCAGGTACTCCGCGGCTTTCTCCACCGCCCAGTCGTCAGTCGAATTATCGCAACAAGTGAAGAATCCCTTGGCCTCCGACGCATGATGCGCGGGATGAAACAGATCGTCCATGCCCAGGAGCAAAACAAAATAGGCGTTGGCGAATGCGGGATCGCTTTGCTTCGGCGTCTCGCTTATCTTTCCTTCCTCCACGCAGCGGCGTAGCGACGGAGGAAATTGTTGCAGCATTCTGTACTGCGAGATGATGTGCTGGACGTCCGCGACTGTCGTAGGGTCCGGCAAGGAAGGACCCGAGGCAAGTGCGGACTCCTGGTCTGCCGGCACGTCGGTGACCGCCAGAGTAATCTTTGTGGCTCGCCCCGCCGCTGCGGCAAGGCGGCCCCCTTTCACCGCAGAGACATGCTTCCTGACTGCGTTCATCGCGGCGATCGGTGCGCCGCAGGTCACCAATGTGCGATAGAACTGCTGCAAATCCTCCAGCGTCAGCCGGGAATCGAGCGGCAATTCCGCGAGCGCCGATCCGCCGCCAGAGAGCAGGAAAAATACGAGCGTAGTCTCATCGCATTTTTTCAGCAGCGCGAGGGTGACTTCCGCAGCCCTCCAACTGTCAGCATTTGGGATCGGATGGCCTCCGACAAAATACTGGATGCCCGGAAGCGGACCGTCCGGCGGAGTTGGGGCAGACGCGATGCCTTCGAATCCTACGTTCTGAGGCAGCAACGCGCGCAAGCCGCTCAGCATGGCGTGCGCCGCTTTGCCGATGGCCACGACGCGGATTTTCGAGAAGGACCGCAAATCAATCGCGGTGTCGCCGCAATGCAGCAGTGAACCTTCGAGGGGCAACTTGCGCTGCATCG
>WNFO01001262.1_pt1 | contig 19634 bp, 15 predicted proteins | sample 5400251 | NCBI WGS metagenome assembly WNFO01 (sample SAMN13153354, study PRJNA577476) | soil metagenome | isolation source: 100 cm saprolite under Madrone tree | place: USA:California | collected 2016-06-14
AGACCTCGGGTCGGGCGCGTTCAACAATAGGGTCAGGACTCGGATTTTGCGAGGAGTGGTGCGGCAAAAGCGGCATGGAAGGCTAAAAATGAGTCGCGAGAAGTTTGGGCTCTGGCAGCGCAGAAGGTGCCGGGAGGTGAAGATGAAGGTTGAGAGGATTTCTGCGATTACGCTTCGGGTGGAGAACATGCGCGCTTCCGTGCGGTTCTATCGGGACGTGCTGGGTCTCGAGATCACCTACGGTGGGGAAGAGGCTTATTTTTCTTCACTTCGAACGAAAGACGGCAAAGATCCCATTCTGAATCTCGAACAGGGCAAGCCGGCCACAGAATGGGGGCGGCTGATCTTTTACGTGGTTGACGTAGATGCGTCCTGGACGTATCTGAAAGGACGAGGATTTGATCCAGAAAGGCCACGAGACGCGTCATGGGGCGAAAGGTATTTCCACATGCCCGATCCCGATGGGCATGAGTTGTCATTTGCGCGTCCGACCTAGCAGTCTTCCAATAGCTGCGTGAACTCATCTCGGGCGAGGCAGAGAAGACGGCCCATACGGATCTTCTTTGGAGGAGAAGAGGGCGATGCCGAACAAAGCCAGGGGTAGATCCACGGTATCGCGGTGGAGGTTTTGTTGCCGATGGTGGCCGGACAGAAGAATGAACCTCCGAAAGGCGTGCCTTTCCCGCTCTCGGGGTGTCGAAGACGGCACTCCTAAATCCAGATGTTCTTATGGGAGGATAGATGCACCTTTTGGGTGTGCCATGCCCGCGGACTCCCGACCGTTTGTCGTAGCGCGCAACAAGCGCATCGTTCCGAAGGAACGGAGCATCGAGCGGTTGCCGTCGGGGTATTCGATTCGAGAGTTCTACAACCATCCCCAAGGCCGCTATTGGTATGTCGTCACTGCTCTTGAGGTGATACCCACCAAGACGCAGAAGTAATCGTATTTAACTATCCGCGACTTTCTACCGACAGCGGTCAGCGGCGCCAACTCCAGACGGGATTGCCCTTGTCGTCGCGGAGGACGAGGGTGTCACTACCCTTCACGACTTCGCGGGCGAGGATGAGGTCGGCTTCACCCTGCTTGACTTTAGAGCCGGTCAGGGCGATTTCGTCCGCTTTGCTGAAACTCACGCCCATGTCGTCGAGAAAGGACTTGGGACAGAGATACACGTCGACGGTATCCGTCCCTGTCTTCATCAGTAAGTGGGCCACCTCTTTCTCACTACCTTTTGGAGGCAATTTCATTTCCTCGACGGTGCCTTTCATCTTGGTCTCGGTGTGGACGTCGTATTTGGGCGGGCTTGTTTCCTGGGCTTTTTGCGCAACGAGGGGCAAAGTACAGAGAAGTGCGACGGCCGGAATGATTAGCTTCCAGAAACCCCGTGACGGGTTGGTCTCACCTGAACGGCCCATGGCTCCTCCTTTCTGTGTCGAAGATAGGATGAAGCCATATGGCGAACAACGTCATCGTACTCCATTTTTCGACGGGACGGATCAGTGCCGCGGGTTGCGGAGGCTCATTCTTGTACTCGGTCATCTCCTCGCCAACCGGAAACCTTGATAGGCCAAGTACGCCGCAACGGCGAGCCCTATCCAGCTGATCCACATTGGCACGACTGCGCCTTCAATAATGACCTGGCATCCACGGAGGAGGCGAACCGGCATGAAGGAGAGCTATCAGAAAGAAGAGCACTGCCGTGACTAGAGAAAAGGTTCGTTGGGTCATTTCAACCTCGCCGAGAAGATTCCTTAGGCTACCTGTTTGCGGAAGGCTGCGACCGCCTCGTCATTGTTATCGTACACCCCGAATATTGCGTGCAGATTTGTTCGTCGAAGAAGATCCTTGACGCGCTTACGGGGAGAGACCAGCTTGAGTTCGCCACCGCGGTTTCTCGCCGAGACCAAAAGTCCAACTAGGATGCTCAGTCCTCCGCTGTCGATGTAATTCACCCCCTTTGGGTTAACGACAATTTTCGGGGTTCCTGGCAGCATGTTTCCGATTCTTTCGCGCAAAACAGCACCTTCATCGCCAAAGACAATACGACCGTCGCAGAGGAAGATCAACACGTCACCAGATATCTGTGTCTGTACCTTTAACGCCATTTAACCTACTCCGAGTCGATGAGAGTCTGCTTTCACGGCAAGGGTCGGCCAATCTGATACTCCATTGCGGCCCGCAGAAAGACTCTCAAGCAGCGGTGAGGAAGCGTCTGACGGTTTCTCCCCATTGTCCACGCGAGTTTTCACCGACGGAGACTTCACCGGGCCACGTAAGCGACAGATACGTTGGGGCACCTACGAGAAGGACGATACGCTGCTGAGGACTTTTGTCCTTGATCTGCTCGTAGAATTCGAATGTCTCCCCAGGGGAGTATCTCCGAACGTCGAGCATGACGAGGTCATAGAAATTGGGCTGCCAAAGAAATCGCGCTGCGGAGAGCTCTTCGGTGGCATGCACTTCGACTCCATGACTCCGCAGGACGCTCGTGCGCACCCCACAGGTAGTGTGGCAGCTATCAATGAGGAGAACTTTCTTGCCATCGAAAACCGAGCGGCGACGTGGTGGCTGGTACATCCCGCACCTCCGAAACTGGAGCGCCCTCTTTGGAGAGGTGATTCGAGCGGATTGTGCTCCCGGAAGGAGGGGAAGTCAACAGCAATGGAAAAAGATTGTCGCGGCGTTCGGCAACGTGGAAAAGCGTGCTTCCACCAGGCTTCGTACCTACTTCGTCGTTTGGTCCTTGGCGAACTCTTCTGGTGTGAATTTGCCCGCCTTGACGTAGCTCTCGTTTATTTCGGTATAGTGCTTCCACTTCTCCGGCAGGTCATCCAGCGCGAAGATCGCTGAGACCGGGCAGACCGGCACACAGGCGCCGCAGTCGATACACTCGATGGGGTCGATGTAAAGCTGCGAGACCTTATCGAAGCCGGGACGTCCATCGTCGTAGGTCGTGTTCTTTTTAGGGTGGATGCAATCGACAGGACAGGCATCGACGCAGGCGGTGTCCTTTACTCCGATGCAGGGTTCGGCAATGACGTATGCCATGAATCACCTCCCCCTACCTTTTTCTACAGTATGCCTTGGTGATGCGAGATTCAAGCGGAAGGCATAGCACCGGTTGCTCCGCCGCGGACGATAAAGGCACGCGCCAGGTGCGGCGTGGTTCGTTCTTCACCCGTAGCCAACTGTAAGTGTCAGAGCAAACACATGGTTGACAGATTGAATCCGCTGCGTGCGTGACTTCGCCACCTCACCAGACAGTTCTCGGCGGAACCCTGATTTCGCTGACTATCCCCATCTCGCCGTTGGCAATACCAGCTTTTGCTCTAAAGTTCCAAAACCTAGTGAATTGGGGGTATCATCCACTCTGCTGATGTCGGGTTTTGCCTGATCCAATCTCCTGTGGTGATTCGATGAGATTGCGGCCGCTTGTAGTGTCACTCTTGGCTGTTCTAACGACCGCCATGACCATGATCGGTCCGGTGTCGCGAAAGGTCTACCGCTTCAATGGTCCTGGCGCATCCTTGGAAGTCGATCCCCGCGACCGCATGTCGCTGGCCGCGGTACCCAATCTGCGTCGGACAACCTAGCCTCCGCCCGGGTTGACCTCAAAATGGAATTGCCTGCGCATGGGGACGACTTAAAGAAGTCTTGGACGATGTACTTGGCGGCAGGCGCCGAACTCATTTCATACTCGGTGGAATACGACATCGATCGCTAGATTCAACAACACAGGTGCCCGGCCCATTGCGGTGTGGTGCGATTCACCATTCTCCGACAGAAATTGCTCTTGACTTCTCATGCTACGCGGAGGAAAATTCCGTCCGAAATCGCCTCTCCGAAAGAGCAGTTCCCACCGAGGGGGCAGGAAACGCATTCTCCCTGAGGCGAATGGGATCCTTCGTAATCTAGTATTGAACCCAGGTAGACGGAAAAACTGACGTTAACTCCTTTCCTTCCCCTTCGCACGGAGGTATCAAGTGAATTGTCTAACCAACTCACTAAGGCTTTTGTCGTGCGGCCTCGGACTTCTGATACTGGCAGTAGTCTGTATCGGGCAGCCGAGGCCGCGTGCACCGCTTCCTTTTGATCCTCTCACGGAGGAGGAGAAGCGCTCCGCAGTGAAAATCGCCCTCGCTGACAAACAGGTTCAGGAGATGCTGGGGACTGGTCGGCGAGAAGTGGTGTCGGTAGCTGTACTCCCGGAGAAAGTATCTAGGGACCAGGTCGAGAGGGCCGCTGCGGGTCGGGCGATCGCAATGAGCCGCATCCTGGAAGTGATTTTCTTCCGCTACGAGGGAGAAATAGGAGTACGAGCCGTCGTAGACCTAACACACCAGAAGACCGGTGAAGTCACTCGCCTATCCAGCGGGGAAGTGCCCATGAGCCAATCGGATCTTGCTGAAGCGTGGCGGCTCGCCTCACGCGATGCCGAAGTTCGCGATGCGCTCGGCGCAACCGTCGATAAATTTCAGGTACTAGCGCCACCTCTTGGACGCACAGCAGCCCCTCCTCGCTACCAAGTCGAAGGATTACGTGTGGAAGCGGCCACAGAGAGCGACGCTTGCTATAAACATCGTTGTCTGCAGTTGATGTTCCGAAGTGACGCCGGCTACTTAGTCGAACCAATGGTCATCGTTGATCTGACCGCCCAAAAGGTCCAAGTCGAAAGGAAAAAACGATGAGGCTACTTCAGGTGTTTGTATGGATGATCTTGCTGCTACCCGCGCTCGCCTGGGCACAAACCCCTCCCCCTTGGATGCCCTGCTCAGGCATCAATTTGGTCGACCAGTCGTTTCCTACGGCGGGAGGGGAGCAAACACACTGGCGGCTTTGCTGGGAAGCCGTGTCGCAGCAGGGTCTATTAATTCACTGGGCGTTCTTCCGCCCTTCTCCCGGCGCAAAATGGATCCAAATCTTCTGGGATGCGCGAGTCTCGGACATACTCGTCCCCTATCATGAGGGATCGACGCGGTTCCTCGACATGTCAGGCTTTACGTTTCAAATGACGACGGTGAGTACGGCTGATTGTCCGCCGTCGGTTGGAGGTACGACCCTAGGCAACAATGTTTGCAAGGAGGTGCACGATCGCGGCCTTCTCTGGAAGGACGATGCCTCGGTACGCCGCGGACAAGAGCTGGTTCTTTGGGGCGCACTGGACGCCGCGAACTACAACTACGTCATAGAATGGACATTCCGCGATGATGGTGTCGTGCTTGGCAGGGTGGGAGCTACTGCCGTCAATCTCTCAAGTATGCCGCACGAGCCGCACATGCATAACCCGATATGGCGCCTGGATGTTGACTTAGACGGCTTCTGGGGCGATTCCGTCGATTTTGGTACACACTCCGAGTCAACCGCAGCTCTTACCGCTATTGATACCGAGCCGCTTATCGCGACGGAGGATGGGCGCGACTGGGATCCTCACTCATTCAACGAATTGCACATCCGTGACGCTACATTGAAGAACGGCAAAGGCGATGCCACATCTGTGCAATTGATCGCCTTGCCGACCGGCGGGCTTTCTCGTCATCAGGAGGATTTTGCACACCACGACTTTTGGGTCACTCACTATGTTGGTTCACAAATGTGGGCCAGTAACCTAGTCAACTACATTTCGCCGCCAGAACCCATCTCGAATGCCGATATCGTGGCATGGTACAAGGGGTCCATTCATCATCATCCCCGAGACGAAGATGGTGAGACCATAGACGGAGTCTGGAGGGGGGAAGCGTTAGTGATGTGGACGGGGTGGATGCTGAAACCTCATAACATCTTCGACCGAACGCCGTTCTATCACCGCTAGCGTCCGGTTCCGTCACTGCTTCTTGCCGAACATGCAATCTGGCAGAAATGCTACTCTCCCGACTCTCTATGCGACATCCAGCGTGAGAAAAGATGCTCGAAAGGCGCCAAAGCAAATGTCCTATTGGTTCTAGGAAGTACAGCGTCCAGAATTTCTTTAACGCCGCCCCGGATCTGAGGTGTAATGCAGTGGGACATCTGTCATTCCTGTTGATTACTTTGTCCCAATGAGCCGTTGGATAGCCCGCAACCCGCTTCTTCTCAAGTCCGCAAGCTCTCTTCTTAGACCTCCAAACTTTTTTCCTTGACAGCTTTCTATAACATCGGTAATGTTTCCGACAATTCGCGAGCTTTACTATTAAGTTCTCGTTGCAGCTTCCCCTGTGACTTGAGCGCCGCGCACCTCTTTGGCTGGATCCGCTTCCAGCCTAAGGGACGAACGTTTAAGGTTGACCTGCGTAAGTGGGCGACGCGCCGTAAGTTTGATAGCTCTTGCCGAAAGAGGAAGATTCTATGTTGGTTCGGGAGTTGTCACATTAGTACTGCTCATCGTTCTCGCGAGAAGCCAGCCTGAGGGGGCAATGGACATTGTCCATTGATGGGTTTCTCGTGGAGGCGGCGCATCATCGACGAACCGTCGGTTTCGAAGCATTGACGTGTGCTCGGCTGCCGAAAGTGCAGTGGTTAGGAGAACGCATGCCCCTCAGGTCACGCCCTCGCTTCTACTCTGTCTCTGCTGCTTTCTATCATTCCTCGCGGGTAGCTGGCATTCTCGCTAGTGATCCGCGGGCCTTTGGTTCCGGCCCAGAAGGTTATCTCAGTCAGAACACAGGATATTCCCGAGGCCGGGCGATCGGTAGCTGGTGCTTGTTTTGGTAGTGTGTCTCTGCTCAAGAAGGAGGCTCAATGTCCGCGCGTATTCTCCGACATATGGTAATGTTCCTCGTAGTTCTCGCCGGTTCTCCCTCGCTGTTCTCTCAGAACAAGGCTCCAGTCAGCGATCCCGAGGCAATGACGCTGGCCTTGAAGTCAGTCGCTGCCATGTCGGGTACAACTGCAGTCGCAGATGTGACGTTAACCGGAGATGCCATCCGAACTCTCGGATCGGACAAACAGGTAGGCACGGCCACGCTAAGCGCAAAGAGTTTTGGGGAAAGCAGGGTGGACCTGGCCTTGAAGGAGAGCGCACGAAGTGAGGTGCGAAATTCCGCAGCCGGACCGAAGCGGGGGGCTTGGTCAGGATCTGATCGTGTGCTCCACCCTATTGCCCCGCATAATTGCCTAACTGATACAACTTGGTTTTTTCCAGCACTTGGATCTCTGGCCACGGCGGCGACTGACCCCAATGTAGTTCTCGTGTATATGGGTCAAGGGGGGCAAGGACAATCGCAGTTTCACCATATCCAAGCGTACACGTATAACTCCTATTTGCAGGCAGCCGAGGCACTCAGCGTAATGGATTTCTACCTGGACACACTGACGTTGCTACCGTCTGTCGTGACCTTCAATGAACACCCGGACACGGATCAGACAACAAATGTCTCCGTGCAGGTGATGTTTTCTGACTATCGTAGCGTGAATGGGGCACTGGTTCCTTTTCACATTCAACGCTACGTGAATACCGACCTCACAATTGATGTTCAGGTCACGTCTGTCGCCATCAACTCGGGCATTTCTGATGATGTGTTCAGCACGCAATAGGGCAAGGAGAGACATAAATGACGAACACGAGAGCTCAATTGCTTGCATCGCTCCTCGTAGCGTTCTTGACCGTTGGAGTTTGTTTCGGCCAAGCCACAGGTGTCCCCCCTGCGTCTGGAGCGCAACCATTTGGCAGCTTTGGTGGCGGGCCATTCGATTCCGTCAACCTAGGAAATTTGAACGTAAGCTTCGTGGTGCCAATCCGCCATAAAGCGGGTAGAGGCCTTCCATTCGACTACAAGTTAAGCTTTGACAACTCTGTTTGGTATCCCGTTACGGTGAGCGGAAACAAGAGTTGGAAGCCGGTCGCAAACTGGGGTTGGCAATCCAACTGGGCGGCTGCCACCGGCTATTTGACGTACTCCACGTTCATCTCTCCTTGCTATGACAATTTGGGACACCATACGGGAGATCATTACACATACAGTGCCTGGAGCTATCATGACCCACTGGGCCGTGTCACTGGCTTTGTGGGAAGCATTGAGATTTATGCCGGTTCATGCGTTGGAACGAACATTCTCAGTTTCACTTCAGTTGCAACAGACGGGACGGGTTACATTCTGAAGGCTAGCGGGACGTCCGGGACGATTACGGATTCAAATGGGGTCGTCACGAATCCTCCAGTGGGTGTTCCTGCGGGCGCAGTCTCGTCAACCAAGACCGATAGCAATGGAAATCAAATTAGCGCGAACGGATCTGGTGTTTTTACCGACACACTAGGTACGACGGCTCTTACGATTACTGGCTCGAATCCGGTAAGCTTCGCGTATACCAGTCCCTCTGGTGCTTCAGCCGCATACCTGATTCACTACACGACAAAAACTGTAAGGACCGTATTCGGCTGTTCGGGTGTCGCTGAATATGGGCCGACATCGGCGAGCTTGATTAATGACATCACGCTGCCGGACGGTTCTCAATACCTGTTTACCTACGAGACCACGCCTGGGTTTCCAACCAATGTCACTGGTCGATTGGCCTCAGTGACACTCCCGACTGGCGGCACAATAACGTACACGTACACTGGTGGGAATAATGGAATAATTTGCGCGGATGGCAGCACAGCAGGACTCACGCGCCAGGTAAATCCAGGCGGAACCTGGACGTACGCGCGTTCGAACATATCGGGCACTCAGTGGAGGACCACGATCACAGATCCAACGACGCCGACTGCCAATCAAACAGTCGTTGACTTTCAGGAAGATACTGCTACAACGAATCCCACAACGAACTTTTACGAGACACAGCGCCTTGTGTATCAGGGTACTACCAGCGGCACGCTACTGATGACGGCAATAACCTGCTACAACAGCGCGACGCCCACGCCCTCACTCTGTGCCACTACAGCGGTGGCTTCACCTATCAATCGACGCATCACGTTCGCCTATTTGCCGGATAGTTCTGGTCTGCAGGCAAAGACAGATGAGCAGTTCCTGTCCGGCACGACTATTCAGACGCAAGTTGATAGCTATGATTACGGCAGCGCTACTATCGGACCGAAGATTCGCAGCGTAGTTACCACATATGGCGTGACCTATGGTAATCCTCCACAGCTTGTCAGCTTGGAAGTGAAGGATGGGGCAGGGACTAGGGCGTCTTATACCGGCTACGCCTGGGATGAGGGGTTGGTTACTGCCACCACGGGGACTCCAAACCATGTGTCAGTATCAGCTCCACGCAACAATCTGACGACACTTGTCACTACAATCAATAGCACGCAGACTCTCTATCGCAAGTACACCTACTACGATACTGGAACTCTGAATACGTCCAGTGATGTCAGCCTATCCAGTACGACGAATGGGCCCACGACGACTTATATTTATGGAACTGGATCTTGCGGTAACTCCTTCCCGACGCAGATCAATCTTCCATTGAGTCTAACCCGATCTATGACATGGAACTGCACGGGTGGAGTTCAGTTGTCCACGATGGATGAGAATGGTAAAACTGTCAGCAAGACATACAACGACCCAAAATTCTGGCGGCCCGCCCAGGAAATCGATCAGCTTTCTAACCCTACGAACATCACATACTCAAGCATCACTGCGGTCGAAACTTCCCTGCTGTTCAATGCCAATAATTCTACGGTCGATTGGAGACTCAAGGTTGACCCGTTCGGACGACCAATCGTCAGTCAAAGACTTCAACAACCAGGCGGAAGTACCTACGAGTCCGTGGAAACGGAGTATGATCCTCTGGGATTGAGCAAAGCGACGCTGGCATATGCCGGCGCTGCAGATAGCCCGTGCACGGGGACGTGTCCTGGAACGACGTTCACCCGGGATGCGCTCGGCCGTTCGACCTCCGCAACGGACGCGGGTGGCGGCACCGCCACAATCAGCTATCCGCAGAACAAAAACGATGTTTTGCGCGTCCTTGGCCCGGCGCCGGCTGGGGAAACCACGAAAAGCAAACAGCTCGAATACGATGCATTGGGGCATCTCACTTCCGTCTGCGAAATCACAAGCGGCCCAGGAAGCGGATTCTGCGGTCAAACCGTGTCTCAGACAGGCTATTGGACGAAATACACTTATAACGCCCTAAACCAAGTGACGGGAGTCACACAGAATGCTCAGCCGGGGTCAAGTGGTACACAAACCAGGCTCTATAGTTATGATCTGCTGGGACGACTTCTGCAAGAAGTCAATCCGGAAACGGGCACGACCAGCTATGTTTATGACACGGATGGGACCTGTGGTACGTCGGCAGGCGATCTTGTGAAGCGGACCGATGCAGCAGGGAACGTTACATGTTTCACACGCGATCAGTTGCACCGCGTCTTGAGTGTCACCTACCCGTCCGGTACATATTCCACCAGCACCGCAAAGAAATATTACCTATATGACTCCGCTACAGTGAATGGTGTTGTCATGTCCAATACGAAAGGCCGTTTGGCCCAAGCTTACACCTGTACCACTGCTTGTCCAGGCACCAAGATCACGGATCTCGGATTTAGCTATTCCGCACGAGGTGAAGTCACCGACGTCTACGAGTCAACGGCCCATTCTGGCGGCTATTATCATATCACTGGTACATATTGGCCTCACGGAGCGCTTAACGCCCTGAGCGGCATACCGGGTGTCCCAACTGTGTACTACGGAACCCCACCCGCCGACGGGTCTGGACTGGATGGTGAAGGCCGGTACACAAAGGTGACGGTGAGCGGAACAGGACTGACACCGGTCACCAGTGCGATCTACACCAATAGCGGGACGGCTCAGCCGATTGGTTCCTTGACGCAAGTGACATTTGGGTCGCTCGACAACGATAATTTTAGCTATAACACCGCCACCGGTCGGCTCACTCAGTATCAATTCAAGATGGGCACGGGTCCGCAAACCGATACGGGCGTCCTTAACTGGAATGCTAATGGTACTCTAAGAAGCTTAAGCATCACGGATCAGATCAACCCAAGCGAGAACCACAATTGCACCTACACCTACGACGATCTGGGCCGGCTTTCGAGCAAGGTGCCCACTACGGCGAACATCGACTGCGGATCGGCGTGGAACCAGACGATCACTTTGGACGCGTTTGGAAACATCAGCAAGAGTGCAACGGTCGGAACGTCCTTTCAAGCCACTTATTCGTCAGCCACGAATCGCCTGACCCAGATCGGGTCTTTGGTGCCGACATATGACACTAATGGAAATCTGACGAACGACACGGCACATTCCTACACGTGGGATGCCGAGGGCACTATGCTGTCAGCTGATGGTGCTACGGTGGTCTTGACGTATGATGCTTTGGGGCGGATGATCGAGCAAGCTCGCGGCACGAATTACACGCAGATCCTCTACGGTCCAGACGGCACGAAACTCGCGCTGATGAATGGGCAGACTTTGCAGAAGGCCTTTATCACCCTACCCGGCGGTGCAACGGCTGTCTATAACAGTAGTGGCTTGGCGTACTATCGGCATAGCGACTGGCTGGGCAGCTCACGACTTGCGACCACGCCGACGCGTACGAAGTATTACGATGTGGCATATGCGCCCTATGGCGAGACCTACCAAGGATCGGGGACGACACCGGATACCTCTTTTACCGGTCAGAACCCCGACACCGTCTCTTGGTTGGATGACTTCATGTTCCGCGAGTACAATCCAGTGCAAGGGCGCTGGATGTCTCCGGATCCGATTGGTTTGGCGGCGGTTGATGTGTCCGAACCCCAGTCATGGAATCGGTATGCGTACGTGGAGAACAAGCCCCTATCCTATATAGATCCGGACGGAACAAGCGATGATTTATATTGGAATTTCAACTTTGGTTCCTCTCATGGAGGTGCGGGGTCCCTCGGCGAAGCTATGGCGGCAGCAATCGCAGGTGGGCTATTCTCCGGTGTCTATGGCTGGGGCGGATCCAGCTGTAGTATCGACGGCAGTCCTAGTTCCTGCTCAATGACCATGGGAATGGTTAGCGCCGGCGTAGGTATTCAATGTCCCAACAATCAGTGCGCAGGTTTTACGGCGAACGGAACTTATGCACAGTTTTATGCTTTTGCAGGCGGAACCTCAGGATATTTCAATCCATCAGATGTTGCACAAGGCATCTGGGAGTGGAACGGCCGACTACTGACGGCCGTGGGGTACTATAAGTACGTTCTCAAGCCCTACGAAGACAAGATGGCGGCCAAAATCGCCGCCCGCCTCGGTTTGGATCCCGGAGACCTCCAAGCCACTGGCGTGAAGGGTGGCAATGCCAACTTCGCAATTTCCGAGGAAGTTTTCAACAACGCGACCGCCACCAGTGGTTGCAGCGAGGGCATAGCGCCGGGGATTCGCTGCGGCACTGTTCCCTCACTGCACTTCGAATCTGGTCTGGTACTTGGAAACATGACATATTCGGTTCACATGGATACTGCAAATCCTGCTGCTGGGTTGGGTTTGGGAATGATTGTGCATGGCCTCGTGGACGTCTTCCTTGGCAACACTGTTCTTAGTTCGGGCGTACCTCACTGAGAGCTTATGAAATCACTGGTCCTTTTATGGATGTTGATAGCATCTTCTTTGATCTCAGGTCCGCACGAGTCTCCAAGTCTTCCGGTTACGCGTCCGGTGTGGGAGATTGACCTGCGCTCGATTGGCAGCACGGTTCCCACTGAGCGCCGATACCTGGCAAATGTCGGAAGCGTGCATCACTGGCTTGTGTTCCTGACTGATGAGACGCTTGCGGTCACTTTTTTCGCGGGGAACCAACAAACTGGAATAACGACCAAGCAGCAGCCAGGATCGCCGTACGTTCTGAAAACAGCCTCCATCGATTCTCAGTCAGGTGCGGTTCAACGAACAAAAATGTGGGGCAACTCTGGGGACATTCATGACCTAGTCGCCCTTGAGAAAGGTCATTTTGCGGTTCTAGACCGATCAGGAGTTTCTCTCTATTCAGAAACTTTGGAGCAGACGGCCCAAATAAAACATGAACCAGACACGGCGGAAGCCGATGGGCCTTCACCCGATCGGAAGATGTTTCCTGATTTGAGCCATAGTTACTGGTCACTGGCCGTATCACCAACGCGCAAGACACTTGCGTTGGTGCACTCCGGTGCATTTACGGCTGTCGTTAGGCGCCTCAACCCGGTCAACCTTGAAATGCTAGGAGAGTTTAAGCAAACGAGCATTCTCCGATACACGATCTCCGATGACCTCCTTGCATATATAAAGTTCGACCACAAAAGAGGCGTAGGTGTACTTCATACGCGACAGTTAACCGGAGCTGACAGGGATAATGTCAGCACACTCGATATACATAATTGCTCGGATCCCGTTTTCGCTAATAATGAAATGCTTGTAATTACTGGTGGTTGTTCTTATCTGCTTATAGCTAACTCGGGCGGACATCAGCTTATCGAGAGGCGGCTCGCCAATAGTACAACTTCCACGTTCGGGCCACGAACGGGCCAGCGGATGGCATCGGGACCGTTGCCCTCCGTCAACGGCCGAAGGCTTGCGGTTACGGAGTTCGCTTTTGTTGAGGGAAGTTCTTGGCGAGATAGAGGCCCTCGCTCTAAGGATATCGGCATCGTTGTGTATGACTTGCAAGAGCTTTCGCCTGTTTTCTCCTTTCCCGAGCCAGACGATACCACCGTAATGCGTGCATACGCATTGTCACCTTCCGGCGAGCTCCTGGCGATTCTTCGAGACAATAAACTCACGGTATATAGAGTCAGTGAAGCAAGAGACCCACGTACCCGACCTGCAAGATGACAACGCGAATAGAAAATCGGAAATACCCCAGGAAGTATGAAGGTCGGCTTATCTGTAGCGAGGATGGACGGGAGCCTTTCGACCGGACCGTAATAGGAGGAATGCGCAGAGCTGTCTTCATCAGGTTGATTGTCGTTTTCTTGCAGGTTTTCACTACTAATCCGCTTGGAACACAACAAACCGCGCCCAACGAGCCTCACAGGAATGGAGACAGCTGGGCAGCGCAAGCAATGAAACAACTCTCGGTCGAAGAAAAGATCGGCCAGATGCTGCAAATCCGCATCTTCGGAGATTACGGTAATTTCGATGAACCAGCCTATCGATTCGTCGTGGATCAAATTCAAAAATACCGCATTGGTTCGGTGGACCTTGCGGCGAGAATGTTAGGCCCGAATCTCGTTAAGGGGGCCCCAGCACAGATAGCAGCAATTACGAATCAACTGCAGCGAGTCTCAAACCTTCCGCTGCTCGTTGGGTCAGATATCGAACGAGGGTTAGCCTCCCGGCTGTCAGAAGTGCCTGACTTTCCGTTTCCGATGGCATTTGGTGCTGTCGGCGACGCGAAGCTGGTGGAAGACGCTGCAGAGTCCATGGCCCGTGAGGCGCGCGCTGTAGGCATTCATTGGGCGTTTGCCCCCGTGGCGGACCTGAACAGCAACCCCGCCAATCCGATCATCAACACCCGTTCGTTCGGCGAAGATTCAATGGAAGTGAGTGGCTTAGTCCAGGCCTTTATCCGCGGGGTTCATCGCGGCGGCGCCTTCGTGGCAGTCAAGCACTTTCCGGGTCATGGCGACAGCTCTGTCGATTCCCACATAGGAATTGTGCGTGTGAGCGGAGACCGCCAGCACCTCGATCGTTACGAGCTCCTTCCCTTCAAAATGGCGATCGCGGCGGGAGCGGATTCTGTGCTCCTGGCGCACGCGGCGGTTCCTGCACTCGATCCCGACGAGAAACGAATCACGACGACTTCGCCGAAAATCGTCACTGGTCTCCTTAAACAGGAACTGGGATTCAAAGGCCTAGTCGTGACGGACGCTTTGGAAATGCGCGGCCTAATGAGCCTCTATCCCAACGACCCAAATCCCAGTGGACGGGCAGCCATAGACGCAATCAAGGCTGGCGCCGATGTGCTCATGTTGCCACAGGACCTTGACGCAACATTCAACGCAATCGTCTCTGCCGTTCGCTCTGGTGAAATCCCTGAGGTTCGCATCGATGAATCAGTCAGAAAGATTCTCGAGATGAAAGAGGCAGCCGGGCTAAATAAGAACCGCTTCGTCGATTTGGACCGGGTACATGGGATGTTTCCCGATGTCGAAGCCAATGAACTTGCGCAGCGGGTATCGGATGAAGCCGTAACCCTTGTTCGTAGCAACGGAGCAGTTCTCCCACTATCGCTAGCGAAAACGGCAAACTCAGATTCAAGCACGCAGGCTCCAAATGAATCGAAATTTGTCGTTGTGAGCTTTACAGATTCTCAGAACAGCCGTTTAGGACATGAATTCGATCGGCAAATCATGTCGCGGCGCCCGGATGCGAGAGTATTTCACTACTACAACGATCACATCAATTCAGATGCCGTGCCATCCGAAGTCCTACCGATGTTGAAGAATGCGGAGCGGGTAGTGGTCGCCGCCTTTGTGACGCACGTCCCGGGCAGGCAGCTTATCTCACATGGACGGCCAGTAACAGCGGTTGGCCTTTCAAGAGCGAGTGCCGAATTTCTGGACGACATTGTAGCGACTGTACCGCAGAAGACCGTTGTTGTGTCCCTAGGCAGCCCGTATTTGATCCAGAACTACCAGAAGATCGAGAACTACATCTGTACCTATTCCCTAACCTCCACCGCTGAAATTTCCGCCGCGAAGGCGCTGTTTGGGGAAATTCGAAATCATGCGAAACTCCCGGTGACACTGCCCGGAGTAGCGAAACGCGGGTTTTCACTGCCATGGCCGAAAGAAACAGTAATGACGTGTAGACGATTTTGAGGCTGTGCGAGCCTCTTGATTCAACAGAGTTCAACTGTCTTCATCAAGCATCATGCAACACCTTCAACACCAATCAGTTGCGAGCCACAGAATTCCATAGGCTTCAATAAACGCTAGAATCTGGTTCGGGACCAGGGGGTCGGAGGTTCAAATCCTCTCTCCCCGACCAATCTTTTCAAATACATAAACTGTATTTCTGGTTTTTCGTCTACAACAGTGTAGTCGATTCTGTAGGCGGTGAGATCCTCAGAGTTCAGCACAGCAGAAAAACTCACGTCCGACTCACGGCCCATCATGCGGACATTCCAGAATGAACTCATGAATGCCTGCATTCTCGAACGCACAGTGTGCGAGCAGTGGGCCTCTCCTTGTGACGGCCACGCCAGCGTGGCGGAATGGCAGACGCTCGCGGACTTTGGTCAAAAATTGAGTGCTCGCCCAGGAAATCGGCGATGCAGAACTGCCCAAATTCGGTGCCTTGCATTGGCGAGTCATGATGCCCATAGAAACCGACGAGAGACGGAGCTTGAAAATTCCCCGATGACGTACTATACATTGTGTTGGAAAAGTACAACCCCCAACAGGCGGTGGGTATGCTGCACCAAACTTTCATTCACATACCGGGCATCGGGAAACAGACAGAGCAAGACCTTTGGCAGCATGGGATTCAGAGTTGGGACGATGCGGACCGCTTTGAAAAGCGTTTTGGCTTCGCCGGCCCCCGCCTTCAAATGAAGCTCGATGAATACATTCCCCTCTCTCGGGCAGCAATCGAGAATCGTGACGCGATTTTCTTCCAGCGCCTCACCGCGTTAGGCGAGGCTTGGCGCATCTACCCAGAGTTTTCTGACGAATGCGTTTTACCTCGATATTGAATCGACTGGGTTGTCCACAGTATATTTGATACAGTCACTGTCGTCGGCCTCTACGACGGGAAGCGGTACACCGTCTTTACGCAGGGCGACAATTTGGACGAGGTGCAACGAGCGTTAGAGAAGTTCTCAGTCGTGGTTACATTCAATGGATCCGGTTTTGATCTTAGATTTTTGAAGAACACGTTCCCAAACCTTGTCCTGCCGCCCATTCATATTGATTTGCGTTGGATCAGCAGGCGACTGGGGTACAGCGGTGGCCTGAAAGAACTCGAGAGAAGTCTCGGCATCGCGCGAAAGTCTGAGGTTGCGGAGATAGACGGGTTTGACGCAACCGTGCTGTGGGCGAAGTACTTGCGAGGTGACACTGCTGCTCTGGAGAATTTGATCGACTACAACACTGAAGATGTGGTGCATCTCAAAGCGATCATGGAGATCTGTTACGACAAGATGTCAGAGCGAACCGCGGAGTTTTTGCGGCAGTCGGTTCCGTCTTTATTTTCCGGGGTCGCGGAAATGCCGAGGACTGGCCCGCACGCGAGAGTTGGGGCGGCCAGAAAGGTTCCGATCAAGAACTCTGGAAGCGATGTCGTTTCCCGGCTCCTGTCAGCGGCCACCCGCGAATCCCGCATGCCTCGCGTCGTAGGTATTGATCTCACAGGGAGTGAACGTAGAGCCAGTGGATGGGCGCTGCTGGATGGCCCTTTAGCGACCACAAAAGCGATTCGCTCAGACGACGAATTACTTCGCGAGACATTAGAAGCCACCCCGGATATTGTTTCTATTGACTCGCCTCTATCGATGCCTGAGGGGGTCACGGACCCCGACAGTCCTGGAGACCGGCCAATATATCGGCGTTGTGAGCTCGCCTTAAAACGAATGGGAATCTCAGTCTTTTGGTGCTTACTGCCGACGATGAAGTCGTTGACCATGCGCGGAATGCGCCTAGCGGATGAGTTCCGCAAACACGGTTTCGAGGTGATCGAGAGTTATCCTGGCGCCGCTCAAGACCTGCTCGGAATTCCGCGTAAGGGATCGAGCCTAGAAGAGCTAAAGCGAGGAATGGCAAGAATCGGCATCGCCGGAGATTTTTTAACCGGCCGTGTTTGTCACGACGAAGTCGACGCCATAACCTCGGCCTTAGTTGGCCTTTTTTTTCTCGCTGACGAATATATTGCGCTCGGAACGCCAGCGGAGGACTACCTCATTGTTCCGCGATCCCCAAGCATCAATTACGCCAAGCTATCGGACATCGTCCGCTGTACCGGCCTCGACGAAGCTCGAGCTCAGAGCAACACAAATAGGTTCATTCCTCTCCCGGATAGTATTGACGCCGGGACTCATTGAAATCTTTGCCAAATTCCCTGATCGTCTGGCCCTGACTTCGGAGAGTGATAGCGGTTGCCGCCCAATTCTCGACAGCTTTCGTAAATCCCATGTTGTCGGTAAACTGCTGCAGAGCCCCTAAAACAGTTTCTTGATTCGTTCTTCGGCGAAGATGGTGGAGAAATATGCCTATTTCCGCCACCGTGAATGCGTTGAGGCGATTCGCGGTTCTGGATTTGTCCGGCGCCAATTGACCGAGCTTCTGTTCGACTTTCTTTGCGTCAGGGATTTTTAGAATTTCGTCGAGACTCTCAGCAGTACTCTTGCTTTTCCATGGCGGAGGAGGAACGCAGAGGAGCATATCGAAGCGATTTGGCCGGGTGATCGCCGGATCAAGCTGCTGCTTGTGGTTCGTTGCCATTAGGAAGATCACCCGCCTTTGATCCCAGAGGCTTGAAAGTTTCGGGAGCATGCTAGTCGTAAGGAGCTGTCGAGTGATATCAAGATCGCTGGCTTCGCGGCCATCCGATTGCTCGTCGCCTTCTCGAGTTTGCGCCAAGGCATCCATCTCGTCGAAGAAGACCACGACTCTTCGCAAATCCATCAAATCGCGAAATTTTTCGTCAACTTGCGCATGAACATGCTCTACACCTTTTCCGAGAAATTCCGAGGGCGTGATAGTAACAAGAGGCCAGCCCAAATATTCCGCCATTGCTTTAGCCAAACGCGACTTTGAAGTGCCAGGCGGGCCGAACAACAATACCGACCGAGGAACTGGAAGTCCTTCTCGAATCAAGCGTTCAGGAGCCAGCGCCTTTGCATCACTGAGGATTTCATCTTCGATCACCTTCTTCAAAGTAGTGGACCGTTCTCCAAGAAAACGCAGTTCCGCGTCTATCATTTGTTCGAACTTCTTCGTAGATTCCGGCACCCCTCTTCTGTCAATTCCGAAGCCCTTCAGAACGAGTTCGTCGAGTAAGTCGGAAATCTTGCGATCAAGTTGCGTCAGGAACATATGTACACTCGCCGTAGCCCATGATTCCGATTTTCCTTCCGCCAAGCTCCGCACCTCGCCACCAGAACTCCATCCCCGGTACTTCTTGCCTCTCGCGTCAGTAAATTCCAGTTCGTGTGTATCACACCATCGAATCACGCGTTTGATTCTGTCCACAAGTGCAGGACTGCGTAGAACAAAAGTTCCAAATTCAGAGAGGATGGCTTCGAGAAACTCGAAACTGAAACAATAGTCTGCCGCTCCCCCTCCTTTGGGAAAATGGAATAGGGGAAAGTATCTGGGCCAGATCCCAGACTCTGACTGTTTGGCAAACACTTGCTCGATGCCGAACTCGAGTTCAACGAGAGACGGCAGCATTCGACTCAGAGACGCCAGCTCGCGTGCCCCATCGCTCAGACGCCTGATCCTGTTAATGAGACAGGCCGCCATCGCGAGCGATGGCGGATCCATCAGTGCGTCGTTTTCGGCCGTCACATAGATAAGCTGACGGTGAAACTCACTTGAAGCCCATCGCGCTATCTTTTCCCAAGTCTTCAGCGGAAGAGTAACTCGTGCGCCGATGGTCCCCTCAACAAACCAGTATGCGTGTGTTGACTTTGGCGGATAATCCGGTACGGCAAACGACTTTTCCCCGTGGTCTGGGCAAAATCCTTGAGCTTGGCAGGCGCAGTGCTGGGGATTACCGCGTGCTTCCTCGCCTTGTCACCATTCTTGCTC
>WNFO01008073.1_pt1 | contig 19633 bp, 16 predicted proteins | sample 5400251 | NCBI WGS metagenome assembly WNFO01 (sample SAMN13153354, study PRJNA577476) | soil metagenome | isolation source: 100 cm saprolite under Madrone tree | place: USA:California | collected 2016-06-14
CAATCGGTGCCGGAGCCGGCGACCCGCGCCAACCTGGTCGAGCGCGGCGATGCTGATCTGGTGATCGATCTGCAGGCCAGCGACGTCCAGTCACTGGAGGGCAAGGGGACTCTCAAGGTGGTCTCGACGCCGCAATATAATGCCGTGACCTTCATTTCGATGAACAACCAGATTCCGCCCTTCGACAACATCAACGTACGCCGGGCCATCGCCTATGCGCTGCCTTACGATGACATGTTCAAGGCGGCTCTGTTCGGCCGCGGCACGCCGTTGTTCGGTGCGATGTGGGCAGATGGCAAACCGACAACCAGCGCTTATCCCTTCCAGCAGCCGGTGAAGCTCGACCTCGACAAGGCGAAGGAATATCTCAAGGCGGCAGGCATGCCCGACGGTTTCTCGACCACGTTCAGTTTCAACGTCGGCCAGGCCTCGACAGCCGAACCGATGTCGGCGCTTGTCAAGGAATCCCTCGCCAAGATCGGCGTCAAGGTCGATATTCAGAAATTACCCGATGCGCAGATGTCGACGCAGATCAACGAGAAGAAGCTGCCTTTCTTCACCGAAGGCATTGTCGCCTGGCTGCCCTCGACCGACTATTTCTACCGCAATTTCTATACCGGCGAGCAGCGCTGGAATTACAGCAGCATCAAAAATACAGAGCTGACGGCCATCGCGCAGCAAGCTCGCTTCGAACCCGACAAGGCCAAGTACGACGAATACGGCAAGAAGCTCAACGCGATCCATTTCGCCGAGATGCCGCAGATTCCGCTTTGGCAGCCCAATCAGGACGCGGTGATGGCGACGTCGATCGACGGCTACACCTATCAGTTTCACCGCATGGTCGATTATCGCGACCTCCACCGCAAGTAAACGGCCGGCTTCATGAAGAGCTTCGGCGCAACGATGATGTGGGCAGGGAGGCGGTTCCTGTCCTCGCTGCCTGCGCTGTTCGGCGTGCTGGTCTTTACCTTCCTGCTGATGCGGGTGCTGCCAGGTGATCCCGCGGTGTTCTTTGCCTCCGGTCCAAATGCCGGCAAGGAGGAAATCGCGGTCATCCGCAAGCAGATGGGATTGGACAAGCCGGTACCAAACCAATTGCTGCTTTATCTCTATGATGTCGGTCGCGGTAATCTCGGCCGGTCGATCATGACTGGACAGCCGGTCACGACGGATCTCCGCAATCGGTTGCCGGCCTCGCTGGAGCTTACCCTCTCCGCACTGCTGATTGCGCTTGTATCGGCGATCCCTCTCGGCGTGCTGGCGGCGTTGAAGCCTGGCTCCGTCATAGACCATGGCGTGCGATTGTTTTGTGCGCTGGGCGTCTGCGTCCCAACCTTTGTTTCGGGTCTCTTGCTGATCTACGTCTTCTACTACCTGCTCGGTATCGCACCCGATCCGACCGGACGTCTCGACGTCTTTACCTCGTTGCCGCCATCGCGAACCGGTTTCCTGATGATCGACTTCGCGTTGGCGGGGGACATCGATGGCTGGTGGGCGGCTTTCCGACAGCTGATCATGCCGGCAGTGACCATGGCCTTGTTCGTGATTGCGCCGCTGGCGCGAATTACGCGCGCGTCGATGCTGGTCTCGCTCGGCAGCGATTTCGTGCGCACCGCGCGCTCGGCCGGGCTTTCCTGGTGGCGCATTGTCGTGACCTATGCGTTGCGCAACGCTATCCTGCCGGTCATCACCATCGCAGGCATCGTATTCTCGACCATGCTCGGAGCCAATGTGCTGGTGGAGAAGGTCTATTCCTGGCCAGGCGTCGCCTCCTATGCGCTGGATGCGCTGCTGTCGTCCGACTATGCGCCGGTCCAGGGCTTTGTGTTGCTGATGGCCAGTGTATTTGTGGTGGTCAATCTGCTCGTGGATATTCTCTACGGGATTGCCGATCCGCGGGTGTCGATCGGATGACCGGCACGACGCTTCGTCACGCGGCCTGGATCCTGCGCGGCAACCCTTTGACCGCAATCGCCGCGGCCGGTGTCGTCCTTCTGGTCGTTATCGCCGTGTTTGGGCCGCAGATCGTACCCTACGATCCGATCGCCTCGAATGTGTCGCAGGCGCTGACGCCGCCAAGCGCGGCGCATCTTGCCGGCACCGACCAGCTCGGCCGCGATACGTTCAGTCGGCTGATCGTTGCGACACGATTGGATCTCGTCATCGCCGTTTCGGCCGTGGGCATCTCCTTCGTGCTTGGGGCCGTCATTGGCGCGTTCTGCGGCTATTCCGGCGGTGGGCTGGATCGCACCGTCGGCCGTTTCGTCGACGTGATGATGGCCTTCCCGCTATTCGTGCTGGCCATGGCGATGGTCGCGGCGCTCGGCAACCGGGTGGAGAACATCGTCATCGCGACCGCCGTGATCAATCTGCCGTTCTACATCCGCTTTGCGCGCGCGGAGGTGAACATCCGCCGGAATGTCGGCTGGGTAGAGGCGGCGCGCGCCAGCGGCGAAAGCCATATCTCGGTGGTGCTGCGTTTCCTGCTGCCGAATGTGCTTCCGGCCATGGCCGTACAGATGTCGCTCAACCTTGGTTGGGCCATTCTCAATGCCGCCGGGCTCTCCTTTATCGGCCTCGGCGTCAAGCCTCCGACCCCGGAGTGGGGCATCATGGTCGCGGAGGGCGCACGCTTCATTTCGACCGGCAGATGGTGGCTGGTCGCATTTCCGGGACTGGCGCTGATGCTGGCCGTGCTGTGCTTCAATTTGCTCGGCGATGGGATGCGGGACATTCTCGATCCCCGCATGCGGACATGACTGAGCCGCTGCTGCGAATAGAGGACCTGCACGTCACGTTCTCGACACGCCGCGGCCTTGTCGAAGCGGTGCGCGGAGTGACGCTTTCGCTCGATGCGGGTGAAATGCTCGGGCTCGTCGGCGAGAGCGGTTCCGGGAAATCCGTCACCGGATTTGCGACCACGCGGCTGCTTGACGCGGCCGGGCGGGTGACGGCTGGCAGGATTCTATTTCGCGGGCAGGACATCACTAAAATACCGGATGGCGACTTCCGCATGCTGCATGGCGCCGCCATCTCGATGATCTTTCAGAATCCGCGCGCCGCGCTCAACCCGATCCGCGCCATCGGCCAGCAGATCGCCGATGCGATCCTGAGCCACAAGCGGATGTCCAGGGAACAAGCGGCCGGCGAAGCGCTGGAGCTCTTGCGCGCGGTTCAAATCCGCGATCCCGAAAAGCGAATGGCAGCCTACCCGCACGAGCTCTCCGGCGGAATGTGTCAGCGGGTGATGATCGCAATCGCGATTTCCTGCGCCCCGATGCTGCTGATCGCGGACGAGCCGACGACCGGCCTCGACGTCACCACGCAGAAGGTGGTGATGGACCTGCTGGCCGGGATTGCGGCACAACGCGGGATGGCGACGATCCTGATCACGCATGATCTCGGCCTCGCGGTTCGCTATTGTCGCCGCGTCGTGGTGATGGAACAGGGCCGCCTCGTCGAGGAAGCGCCGCCGCAGGCCCTTTTCCGCAACCCGCGGCATGTCTACACCAAGCGCCTGGTGGCCGCCTCGCCGACGGCAACCTCGCGTATCGAGGACCTGGTGACGGACGAAGAGAAAAGTCGGTACCTCGCCAAGCTCGCCGCGTGCAAACCCCGGCCGGCGCCGCCGCCGGGCACGCCGCTTCTGCTGGATGTGCAGAGCCTTGCCAAGCGCTATGATCAAGGCTCGCCGGCGGTGACCGACTTTTCCATGACCATGGCCGCCGGCGAGAGCGTCGGGCTGGTCGGCGAATCCGGTTCCGGGAAGACCACGACGTCGCGCATGATTTGCCGGCTGATCGACCCCAGCGAAGGCGTCATTCTGTTCGACGGGCAATCGATCGGCGATCTGGCCGCGCGGGATTTCCACTGCTCTCCGGTACGAAAGGAAATCCAGCTCGTCTTTCAGGATCCTAACGACAGTCTGAACCCGCGTTTCACCGCCTTTGATTGCATCGCCCATCCGCTGCTGCGACTTGCGGGCATGCGCCCGGGCGACGCGTTGCGACAGCGGGTTGAGGAGTGCGCGCAACGGGTGGGATTGCCATTGGGGCTGCTGCCGCGCTTCCCGCATCAACTCTCGGGCGGCCAGAAGGCCCGCATCGGCATCGCCCGCGCCATCGCCTGCCGGCCGCGCCTGTTGGTGCTGGATGAGCCGACGGCCGCGCTCGACGTCTCGGTGCAGGCGGTGGTGCTGCAACTGCTGGATAGGTTGAGGCGCGAGGATAACCTTGCCTTCCTGCAACCCACAGACCGCTTACACACGCGAACTGGTCGAAGCGGTGCCTCATATCCAGAAGGAGCTGGCTGCAGCCGGGACTTGATATTTTACGTCTACGAGCTTGGGTGACCGTGCCGTCGTTGAATGTCGCGATCCGCGGCGCGGGCGCAGGTGAGCAGCGTCTCCGCGGCGGGCGTCATGCAAGCTTGCGGGGTGCTGATGGCCGGGTGAGGCGAAGCCTGCCGTGGGTGCGCGGCAGAAATTGAGCTCCCTTGTCGCTGAGAAAGTCGAGCATGGCCTGCGCGGGGGGCAGCAGCACCTTGTCCTTGCGGGAAAGCACAAACCATTGCCGGACCACCGGGAGACCAACGACGTCCAGCGTCACCAGCCGTCGCTCGTCGAGTTCGGTTGCGACCGTATGCGCTGAAATAAAGGCAATGCCCAAACCGGCAATCACCGCCTGTTTGATGGTCTCGTTGCTGCTCATCGCCATGCCGATTTTCGGGCGAACACCGGCCTGTTCGAACAGTTGCTCCATCAAGCCGCGTGTTCCGGATCCGGGCTCGCGTGTCAGGAATGTTTCATCGGAAAGGGCACTCAGCGACAGACGCGCTTTCCGCGCCAGCCGATGCGCGGTCGGCGCGATGATGACATGGGGGTGATCGCCGATCAGATGTACGTTCATGGGGATATCCACCGGTGGGCGGCCCATGATGGCGATATCCAGATCGTAGCCTCGCAACGCTGTGCCGATTTCCTGCCGGTTGCCGATCGAGAGCGCGACATCGACGTTCGGATACGCCTGCGAAAATCCGGAGATCGCGAACGGCACGAAATATTTCGCAGTACTGACGGCGCCGATGGAAATACGCCCGGCGGTCTTTCCCGCGATCATGTCGAGCGAGGTTTCGCAGGACGCAATTGCCGCTTCGATCCGCTCGGAAAGCGCCAGCACTTCACGGCCGGCATCCGTCAGCAGCATGCCATCACTGGTACGCTGGATCAGCGGGAGTCCCGCCAACGCCTGCAAGTTCCGAAGCTGAAGGGTGACCGCGGGCTGGGTGAGATGAAGTTGCTTGGCTGCCGCGGTCACCGACCGATGTTTTTGAACGGCCGCCAATGCCCGCAACTGGCGGATGGTCAATTCCCGCAAAAACCGGCCCGGCATCGCAACCACCTTATAAGAAAAACTTTGCTCTCTCCAAAGATAACAAAATTTCACTAATCTGGCAAATTGCGCTTCTCTGAATAGGCGGACCGCCGAACGGCGAAACGCAGTGCGAGCACCCCGAAGAGGGCGCAGGGAGACGGCCATGCACGAGCGCGCGACCTTGCGTTCGCATCTCGATCGGTCCACCTCGCAAACGCCGCATGGCGTGGCGGTGGGCGAGGCGATCGCGGCCATTGCTGCCGCCGCGGTCGACCTTGCCGCCCTCATCGCGGACGGGCCGCTGGCGGGCATCACCGGCGAGAACGGCGGCACCAATGCCGATGGCGATCAGCAAAAGGATATCGATGTCGCAGCCGACGAAATGATGCGTCGCGCGCTGCGGGGGGCCCCGGTCGCTGCGATTCTTTCCGAAGAGGCGGCGCTACCGGAAATCATCAATTCCGCGGCGCCGCTCTGCGTCGCCATCGATCCGCTCGACGGATCGGCCAACCTTGAAAACAACATCTCGGTCGGCACCATTTTCTCGATCCGCCCCAGGGGCAACGACATCCTCTCGACCTTCTTTGAACCGGGCACGGCGCAGTGCGCGGCAGGTTTCGTCGTCTACGGTCCGCAAACCACGCTCGTGCTCGCGCTCAACGCGCGCGTCGATATCTTCATTCTCGACAGGCGTACGCGGGAATTCCGGTTGATCACCCAGGGCGTCCGCGTCGCACCGGATACGCCGGAATTCGCCATCAACGCCTCCAACCGAAGGCACTGGCACGGGCCGGTTCGGGCCTACATCGATGAATGCATTGCCGGTACCAACGGCGGCGGCGAGGCGGATTTCAATATGCGGTGGATCGGGTCGCTGGTCGCAGAATCGCTGCGCATCCTGGTGCGCGGCGGCGTGTTTCTTTATCCGGCCGATGCCCGCCCCGGATATCGCGAAGGCAGGCTTCGGCTTCTGTATGAAGCGCATCCCATGGCGCTGGTGATGGAGTGGGCGGGAGGCGCTGCGACGACGGGGCGCCGGCGAATTCTGGAACTCGGAGCGAAAACGCCGCATCAGCGGGTGCCGCTGATTATGGGATCACTGCGTGGCGTTCGCGACGTCACCACCATTCACGAAGGTGTCGAACCGATGTTCGACAATAGCGACGCACCGCTGTTTGCGCGGCGCGGTCTGTTTCTCTGAGCTGGACAGGTCCGATGTCGCGCAGCCATCCCATCATATCGATCACGGGTTCATCGGGCGCCGGCACGACGTCGGTCAAAAAAACGTTCGAAAATATCTTCCGCCGCGAAAAGGTATCCGCGGCCTATATCGAAGGCGACGCTTTCCATCGCTACAATCGCGCCGAAATGCGCACGAAAATGGCGGAGGAAGGGGAGCGCGGAAACAAGCATTTCAGCCATTTCAGCCCCGAAACCAATTTGTTCGAAGAGCTCGAGAGGCTGTTTCGCGACTACGGTGAATCCGGCACCGGAACGACCCGTCATTACGTCCACGACGACGACGAGGCCAAGCTGTACGGCGCAGCGCCGGGCACTTTTACCGAATGGGCCCCGCTGCCGGAAAAGTCCGATCTGCTGTTTTATGAAGGCCTGCATGGCGCGGTGGTGACCGACAAGGTCAATATCGCGCAACATGCCGATCTCAAGATCGGCGTTGTGCCGGTCATCAATCTGGAGTGGATCCAGAAGCTGCACCGCGACCGGAGCGACCGCGGCTACACCCAGGAGGCGGTGACCGACACGATCCTGCGGCGGATGCCGGACTACGTGAATTACATCTGTCCACAGTTCGCCGAGACCGACATCAATTTCCAGCGCGTGCCGACGGTCGATACCTCAAACCCGTTCATCGCGCGCTGGATTCCGACGCCGGACGAATCGATGGTGGTGATCCGGCTCAGGAACCCGCGTGGCATAGATTTTCCCTATCTGTTGTCGATGATTCCGAACAGCTTCATGTCGCGCGCCAATTCGATCGTGATTCACGGATCGAAACTCGATCTGGCGATGCAGCTCATTCTCACCCCGCTGATTCTGCAACTGATGGAACGCAAGAGGCGCACCGTATGAGTATTCATGCTCTTTCTTCATTCGCCGGTTGTTCGGATGGCTCGCATCAAGAATTGGCAAATGCGATTCGCTTTCTGGCGATCGATGCGGTCGAAAAAGCGAAGTCGGGTCATCCGGGTATGCCGATGGGCATGGCTGACGTAGCCACGGTGCTGTTTTCGCGTTTCCTCAAATTCGACCCTGCCGATCCGGAGTGGCCGGATCGCGACCGGTTTGTGCTTTCTGCCGGTCACGGCTCGATGCTGCTGTATGCGCTGTTACACCTGACGGGATACGAGGGTGTTACATCAGACGAGCTCAAGGCGTTCAGGCAGTGGGGATCGAAGACGCCCGGTCATCCCGAGTATGGCCATACCCCGGGCGTTGAGACCACCACCGGCCCCCTGGGGCAGGGCATCGCCACGGCAGTCGGCATGGCGCTGGCAGAGCGCTTGTTGAACGCGCGGTTCGGCGACGATCTCGTCGATCACTATACATATGTGATCGCCGGTGATGGTTGCCTGATGGAAGGCCTCAGCCACGAAGCAATTTCGCTGGCCGGGCATCTCGGGCTTGGCAAGCTGATCGTGCTGTTCGACGACAACCAGATTTCGATCGACGGATCGACATCGCTGTCCTGTTCGGATGACCAGCTTGCGCGCTTCAAGGCATCGGGCTGGTCGGCTGACCGTATCGATGGGCACGATCCGCAAGCCATTGCAACAGCGATCGAACGCGCCCGGAGCAATGACCTTCCATCGTTGATCGCGTGCCGGACGGTCATCGGCTTCGGCGCACCGAACCGCCAGGGCACCGAAAAAGCCCACGGCGCGCCATTCGGTGCCGAGGAGGTCGCAAAGACACGCGTTGCGCTGGACTGGCCATACGAACCTTTCCAGCTTCCAGAACACATCGTCGCGCAATGGCACAAGATTGGCGCAAGGGGGCAGGCCGCCCGCCTGAGCTGGATGGGGCGGACAAGGCGTCTCAATTCGGTCCCGCGCTCGCCGCTCCATGACGCGCTGAACCGGAAACTACCCTGTGAATACGCTGATGCGATTGATCAGATCTGCACCCGTTTCGGCGCTGAGCGTCCCACCATAGCCACCCGGCAAGCGTCCCAGCTGGTAATCGACGCGATCGCGGAAGCCTTGCCGAATTTATTGGGGGGCTCGGCTGATCTAACCCACTCCAACCTGACGCGCGCCAAGACACAGCGTCCGGTGCGGGCCGATTCCTTCGAAGGCAACTATATCCACTATGGCGTCCGCGAACATGCCATGGCGGCGGCAATGAATGGCATCGCGTTGCATGGCGGCTTCATTCCCTACGGCGGCACGTTTCTTACCTTCGCCGATTACAGCCGCCCGGCGATCCGGCTGGCCGCCCTGATGGGCATCAGGGTCGTCCACGTGATGACGCACGACTCCATCGGATTGGGCGAAGACGGCCCCACCCATCAGCCGGTCGAGCATCTCGCCTCGCTGCGGGCGATACCGAATTTGCTGGTGTTTCGTCCCGGCGACGCCGTCGAGACCGCCGAGGCCTGGGATTGCGCGCTACGGGCGGAAGCCAATCCTTCGGTGCTGTGCCTGTCGCGGCAGGCGCTGCCGGCGTTTCGTGACGCTGCGGGCGGCGCCAATCTGGTCGCGCTGGGCGCCTATGTCGTCATCGAGCCCGCCGGTGGCCGCGACGTCACGCTGATCGCAACGGGCTCGGAGGTATCGATCGCGCTTGAGGCTGCAAAACTGCTCGCGAAAGATAGCGTACGCGCCGCGGTCGTGTCCGCGCCATGCTTCGATCTGTTTCGTAATCAATCGACTGAGTATCGGGCCGAAGTCCTTGGAAGCGCCCCGAGGATCGGCGTCGAGGCCGCGGTCGAAGGCGACTGGGCGCGCTGGCTCGGCGACAGCGGCGAATTCGTCGGCATGACCGGCTTCGGCGCATCCGCTCCGGCGGAGGTGCTGTATCGCGAATTCGGCATCACCACAGAGGCTGTCGCGAAGGCCGCCCAGCGCAGCATCGCGCGATCGAGGATGGCGGCAACAAACGCATGACGCTTACACCGGACAAAGAATGACACGGAGACGACGATGGCACGAATCACGCTGAGGCAATTGCTGGACCATGCCGCCGAATGCGGCTACGGCGTGCCGGCTTTCAATATCAACAACATGGAGCAGGGCCTTGCGATCATGGAGGCGGCAGCGGCGGTCGATGCACCCGTCATCCTCCAGGCCTCGCGCGGCGCGCGCTCCTACGCCAACGACATCATGCTGTCGAAGATGATCGATGCGCTGGAGGAGATGTATCCGCAGATTCCGCTCTGCATGCATCAGGACCACGGCAACGAGGAAGCCACCTGCGCCACCGCGCTTCAATACGGTTTCACGTCGGTCATGATGGACGGCTCGCTCAAGGCCGACGGCAAAGCACCGGCGGATTATGACTACAATGTCGATATCACCCGCCGCGTGGTCGAGATGGCGCACTGGATCGGTGCTTCCGTGGAAGGCGAGCTGGGGGTGCTCGGCTCGCTCGAACATGGCGGCGGCGAACAGGAAGATGGCCATGGCGTCGAAGGCAAGGTTAGTCACGATCAGCTGCTGACGGATCCGGATCAGGCGGTCGATTTCGTCCGCGCCACCAAGGTCGACGCGCTGGCGATCGCGATGGGCACCTCGCACGGCGCCTACAAGTTCTCGCGCCAACCGGACGGTGAGATTCTTGCGATGAAGGTGGTCGAGGAAATCCACCGCCGGCTGCCGAACACGCATCTGGTGATGCACGGTTCGTCGTCGGTGCCGCAGCCTTTGCAAGACGCCTTCAACGAGTTCGGCGGCGAGATGCCGCAGACCTGGGGCGTGCCGGTCGAGGAGATCGTTCGCGGCATCCGGCATGGCGTCCGCAAGGTCAATATCGATACCGACTGCCGGCTGGCGATGACCGCTGCATTCCGAAAAGTGGCGAGCCAGAGCAAAAGCGAATTCGATCCACGCAAATTCCTCAAACCGGCGATGGACGCGATGCGCGACCTCTGCCGCGAGCGTTTCGAGCAATTCGGCACAGCCGGCCATGCGTCGAAGATCAAGGTCGCCCCATTGGCTGAAATGGCAAAACGCTATCGCGCGGGATCGCTCGACCCTCGCATCGGAAACATGGCCGCCGCCGCCGAATGACCCGAAAACCGTCAATCCGGATGCGCCGGTCGCACAACAGAGGAGAACAGCCATGAATGAACTGTCGATGACCGTTCGCGGCAAGGATCGCTACAAATCCGGCGTGATGGAATACAAGAAGATGGGCTATTGGGAGCCCGACTACACGCCAAAGGACACCGACATTATCGCGCTGTTCCGGGTGACGCCGCAGGACGGCGTCGATCCGATCGAAGCCTCCGCGGCGGTAGCGGGCGAGTCGTCGACCGCAACCTGGACGGTGGTGTGGACCGACCGCCTGACCGCGGCCGAGAAATATCGCGCCAAATGCTACCGCGTTGATCCGGTACCGAATTCCCCAGGGCAATATTTTGCCTACATCGCCTACGATCTCGACCTGTTCGAGAACGGCTCGATCGCGAATCTGTCGGCCTCTATCATCGGCAATGTATTCGGCTTCAAGCCGCTGAAGGCGTTGCGCCTTGAGGACATGCGGCTGCCGGTAGCCTATGTGAAGACGTTCCAGGGACCGGCCACCGGCATCGTGGTCGAACGCGAGCGGATGGACAAGTTCGGCCGCCCGCTGCTCGGCGCCACCGTGAAACCGAAGCTCGGCCTTTCCGGGCGCAACTACGGCCGCGTGGTCTACGAGGCGCTGAAGGGCGGGCTCGACTTCACCAAGGACGACGAGAACATCAACTCGCAGCCGTTCATGCATTGGCGCGAGCGGTTTCTCTATTGCATGGAGGCCGTCAACAACGCCCAGGCGGCGTCCGGCGAGATCAAGGGGACCTATCTCAACGTCACTGCCGGAACCATGGAAGACATGTACGAGCGAGCCGAGTTCGCCAAGGAACTCGGCTCGGTCATCATCATGATCGATCTGGTGATCGGCTACACCGCGATCCAGTCGATGGCGAAATGGGCGCGCCGCAACGACATGATCCTGCATCTGCATCGGGCAGGGCATTCGACCTATACGCGGCAACGTAACCACGGCGTCTCGTTCCGCGTGATCGCGAAATGGATGCGGCTTGCGGGGGTCGATCACATCCATGCCGGCACGGTGGTCGGCAAGCTCGAGGGCGATCCGGCCACGACGCGCGGCTATTACGACATCTGCCGCGAAGACTTCAATCCCGCAAAGCTCGAACACGGCGTGTTCTTCGATCAGAACTGGGCCAGTCTCAACAAGCTGATGCCGGTGGCATCCGGCGGCATTCATGCCGGCCAGATGCATCAGTTGCTCGACCATCTCGGCGAAGATGTGGTGCTGCAGTTCGGCGGCGGCACCATCGGTCATCCCATGGGGATTCAGGCCGGTGCGACCGCGAACCGCGTGGCCCTGGAGGCGATGATCCTCGCCCGCAACGAAGGGCGCGACTACCTGCACGAAGGGCCGGAAATTCTCGCCAAGGCGGCGGCAACCTGCACGCCGCTGAAGGCCGCGCTGGAGGTCTGGAAGGATGTCACTTTCAACTACGAATCCACCGACATGCCCGACTATGCCCCCACCGCCAGCGTCTCGATGTAAGGAGCCAAGATCATGCGTGTCACCCAAGGCTGTTTTTCATTCCTGCCCGACCTCACGGACGAACAGATCTCCCGCCAGGTCCAGTATTGTCTCGGCAAGGGCTGGGCGGTGAACATCGAATTCACCGACGATCCGCATCCCCGGAATAATTTCTGGGAGATGTGGGGATTGCCGATGTTCGATCTTCGCGATGCCGCCGGCGTCATGATGGAGCTAAGCGAGTGCCGCAAGGTCTATGGCGACCGCTACATCCGGATGTCGGCATTCGATTCCGGCCACGGCTGGGAGTCACAGCGGCTGTCTTTCATCGTCAACCGGCCAAAACAGGAGCCCGGCTTCCGTCTCGAACGGCACGAAGTGAACGGCCGCAACATCCGCTACACCACGACATCCTATGCCGTCGATCGTCCCGAAGGCATGCGCTACGGTGACAGATGAATTCGCAATTGAGTTCATCTTCCATCCCGCGGAGCGCAGGCGAAACGCAGCCGGTTGAGCAAGTCGACCTGCGCCGCGAATTCGCTGAGGTTGGCATCGGCGAGGTACTCGATCAACTGGATGGCGAATTGATCGGGCTGAAGCCGGTCAAGACGCGAATTTGGGAAATCGCCTCGCTGCTGCTGATCGAGCGCATCCGCAAGCGCATGAATCTGACATCGGGGGTGCCGACGTTGCACATGTCGTTCACCGGCAATCCCGGCACCGGCAAGACGACGGTGGCGCTCCGGATCGCCAGTATTCTTCACAAGCTCGGCTTTGTGCGCCGCGGTCAGGTCGTGTCGGTCACCCGCGACGAATTGGTGGGTCAATACATCGGGCATACGGCGCCGAAGACAAAGGAGATTTTGAAGAAGGCGATGGGCGGCGTGCTGTTCATCGACGAAGCCTATTACCTGCATCGCCCAGATAACGAACGCGACTATGGACAGGAAGCGATTGAGATTTTGCTGCAGGTGATGGAATCGCAACGCGAGGATCTGGTGGTGATCCTTGCCGGCTACGGCGACCGGATGGACAAGTTCTTCGCCAGCAATCCCGGCTTCCGCTCCCGTATCGCCCACCACATTGATTTTCCGGATTATTCCGAGGATGAGTTATTGGCGATCGCGGAATTGATGCTGCACGACATGAACTACCGCTTTAGCTCCGACGCGCGCCAGGCGTTCATCCGTTACATCGGCTTGCGCAAGACCCAGCCGCTATTCTCCAACGCACGCTCGATCCGCAACGCTCTCGACCGCATGCGGCTGCGCCAGGCCAACCGTCTCAGCCGGGTGTTCTCGAAGACCTCCAGCGGGTGAAACCGGCCCGCTCTGATATCCTCGAGGTGTGACGCATTGATTTCCGTTTCGTCTCAAGCCGGCAACCGTCGCAGCCAAGTCTTTGAGAAATCGCGCCTAAGCCGTGCGTTTTGAAGTGGAATCGATAAGGGTCAGTTTGCTGAACGGTACGCCGGCCTTCAAAAGTCCGTCACGAAAATGGGCGATGTCAGCCGGAGTTTTCCAACGGAAGTTCCTGAGATGCCGTTCGACGGTCAGGCCTGGAAAGTTGGTTAGCAAAACTTCGGCCGCCTTTGCCGCTTCCTCGGTTCGTCCCAATTGCGCCAAAGCCGCCGCTCGTACGGCGAGCACCTGAAGATGATTGGGATTTAAATACAGGGCTTCACGCGCCCAGGACAGCGACGCATCATATTGTCCTACAAGGTAGTGGCTGAACGCGTTCAACGCCGCCCATTTATACCGCGGGTCACTGTTGCCGCGCTGCACGGCCGCCGAAAACAGTTCGATGGCCTGTCGGTGCTCGCCGATCACGAGGTGAGATATCCCAAGTACGCCGCGGGCACCCATGTCGTACGGGTTTAACTTAACCGCCCTCTTAGCGGCTTCCATTGCCGCCTCGTAATGCCCCTGCATCGCATGCATGTAGGACAAAATCGAAAATGCGAATGACGAACGCGGATCAAGCCGGACACTGCTTTCCGCCAGATTCATCGCCTCGGTCCACAATTGGCTCGTACTTTTGATCCATCCATACTGCACGCTCTGGACCATGATCGTGGCGAGATAGGCGCGTGCAATTGCAAGCGCCGGATCGAGCGCAATGGCCTCCCTGAACAGACCGATCGAGGCTTCGAAATCTGCTTTTGTGTGCCGATAGTAGTGAGACAGTCCCCTTAAGAACCGATCCCATGCGGTAAGATCGGTGGACGATGACCGGGACGGAGCGGAAGCTTCCGCACGATATATCTCCGGGGCCAACGCAGCGGACAGACTGGTGGTGATTTCATCCTGCATCGCGAACAGATCGCCGATGTCCCTGTCGTATCGACCGGTCCACAATTGCTCGCCGTTCTCCGGGGCTACCAGTTCGGCGGTTACACGAATTTTCGTTCCGGCACGCCGCACCGAACCCTGAATCAGGTATGTCGCATCAATCTCGCGCGCAATCAGGCGCGCGCTCAGATTTTTGTCCTTGAACGAAAAAGTCGAATTTCTGCTCAGGACACGATAAAAGGATTGCAAGGACAGAGCGTGGATCAAGTCCTCGGTCAGTCCGTCGGAAAAATATTCGTCGCTGCTGTCACTGAGATTCGCGAACGGAAGCACGCCGACGATCGCAGTTCGATATTGAGCCGGCAGGCTTGATGTGTTCTTGGGCTCCCGACCGCGGGCGTCGGACCCGCTCGGCGCCCAGGTCCAGACATTTATTGTCTCTTCGATGTTCTTGAAACGGTGACTGCCGGCGTCGACAAGGTTCACGCTGAGATGCTTGCTGGCCTCATGATAGGCCTTTGCGGAAACGGCTACGCCGCCGGGGGCGGCAACCGCTTCAAGGCGGACGGCGATGTTGACACCGTCGCCGAAAACTTCGTCTTCGTCGGCGATCACATCTCCCATGTGGACGCCCAGACGGAATTGCATGACCCGATCACCGGGGAGGTGGTTATTCCGTTCTGCCATCAGCGCCTGCATCGCGATCGAAGACTCGATGGCCCCGACAATGCTCGGAAACTCCAGCAGGAAACCGTCGCCGGTGTTCTTCACAACACGGCCGCCGTGATTGAGGATGATCGGGTAGGTTGCGCTTCGATGAGCCTTGAACGCGGCGTGCGTACCTTCCTCGTCGGCGCCCATCATGCGCGAATAGCCGGCGACGTCAGCGCAGACTATGGCAGCTAGGCGTCTTTCCATCTCCTCGCCATCTCCTGGGCTCCTGAACTGGCAGATACGGTACGTGGTCGGCTCACCGAATCCAATGGTCTTAGAATACACTGTCCCATGCGGAAACCCGACCCGTGCGTAACGGTAATACGATCCGCTCCGGATGGCGGCCGACGGGGTCTCGAGAAGCGGGAACCGGAGAATTCCTGGAAAGGCTTATCGCAGCGACTTGGCTGCGGCCATGGCCTTTCGTCCTCAGCGCCTGACGCGCAGCTTCCAGTGCCTGACGATCCGGAACCGCGAATCGGCGTCATCCTGACGGAATAGCGCGATCCCGTCGATCGCGAGCGTCTTGATGCCGATTGCGGAGAAGCTGTTACGCAGCATCCTCAGAACGGGCTCCCGCCGCTCGGCGTCAAGTCGGCCTGTCAGCGTCATATGGAACCGGAAATCTTCCATGACGTATGGATAGCCCCAGCGATCGAGATGTCCGCACTGCCTTTCCGTCAAGGCAGAAGGATTCCGCCGCGTACGGTCTTCCGGTGTAAGCCGGGCCCGGAATGAATCGAATTCGCTGGTGCAATCCGAAGCAAGCCGCTCAAGTTCGGTCGATGGTTCCGCAGGCACCACCGCGATAAAGCCGCTGATCGAATCGACGACAGGCCTGATCACCGGAGCTGGTCGAGGCGTGTTGGCGAAAGCCTCGCATGCCGCAAGAAACTCGGTCTCGGTCTTGCCGGGCGCCAGCGACAGCGGCGCCTTCAGCGTGGCATGGAAACCGTATTTTCTTGGATCTCGCGTGAGTTCGCGCCAATCCGGCGCCATCTGCAGGACGCCGTCCGGGAAGGGCAGGTCCTTGCCGCTGAAGGCGTCATAACCCAGCAATCGCGCGCCGAAACGATCAAGATCGGTGTCCGGTGCGGCTGCATAGTAGATCGCATAACGTGGATGAGTTGCCATGTCAGCAGAATAGAGCCGGCTCACGCGGCCGCAACCGCCATGCGTGGCTTGACGGACGAACGGATCAGTCGGCTCGCATCCGTCAGATGAACGAGACGGCCGGCGGCGATGACGGCGACAATGCGCGGCCGCAGTGGCAGTTCGTCATCGACGAGGATGATGTCGGCGCGACGCCCTTCCGCGAGAACACCGCGATCCGCGAGACCTGCGGCTCTGGCGGGCGCCGTCGAAATCAGGTTCCAGGCTTCCGCAAGCGGCAGCACGCCATCGTCAGCAAGGCGAAATGCCGCTAGCAACTGCGCCGGATAGTAGTAGTCGGAGGCCAGGATCGAGCATAAGCCCTTGGCGATCATGTCGGCCGCCTTGGTCCATCCGGTATGGCTGCCGCCGCGCACGACATTGGGCGCGCCGAACACGATGAAATCGCCGGCTTCGGCGGCCTCACGCGCGGTTTCCTCGTTGACCGGAAATTCGGCAATGCTGACGCCCTGCGCGCGAAATGCCTTTCGCATCTCCGGGCTTTCATCGTCATGAGACAGCATCCGCACGCTTGCGTCTCGCGCAGCTTTGGCCAGCCGGGCCACCGATGCAGGGACGTCGTCACCACGGGACGCGACACGCTCAACCAGGGAATCGAACGCTTCGTCGGAAAGACCGGTACGTTCGACCATACGGTTTCGTTTTTGCGGCTTGGCCAGACTGGCGACGGTTGAATCCATGTGGTCATTGAACGCGAACAGATCGATTCGTCCACCGGACAACCATTGCGCGATGTCGGTTTCGGCATCGAGATTGTAGGTCTCATGGCGCAGGTGGAAGCGGGTATCCGCCGCCAGTTGCGGCCTCAGGGTCTCGATGGCCTCGAGCAATCGCGTGGCATTATTGCCGCTTCTCAGGCCCGGTTCCCAGGACCATGTCGTGGCATGAAAAACCGTGGTGATGCCATTTCCGATGGCCTGCCGGTCACTGTCGATCAGCGCTACATCGACCGGAAAATCGACACCGGGGCGCGGCATCATCTGTCGCTCGAAGGCGTCGCCATGCAGATCGACTATCCCCGGCAACACCAGCAGATCGCGGGCATCGAGACCAAATGAACTGCTTGCGTGATCCGAACCCACGGCGCTGATTTTTCCGGAGGCGATCTGCACCGAGGTTTCAAGAATGGAATTGCCGAGAAGAGCCCGGCCGCCTTCGATCAATATATCCGTCACGATACTGCGCTTCTTCGTCTGATGGGTAGATGGCCGGAAGTGGTCGCGGCCTCGTATTTTGCGAGAAACTCCTCGACAGCCAGCTTTCGGAAATCGGGCAGGGCGCTGCGAAGGGTTTCATGGTCCCAGTCCCACCACTCAAGCTTCGCCAGCCGGTTGGTAATGTCCTCCGAAAAACGCCGCTTGATCGCCCGCGCCGGATTTCCTGCGACAATCGTGTAGGACGGTACGTCCTTGGTCACGATCGCGCCAGCGGCGACCACGGCGCCGGTGCCGATGCTGCGGCCCGGCAACACGATGGCGCCATGCCCGATCCAGACGTCATGGCCAATATGGACGTGATGCCGGCGCCGCCATTCGAAGAACTCCGCCTCGTCGCTCTCTCCCGGAAAATAGGCGCTGGCGCGATAGGTGAAGTGCGCCTGCGACGCGCGGTGCATGGGATGATTGCCGGGGTTGATCCGGGTCATCGCCGCGATCGAGCAGAACCTTCCGATCGTGGTGTAGGTGATCTGTGCGTCGTTCACGACGTAAGAATAATCGCCCAGCATGACCTCATGCAGGATCGTGCGGGCGCCGACTTCGCAATAGGCACCGAGCCTGGTGTCGTGCAATTTTGCGGTGGGATCGATGGTCGGTTCTACGGAAAGCATTTTGCCGGCCATGCGAATTTCCACGAGAATCGGTCCAACGGATGCACGTCATCGATGGCGTTGATGACAAAGTCATGACAGTTGCGTAACAGCCGCCTGAGGTGTGGATGATTGCCGCACTGCAGCGCGCTGTCACACCACTGTAAAATCCAGGCGTTAGCGGTGGTTTGCGACTACGCGTCTGGAGCATTGCATGCTGGTGGTGGAAGGTTTGACGTGCCGGTTCGGCGCCAAAGCCGCGGTTGACAATGCATCATTCTCAATCGCGCCGGGCGGCTTTGTCGGCGTGATCGGCCGTTCCGGGGCCGGCAAGTCGACTTTGCTGCGAATGATCAATCGCCTCGCGGACCCGTCCGAAGGACGAATCCTGTTCGAAGGTCTGGACGTGACGGCGCTGCGCGGCAGGAATCTGCGGCAATGGCGCGCGCGGTCGGCGATGATTTTCCAGCAATTCAATCTGGTCGGCCGGCTTGACGTCTTGACCAACGTTCTGATGGGACGGCTCGCGGAAATCCCGTCCTGGCGCTCGCTGACACAACTTTGGCCCGAAGCCGACAAGGCGCTGGCGATGTCGGCCCTCGAGCAGTTCGACATGGCCCAACTGGCCGCACAACGCGCCGACCAGCTCTCCGGCGGCCAGCAGCAGCGCGTTGCGATTGCGCGGGCGCTGGTTCAGGAGCCCGACATCATCCTCGCCGATGAGCCGATCGCGTCGCTGGATCCCCGCAATACCAAAATCGTGATGGATGCGCTGCTGCGCATCAACAAGCATTTCGGCATCACCGTGATCTGCAACCTGCATTCGCTCGATCTCGCGCGCAGCTATTGCGACCGTCTGATCGGGATGGCGTCCGGCCGCGTGGTGTTCGACGGGGCGCCGGCGATGTTGACCGATCACATCGCGCGCGAGCTTTACGATCTCGAAGCCAACGAAGTGATGGGCGGCTCGGCCCAGCAAGATCCTGCTGATGCGGGAATTCCGGCTCTCGGCACGGCTGCCGCGGCCTGACTATCGCGTACGTCAAGACGGCTTGTTGCAAAACTGCGATCAGCCGATTTGTTGCAATTCGCTACCAGCAATTCGTCACAACAAGACAGGGAACGTCATGATCAATCGTCGATTCATTCTCGCCGGCGCCGCGGCGCTGGCGTTCACCGCTTCCGCCGCATCGGCGCAAGACTGGAAAGCCAAATATCCCGAACTAACTTTCGCAGTGGTGCCCGCGGAGAACGCGTCGGGCGTTACCGAGCGCTGGACGCCGTTCGTCGCCTATCTGTCCAAAGAACTCGGCGTGAAGGTTACCCTGCGCATTGCCAACGATTACGCCGCGGTGATCGAAGGACAGCGATCCGGCAACATCCACATCGCGAGCTACGGTTCGGCGTCATTCGCACGCGCAAGGCTGACCGGCGTCAAGACCGATGCTTTCGCCAACGACATCAATTCCGACGGCAGCACCGGCTATTATTCGATGTTCTTCGTAAAGGCGTCCAGCCCGTACAAGGGCATC
>WNFO01001264.1_pt1 | contig 19632 bp, 16 predicted proteins | sample 5400251 | NCBI WGS metagenome assembly WNFO01 (sample SAMN13153354, study PRJNA577476) | soil metagenome | isolation source: 100 cm saprolite under Madrone tree | place: USA:California | collected 2016-06-14
GCGTGGTCGGCGGCGGAAAACAGCTCGTCGCTGAAATCGTCCGTGGTGTAGCCCCACACCGACAGGCAGACGGCGTTGAACTCCCGGTCGATCGCGTCGTCATCGATCGGCTGGCGACGGGAGGCCTGATGCAGCCGCGCCAGCGAGCGGGCGAAGTCGGCGATGCGGGTGAGCGCGAATTGATCGAAGGCGATGGTGGACATGTAGTCCTCAAGATTTCGGATAGACCCTAGATGTTGTATCGGCGCTGCGCCGAATCACTATGATATATCAAAGACTTGCTAAAGTGTTGTTAATTTGTTCCGAACGATTGCCGTTGTGCCCGATCTTCAGGATAGGGCTCGCGATCAGAAGCGAAGTCGGTTGTGTATGCCCCAACCATGATGCCGATAATAGATCGTCATTGCCTCGAAATAGCTGCCGGCCTCGAACCTAACGGTGCACCGGGCATCCCTGTGTAGAGTTTGCGAAACGCCTCGCCATCCGGACCAGCGAGACAAAGTCCCGGCAATACGCTGCCGTCATCGCCGACGTCTTCCCAAATCTCGTGAACAAGCATTGCCATGGCGCGATTGGAAATCGTCTCTGTCCGTGGCTTTGTTTCACATCGCCGACAAGAGCTTGTCGCCGCAATAATTGGCGAAAAATTTTCCGCCGCATTGCCTTCGGATGGCCGCGCAGCGCGCGGCCGGCGAGGCATTTGCCGGGACGCTGAATGAGCAGCCCAGGCCGTCGGCAGTTCGGCCCGCTCTGCCGCTAGTGGCGAAGGCCGCGCTGGTGGCGGTGATGCAGGACACCAGCAGTGCTGCGATGATAATCTCGATCATCAATCTCATGGCCCGGTCCTTCCCTCAAAATTATCCCGACGGCGGCGGATTTTACCCTACCACCACATCGGCGCATGGGAGATTGCGGCAAATCGGCCCAGTCCTTGCATAAATAAACCATGCGAGGACCGCACAAACGAAACCTCAAAGCGGGTTTCGATCCCGGCCCAACACGCGTATTGTTTGGCTGAGACTCAAATGTCCAGGATCCACGATTTGCCAGATCAGTCTTCCCAGGGGAGTTTTCCGGTGCTCAACCAGCCGATCGACGAGCTGGCGCTGGCCGAAATCAAAGGCGCGATTCTTGCGAAGCTGAGGCTTGCGATCGGCAAGGATGCCGGCATGGCCACCAAGCACGACTGGTACAAGGCCGCCGCACTGGCGCTGCGCGACCGCATCGTGCACCATTGGCTGACCGGGGATAAGCAGAGCTACGACGCCGGCAGCAAGCGGGTCTATTACCTCAGTCTGGAATTCCTGATAGGCCGCCTGTTCACCGATGCACTGAACAATATGGGGCTATTGCCGGTGTTCGAGACCGCGCTGGGCGATCTCGGGGTCAGTCTCTCGGAGTTGCGCAAGTGCGAACCGGACGCGGCCCTTGGCAACGGCGGTCTTGGACGGCTGGCGGCGTGCTTCATGGAGAGCATGGCGACACTGGCCATTCCCGCCATCGGCTATGGCATCCGCTACGATTTCGGCCTGTTCCGCCAGATCATCGCGAATGGCTGGCAGCACGAATATCCCGACGAGTGGCTGGGCTTCGGCAACCCCTGGGAATTCCAGCGGCCCGAGGTGGTCTACCACGTGCATTTCGGCGGCAGCGTCGAACACATTGGAGAGAAAGGCCGCGACCGCGCGGTCTGGCATCCGGCGGAAACCGTGCAGGCTGTCGCCTACGACACCCCGATCGTGGGCTGGCGCGGCCAGCACGTCAATGCGCTGCGGCTGTGGTCGGCGCGATCGCCCGACCCGCTCAAGCTCGACGTGTTCAATACCGGCGACTATCTCGGCGCCAGCGCGGAAGAAGCGCGCGCCGAATCGATCTGCAAGTTCCTCTACCCGAATGACGAGAGCCCGGCGGGCCGCGAGCTGCGGCTGCGTCAGGAATATTTCTTCGTCTCGGCCTCGCTGCAGGATCTGATCAAGCGCCATCTCGTATCCGACGGCCAGTTGCGCGGGCTGGCGTCAAAGGCGGCCGTGCAGCTCAACGACACCCATCCCAGTCTCGCCGTCACCGAGATGATGCGCATTCTCTGCGATCTCCACAACTTCCGCTGGGACGAGGCGTGGAAGATCACGGTGGCGACGCTGTCCTACACCAACCACACCCTGCTGCCGGAAGCGCTCGAGACCTGGCCGGTCGAACTGTTCGAACGCCTGTTGCCGCGGCATCTGGAGATCATCTATCGCATCAATGTCGCGCATCTTGCGCTTGCCGATGCGCGCTGTCCCGGCGATGACGACTTCAAGGCCTCGGTATCCCTGATCGACGAAAAATCCGGCCGCAGGGTACGGATGGGACAATTGGCGTTCGTCGGATCGCACCGTATCAACGGCGTCTCGGCGATGCATTCCGATCTGATGAAGGAGACCGTGTTCCACGATCTCAATCATCTTTATCCCGCCCGCATCACCAACAAGACCAACGGCATTACTTTCCGCCGCTGGCTGATGCTGGCCAACCCGAAGCTGGCCGATCTGTTGCGCGAGGCCTGCGGCGAAGCCGTGCTCGACGATCCCGGCCTGCTTGAACGTCTCGAAGCCAGCGCCGGCGACAACGCGTTCCAGCAGCAATTCCGCGCGGTCAAGCGCCACAACAAGCTTGCACTGGCCCGGCTGATCGGCGAACGCCTCAACATCGTGGTCGATCCCGCCGCGCTGTTCGACGTCCAGATCAAGCGCATCCACGAGTACAAGCGGCAACTGCTCAACATCCTTGAAACCGTAGCCCTGTATCACGCGATCAAGGACGAGCCGCAGCGCGACTGGGTGCCGCGCGTGAAGATCTTTGCCGGCAAGGCGGCGGCGAGCTATCGCTATGCCAAGCTGATCATCAAGCTGATCAACGACATCGCCGAAGTCGTCAACAACGATCCTGAGATCGCCGGCCGCCTGAAGGTCGCGTTTCTGGCCGACTACAATGTCAGCCTCGCCGAGGTGATCATTCCCGCCGCCGATCTCTCGGAACAAATTTCGACCGCGGGCATGGAAGCCTCCGGCACCGGCAACATGAAGCTCGCACTGAACGGCGCGCTGACCATCGGCACGCTCGACGGCGCCAATATCGAAATCCGCGATCACGTCGGCGCCGAGAATATCGCGATCTTCGGCATGGAGGCGCTCGATGTGGTGGTGCGGCGCAAGCAGGGGCTGGACGCCACCGACGTGATCAGGCGGTCGCCGCATCTTTCGCGCGCCATCAAATCGATCGAGAGCGGCGAATTCTCGCCCGACGATCCGGCCCGGTTCGAATCGATCGGGCACGCGCTGCGCAATCTCGACCACTACATGGTCAGCGCGGATTTCGACGCCTATTTCGAGGCCCAGCGCGGCATCGACGCCCGCTGGCAGGTGGTGCCGGCATGGACGCGGGCCGCTATCTTCAACGTCGCGCGGATGCCATGGTTCTCGTCCGATCGCACCATCCGCGAATATGCCAGGGATATCTGGAACGTGCCGGTGCGCGGGCCTTCGCCGCAGGGGCTGCAGGAGCCGGGCGTGCAGCGCGAGGCAACCCACTGACGCCGATCATCGAACAACATTTACCTCCCGCGTCATTTAATTCGCACCAGGCGGCCGTGATACTGCCCTGGAAGGCGCTCCGCCAATTGCGCAAGGACTCTCATGCTTGCGAAGACCCAGCACCTGTTCGACGACGCCACCCGGGTGACCGCCGGCGATAGCCGCTGGCAGGGGCGGACCAGCGATGATTATTGGGCGTTTGTCGGCCCGTTCGGCGGCGCGACCGCCGCCACGATCCTGCGGGCGCTGATCGATCATCCGCAGCGGACTGGCGATCCGCTGTCGTTGACCGTCAACTTTTGCGCGCCGATCGCGCAAGGCGCTTTCGATCTCGACGTCCGCCTGATCAAGGCCAACCGGTCGACGCAGCATTGGTGTGTCGAGCTCAGCCAAGGCGGCGCCGAGGTTGCGACGCTTGCGACCGCCGTCTTTGCCGAACGCCGCCCGTCATGGTCGCACCAAAGGGCCGAATTTCCCAAAAGTCCGCCGTTCGAGCAGATCCAGCCCTATCCGAAGGTGGCGGCGCCGTGGGTCAAGCAATATGATTTTCGTTTCATCGAGGGCGATCCGGATTTCTCCGGCGCGAAAGGGGATGGGCCGGCGAGCGCCTTCTCCAAGCTATGGGTCGGCGACCGGGTTCCGCGAAAGATCGACATGCTGTCGCTGATGTCGATGTCGGATGCGTTCTTCGGCCGGGTCTTTCATGCCAGGCGCGAACTGGTGCCGTTCGGCACGGTATCGCTGACGACCTATTTCCACGCCGACGCCGAGGACCTTGCGGCGGAAGATATCAACCGCGTTCTCGCCGTCGCCGACGCCAGGATCTTCCACAAAAGTTATGGGGATCAGGCGGGGGAACTCTGGTCACCGCAGGGCCGCCTGCTCGCCACCACGCATCAGATAGCGTACTTCAAGGCCTAGCCGTATTCAGGCGTTGCTTCCGTTCCAGCCTTGAAAGTCACACCGACCATGTCCGGCATACCGAAAAGCCCCGGCTCGCTGCAGATCGCCTTGCTCGGGGTTCCCATCGAGATCGGGGCTTCGCAACGCGGCACCCTGATGGGACCAGACGCCTTACGGACGGCGGGCATCGGCCGCGTGCTCGAGCAATTGGGACTTGGCGTCGAGGATCACGGCAATCTTGCGGTAGAGGCCACATCGGCCCCCGAAGGTCCGCCGCCAAACAATGCGAAATATTACGATGACATCAAGCGTTGGATCCGCGCGCTCAGCGAACGCGCCTTTCTGCTCGCGCGCTCGGGCGCCATTCCGATCTTCATGGGGGGCGATCACAGCCTGTCGATGGGATCGGTAAACGGCGTTGCGCGACACTGGCAGGAATTGGGCCGTCCGGTTTTCGTGCTGTGGCTCGACGCCCACGCCGACTACAATACGCCGGCGACGACCGTGACCGGCAACATGCATGGCATGTCGGCGGCGTTCCTCTGCGGCGAACCCGGGCTCGATGGCCTGCTGGGTGACAGGGCGCGGGTCTCGATCAGTCCCGATCAACTCGATCTGTTCGGAATCCGCTCGATCGATCCGCTTGAAAGGGATCTCGTCCGCGATCGCCGCATCGCAGTGGCGGACATGCGTGCGATCGATGAGTTCGGCGTCGGCGTCCTGATCCGGAGGGTCATCGAAAGGGTCAAGGCGCGCAATGGCGTTCTGCATGTCAGCTTCGACGTCGATTTTCTCGACCCGGCGGTCGCGCCGGGCGTCGGCACCACCGTGCCGGGCGGCGCGACCTATCGCGAGGCGCATCTCGTCATGGAGCTCTTGCACGATTCAGGATTGGTGCGCTCCGTCGACATCGTCGAGCTCAATCCCTTTTTCGACGAACGTGGCCGCACCGCGCGTGTCGCGGTGGAACTGCTCGGCAGCCTGTTCGGTTTGCAGATCACCGATCGTCCGACGCCAAGCAACGCGGTGCTTCCCGACGGTACCTGAAAGCTGATCGGCAATTCGGATGACAGCCGATCGCGAATCCGAAACAAGCGCCGGCTTCCGCTGGCTCGTAGTTTTACCAGTGCCAAAATTATGGGGCCGTTATCAAACAATCTTTATTTCTTGGACGTGGCATCTCCCAAGCCCGCTTCAAGGACCTAACATGCCTGCATCCGAATTCATTCGTTCCGCCCGGTCCGGTCCGGTCGTGGCGGCGGTCGCCCTCGGCTTGATCGGATTCACAAACCTTAGCTTTGGTGCAGCGATTGTCGGAGAGATGCGTCGCACCGAACCCAGCCCGAAAGCCGCTGTAGCCATTGACGCGATGAAGGCAGAATACCGGCGTCCGGCGCTGATCCCGTTCCCAAAGGAAAACCCTTACACACCCGACAAGGCGTCGCTCGGCAAGAAACTCTATTTCGATACCCGTATCTCGGTCACCTCGGCGCAGTCCTGCGCGAGCTGTCATAGCCCGGGCTTTGGCTGGGGCGACGGACTGGCGGTCGGGGTCGGTCACGGCATGGCGAAGCTCGGCCGGCACTCGCCGACCATCGTCAATGCCGCATGGAGTGGAATCTTCATGTGGGACGGTCGGCTTGCCAACCTTGAGGAACAGGCGCTCGGTCCGATCCAGTCTCCAGGCGAGATGAATATGCCAATCGAGCAACTGATGGAGCGGCTGGCTACCATCGCCGAATACCAGCCGCTGTTCGCGGCGGCCTTTCCCGGCGCCGGTCTATCTCCCAAGTCGCTCGCAGCGGCCATTGCGACCTACGAACGAACCGTGGTTTCCGAGGAGGCGCCGTTCGACCTCTGGATAGAGGGAAACGAGCAAGCGATTTCCGACGAGGCAAAGCGCGGCTTCGTCCTCTTCAACACCAAGGCTCAATGCTCGTCGTGCCATGAGGGCTGGAACTTCACCAATGATGGTTTCCAGGACATCGGCCTTCCTAGCGCGGATGTCGGCCGGGGGCAGTTCCTGCCCCAGGTCATCAAGATGAAGCACGCTTTCAAGACGCCGGGGCTGCGCGAAATCGCCAGGCGAGGTCCTTACATGCACGATGGGTCGATCGCCACGCTCGAACAAGTGGTCGAACATTATGACCAGGGCGGCGTCGACCGGCCGAGCCGCTCCGACCTCGTGAAACCGCTCGGTCTCACGCCGCAGGAGCGGTCCGAATTGGTCGCCTTCCTGAAAACCTTGACCAGCAATCTCGATCCGACAACCGTGCCGGTCCTCCCCCGCTGAACCAGTCAACGCCAACCGCAGGAACATCCTATGCGCATGCTAGCTTCTCTCACTTTTGTCGTTCTCGCTGGCCTGTCGGTTGGCGCGCTGGCCGCCAACCTGACGATAACCCAGAAGGGCCGCGTCTTCTCGTCCGAAACCGTCACCATCAAGAAGGGAGAGGCGCTGACTTTCGCAAACGATGACAGCGTGCCCCATAACATCATTTCGACGAGCAAGGGGAACGAGTTCAACCTCGGATCGCAGCCGCCCGGCGCGGCGACGGATGTGACCTTCAAGGAATCCGGCGAGGCACTGGTCATCTGCGCGATTCATCCGCGGATGAAGCTGACGGTGAAGATTACGGACTAGTCCATTTGGAAGTTCGCCGGAGCAATTTCTATGTCGATTCGTTACAAGTTTTTTTGCGCCTTCAGTGTCGTCATCGCCCTTGCCTGCGGGCTGGCGTTTTACGGTATGCGTGGCATCTCCACCTCCGGCGATCTTGTGGTGCGGCTCTACGATGGACCGCTGATGGGAATCAATCATGCGCGTTCGGCGCATGCCGCGTTGAACGGCGCACGCCTTCTGATGCAGGCTGGCCTCAGCGCGGAAGCGCCGAAGGAGACGGTCGAGAAGATCGAAAAACTGGTCGCCGGGATCACGGACGACCTGAAAGTGGTTCGGGATCGGGTCAAAACCAAGAATGTCGTCGCCGCTCTGGAGCAGGCTGAAACCAGGCTTCGTGACTGGTCGGAAACCGGGCTGAAGATCCTCAAACCGCAGGCCGGCGGCCTGACCGTGCTTCCCATGCCTTTCTCGGTCGCCAAGAAGGGCGATGCTGCCGCTGCGGCAGTGGACGATCTGGTGGAAATGGTCGCTGCTTATGGCTTCGACTACCGCACGGAAGCCGAGGCGACGGTCGCGGCAGACCACGCCACCATGCTCGCGCTTGCGGTTGCAACGGCTCTCGTCGGGTTAGCGCTCGCGGTCGCATTCGCGCACTCCATGAGCAAACCGATCTTCGCCGCCATGCAGATTGCGGAACATGTGGCGGCCGGCAACTTCACCGACCGGATCGAGCTGCGGCGGCGCGATGAGCTTGGTCGTCTTCTGAAATCCCTTGCCGTGATGCAGGCCGGCCTGAAGGCCCGCGCCGAGGAGGAATCCGCCCTGATGTCGTCGAAGGACCAGGCAAACTCGGAGCAGGTGAGCCGGCGAACACGCATGGAGGGGGAAATCGAAGCATTCCGTTCCACCATCACCTCCGTGCTTACCAACGCGGACGCCATGACAGGCGAGTTGACCGAGACCGCGCGAACGCTGTCGTCAATTGCCCACGTGGCCGGTCAGCAATCGATTGAGACGGCATCGAGCGCCGATGAGACGTCCGCCAACGTCCAGACCGTCTCGACCGCCGCGGGCCTGCTTGGCGAATCCGTGCAGGCCATCGAGGGACAACTCTACGAAGCCACCAGCATCGTACGGCGCGCCTCGAGCATGGCTGAGGACGCCAACCAAACAATGGGAGCGCTCGCGACCGCTGCCCAGCATATTGATGAGGTGGTAGGTTTCATCCGAAACATCGCCGGCCAGACCAACCTGCTGGCCCTCAACGCCACCATCGAGGCGGCGCGGGCTGGCGATGCCGGCCGCGGCTTCGCAGTGGTTGCTTCGGAAGTGAAGGCGCTGGCGATCCAGACCGCAAAGGCCACCGAGGAAATCTCGTCTCAAATCGCCGAAGTGCAGCTGGCCACAAAGCGGGCGGTGGACAATGTCGGAGCCATCACGGCCGTCATGGGAGAGATCGACAGCTTCACTGCGACGATCGCTACCGCGGTGAACCAGCAGAATACCGCGGCGGCTGAAATAACCAAAAATATCCGTCAGGCTGCCGCCGGAACGGCAAGCGTCGCACGGGGCATAGCAGGAACCGCCGCGGCAAGCGAGGATACCAACCGCTCGGCAGACCTGGTGCTCAGCTCTGCAAACGGCCTGTCCCGTCAGGCTGCGGAACTGCGCTCGTCGGTTGATCGCTTCCTGTCCAACGTGGCGGCATAGTAACTTGGTAAAAAGTGCGGCCCCGCGACCGCCCTTACTTAGGTCGAGATTCCGGGTTCGCGCTAGCGCGAACCGGAATGACCCTGCGGGTCACTCCGCCGCGAGTTTCACTTCAGGTGCCGCGGCGCGAACCTCGGCGTCGACCTGGGCTTCGAATTTCGCGAAATTCTTCTGGAACATGCCGACCAAGGCGCGCGCGGTCTTGTCGAACTCGGCCTTGTCCTTCCAGGTCTTGATCGGATCGAGGATATGCGGCTCGACGCCCGGCAGCGAGGTCGGCACCGCGAAGCCAAAATAGCGGTCGGTGCGGAAATCGGCGTTGCGCAGCGAGCCGTTCAGCGCCGCGGTCAACAGCGCCCGCGTGGCCTTGATCGGCATGCGGCGGCCGGTACCGTATTTGCCACCGGTCCAGCCGGTGTTGACCAGCCAGCAATCGACATCGTGCTTTGCAATCAAGTCGCGCAGCAGATTGCCGTACACCGAAGGATCGCGCGGCAGGAACGGCGAGCCGAAGCAGGTCGAGAACTCCGGCTGCGGCTCCTTGCCGAGCCCGCGCTCCGTGCCCGCCACCTTCGCGGTATAGCCGGACAGGAAGTGATACATCGCCTGCGCCGGCGTCAATTTCGCGATCGGCGGCATCACGCCAAACGCATCCGCCGCCAGCATCACCACATTCTTCGGATGACCGGCGCGGCCGGTGCGCGAGGCGTTGGGGATGAAGTCGAGCGGATAGGCCGAACGGGTATTTTCGGTTTTCGAGCCATCGTCGAAATCCGGTTCACGGGTGTGCGCGTCGAGCACCACGTTTTCCAGCACCGCGCCAAAACGCTTGCTGGCGGCATAGATTTCGGGTTCGGCTTCTTTCGACAGCTTGATGCACTTGGCGTAGCAGCCGCCTTCAAAATTGAAGATGCCGTCGCCGCCCCAGCCGTGCTCGTCGTCGCCGATCAGCGTGCGCTTGGGGTCGGCCGAGAGCGTGGTTTTGCCGGTGCCGGACAGACCGAAGAAGATCGCAGCATCGCCGTCGGGGCCGACATTGGCCGAGCAGTGCATCGGCATCACGCCCTTTTCGGGCAGGTAATAATTCAACGTGGTGAATACCGACTTCTTCATCTCGCCGGCATAATAAGACCCGCCGATCAGGACGATCTTGCGGGCGAAATCGATCGCAACCACGTTCTCCGAACGCACGCCGTGGCGTTTGGGATCGGCGCGGAAGCTCGGCAGATCGATGATGGTCAGTTCCGGCACGAAGCTCGCGAGCTCGGATATTTCCGGGCGAATCAACAGCGTGCGGATGAACAGCGAATGCCAGGCGAGTTCGGTAAAGACGCGGGTCTTGATCCGCAAGACCGGATCGGCGCCGCCATAGAGATCCTGTGCGAACAGCGTCATGCCTTCGGCATGCCCGAGGAAGTCGGCGTAGAGCGCTTCGAATTGTTCCGACGTGATCGACTGGTTGCCGGCCCACCACATGTTCTTGTCGGTCACGGCGTCGCGAACGGTGAATTTGTCCTTGGGGCTGCGGCCCGTGAACACGCCGGTGTCCGCGCACAGGGCGCCATCGGCGGAAAGCACGGCTTCACCGGTAGCCAGGGAGTGTTCGCAAAGTTGCGGCGCGCCAAAATTCCAGTTCACGCCTTTGAGATTTCTTAAACCAAATTTGTCGGCACCGAAGGCACCGTTGCGTACGCCCGTCTCTTGCACCGAATAATCCTCCCAGAACCCGCGCGTAACTCACGCGCCGACGCCGCCAGACGCGCCTCTCGCGATGACCGTCAATAGCCTTCCGGCTTCGGTCCGGAACCCTAATACTGATGAACGCCGGAGTTGCCAAGCCGATCCCTTGGTATTTGGTTTATTCTCAACGGGTCATTGATCCAGCTCACACAGCGCGGACCTGATCGGCGCGTTGCGTGAGAAGCCGTCGCCGTCCAAAACCGACCAAGAGTCGCAAATTTTGTAAATTGACCTCCGTAATACCAATGCTGCGGTGCACACCCCCGACCTATCGGGCCGCGCCCTCGCCGATCAGCGCAAACGGACCCCAGACCACTGGATGGAATGGCAGCGCTGTCAGCGCGCCTGAAGGCACAACCAGAAAGGCTTCGCTTGTCCTTCACCAGCTGCTCGACTGGACCGAGCAGCCGGCGTTGCCGGACGCAACATTCCCGTTACCGATCTTGTCGACATGGCAACGCGCAGCTGCGCGTGTCCGCTGGCGATCGTCCTTTCCACCAGCGGCAAGGGATCGGGGATGCGGCCCTCGGCCTGGTAGAGGGAAGCCGGATTGTTCCGCGAGGTCCAGACATCCGGATGGTCGCGCGGAAGCGCCCTTTCGCGGATCGCCAGCGACCGCTCGAACAGCGGCTCCGCATCGGCGTAGCGCTCCTGCCGCGGGTAAAGGGCGCCAGATTGCTCAGGCGCCGACCTCAGCACTTTCGAGGCCAAACATCTTTTCCATGATCGCGTGCGCTCGCCTGTACAAGGGCTCGGCCTCGGCGTCGCGCCCCTGGCTGCCGTAAAGCAACGCCAGATTATTCAACACGCCGCGACGTCGCGGTTGGAGGGACCGTATGCCTGCTCCAGGTTCGCGAGCAGGCGCTGCGCCAGGGGTATCGCGTCGGAATATTTTCCGGCTCGACTTAGTTCGGCGATCCCAGCGTTGAGCGCGGCCACCTCATTCTTTTGCGCTGACGACGGCGTGCCGAAGCCGGCGCTCAGGACCAGCGCCAGCCACGCCACCAAAACCAATCGCGAGGCCAATCGACTGCCGGGTTTCATGATGCGCGCGCCTCATACCGCCTTGCGTCCGCCGCCGATGCGCCCGCGCGCGCCCCGCGAATGAGATCATATGCGACGGGATGACTTGCGCGCGGACGTGCCGTGGGTTGCGGCGACTGCCGCTCCCGTTCAATATGCGTGGTGATTATCCGCTATCCCTTCGCGCGCGCTTCGCCCGCCAGCCGCACCAGCATTTTCCTCAGCTCTCCCGGCCCGGTCACCCGCTCCGGGAAATCCAGCCGCAGCGTGATTGCGCCGGCCTGCATGTCGATGCCACCGGGATCGCAGCCGGTGCAGCACCAGTCCGCAGGCTCGGCGCCGAGCAGCCTGGTCGCATAGAGGTTCATCGCGTCGCGATGATCGGCGTTCATGTGCGCGATGGCGCCCTGCTCGGCTTCCAGCAGCGCCCCGGCATCCGACGTCTCGGTCAGAAACTGCTCAGGCCTGAGGTCCACGATCCGCCCGAAACCGGCCACCAAGTGAGCGCCGGCGGGTCTGATCCGAAAAAAGGAAAAATCCTTAAAATCGACAAAGGCCTCCGCGGAGGGGTGGGCGTTGAGATAGCGGCGGCGCAAAGCCGCCACCGCATCGCCGCCGGCCTGCTCCGCCCGACCCGCCAGCATGATTCGCGATCCTTCCAGCGGGTCGCCCTGGGCACGCTCGTCCAGCATCAGCGAGACCCGAGAATCGGCCAGGATGTTCTGGGTATGCAGCGCCAGACGCGAAATCAGCAGAATCGGCGAGCCGTCGCCATGGCTTGCAACGTTCACGAGCGAGCAATAGGGACCGCCGCTGCCGGGCCTCAGGGTCGCCAGGGCCCCCTGGCGGCTCCGCCGCAGCAGCGACCGGGCTAATTTAACCGGATCGAAATCAGCCGGGGGCTGCATCAATGATATCTCCATATCTCATTGCAATAAAGGCCTTTTCCGGGCTAATCTGCTGTCTCTATCGACGGGGAACATGGACGTTCGGTCGTTATTACGGAACTCGGTCACACTTCAGCCCAGCTTGCATTGCTCGTTGACCGTTACAAAGCCCACTCATGCGGCGCATAGCTGGAATTGCCCGTGTTTCAGACATCTTCGGAAAGCAGGCTCATGCCCACAATCGCCTTGGTCGATGACGACCGCAACATTCTCACATCCGTCTCGATTGCGCTCGAAGCCGAAGGCTATCGCATCATGACCTACACGGATGGTGCGTCTGCGCTCGACGGCTTCCGCACCAGTCCGCCGGACCTTGCGATCCTCGACATCAAGATGCCGCGCATGGACGGCATGGAGACCTTGCGCCGGCTGCGGCAGAAGTCCGATCTGCCGGTGATTTTTCTCACCTCCAAGGACGAGGAAATCGACGAATTGTTCGGCCTCAAAATGGGTGCCGACGATTTCATCCGCAAGCCGTTCTCGCAACGCCTGCTGGTCGAGCGCGTGAAAGCCGTGCTGCGCCGCGCCGCGCCGAAAGATCCCACGGCAGTGCCGAAGGAAACCGATGCCAAGGCGCTCGACCGCGGGCTTTTGCGCATGGACCCCGAACGTCACACCTGTACCTGGAAGAACGAACCGGTGACGCTGACGGTCACGGAATTTCTGATCCTGCAGGCGCTGGCCACGCGCCCCGGCGTCGTGAAAAGCCGCAACGCCCTGATGGACGCGGCCTATGACGACCAGGTCTATGTCGACGATCGCACCATCGACAGCCACATCAAGCGGCTGCGCAAGAAATTCAAGGTCGTGGACGACGATTTCGAAATGATAGAAACCCTGTACGGAGTGGGCTATCGCTTCAAGGAGATCTGATTTGGGGGCGCGTGGGCGCGTTTTGGTAACGAACGTCCCCATTTGCCTGGGGTAGGATGCGAAGGCGGCCGCGCATCGCAAGACTAGAACCGAAACAACCGGCAGTTTGGCCATTGCTTGATCGAACGCAGCCTGATTCAAGCCTGAGCGCCGAGGACGCCTCGTCGTCCCTCGTGCTGGATGGCGCCAACTTCGAGAACCCGTCCGCGCAGGGCTGGCAGCGGCCGCTCGGCTGGCTGCGCAGGGCCGGGCAGTTTTTCTTTGCGCTCAGCTTCTCCAGCCTGACGCGCCGCATCGTATCGCTGAATCTCGCCGGCCTCGTCGCGCTGGTGGCGAGCATCCTTTATCTCTCGCAATTCCGCGCCGGCCTGATCGACGCCCGCGCGCAAAGCCTGCAGATATCGGCCGAGATCATCGCCGGTGCGATCGCAGCCTCCGCAACCGTCGACACCAACAGCATCACCATCGATCCCGACCGGCTGCTCGATCTGAAGCCGGGGGAAACCTATGGTGCGCCGGACGAATATTCCGGGCTGGATTTTCCGATCAATCCGGAGCGCGTCGCGCCGGTGTTGCGGCGGCTGATTTCGCCGACCAAGACCCGCGCCCGCATTTTCGACCGCGACGGCGGCCTCATTCTCGACAGCCGCAATCTCTACGGCCGGGGCGACGTGCTGCGGTTCGAACTGCCGCCACCGACGGTCGAGAAGCCGGGCATCGCGGAGCGAACGATGATCGCCGTCCGCACCTGGCTCAATCGCGGCGACCTGCCGCTTTACCGCGAACTCGGGCCGGAGAACGGCAACGGCTATCAGGAGGTCGTGCAGGCGCTGAATGGCCAGAAGAGCAGCATGGTGCGCGTCAACGACCGTGGCGAGGTGATCGTTTCGGTCGCCGTGCCGGTGCAGCGATTCCGCGCGGTGCACGGCGCGCTGATGCTCTCGACCCAGGGCGACGACATCGACCAGATGGTGACCGCCGAACGCCTCGCGATCCTGAAGGTCGGCGGCGTCGCATCCGCGGTCATGATCGTGCTGTCGTTGCTGCTGGCGAGCACCATCGCGGGCCCGGTGCGCCGGCTTGCCGACAGCGCCGAGCGCGTCCGCCGCCGCATCCGCACCCGGGTCGAGATTCCCGATTTCACCCGCCGCCGCGACGAGATCGGACATCTCTCCGGCGCGCTGCGCGACATGACCGATGCGCTCTATAACCGCATCGAGGCGATCGAGATGTTCGCCGCCGACGTCGCCCACGAGTTGAAGAACCCGCTGACATCGCTGCGATCCGCGGTCGAAACGCTGCCGCTGGCGCGCAGCGACACCAGCCGCGCGCGGCTGCTTGCGGTGATCGAGCATGACGTCAAGCGGCTCGACCGGCTGATCTCGGATATTTCCGATGCAAGCCGGCTCGATGCCGAACTGCAACGGCAGGATATGACGCGGGTCGATCTTCGCCGCCTGCTCACGACCCTGACATCGGTCGCCAACGAGGCCCGGCTCGGCAACGACATTGCTGTCGAGTGCCGTTTCGAAGGCCGGGGTCTGGCGGACACCTTCTCGGTGCCGGGCCACGATTCGCGGCTCGGGCAGGTCATTTCCAATCTGTTGGTAAATGCCCAGTCCTTTTCCGAAGCCGGCGGCAAGGTGCGCATCGTCTGCCGCCGCGCGAGAGCGGAAATCGAGATCATCATCGACGACGACGGGCCGGGGATTCGCGAGGATGCGCTGGAGCGGATCTTCGAGCGCTTTTACACCGACCGGCCGCATCAGGGCTTTGGCCAGAATTCCGGGCTGGGGCTGTCGATCTCGAAGCAGATCATAGAGGCCCATGGCGGGCGCATCTGGGCCGAGAATCGCGTCGGTCCGACCGGCGTCGACGGCGCCACGACCATCGCGGGCGCGCGCTTTGTGGTGAGGCTGCCGGCGCCATGACGGATGCCGCGCGGGCGAGCGTCCACGCTTCCGCAGTGCTGGTGGGAAATCGTGCCGTACTGATCCGCGGACCGTCGGGGGCCGGCAAGTCGCGGCTGGCGTTCGATCTCGTCCTCGCCGGGCGTTCCGGGCAAATACCCGAGGCCGTTTTGGTCGGCGATGACCGTGTCCATCTTGACACACATGACGGAGAAATTGTCGTCCGGCCGGCGCGCGAACTGGCCGGCCTGATCGAGATTCGCGGGCTCGGTATTCGCCGCTGCGAGTTCACCGGCGCGGCTATCGTCGGCCTGGTGGTCGATCTCTGCGCCGCCGACGCGGAGCGCCTGCCGCCGCCTGAAACACTTCTGGCGCGCATTTTCGGTGTAAAAATACCGCGTATTCCCGTGGGCGAAGGGTACGCGGCACTGCCATTGGTTGTCGCTGCGCTGACGACAACCGGGAGTTCAACTTCTACCCAACCTTCGACCAATTGCTTGGAAGGGATTGGTAACCATATGAGGCACACTATCGCGACCGAATAGACCGGTGCAGGCTCTCCTCAGCCCGCTAAATTCGGGGAGAAGCCCGTAGATCCCCTCTTGCGCGGGGGCTCTGGATGGTCAAAGTGGCGCGTGTTCGTGCGGTGCACCAAAAAGCACCCGCGAGGAGTTTCTGATGATTGGTCTGGTACTTGTGACCCATGGGCGCCTTGCCGACGAGTTCAAGGCGGCGCTCGAACATGTTATGGGTCCGCAAAAGCAAATCGAAGCGGTCACGATCGGAGCCGAGGACGACTCTGATTTATGTCGAAGTGACATCATTGAAGCCGTCAACCGCGTCGACAGCGGCGATGGCGTCGCCATTCTCACCGACATGTTCGGCGGCACGCCTTCCAACCTTGCGATCTCCTGCATGAGCCGGCCGAAGGTCGAAGTACTCGCAGGCATCAATCTTCCCATGCTGGTCAAGCTTGCCAAGGTTCGCGAGGAGCGGTCGCTACCCGACGCCATCGCCATGGCCCAGGAAGCCGGCCGCAAATACGTGACCATCGCCAGTCGGGTTCTCGCCGGCAAATGACCGACGACGACGCGTCGCCCGAAATTGATCACGGGCCAAGTGTCCCGTCGGGCGCGGTATCCCGGGAAATTCCCATCATCAATAAGCGCGGTCTGCACGCGCGCGCTTCCGCTAAATTCGTCCAGACGGTCGAGCGCTTCAACGCCGAAGTCTGGGTGACAAAAGGCAACGAGACGGTCGGCGGCACCTCCATTATGGGGCTGATGATGCTGTCCGCGGGACCGGGGACATCGATCGTCGTCTCCGCGATCGGCCCCGAAGCGCAAGCGGCCGTTGATGCGATCACCGAACTGGTCGCCAGCAAGTTCAACGAAGAAAGCGCGTGATTGGCCGGGATCGGGGTGTCAGCCGGCTGACTGTGCCAAAGAGATTTCTAGCGGCTCGGGCGGCCGTGGGACCTCCGCGGCTTCTTCCGCCATTGCTCGACGAGTCGAACGGTCTCGCGATCTTTCGAACGCGTCATGCGAGAGCCCGGCCACCCGGGGGCCAGCCAATTCTCGAGCTGCTCCGGGGCATGCAGCATGCGATTGAACAAGACCGTCCGGTAATAGAACGACAGCGCGTTGGAGTAGGCATCGTCTCTCCCGAACCTCTGCGGCAGCCATCCGCGCTCGATCATCGTTGCAAGTACCCAATCGTCCTCGGGATGATGAATGAGGAAAGTCAGCAACCGGCAGCAGCGCGCCCCCGAGAAATGCTCGAGGCCCTGCAGAAACCAGTCGGCCGCCGGACGGTTGTTCGAATAAAGATGCAAGGCATAGGCCCGCATCGCGGCCGTAAGACCTCGTCGAAAGCGGGGCTGCGCGCTGGCGAAGTCCGCGGCGGCGATGTGGTCCTCGAGCGACGGCCGTTTGCGAAATGCGCGCTCCATCATCTTGGGCAGGTCGGGCAGTCCAAAATATTCGGCGGAGGCACCGCGGCAGTCGTTCCGGTCGAACGTCGCGAGCATGGCGAAGACCTTGTCTGCTTTTTCCTGCGGCAGGTTTGCGACGCGGCGAAATATGTCCCGGCCACAGCCTGCCTTTAGCAGCCTCCAGGCGAAATTGACCGCATCGCCATGACCGACATCATTGACCATGGGATCGAAGGCAGGAGCAACGTCGTCTTTGCCGCGCACCCACTCGAACCGGATCGGGTTAGGGCCACGGTCGGCGATGAGCGCGACGGCACGATCGAGGTCGAAGGCGTCTGGATTGCGCGCAACATCGTAATGGAACGCGAAAATAGCCGCCGTCCGCCAGATCCTCGATCCCTCGGCGTGGGTCCGCGTATCCGGAAACAGCAGTCGCACCGGAACGGTGTCGGTCTCAAACTCCTGTCGCGCCGTTGCCCAGCCGGATGCCGCGAAGGCGTCCTTTTTGATAATATCAAACTCGCCGTCACTCGCATGCCCGAACAGGCGGCGGATGCGGACTACAGGCTCGCCTGGCGAGATCGGCTCCCGCGAGAGCCAGCAACGCTGCTTCGCCTTGCCGCCAAGCGCGCCGTCGCGCACCGCGCAGAGCGGATTGAACGCCGGATCCGAAACGTCGAACGGCCGGCTGGCGACCTCGTTCTGCAGAAAGCTTTGGTAGGCTTCCGTGGCAGCCAGCGGTCCAAGCCAGTTATTTTGACGCATCAGCGCCGTCCACCACGGCATCCTTTCGGCGACGGCAGCCAGATCAAACCGCGCGAGCAGACCATAGCCGTGGCGCGCCATCGCGTAGGCAGCGGCCAGCGCTTCATCAAATCGTCCGAGCGCAGCCAGAACGCAAACGGCGTTGAACGCGAGGTGACCGCTGACGGGGCCGCTTGAGTCCGGGCCCAGCGAATTGAACCCATCTTCGATCAACGCAAGCCCGCGGGCGGGTTGCTCGATGACAAGCGCGTTTTCAAGGAGCAGTTCGTTGAATTCGTAGGTCGCCTCAAGCCGCCGGTCGAGCGGGCCGCGGCGAAGGATCTCCTCCTGGCGCTCGAGCATCCAGCGGTGATCGAAACAAAACGGCCCGTACGGCTCGATGGCGTGGTGGTTCAACAGATCCCGCACCATCGGATTGGACTCGAACCAATCGTCCTGCCGCGTTCGTCTCTGACAGGACGCCGTGAGTTCACTCTTCTGCATGCTCTGACAGAAGCGCACGACGGCTTCGACGGCGCTTTTCCCATCCCCGAGAGCGATGGAGGCCACGATTGACGGCACAAAGAGAAACGGGAAGGCGCCGACAAGGACGCCAAACGTCGAGCCGCGGACGTAGACACGATTCTCCGGATTGAACAGATCCGCGGCCTCATTGATGAACGTGCGGGCGTCGGCGGCGCGCCCGGTTCTGATCAGCGCCCCGGCCACCAGCGATATGGCAAGACCGATCAACGGATGCGGTTGGGTTTGGTCGGCATAAGGGGGAGGAAGGGAAACCCGCGGAAGCTCGGCAAGCAGGCGGAAATCATTCCTCAATCGAACCAGAGCCGCATCAGGATCCGCTTCATCAAGGCACGCCCGGAGGCGAGCAGGAAAGTCGGCAACGGCATCATAAATCATATCCGAAACTCGCTCGCAGGCTCGAAAAGCACGGCGGAAAACCTGTCGTGTCTTGGTGAGAACTTGGCGAGAACAGGTTCACATCCGCTGGCTGCCATGCATTACGCCAGTAGCCGGACAATCCGCAGAGTCTCTCTGATCATATGAAGCGGGCAGGCTATTGCGCCGGCGGCACGACATACACCTTCCAGCTGATCGCCGGACCGGGATGGCCGTGGAAGAAGCGCTGCGTGGTGATGGCGAGACGCTCGGCGCGATCGGCATTCGCCGCCATCCAGGCGTCGCAGACCGGCAGCCGTGGATCAGACGTATCGCAGATGCCGATAAACCCGAGGCGCCGCGCCTCCTCCAGCGAGGTCAGCCCGGACGACCAGACCTCGCCGGGCGTGAACGGCGCCGGATGATCCGGACTGTAGAACGTCATCGGCTCGCCGATCTCCGTGGTGCCGGCGACCACCGCCCATCGCGTGTGGAAACGGGTCTGCCAGGCCTCGGTCAGTTCGCGGGCCAGTTCGGAGCGCGCGCCATAGCCTGAGGCGCCATTGGGATTCTCGGCGAGCTCGCGGGCGGCGATGGTGGGCGACACGGCGAGCACCGCAAGCGTGATCACGAGCCAGATCGCGGCAATATGAAACAGCGCCATCCGGTGAAGGCGCAGCGACGGCATCGCGATCAGCGCCAGCGGCGTCAAGAAGAACAGCGAGATACCCCAATCGGTTTTCATGTAGACCGA
>WNFO01001567.1_pt1 | contig 19630 bp, 13 predicted proteins | sample 5400251 | NCBI WGS metagenome assembly WNFO01 (sample SAMN13153354, study PRJNA577476) | soil metagenome | isolation source: 100 cm saprolite under Madrone tree | place: USA:California | collected 2016-06-14
ACTTCGGGACACCCTGGCTACCCTGTGGAAGCGAAATGACCTCGACTTCCTGGTCAACAATGCCGGGTTCGGACTGACGGCGCCCTTCGTCGAGACTACGGAGGAGATGTTCGACCAGCTGATGAACGTGCATCTGAAGGGCGTTTTCTTTCTCACTCAAGCCGTGCTGCCGCTTTTGGCCGAAGATGGCCGCATCGTCAATGTGTCAAGCGGTCTCACGCGATTTTCACTCCCGGGATTCGCCGCCTATGCAGCGATGAAGGGTGGCGTCGAGGTGCTCACCCGCTATCTCGCTAAGGAGCTTGGGCCCCGAGGCGTGGCTGTCAACGTTGTCGCGCCCGGCGCGATCGAGACCGACTTTGGCGGTGGTGCCGTGCGTGACAACGCCTCCCTCAACAAGATGATCGCCGGCCAGACTGCTCTCGGGCGCGTCGGAATCCCGGAAGACATTGGACCGTTCATAGCGGCGCTGCTTTCGGACAGCGGACGATGGGTCAACGGTCAACGGATTGAAGTCTCGGGGGGCATGCTGCTGTGATGATTATGAACGCGAAAGTCGAGACCTGAAGACCATGAAAACATTTCTCAGCATCGGCTCCGGACCCGGAATGGGTTACGCGACGGCCGAACGGTTCGCAAGAGAGGGCTTCCAGATCGTACTGAGCGCTCGCCATCCTGGGAGGACTCAGGAGCTAGCCAATCGTCTGCGGACGAAGGGCTACCGTGTCGATATCCGAACGGTCGATGCGGCTGATCCCGAGAGTATCGCGGCTTTGATCAACGAAGTGCAGAGGGAGTTCGGGCCCATCGATGTACTTCATTACAACGCGGCTTCAATCCGCAAGGCAACAGTTGCGGAACAGCCCCAAGCAACCTTCAACCAAGATCTGGCAGTTAACGTTGGAGGGGCGCTCGTCGCCACGCAAGCGGTCGCGCGGCAGATGAGCGAACGCGGTTCAGGGACAATCCTCCTTACCGGAGGCGGATTTTCGCTCGCTCCAAATGCAGAATACATATCGCTGAGCATCGGCAAGGCGGGTCTCCGGGCGATGACCCTAGGCATCTTCGAGAGTCTCAAGCAGCAAGGTATCCACATCGCCACGGTGACAGTCCATACCGCTGTCACACCAGACTCCAAAGAGGCCGAAGCGGTCGCCGAACATTTTTGGCACCTTTACCGCCAGCCACTGGGCAACTGGACGGCGGAAGTTACGTACTCGGGATAGAACTGGTTCCGGCTAGCCCTCACTGTTTGTTTGGCTCGCCAGATGACACCTCCGCCAGGCGGTCGTGTGGATTGCTGAACTCCACGAATCGATATACGCGCCCCGCGTTGTCGCGCTCAAAACGCACTTCGTCGGCCTCACTGCCATCCGCACGCAGCCGCCGAAACAGGTCGCCGCCCTTGGGCTTCAGTACCTCGATGTCTTCCGCGGGGTCAGTCGACGGCAGCCACAACGCCGCGAGTCCCATTCCCCACGGGACGATTGCGACTTCGGAATGCCAAGGCTGCGCCGAATACCTTCCGGCGTAGGCTTCGAGATCGACGTCCTTGGCAGGAGCGGGAGGCTGGAATCTCAATCTCTGTCTCTTGTCCAGGACATCGAATACGTCCATCCCATACACCGGCCGCCCGTCGCCATTAGGACTACGGCGGTTTCGGTTGCAGGTCGCAGCAACAGAACGGAGTGATAACCCGGACAATCGCCGTCATGACCGACGTAGGTCTGATCATCTTTGCGGATTATTTTGAACCCCAAGCCACGCATGTCCTTCCATCCGGGATCCACGAACTGGACGCGCTGCATTTCGCGCAGCGTGGAGGCCTTCAGCACTTCCTGCTGCTCTGTGCGTGGCACGCGGAAATTCCACGCAGCGAACTGTCCGAGATCCTCGACGGTGGACGTGAAGCCTGCAGCCGGCGTCATTGCGCGCGTGTCGAATGGCTTCAGCAAGTCGCGCGTCCCGCTGCGGGTGATCGCTCCCCACCCTACCGCGAGCCGCTGGTCGTAGAGCGCCATGGGCATGAAAGGATGCGTATCCTTCAAACCAAGCGGATCGAGAATATGAGTCTGGACATACTCCGCGTACGGCTCGCCCGACACTGCCGACACCGTGCTACTGATGAGGGCGAGGCCGAGATTGCTGTATTGATACCACCGCGACGCGGACCACAGCGGCGTCTGTTGCGCCAGCTCGGCCCGCAATTGCGCCTCGGTAGGAAAGGGAAAGTCGGGACCGGTCCAGTATGGGAAGTCTGACTCTCGAGGCAGTCCCGCAGAATGGCTGAGCAGGGCACGCAGCGAAATCGGGACGCTGTCCTCGTCGCCAGACTTAAGTCTTGCCCACGGGAGATAAGCCGTCAGCGGGTCATCCAAGCGGACGTGGCCGGCTTCCCATAGCTGCATCAATGCGACCGACGTGAACAGCTTCGAGATGGAACATATCGAATACAGGGTCTGTGCGGTCGCAGGAATCCGGTGCTTTGAATCGAGTGTTCCGTAGCCTTTTGACCAGACGACGCGGTCGCCCTGCACCACTGACGCAGAGAGAGCCGGTATTCGCTGGTACACCTGCTGGCTTTCGAGCCAGATGTCGATAAACCGCAGCGCCTCGCGTTCGGCCCGCGGATCGATGGTCGGATCACTCAATGGGTTCTGGGCGGCTGCTGTTGGTAGCGTCGATATCACCAGCGCAGCCGCCAGTGTCATTAACGCCCCGAACTTGAGTCCGCTCATCGAAAAGCGCCTTGCAGTATGGACCCGCGTCGGCCACGAACGTGAACGACGGCCGCGCCGGGACCCCAACCCCTCATCTTCCACGAAATATGCACACGTTAGAGCCCACGGCACCGCGTGTTGCAAGTATTGCATAGCTCTTGACCCTGCTCCGCGCGCGATTCAGGCTTCGCGCGTCGTCGGGAGAGACTCACGCGCTGCCGCGTGAGCGCCGAAGGAGCAACCGCCCCGGAAACTCTCAGGCAAAAGGACCGCGACACGGGAAAATCTGGAAAGTGGCACGACAGCGTGCCCGCCGAAGGGATAATACTCTCAGGCAACACGACAGATGGGGCGCTGATTCTTGGCTTGCAGAAGCTGAAAGAAGCGCCGTCGTGAATGCCACTTCCGTCGTAGTCCTACCCGCAGCACCTGGCTCGGATCGGCTGCACCAGCCGCCCGCAGGCCTGTGCGATCTGTTCAAGATCGGCATAGGGCCATCCTCGTCACACACGATCGGCCCGATGAAAGCGGCCGCGTTGTTCTTGGACAACCTGGGAGAGCAAGTCGCGCGAACCCATCGCTTGGTGGCGACAGCTTATGGGTCGCTGGCGTGGACCGGAAGGGGACACGCGACCGACAAGGCGCTGATTCTCGGCCTCGCCGGCGAACGACCGGAGGAGATCGACCCCGATCGGGCCGACCAGAGGCTGCGCGACATCCTAGAGTCACGATCGCTGATGCTCCGCGATGGCAGGGTTATTCAATTCGATGCCGATACGGACGTCGTCTTCGACACGGTCCGCTCCTTCGAGCGGCATCCGAACGCGATGACCTTCGAGGCGCTCGATGCGAGCGGCAGGTGCGTGCGGCAGGAGCTCTGGTTCTCTATCGGCGGCGGCTTCGTCGAGCCGGACGGCGCCCAGAGGCTCACCGCGCAAAGTGAGGACCTCCCCTTTCCTTACCGCGATGCCGCTGCACTGCTCGCCATGGGTCGCTCGAGCGGTCTGTCCATTGCCGCCATGGTGCTTGCCAACGAAACAACCATCCGTACCGAGAGGGACACTGCGGCGTCCATCGACAAGATTGCGAGCGTGATGCTCGACTGCCTCGACCGCGGCCTGTCCCAAGAAGGACCGCTCCCGGGCGGACTCAGGATCAGAAGACGAGCCAAGGGCTTGTACGAAAAGGCGGAGGCGACTTGCGCCACAGAGGGCCGCATGGGCTCCGATGCAATGAACTATGTGTCGGCATTCGCGATTGCAGTCAACGAGGAGAACGCCTGCGGTGGACGGGTCGTCACCGCGCCCACGAATGGTGCGGCCGGGGTCGTTCCGGCGGTGTTGCGCTACTACCGCGATTTTTGCCGTGGCTCCGGTCGGGAAGGCGTTCATAACTTCTTTTTCGCCGCGACCGCCGTCGGCGCAATCATCAGGCGGAACGCCTCTATCTCAGGAGCCGAAATGGGCTGCCAGGGCGAGGTTGGCTCAGCGGCCGCCATGGCCGCAGCCGGGCTGGCAGCAGCCTTAGGCGGCACCAATGCGCAGATCGAAAACGCCGCCGAAATCGCCCTCGAACATCACCTTGGGATGACCTGCGACCCGATTGGCGGATTGGTCCAGATTCCATGCATAGAACGCAACGCGTTCGGCGCCGTCAAGTCAATCAACGCCGCATCTCTGGCGCTGCACGGCGATGGAACCCACCGCGTCTCCCTCGACCAGGCCATCGAAACGATGCGGCAAACCGGGCGCGATATGCATTCGAAGTACCGTGAAACATCGCGCGGCGGCCTCGCCGTCAACGTTCCTGAGTGTTGACCGTCAGTCGCGATCAGAAGCCAAGACACCATGACAGCACCCCCCGTACAGACGGCCGCAGAGCGACTTCCACTGCACGCGTTTCATGTATCGCAGCGCGCACGAATGGCGCCATTCGCGGGATATGAGATGCCGATTCAATACTCCGCCGGAACCTTGCAAGAGCATCTGCACACCCGAGCCGCGCCAGGTCTCTTCGACGTCTCGCATATGGGCCAGGTAGTTCTGCGTCCACGCTCGGGCAACATCCTGGATGCATGCCGGGCACTCGAGTGCCTCGTCCCCGCGGACCTCGTGAGCCTAGCGCCTGGCCGCCAGCGCTACACGTTTCTCACCACGGAATCAGCTGGAATCCGCGACGACCTGCTGGTCGCGAATCTCGGCGAATCCCTGTTCCTCGTCGTCAACGCGGCCTGCAAGGCAGCGGACGAGGCTCATCTGCGCGCCCGCCTTTCGGACGTGTGCGAAATCACCTCGTTGTCCGGCCGCGTCCTTCTGGCGCTTCAGGGGCCACAGGCCTGCGCTGTCCTCGCTGAGCTGGTCCCTACAGCGGCACAGATGCGCTTCATGGATGTTGACGTGTTCCCAATCACCGGGGGAACCTGCGTCATCGCACGGTCGGACTACACCGGCGAGGATGGGTTCGAAATTTCAGTGCCCGCTGAGGCAGCGGGTTCAGTCGCCGAGAGACTCGTCATCAACCCCCAGGTGAAGCTGGTTGGCCTCGGAGCGCGCGACAGCCTGCGTCTCGAGGCGGGGTTGTGCTTATACGGCAACGACATCGACTCCGAAACGACGCCAGTCGAAGCGGCACTCGAATGGGCCATCCAGCGCTCGCGCCGAACTGGCGGCTCCAGGCCCGGTGGATTCCCCGGTGCAGAAAATCATTCTCGGGCAACTCGAGCGCGGCGTCGCCCGCCAGCGCGTGGGTCTGCTGTCGGCCCGTCGCCCCGTGCGGGCCGGTGCGCTGCTCTTCGCTGATGGCGAAGCTGCTACGCCGATCGGCCGCGTGACTTCGGGGGGCTTCGGACCCTCCGTCGGCGGCCCCACCACCATGGGGTACGTCCCAACGTCCATGGCGCGAGGGGGGACACCACTGTATGCCGAGCTGCGCGGCGAGCGACCGGTCATAACCATCGCCGCCCTGCCCTTCGTCCCGCATAACTACCGGCGATAGCAACCCATTAGAGGGGCAACATGGACATCCGATACACCGCTGATCACGAGTGGCTGGCGATCGACGGCAATACCGCGAGAGTGGGAATCACAGACTATGCCCAGTCCCTACTCGGTGATCTCGTTTTCGTGGAATTGCCTGCCGTAGGCCGAGAGGTCCCGCGCGGATCCGTGGTGGGCACGGTCGAATCCGTGAAGGCAGCGTCCGAAGTTTACGCGCCTCTGACCGGGACAATCATCGAAGTCAATTCTCACGCAATGGAGGACCCATCGATGGTCAATTCCGATCCGATGGGCGCCGGATGGCTCTTCACGATCCAATTCCAGGAATCGTCGCAGCTGAGCGAGCTTCTCACGGAAGCCGATTACAACAGGCTAGCCAAGTGACCTACCCACAGATGAAAGACACAACCGAGGTCCTTGGGGCAACGACAAGCGCCTCTGTGGGCGCCTTTGCAAACCGCCACATCGGCCCCTCCCTTCGCGAGGTCGAAGAGATGCTCGCCACGATCGGAGTGAACTCCGTCGATGAGTTGATCCGCGAGGCGCTCCCCGGCTCTATCCGCCTGCAACGACCGTTACGACTCGGCCCGGCGCTCTCAGAAGCAGAGGCCATTGCACACCTTCGATCGCTCGCAGAAAAGAATGAGGTGTATACGTCACTCATAGGGATGGGCTATCACGGCGCCGTTTTACCGCCGGTCATCCAGCGCAACATCCTCGAAAACCCCGCCTGGTACACGGCTTACACGCCGTATCAGCCCGAGATAAGTCAGGGGCGTCTGGAAGCGCTGCTCAACTTCCAGACCATGATCTGTGACCTGACGGCCCTGGATATAGCGAACGCCTCGCTGCTCGACGAGGCGACCGCCGCCGCCGAGGCGATGTTGCTCGCGAAGCGAGCCACGACCGGCGACTCGACGAGCTTCTTCGTCGACCAGAATACTCATCCACAGACTCTCGCGGTGCTGCGGACGCGGGCCGAACCGCTCGGCTGGAACATCGTGACGGGCGACCCTCAGCACGCGGCCGATGACGCAGCCGCGTGGTACTTTGGAGCCTTATTGCAATATCCGGGTACCTTTGGCGACGTTCCGGACTTGCAGTTGCCCATTAAAGCGCTTCATACCCGTGGCAGCGTGGTCGTGGTAGCGGCCGATCCGCTGGCGCTCACGTTGCTCATCCCGCCCGGTGAGCTCGGCGCGGACGTCGCGATCGGCTCGACACAACGCTTCGGCGTCCCGATGGGTTACGGGGGCCCGCACGCCGCCTACATCGCGGTAAGAGACGCCTATAAGCGCCATTTGCCGGGACGCTTGGTCGGCGTTTCTGTGGATGCGAACGGAGCGCCTGCTTACCGGTTGGCCTTGCAGACACGCGAGCAGCACATCCGCCGCGAGAAAGCGACATCCAACATCTGCACGGCGCAGGTGCTGCTGGCCGTGATGGCCTCGATGTACGCCGTTTACCACGGCCCGGACGGCCTCACTGACATCGCGCGAACCGTCCAGCGTCGAGCGGCGACGCTCGCCGCAGGCTTGCGTCGCGGCGGCTTTCGTCTTCGCAGCGACACGTTCTTCGATACCCTGACCGTCATCGTCGGAGATCGCCAGGAGACAATTCTCCGACGTGCACGGGAGGAACGCCTCAATCTCCGTATCATTCCCGCTGGGGAATGTCATTCGGAGAGTGCCCTCGGGGTGTCGTTCGATGAAACCACCACGGATTTAACCGTCGCGGCAGTATCGCGGGCGTTCGGCGTGACACCCACGTTCGATCACAACGCCATCAACGCAGGGCACGGCATCCCGGCCACGCTCCGTCGGACCTCGGCTTTTCTGCAGCATCCCTTGTTCCATCAGCATCGTTCGGAGACCAATTTACTTCGCTACATGCGCAGGTTGAGCGACCGCGACCTCGCGCTCGATCGAACGATGATTCCCCTCGGTTCGTGCACCATGAAGCTCAACGCCACGACTGAAATGCTCCCGGTCACGTGGCCCGAATTCAGCTCGCTGCATCCTTTCGCACCCGCCGCCCAGGCGCGGGGGTACCTGGAGCTTTTCGGTGCGTTGGAGCGCGCGCTGTGCGAGATTACGGGCTATGACGCCTGTTCTCTACAACCGAATTCCGGGGCCCAGGGTGAGCTGGCAGGACTGCTCGCGATCCGCGCCTACCACCACAGTCGCGGCGAAACTCAGCGCAACGTCTGCCTGATTCCCTCTTCGGCCCACGGAACCAATCCAGCATCCGCCGTCCTGGCCGGAATGGAGGTCGTGACGGTCAAGTGCGATCTCCGCGGCAACGTCGATCTCGAAGACCTCAGGACCAAGATCCTGCAGTTACCGAATCGGCTCGCAGCAATCATGGTGACCTATCCTTCTACGCACGGAGTCTTCGAGGAGCGGATCCGCGAGCTCTGTGAGCTGGTGCATGGCGCTGGGGGCCAGGTGTACATCGATGGTGCGAATCTAAATGCCCAAGTCGCCCTCGCACGGCCAGGCGACTATGGCGGCGACGTCTCGCATTTGAATCTGCACAAGACCTTCTGCATACCCCATGGCGGCGGCGGGCCGGGTATGGGACCCATCGGCGTCAAGGCTCACCTAGCGCCATTCCTTCCGCGATCCGCGATCGGGGAGCCAACTGCAGCCGGTCCGGTGGCAGCCGCGCCTTACAGCTCCGCGTCCATCTTGCCGATTGCATATCTATACCTGCTGCTGATGGGCAGCGAGGGTTTACGGCAGGCGTCGAGCATCGCGATCGTCTCAGCGAATTACATTGCGAGCCGGCTCGAGGCGCACTTCCCTGTGTTGTACAAGAATGCGCCCGGCCGAGTGGCCCACGAGTGCATTGTTGACCCGCGCCGCTACAAGGAGTCGTGCGGCGTCACCGTGGAGGACATCGCAAAGCGCCTCATCGACTTCGGCTTTCACGCGTCCACGATGAGTTTTCCCGTAGCCGGGACACTGATGATAGAACCGACGGAATCGGAGTCCAAGAAGGAGATCGATCGATTCTGCGCCGCGATGATCAGCATCGCTGCGGAGATCCGCGAGCTCGAAGAGGGCCGGTACCCGCTGGCTCAATCGCCGCTGCGGCTTGCCCCACATACGGCAAGTGACCTCGCGTCGGAGTCGTGGGAGCGACCGTACGTGCGTCGAGCCGGCTGTTTCCCTGGCAACACGACACAGGCGGACAAGTATTGGCCGCCCGTTGGACGAGTGGACAACGTCTATGGCGACCGCAACCTGATGTGCACCTGTCCGCCGATGGACGCGTACGCGACTCCTTAGGGGTTCGACTGAAGTGAATGCGAACACTCTGGCCCTCCGGGATTTCGACCCGGACCTTCAACGGGCACTGGATGACGAGCTGCAGCGTCAGGAGAAGCACATGGAGCTCATCGCTTCGGAAAAGTATGCCAGTCAACGGGTTCTGCAGGCGCAGGGCTCCGTGCTCACCAGCAAGTATGCCGAAGGCTATCCCGGTAAGGGCTACTACGGCGGCTGCGAGTTCGTGGATGCCATCGAGCAACTGGCAATAGACCGTGCCCGACGGCTGTTTGGCGCGGATCACGTCAATGTTCAACGCTCGCCGACCGAGGATTCAAGATTGTCTCTGGGGGCACCGACAATCACTTATTCCTGCTCGACCTGCGCGATCGCAACCTGACCGGACGGGAAGTCGAATCGGCATTGGGATTTGGGCATATCACGGTGAACAAAAACGTGATACCCAGCGACTCGCGACCCCCAACGATCACCAGCGGAATAAGGATCGGCACCGCGGCAGCAACCACCCGTGGCTTAGGAGACGATGAGATCCGGAGGGTTGCCGACTGGATTGCCGATGTGATCGAGGCGAACGGTGCGGAGACGGTTGTGCAGCGGGTCCGCGGACTCGTGCTACAGCTATGCCGGCGCTATCCCGTCTACGCCGGGACGTGGCACAATCCCGCCGGGAGCGCCTCGACGGCCTTCTGAACAACCTCCCCGATCAATCGATAACGTGTACATCCGGTGGCTCCAAGATTTCTTGACCGTCGCGGAAACCGGAAACTTCACGCGCGCCGCGCAGCTGCGCAACGTCTCGCAGGCCGCCTTTAGTCGCCGCATCAAGTCGCTGGAGCTTTGGCTAGGCGCCGCGCTGATTGATCGCACGACATTTCCCACGCGCCTGACCCCCGATGGCGAGGCGTTCCGCGAGCGAGCAGTCGAAATCGTCGCCCAGGTCGCCGAAACCCGGATGAGCCTCAGCGGTACCGTGGTGTCGCGGCGAAACCAGATCAGGGTCGCACTTCCCCATTCCCTCCTGACGGGACGTTTGCCTGCGTGGTGGAGCGCATGGTCCAAGAAGGCTGGGCTCAGCCTGCTCTGGAGCGCAGAGAGCGGCAACGTACATGAGATTGTTCCAGCGCTCGTAACCGGCAACATAGATTTGCTCATCTGCTACGAAACCATACACGCGCCGATTAGCCTGCCCTCCGATCAGTATGACCATATCTCGATCGGTAAGGAGCTGTTTGCGCCGTTCGCCTCCGGTGCTTCGGTGGCACAAAGGCGCGATGTGCTTCCCGGCCGCAAGGGTGCGCCCGTTCCCCTGCTCATGTATTCGAAGAACGCGATCTTCGCGCGCGAGGTCGACACCATTATTGAAAACGCGCCGCAGAAACTCGTGGGGCGCACCATCCTGGAGACCGAAACGGCGGAAGGCCTGGAAGCAATGGCGATCGCGCATCACGGAGTCGCCTGGCTGCCGCAATGTGTTGCGAAGCGAGCGCCCGCGGGGGCGTTGGTTCGCGTCGACTCGGGCGAATGGAGCACGTCTCTAGGGATCGTCGCCTATCGCGATAAGCACACTGGCAGTGCGGCACTGGAGCGCCTGTGGGATCTGCTGTCGTCGGGCAAGGGTTAAGCGCCCCCTAGCCGCGCGTTGGATCGTGATCTGCGGGCGGCGCATAGTCGAATATCAGGTGGATGCGCGTGCTCTTTCCGCGGTTTGTTACCTGATGGAACATCAGGTTGTTCAGCTCAAAGGCGTAGTGCGCGCGCGCTGGCACGTGCTCGGGACCGACGATGAACTCAACCTTGGGATTCGTAACAAGCGGAATGTGAATTCGGTGCGCAACGGCAAACGACGGATGCGAATCCTTATGCCGCGCGATCCGGCAACCCGGCCCAAGTCGGGTCACCATCGCCCGCAATATCCTGCCCCCTGCCGGGTAATGCCTTCTCAAGACCGCTTCCATCACCGGTTCCGCCTCCGCGGCCAACAAGTCCCAGCCGCTTCCACGGGTCACGGTCACATCCGGCCATCCCTCGCAGAACAACAGGATGATGGACTGCGTCTGTGCGTGAACGTCGTAATCCCTCTGCCGCCGGGAATCCTCTCGCCAGGCCTCTTCCTCCAGCGAGAGGACCCTGTCCGTCAGCGCCTGGCAATTGATCTTCCCCAAGGGGAACGTGGGCTCGTTCGATCTCATGACTCAATATAAGCCGCCTCCCTTGGCAGCCACCAGCTTCGAGCGCCCTCGTGACCGCGCCGCACAAGCCCGGTCGCGATGAGCTCGACCGTCAGGTCGAGGTCGCCTTTGCGCGCCACAAACGGGGCGACGTAGACTCCGCGGCCGCGGTCTACCGTCAGGTGCTGGCGCAGGACCCCAATCATTCCGCCGCGCTCCACTATCTCGGACTGATTGCCCGGCAAAGCGGCAACTCTCAAGAGGCGGTTCGGCTGCTGCAGCGGTCTCTCGAGATCGATCCCACCGACCCGCGCGCCCACAATCATCTCGGTCAGATATACGTAGCGCTCAACGAGAGAAGCAAGGCCACGGCGTGCTTCGAGCGAGCCTTGCAAGTCGACCCAAATCACGTTGCTGCGCTCAACAACCTCGCCAATTTAACCCTGACCCGGGACTTATTGCAGGCGATCGCCCTGTACCGGCGCGCGCTGGAGTTGAACCCGGATGCAGCATTTGCTGCCTACAACCTCGCGCAGGCGCTGAACGAAAACAGCGCCTTCGACGACGCCCTGCTGCTCTACCGGCGCACGATTGCTCTCGACCCACGGCACTACCAGGCGCGTCACAAGCTTGGCGTCCTCCTCGAGCAGCGCGGCGAGTTCCCCGGGGCCATCGAACAGTATCTGTCGGTGCAGGGCATTAACCCCCGCCACGTATCGTCACTGGCCAATCTGATCTCGATTCGCGACTACACCCCGGATGCCTCCATGGTGCGGCGTGCGGAGGGCATGCTGAGGACATCCGATGCCACGGAAGAAGACCGGATCAAACTCCATCGGGGACTCGGCAAGCATTACGAGCGGGCGGGCGACTATGAGCGGGCCTTCGGTCACTTCGCGTCGGCCAAGGAGTTCTTGAAACGCAGCCGCGCTCCCTTCGACATTGGTGCGGTCGCGAGAACCTTCGATCGGCTCACGCAAGCCTTCAGTCGCGAGTTTTTCGCACGCGATCAGGCGTGCATCAGCGATTCACAGCGCCCGGTCTTCATCGTTGGCCTGCCACGCTCGGGAACAACGCTCGTCGAGCAGATTCTCGCCAGCCACCCACGCCTGTTCGGCGCTGGCGAACTACAGGACATTCCCAAGACGGTCAAGCTGCTGCGGCCCGAATACCCGGAGTGCATAGCGGTCATGGACCTCGAGGCGCTCAACCAGCTCGCGAACGACTACCTCGGTGTCCTCGACCGACTCGCCGGACCCGAGCCGTTACGCATCACTGACAAGATGCCGCTGAACTCCTTGCATCTTGGCCTCATCGCCAGACTCTTTCCGGAATCGCGCATTGTCTACTGCCGCCGTGATCCGCTCGACGTCGCCATTTCATGCTTCGTCGAGCTGTTCGATCTCGAGCACGACTACACCACGACACTGGAGGATTTTGGGCATTACTTTATCGAGCACGAGCGGCTGATGGCACATTGGCGTGCGGCACTCCCGATCTCCATTCACGAGGTGCAGTACGAAGCGCTGCTCGCAGATCCTGAAGGTACCTCTCGGGCACTCGTCGCCTACTGTGGGCTGGAGTGGGACCCGACCTGTCTGCAATTCCACAAGACCGAGCGAACTGTTCAGACACCCAGCCGCTGGCAGGTCCGCCAGCCTTTGTATCAGTCCTCGATTGGCCGATGGCGACGGTATCTGCCGCACATGGCCTCCCTGGCGCAATTCCTCGACAGCAGCGGTTTCAGATACTCGCCAGGGACGCAAACGGTCCTCGTGCGGCGCCCGTCCCATGACCGTGGCCGCAGGTGGGAAGCCGCGCCGAAGGCTTTGACCAGTCCGCTCTTCATTGTCGCAGCGCCCCGCTCCGGGAGCACTCTGCTGTTCGAGACGCTGGCCCGCAGTGAGCACGTCTGCAGCGTCGGCGGCGAAGCCCACTGGCTCATAGAAAATCACCGCGAGCTGCGACCTGGCGCAGCCGGCGTCGACTCCAACCGCCTTACGGCCGAGCAGGCCACGGATAGCTATCGTGACAGCATCATCGATCAGATCGTCGCACGACTGGTCGACGTGGATGGCCACTCTGTGGATCCGGACAGCAATCGGGTGTTCCTCGAGAAAACTCCGAAGAACGCACTGCGCATCCCATTTTTCGACCGTATATTTCCCGACGCGCGCTTTTTGTTCCTGTGGCGGGATCCACGCGAGAACATCAGCAGCATCATGGAGGCTTGGCGTTCCGGGCGCTTCAGGACCTACAAGCAGGTGGCTGGTTTCGATGGCGCCTGGTCCATGCTGCTCCCGCCCGGCTATCAGCAATATCGAAACCGGCCCCTGGAGGAGATCGCGGCGTTCCAATGGGAATGCACGAACAGAATCATCATGGAGGATTTGAGCGCCCTCGACCCGGAGCGATCACTATTGCTCCGTTACGGCGACCTGATCACCGACCCCGCACATGCGCTGCACAGGATCCTCCAATTCGCCCACATCGAAATCGACCCGGCCATGGAGCGCGCTCTGCAGAATCCGCTGCCGCATTCCCGCTACACGTACACCGCCCCGGCGGCGGAAAAGTGGCGTGTGAACGCAGCGGAAATAGAACGCGTGCTGCCCGAGCTTGAAGTGACCTGGCGGCGACTTCGGAATCTCTCGTAGGAGACGCCTTCGCCCGCGTTACAGGCGACCCTATCCCGCCCCGCGCCGCCCATGCAAATATTGCATAGGTCGGCCCGGCGCCCGGGCAATGTAGCTGCCCGCGCACCGCTATTTGCATCATCTCGGGACAGTACCCCGTTTAGATTTGGGGGCAGTTCGGGCGGACCACTCGGTCACCCGAGCATTCTGGGGGTACGTTCTGGGAGAAGTACAACAATGGCAAAGAGCAACTCGCTGACCCGCGACCGCACGGCGCTGCGCATGCTACTCGGAACTTCTTGCGCACTGGGGATGTCGGCACACGCCGATGACCAGAGCCCGCCTCAAACTGTGCAGAGCGCTGTGCAGTCGGCATTGCAGGAAGTCACGGTGACTGCCACACGATTCAACACGACCGACGTCACCGTGGTCACCAAGATGCCCGAGCCCGTCATCGATACTTCGCAGAGCATCAAGGTGTTCAGCGCCGACGAGCTTTCCTTCGCGGGCATCACGACGCTCAGCGAGCTCGGGAACCTCGACTCCAGTCAATACACGACCACGATGGCGGGCGCCTATGTCACCCAGAACTACTTCCGGGGTTTTGGCGGCGTCAACACCTGTAATGACTTCCCAATCAAGATCGACGGCTTCCGCACGAATTGCGAGATGCCGCAGGACCTCTCGCCGTATGCGACCGTCGATGTCCTGAAAGGCTCGTCCTCGAGCCTTTACGGCCAGAGCTTCGTCGCCGGCACACTCGTGTTGGTGTCAAAGCAGCCCGAAAAGGAGTTTGGTGGCTCGGCGTCGCTCGAGTACGGCGAATTCAACCATAAGGCGCTGCAGGTCGACGTGCACGGCTCGCTGACTGCCGCTAAAAACCTCTATGGCCGCCTTGTTATCGCAGGTCTCGATGAAGGAACCAGCTTCGACAACCTGACACACAAGAACATCACGATCTCACCGAGCCTCAGGCTCGATATCGACAGCCAAAATTCGCTGACCTGGCTGATGGCCGACACATATTTCAACAACGGCGCCGGGTTTGGATTTCCGCTCGCTTTCAACGCCGCGGGACCGGGCGGTGCCGCCAACGGAGCCAATTACTCGCTTCCGTCGATCCCGCTCAACCAACTCGGCTTTCTGCAGCCGTCATGGGCGGAACAGTATGGTAATTGGCTGAATACCTCACTCAGATACGAGCATGTGTTCGACAACGACTGGCATCTGAGCGTCGCTGGAGAGCACTACGACGCGAAGTTCAAACAGAAATTCCTTTGGGTTGGTGACTTCAGTCCAATTTCGACCGACAGAACGGCCAAGACCGACGTCTACCTGTACTGGGAGTCGGAGCGGGACACGCAGTGGGCGGGCGAAGTCAATCTATTTGGAGATGTGGAGGCCTTCGGACACAAACAGACGCTCTTCTTCGGAGCCGATCGAACAGAATCAGTCCTCGGTGTCGAGCCTTACGCCGGCGAGTACGTGGGTGGCAACGCGACGGGATTCAATGTTTATCAGCCCAACTGGTCGCTGATACCCGATCCGGGGTGGTCGACGGCGGCCTTTTATCCGGGCGGTAGTTACGGCGGTGCCTTTGCAACATCCTATAACCGGGTCGAAATCAACGAGGGTGTGGAGTTCGGCGCGCTGTTACGGCCGTCAGATAATTTGACGATCAATCTGGGAACAAGGTACTCGCGCGATACCGAGGACCTGGCACGTTCGTGCTGCAACGAACCGCTACCGCCGCAGACCTTTGAAGCTAGTCCGCCCGTGCGCCCGAATCAATCCGCATGGACCTACCAGGCGGGCGCTAACTACGCGATCACCCAGGGAGTTCATGCCTACGCCAGCTGGGGTACGACATTCGAGGCTGGTAATAGTTACGGGTACAACCCCGTCGAGGGGAACGCTGGCGTTGGCAATTTCCTCGGGCCGCAAAAGGGAGCCACCTACGAAGCCGGGCTCAAGGGCGAATCGCAGAATAAGTTGATCAACTGGAGCATCGACGTTTTCGATACTGCGATCACGAATTCCTTCCAGACGGATCCGAATCATCCCAGGTACACAATCTCAACGGGTGAGCAACGCGCTACAGGATTCGAAGCAGAGTTCCAGGGTAAGTTGTCGCGCGCTTGGGACGTCACTCTCTCCGCTTCATCGACAAAGAATATCTACACATCGGGCCCCCTCACGGACACCTGGTCACCCTTCGCGGTCAAATTCGGCCTTTCGGTATTTTCGGACTATCAATTCCAGTATGGCCCGCTAACTGGATTCGGTTTCGGCGGGGGGTATGTGCATAAGACCCGGGCACCGTATGTGCTGCTCAACGGTGCGGATCTGTCGGACCTGATCAAGAACCAGGACACCCTCGACCTCCGCCTGTTCTACGACATGAAGCCGTGGCGATTCGAATTGAACGTCAACAATGTGACCGATCAGCGCTTCTTTACCCCGAGGCTGGCAAACGCCCCGCAGTATGACTGGTTCGTGAATCAACCCACGCAGGTGCTCGGAAAGGTCATCTACAAATTCTGACGTACGCGCGGCGACGACCCCCAGCAGAAGCCCTTGAATGCCTCACAAGGGGCTTCGTGAGCCTGATATGTTTTCGGCCTTGGACCTGCTGTTCCGCGACTACGTCCTGGAAAGCCACATCCCAGGCTTGATCCAGGGTGTCGTGGCGGGCGGCCGTCTGGTGCATGTCCGCGGTTTCGGGGTGCGCAATCTGTCCAGCGGACACCCTGTTATCCCGACCACGTTGTTTCGCATCGCCTCTCTGACAAAAGCGTTCACCGCGCTGACCGTCCTTCGGCTTCGCGATGAAGGAAGGCTGATGTTAGATGCGCCTGCAGAGTCCTACATTCCTGAGCTACGTCGCTGGGACTATCCCAGCAGAGACTCGGCGCTGATTCGAGTCCGCGATCTGCTAAGCCACACCGCCGGATTCGTTTGGGACGATCCATGGGCGGACCGCCAGACTCTGGTGCCGGAAACCGAATTCACGCGGTTGCTGCGTGAGGGCGTCCTTTTTTCCCGCGCTCCTGGCACAGCCCCTGAGTATTCTAATCTGGGCTATGCACTGCTCGGTCGCATTATCAGCAACGTATCAGGGCAGCCGTACGACCTGACGATAGCCCAGAGGATCCTCGAGCCATTAGGTATGACCTCAACCGGCTTCACCGGTGAGACCGCGCCTATTGAAGACAGAGCCACTGGCTACTCTTGGGCGGACGAAGGCTGGCACGTCGAGCCGCCAGTCCCCGATGGCTCGTTCGGCGCGATGGGCGGCCTGCATAGCACCGCAGAGGACTACGCGAAATGGGTAGCGTACCTATTGTCAGCGTGGCCGCCGCGGGACGACGAGGATCCCGGTCCGGTCCCGCGTGCGAGTGTGCGTGATCTCGCCACCCAGGGCTCGAGCTTGCCAGAGATGCGCCAGCGTTATGGACGCACCCGGACAACTCCCGGGGAACAGGCGGTGACCTACGGGATGGGAATGATCGTATCTATAGATAAGGAGCTCGGGTTTACGCTCAGCCATACCGGCGGGTACCCCGGTTTTGGGTCACACGTATTGCTTCTTCCGCATCACGGCATCGGTCTCTTCGCGTTTGCGAACCGGACCTACGCAGACGTGGCGCACCCGCTATGGGACGCCGCCCTCGCGCTGCGCGAAGGCGGACACCTGGCGGATCGCGTGCAGGCGATTAGCGAGCCCCTTTCTGTCGCTTATCACGCAGCCAAGGCCATCTATACTCAGGGCGATATATCAGCCGCCGGAGACCTGCTGGCGGTGAACTTCGTGATGGACCGGGATGCGGCGGGCTGGAAGCGCGACCTGGCGAGACTCAAGGAGCAAGTCGGCGAGTGCGTGGCCGCAGGCCCGGTAACGGCGACGAGCGGCCTCTCGGGTAAGTTTCTCTGGACCTGTACGCGGGGCGCGATTACCGGCAGCTTGTCTCTCGCTCCGACTCGCAAGATTTGCATCCAACAGCTCGTGCTCGCACGCAAAGCGTCTTGAGCAAAGGGTACGAATGCCTGGAAATGGCGAGCGAGGGTTCTTAAGCACCGGCGCCAATGACGTGCTCTGAAGCCCATGCAATCGAAATCAACCCCCTCATCGGCCGTTACGAATCACTCTCTGCTCGTCGCCGGTATCGTGATCGGCGTGGGCTTCCTTGCGACCACACTCGCGCAGCCGAGGGTCCTCTTACATATCCCGTTGCAGAACTTGCTGAAGAATGTGCTGCACACCGATCGCAGCACGAATGCCGCGTTCTTCTTTTGGGTGGGCCTGCCGTGGTACATCAAACCGCTGATCGGCGTCCTCTCGGATGCATTCCCCATCCTCGGCCGCCGCCGTAAGAGTTACATCCTCATTGGAGCGGTCGCATCCGTAGCGGCATGGGTGTCACTCATTGGGGCTACCAACAGCTACAGCGAGCTGTTGACAATCTGCATGGTAGCCAATCTGGCCACCGTCATAGCCAGTACGGCTCTGGGCGGCTACATGGTCGAGGTCGCTCACGCGACGTCCGGAGCCGGTCGCCTCAGCTCCCTACGCAATCTTGCCATGCAGTTCTCCTATCTCGTCGCCGGACCGGCCGGCGGCTTTCTGGCAACACTGGCCTTGAGCTGGACGGCCTTGGCCTGCGGCGCTGTTTCATTCCTGGTCGTGCCGGTCGCGTGGTGGCTGGTGCGTGAGCCCTATCGTCAGCCGGCACGGTCGGGAGTACTCCAGAGCGTGGGCCAGCAGCTTCGTGCCATGGTTCACGCCCGAGCCCTGTGGGCGGCGGCGCTTGTCGCAGCGCTCTTCTTCGTTGCGCCTGGCGTGGGTACGACGCTCTTTTATCTCCAACAGAACACATTGCACGTGAGCACCGAGGGTCAGGGCTACCTCGCATTCCTCAGCTCCGGTGCCGGCATGCTCGCGGCGGCAGCCTATGGCTTCTATGGCGCGCGCAGATTCCGCCTGCGAACGCTCCTCCTCGCCTGCCTGTTGTTCAACGCTTTTGTGACCCTCGGATACCTGTTTTACGACAGCTACGTTCACGCCCAGGCTATCGAGGCCATCAACGGCGCAGGTACGGCGTTGGGTGAGGTCGTCGTCATGCATCTAGCCGTGCGTGCCACGCCTGCGGGGAGCGAGGCACTCGGATTTGCTGTGCTAATGGCTGTGAGAAACCTCTTCATGTGGGGAGGTGACTGGTTGGGTTCGGCATTGATCGAGTCCGCTCACGTACATTTCGACGCACTGGTCTATATCAACGCAGGCACAACACTCCTGGCGGCGCTGCTTGCCCTCGTGCTGCCGAAGGCGCTCGTCGATGCCCGTGATAGTGCAGGAAGCTAGGCTGGGTGACGGGCGGCGATGGCGGGCGCAAGCGATGCTGGGACAATTTTGGGACAGTGCGGTCATGACATAGCGTGATATCAAGTGACATCACGTGATAACAAGTCCTTGTTGCAATTGGGGTCCAGGCTCGCATAACGTTGATTCGTAAGCACCCTACTTCCGTTTCACACGGCAGAGGCCACTGGTTCGATCCCAGTACCGCCCACCATTCCAAATCTGCTACTTACGCGAACACTCGATAATCAATCGAGTTCCGTATGGCAGCTGGTATGGCAGATGAAAACGTCCGAAGGAGAATTCGGAAGGCCGATCACGGCCAACACCGGTCACCGAGCCAAGTGAATTGATTGCCGCTAAGCGTCCATTCCTGCGATGCCGCTTCGGCTAAACAGCCCGGAGTCGCAAGACAGGTGGCGGCGCGCAGGCCCTGCGTTGCGCGCGAGATGCCGGCT
>WNFO01001265.1_pt1 | contig 19626 bp, 19 predicted proteins | sample 5400251 | NCBI WGS metagenome assembly WNFO01 (sample SAMN13153354, study PRJNA577476) | soil metagenome | isolation source: 100 cm saprolite under Madrone tree | place: USA:California | collected 2016-06-14
AGGCGTTGTACGAGGGCCACGCGGTGGCCGCCGTCGCCGCCACCAGCGCCGTCATCGCCAAGCGCGCGCTGAAGCTCATCGACGTGAAGTACGAGGTGCTGCCGCACGTGATCGACGTGGTCGAGGCCATGCGCCCCGACGCGCCGCTCCTGCACGACGACCTCTTCACCGCGGGCGTCGAGCCCAAGCCCGACAAGCCGTCCAACGTCGCCAAGCGCGTCGAGATCACGCTGGGCGACATCGACGCCGGCTTCAAGAAGGCCGACGTGATCGTCGAGCGCGAGTTCAAGACCGCGCCGGTGCACCAGGGGTACATCGAGCCCCACGCGGCGGTGGGCAGCGTCTCCGAGGACGGGGTGGCCGAGCTGTGGTGCACGACCCAGGGCCACTTCATCGTGCGCGCTCACTGCGCCAAGCTGCTCGGCATGGACATCGGCAAGATCCGCGTCACGGCCACGGAGATCGGCGGTGGATTCGGTGGCAAGACGGTCGTCTATCTCGAGCCGCTCACCCTCGCGCTCTCGCGCAAGGCCAAGCGTCCCGTGAAGATGGTCATGTCGCGCGAAGAGGTCTTCAAGGCCTCGGGCCCGACCTCCGGCGCCACCGTCCGCGTGAAGATGGGCGCGACCAACGACGGCAAGTTCGTCGCCGGCTTCGCCGAGCTGAAGTACCAGGCCGGTGCCTTCCAGGGCTCGCCCGTGCAGCCCGGCGTCATGTGCGCGTACGCGCCGTACGACATCGAGAACGTGAAGGTCATCGGCTACGACGTCGTCTCCAACCGGCCCAAGGTGGCGGCGTACCGTGCGCCGGGAGCGCCGATCTCGGAGTTCGCCGTCGAGAGCGTGGTGGACGAGATCGCCAAGAAGCTCCGCCTCGACCCGATCGAGCTTCGGATGATGAACGCCGCGCGCGAGGGCACGAAGGCGGCGTACGGCCCGAAGTTCGGTCCGATCGGCATGGAGGAGACGCTCAACTCGATCAAGAAGACCGAGCACTGGAACACGCCGCTCCGCAAGTGGCAGGGCCGCGGCGTGGCCTCGGGCTTCTGGTTCAACATCGGCGGCGAGACCTGCGCGTCGCTCACGGTGAACGAGGACGGGACCGTGTCGCTGATGGCCGGCACGCCCGACATCGGCGGTTTGCGCGCCTCGCTCGCCGCGGTGGCCGCGGACGAGCTCGGTGTCCCGTACGAGAAGGTGCGGCCGATCATCGGCGACACCGGATCGCTCGGCTTCAACTTCCTCACCGGCGGCAGCCGCTCGGCCTTCTCGGGCTCGATGGCGATCGTGGAGGCGGCGAAGCAGATCAAGACCGATCTCTGCGCGCGGGCGTGCAAGCTGTGGGAGGCCAAGCCCGACCAGGTCGTGTTCGAGCACGGCCACGTGAAGCCGCTCGGCGCGCTCGCCGAGAAGTTCAAGCCGATGTCGATCGCCGACTTCGCGAAAGTCGCCGGCAAGACCGGTGGTCCGATCGGCGGCGTCGGCCGGATCAACGCGCAAGGCGCCGGACCGAGCATCGGCACGCACCTCGTCGATCTCGAGGTCGATCCCGAGACCGGACGCGTGACGATCCTGCGCTACACCGTCGCCCAGGACGCTGGCCGCGCGCTGCACCCGGCCTACGTCGAGGGGCAGTTCCAGGGCGGGGCCGTGCAGGGCATCGGCTGGGCGCTCAACGAGGAGTACATCTACGGCGCCGACGGCAAGCTACAGAACGCGGGCTTCCTCGACTATCGGATGCCCGTCGCGTCCGACGTGCCGATGATCGACGCGATCCTCGTCGAGGTCGCGAACCCGCGCCATCCCTACGGCGTGCGCGGCGTCGGCGAGACGCCCATCGTTCCACCGCTCGGCGCCATCGCCAACGCGATGGAGAACGCCACCGGCATCCGCTTCACCGAGCTGCCGATGTCGCCACCCAAGGTGCTCAAGGCTCTGAAGGAGCGGGGTCTTGCCGCGGGTAGTCCTGGTCGGTAATCTCGCGCAGATCACGGGGGGCGTCGCCGAGTTCCAGCTCTCGGCGACGTCCGTCAAACAGCTCTTCCAGCAGTTGACCGAGCTGCACCCGGCGCTCGCGCGCCACCTCGAGGACGGCGTCGCCGTGGCCATCGATGGCCAGATCTACCAGGACGCTCTCTTCGAGCCGATCGGCCCCGACAGCGACGTGTTCCTCCTCCCCCAGATCGCCGGCGGCTAGATCGCTCGATCGCCGGCGGTCAGACGCTCGACTCGCCGGCCCTCGCTGCTCGGCGCGTCTACTCGACGCAGCTCAAGCTTCCGAACCCGTAGTGATCGTCGTAGCGCCAGGGCGGCGGTAGCTCGCCTGACGTCGCGAGCATACCGTCTGCGCCCGCGTGCAGGCCGACCGTCGAGCCGCGGAGCACCGCCTTCCTGGGAAGACCGATCACGCGCGCGACGGCTGGCGCGTTGGGCACGGCGAGCGTGACGTTCTTGAAGAAGCTCGTGCTCACGATCGCGTCGGCTTCGGGCAGGGGCTCGAGCATGGTCGGTGCGCCCTCCGTCGCGTCGTCCTCGCTGGTGAGGAACACGGTCTTGATGCCGAGCCGCTCGCAGGCCTGAATGCTGCGGACCACCTCGATGAATTCGTTGCCGCCGGCGTCCCACGTCACGACCGCGCCCTGCGCGCCGAGCTGCCTGGCGAGCTTGGCCGTCTGGTTGGCCATGAGCTGCTTCTCGGTCTGCGTGGTCCACTCCGTGCGGAGCGAGATCACGCCGAGGAAATTCCAGTCCCGCCCGTGGCGGCGATAGAGGTCGAGGAAGAGCGGATTGTTCGCCACCGTCCAGGACATCGCGAACGCCGTGCGATAGGGCCCGGTGAGCGCGCCGTCCAGGATCTCGTTCGGATGGAGATACCACGGCGGCGTGAGCTGCGTGAGGCCGTAGGTCGCCGTGCAGAATGCCGTGGGAGATCCCGACATGGCCTGCGGCGAATGCACGCACCAGATGTAGACGACTCGTGGGAGTGACGGATCCACCGGGCGGAGCTCGAACACCTCGCGCTCCGGTGGCGTGAGCGAGCGCACCGCCTCGCCGAGCTGATCCGCGACCGTGAGCGCGGCCTTGTGCACCGCGTAGTTCTTGACCTCTTCGTTCAGGGTCGCGTCGGGCTCGACCACCAGACAGAGGTTCACGAGCTTCTGGTAGGGATACATCTGCCCGTAGGGGCCCGACATGTCGAGGTAGGTCTCGACGTAATCGCCGCCGGCGTCGTGCCAGTTGACACTCGAGACTTCGACGACGCCCATGCCGGCGAGGCGATGCGTGCGGCCTTCACCCACGGTGGCGATGTCGCGGCCGCAGATGCCCGGGTAGCAGACGCCCGGGCCCTCGACCTTGATGCGCGGCTCGATCACGTCGCGCACCGGCCAGATCCTCACGGACTCGCCGGGCCGCGCGATCTCGAGCTCGGCGCTGGCGATCCGCGGATCCTGCCGCACCGCGGCCAGCACGGCGTCGCGATCCACCGTGAGCCGACCGGCGTCGTACCGCGTCGCCCGGCCGAAGACGACGTCGCTCACCGGGAACGTGCCCATCTCAAGACGCATGTGCCGGTCCTCTCCAGGGTTGTAGAGGCGCGCCACGGCTTGGCCGGGGCGTGTCGAACATTTGGGGGCTTGGGGGCCATGTCGTGGCCCCCATGTTTTTAGATCGCCATCGGATCGAAGAGCGTCGGTCCGGGCACCGCGATGGTCAGCGTCTGGAGCGCGGTGGTCACGATGCGCATGCCGAACGCGTAATCCTTCTCCGGGCTCAGCGTGGGATCACCGCAGACGTGCTCGATGCGCGCGCCGCGAATCACACGGTTGGCGCCCGTCGTGAGCGCGAAGTTGTAGATGGCCGAGATCATCCCCACCGGAATGCCGGCTCGCTCGATCTCCTTGGCGATCGTTGCGCCGCAACGATTGCAGGTCCCTCAGGTGGCGACGAGCAGCGCACCATCGACGCCGCCCGCCTTGAGATCGGCGGCGATGCTGCGCCCGTGGCCCGCGGACACCGCCACCGGCGTGCTCACACCGGGCAGCGCATAGATGTGCTCGTGCACTTTACCGACGCGGCCCTGGCGCTCGAGGTCGCGCAGGAACGAGAGCGGCAGGATGTAGTTCGGGTTGCTGTTGACGATGTGGTTGAAGTAGCCGGCGTGGTAGGCCTCCCAGTCCGCCGGCGAGAGCGACTCGAGCTCGGACACCGTGTGGCGGTGATAGCGCACGGCGTTCGCCGAAACCTGCTTGTCGGGGTTGCCCTTCCGCACGAGGCCGCCCGTCGTGACCATGGCGATGCGGGCGCGCGAGAGATCGGCGATGGGCGGTGCGGGAGGCACGCGCTCCGGCGCGGCATAGGGGACTTCCGAGCGGTACGGACGGCCGTGGAGCTTGTCGAGCAGCATGTCGAGCGCGCGCTGATAGCCCGGGCGCCCGCGGTCGTGGACGCGGCGCACGCCGCGCGGAATGTAGCCCTCCACCTCGGCCGGCCCGAGCGTCTCACCGCGGCCCAGGCGTCGCACCAGCGGCGCCAGGGCGGCGAGCGCCGCCGGCATGGACGTCGTCGACGCGCCGGTCGGCACGATGTAGATCTCGCGCCGTGCGCTCGACGCGCCCGGATTCTCGGGGTGCATGGCGGTGATCGCTGGGATGCGCCGGCCCTGAGCGACCTTGCAGGCGAGCGCGCACGCCAGACCGTAACGCCCCGAGCCGAACGCCGGGCCCGCGACGAGCACGTCGGGCTTGATCCGATCGAGCTCGGCGGTGATCGCACGCGCGGCTTCCTCGCCACGCTCGCTGACGAAGTTGTCCCCGCCGATCAGCGTGGCCTCGACGCGGGCGCCGTCGCCCAGTGCCGTCTCGAGGGCGCGACCCGGGCCGACGGGGCCGGCCTTCGCCGTCACGCCGACATGGGCCTGGTCCTCTCCGCCGATCCCGCCGAAGAACTGGTTCACGTAGTGAACGACGCGAAGCGGTCCGCTCATGGCGGCATACCCTCCGATATCGTCAGGCGTACTTGACCGTGCACCCGTACGCGCGCGTGACCGGCATCTTCACCGGCTGGCCCGCGGCGACCGCCTGCAATGCCTCGCGGACGTAATTGTGCGCGCCCTGAACGTCGCCGCGGCGCGTGGTAGGCCGGTCGTCGATCGCGCCCGCGTACATCAGCGTGCCAGCCTTGTCGATCACGTACATGTGCGGCGTGTTGGTGGCGCCGTACATCTTCCCCACGACGCCGGTGGGATCGAGCAGCACCGCGGTGGGCGCGGCCTTGCGCGTCGTGGTCAGCTCGTCGGCCTCGCGCGGATTCACGTAGCCCTGCGTGCCCGGCGCCGAGGAGATGATCGTGAGCCACACGACGCCCTGCCGGGTGGCCTCCTTCTGCAGCGCCTGCATGTTGCCGGTGTCGTAGTGCTTCCGCACGTACGGGCAGTCGTGATTCGTCCACTCCAGCACGACGATCTTGCCGTGCTGATCGCCGAGGCTCACGGCCTTGCCGCCCGTGTCCGTGGCGGTGAACACGGGGGCGGCCACGCCCGTCTTGGGTGCGCTCCATGCGACGGACGGAATCGCGAGGCTGCTCTTGGCGACGACGACGAGACCGGCTCCGGCCAGGAATGCGCGGCGGCTCAGATCGGACATGGTTCCTCCTTGTCGTGGTTCATCGAACGGTCCATCAGAGTTTACCGAGCGCGTCGATCACGGCGCCCTCGCTGAGGATCTGCGGCAGCACCTCGGGCTCACCGGCGGCGTGACCCGGATAGAGCAGGTAGAGCGGCACGCCGTTGCGCCCGAACGACCCGAGCACGCGCGTGATGGCGGGATCGCGCGTCGTCCAGTCGGCCTTGAGCGTGGCCACGCTCTTGCGCGCGAGCGCTTCGGTGACGGCGGGTGATCGCAGCGCGACCCGCTCGTTGACCAGGCAGGTCAGGCACCACGCGGCCGTGACGTTGACGAAGACCGGTCGGCCCGCAGCGCGCAGCTCCGCCAGGCGTGCGGTGCTGAACGCTTCCCACCCGTCGGCTCGCGTCGTCGGTGGCGCCGAGGACCCTCCACTCGTGACCGGGCCGAGCGCGACGGCACCGAGCGCGAGCATGGCGACCGCGGCCGTCGCGACTCGCCGCCAGGACGCCCGGGCTTCGCGCGAGACCTGGTAGAGCCACGCGGCGAGGCCGATCAGGACGAGGCCGGCCATCGCCGCGGCGACACCGGACGATCCGGCCTGCTGGCTCACGACCCACAGCAACCACGCCACCGACGCGTAGAGTGGAAAGGCGAGCGCCTGCTGCAGCCGCTCCATCCACAGGCCGGGCCTGGGCAGGAATCGCCGCCACGCGGGGATCAGCGTGAGCAGGAGGAACGGCAGGGCAAGGCCGAGCGCGAGCGCCTCGAAGATCAGCAGCGCCGTCGGCCACGGCTGCGTGACCGCGTAGCCGACCGCCGCGCCCATGAATGGCGCGGTACACGGTGTCGCCGCTACCGTGGCGAGCGCGCCGGTGAAGAACGATCCCGCATAGCCAGCGCGGCCGGCGAGCGACTGGCCAGCGCTGGCGAATCGCCCGCTCACCACGAACACGCCGGAGAGGCTGAGCGCGACCGTGAAGAGCACGTCAGCGAGCAGCGTGACGACGACCGGCGACTGGAGCTGGAATCCCCAACCGATCTGCTCGCCACCGGCGCGCAGCGCGAGGAGCGCTCCGGCGACGACCGCGAACGAGGCGAGCACGCCGAAGGCGTAGGCGAAGCCGTGCCGGCGCACGACGGCGCGGCCGCCCGCGTGATTGACGAGCGCCAGCGTCTTCACCGAGAGGACGGGCAGCACACAGGGCATCAGGTTGAGCACGAGGCCACCGGCGAGCGCCAACGCCATCGCGTGGGCGAGCGCGAGCGCGGACACACTGGAGCGTGGCTCGGCTCGCAACGCGAACGCTTGACGCGCCACACCGCCGTCGAGCCGTTCGGTCACGATCAGGATGCCGTCGATCGGCGCAGCCGTCGCCTCGGCGAGCTGGCCGCGCTTCACCTCGAGCGTGATGCGGTCGGGCGCGAGGCTCACGCGTTGCGGCGCCGCGTGCTCGATGGCGCCCCATTTTGCGGGGTAGAACCAGACCTCGGCGACGCGCTCGGGCGCCAGGTCGCGCGTGGCCACGGTGAGCGTGACCGTTTCCGGCGTCGCGCTGAACGAGGCGGGCCACGGGCTCGGGACGGGCAGACGCCGTCGGGCGGCACCGATCAGCGGCGCGCCGACCGGATCAGGCCGCGGTGTGTCGGCGGAAACCGGCAGGCTCAGCGCGACCGGCGCCTCCTCGGGGATGCAGATCTTCTCGCAGACGAGCCAGGACGCCTGTCCCCTCAGCGCGACCGTCGTCCCGGGCGTCACGTCGCGCGACACCGTCACCGGGATCGGCAACACGACCTCGGCCTCGTACCCGTAGCTCATCGCGATCCCGGCGGAAATCCGCGACGGATAGGGCCACGAGATCTCTCCGGCCGTGAATCCGGCCGGCAATGCCCACTCGATCCGCGTGGGCTCCCCGGCGTCGCCAGGATTCACTCCCCAGTACGTATGCCATCCGGGAGTGATCTGCTGGCGCAGCGCAATCCAGAAGATCTCGCCCGGTCGAACCGACCCCGTCTCGCTCAGCAGCTCGACGGCAACGAGCGGAGTCGGCGGCACGGTGGCCGCGCGCGCTGGCGCACCGGCAGCGAGGACGAGAGCGAGCGCGATGACGAGCTTGGCGCAGAGGCGGCGCATCAGCTCCGCATTGTCCCACACCGCGGAGGCCGGCAAACGACCCCGGCGGCATGATGGCTGTCGATTTCGGTGGACCATCGGCGTCGTAATAGGTGAGTGGCTGCCGGCACCGACCGAGGGCCGAGGGCCACGACACCGACACTCGAGGGGGGTTGCTCTGACGACAAGACTGCACCACCACTGACGCGAGCCGAGATGGACGCCCTGATCCAGGAACACATGCGCTTCAGCGAGAAGTTGCGGGCGGCCGGCAAGGCGGTCATCGGCGAAGCGCTCAGGCCCGAGACCGAGGCGAGCCGGATCCGCCTCAAAGCCGGGCACCGTCAAGTGACCGACGGCCCCTTCACCGAGACGAAGGAGGCGCTCGGCGGCTTCTACGTCATCGAGTGTGATTCCAGGGAAGAGGCGCTCGAGTGGGCCAAGCAAGTCCCGCTCCGCGACGGCCGCTTCATCGAGGTACGGCCGATCTGGAAGATGTGAGGGTTACGGCAACAGGTCGGCGACGGCTACGTGGGAACGACAGTGAGCTTGAATGCCCGAACGTCACGAATCGCGGCAAAGTCCGAGGCATTGTTCGTGACCACAGTGGCCCCGATCGAGCGGGCCGAGAGCGCTATCAGCACGTCGTTCACGAGCGAGCCGGACCGGGCAACCTGGCGCCCGCGGGACTGCTGGAGTGCTCGCAGCACATGTCCAGCCTCCTCGTACACCATGCCCGACGGGACCAGGAGGCGGCTCGCGCGATCGAAGGCCGCCACCACATTGCCGACGATGCGTCGATCACGAGGTGAGCGTGCTCCGGCGTACAGCTCGAGTATGACCACCGCACTCAGGTATTTGACCGCATCGCGCGCAAACAGGACGTCCTCGTGGCGTCCCACGTTCAACCAGTCGATGTAAAGGCTCGTGTCGATGACGACGCGGCGCATTTCAAAAGACGCGCCGGATCTTCACCTTTCCGCGTGCCGAGCGGAGCACCCGGTCGATATCGGCCTCCGCCACGACGATGTCGAGCGCGCGATCGAGCGTTTCTGTCTCCGTCCGCGCGCCAAGTGCCCGGCGGGCGCGATCCAGTTTTCGCTGGTCGATCTGCACATGCTTGTGACGGAGAGCAATCACGGCCATCCGGCCTCCTCGAAACACAGCGATGTACATAGTGTAACGATCTATGAACATCGGCTCAAGACTAGCCTGCACGTGGAGAACCCTGCGAACAGGCGACGGTGCGTCGCGGGCCCATCGTAGCCCGCCAGGCACATGAGGACAATGTCGCTCACTGGATACGCCGACGGCCGCTCCCGCGCGCGCGTCGGGCATCGACGCCGCCGAAGACGTCGTCCAGGAGGCGTTCGCCCAGGCACTCGATCGCTGGCCCGCGGACGGCATCCCAGACCGGCCCGGCGCCTGGATCCTCACGACGGCGCGGCGTCGCGCGCTCGATCGCCTGCGCTGCGCCCGGCGCGCGGACGCACGTGCCGAAGCGCTCGTGTACGAGAGCGAGCTCGCTACGATGAACGAGATGCCGCAAGAGCCCGAAGTACGCGGGCTCCTCGCGCTGATGGAATTGCAGGCCTCGCGCGGGACGGCGCGCACCGACGCCCAGGGCAACCTCGTCCTGCTCGCCGACCAGGACCGCTCGCGCTGGGATCACGCACGCATCGTCCGTGGCCTCGCGTTACTCGAGCGCGCCGAGAGTCTCGCGAGCGCTGGTCCCTACCAGCTCCAGGCGGCGATCGCCGCGTGCCATGCGCGTGCGGACTCGTGGGAGGCGACGGACTGGGCCCGGATCGTCGACCTTTATACAGCGCTCGCCGGGGTCGCGCCCTCCCCCGTGGTCGAGCTGAACCGGGCCGTGGCCATCGGCCTGGCGCGAGGGCCCCTGGCCGGTCTCGCCGCGCTCGACGCGATCGATGTCTCGGCGCTGCGCGAGTACCACCTGCTGCCCGCCGCGCGTGCCGATTTCCTCCGCCGTCTCGGACGCCGGGCCGAGGCGGCGTCGGAGTACCGCCGGGCGCTCGGCCTGGCCGACAACGCACGCGAGCAGGCGTTCTACGAGCGCCGGCTCGCGGCCTGTGACGACGGTGTCTCCGACCGTGAGCGTTGACGATCTGCTGCCGTCGTCGCTCGCTCTAGAAGACGAAGACGCCCTTGCCCGTGGTCTGCGTGTCGAAGAGGCGGTAGGCCTCCTCGGCCTGGTCGAGACGCCAGCGATGCGTGAGCAGCGTGCGGAGCGGAACTTTGCGGTCGGCGATGAAGCGCGCGCATTCTTCCTGGCCGGTGTTCGAGAACGTCCACGAGGCGTGCAGGGTGATCTGACGCCTCAGCAGGTCCTTGCTGACCTCGAGCGTGACGTTGTTGCCCTCGCCCACGAACGCGACCCGGCCCCACGTGTCGGCGCTGCGCACGGCCTGGGCGCGCGGCTCCGGCAGGCCCGTGCAGTCCATCGTGCACTCGGCGCCATCGCCGTCGGTGAGATCGTGGATCGCGCTGACGGGATCTTTGTCGCGCGGGTTGATCGTGTGTTCCGCCCCCAGCTCACGGGCCAGCTTCAGGCGCTCCGGCGAGATGTCGATCGCGATGATGCGCGCTCCCAGCGCACGCCCCAGCAACGTCGCGCTCAACCCCACCGGCCCCTGGCCGAAGACGGCGAGCGTGTCGCGGCCCGAGACGTCGAGGCGTCGCAGCGCGGCGTAGGCGGTACCGGTGCCGCACGACACCGCCGCGCCTTCCTCGAAACTGAGCGCGTCGGGCAGCGGGACGCAGGTGAACGCCGGCGCCTTCATGAAATTCGCATGGCCGCCGTGACCGGTGACGCCGTACACCGTGATGCCCTTGCGGCAGAGCTGAGACCAGCCGCCGCGGCAGTGCTTGCAGCGCCCGCAGCCCTTGTAGTGGTGATTCATCACGCGCTGGCCGACCAGTCCGGGGTCGACGCCGGCGCCGACGGAATGGACGACGCCGCACGGCTCGTGGCCGGCGATCACCGGCCCGCTGCCACCGCCCAGGCCCAGGCTCGCGGCGGGATTGCCGGCGGCCCGGTACGCGTGGAAGTCGCTGCCGCACATCCCCGACGCCTTCATGGCCAGCACGACCTCGCCGGGTCCGGCGACCGGGTCGGGGAACTCTTGCACCTCCAGCTTGCGATTTCCCAGGAACACCACTCCACGCATGGCAGTCTCCTCCGGGTTCGCGAACCTCGGGGATCCACGAACCGCGCGCCCGAGATACTACTCTCAGGCGGTGGCGGTTTCTTGCTGGAGTGCGGCTTCGACCGAGAAGGCGGAATCGGGCGCGGCGGCGAATCGCGCCTGGAGATCGTAGGCCTGCCGTTCCAGGGGAATGGAGACGTACCGGAGATCGGGGCGATCGAGGAACCCTTTGCCGGCCAGCCAGCCATCCACGTAACGGCGCGTATATTCCTGGACTCCGAGGAGCCGATACTGCAGCACGTGGACGAATTCGTGAAAGAGCAGGCCCATCGTCGGCTCGGGCGCATCGGGGAGCAGGTTCACGGCGGTGTTGAACGTGATCGCCACCAGGTTCGAGAAGTCGAGCAGGTCGCGCTGGTCAACGCCGCGCCCGTGGAGATCGCTGTACCACGCCGGGCTGCTCATGGGCACGGACGAGATCCTCGCGTCGGCGAGCGTATCGCCGAAGAACGGGGCCAGGCGCTCGTGAAGCTCGGACGTGAGCGGAAAGGCGATCACCCGAAGGGACGCCTCCTGCTCGGTGATCCACTTCGGCGTGTGCTCGTGAAGGAACGAGCGTAGCTCCGACTCGTCCACGGTCGTCATCATACGTCGGCTCGGCTGAGAACCACGAAGGATCCAATCCCGGCGTTACCATAGCTCCGAGGGAGGTGCCGGCGATGCTCACCGCGGACGAGAACGCGCAGCTCACGAGGGTGGGGCCGGGGACGCTCATGGGCGATCTCATGCGCCAGTACTGGATCCCCGTGGTGCTGTCCTCCGAGCTCCCGGCTGGTGGCCGGGTCAAGCGGGTCAGGATCCTTGGCGAAGACCTCGTGGCCTTCCGGGCGCCGAGCGGACGGGTGGGCCTGCTCGGGGAGTTCTGCTCGCACCGGCGCGCCTCACTCTACTTCGGCCGGAACGAGGAGCCGGGGCTGCGCTGTGTCTATCACGGCTGGCAGTACGAGCCGGACGGGCGTTGCATCGACATGCCCAACGAGCGGCCCGAGTCGAGCTTCCAGGACAAGGTCACGCATCCCGCGTATCCGTGTGCGGAGCGGGGAGGCGTCGTCTGGGCCTACATGGGCCCGGCGAGCCCGCCGCCCGGGCTGCCCGACCTCGAGTGGACCGAGGTTCCGGAAGATCAGCGCTTCGTCTCGAAGTTCTGGCAGGACTGCAACTACCTCCAGGCGCTCGAGGGCGGCGTCGATCCCGCCCACATCTCGTTCCTGCACGGCATCCTCGACGCGCGCGACGACGGGCTGCGGCGCGCGCTCGATCAGGCGGCCGCCGGCTTCGGCTTCGCGGCACAGCTCGAGCGGGCGCCTCACATCGAGGTGGCGGACACCGAGACCGGCTTGCTGATCGGCGCGCGGCGCGAAGCCCCGGCGGGCCAGTACTACTGGCGCGTCACGCGGTACCTGGTTCCGTTTCACAGCATGCCGCCGCCGGAGGTGGGCAGCGATCCTGTCATCCACTCGCACGTGTGGATCCCGATCGACGACGATCACCTCGTCAACTGGTGCATCTCGTACCACCCGACGCGCGCGCTGACTGCCGATGAAGTCGCCCAGTTCCGCGCCGGCTCGAGCATCCACGTGATGGACTACGCGCCGGCGACCAGCGAGGCCTACGGCGACATCCGGCCCATCCAGAGCCGCGCCAACGATTACCTCGCGGACTGGGAGGCCCAGCGCGTACGGAAGTTCTTCGGCGTGCCGGGCGTGGGCTCTCAGGACAAGGCCATCACCGAGAGCCAGGGAAATTACGACCGCTCGCTCGAGCGGCTGGGCCGGGCGGACATCGGCATCATCCGCGTGCGGAAGTGTCTGCTCGACGCCGCCATCGCGCTCAGGACCGGGCGCGTGCCGCCGCCTGCGCTCGACCCCGCGGGCTATCGCGTCCGGCCGGCGGCCCTGCTGCTGCCGAAGGAGGCGTCGTGGGTGGACGCGGTGCTCAAGACGGCGGCCACGGGGTGAGTCTCGGGGCCGGCCTCACATCTCGAGGCCGGCCCTATATAAGGAAGGACAGGTTTGGCAGCGGCTCGGCGGCGTTGATCAGCACGATCGTCTTCCGGCACATTCGCAGCGCGCCGTCCACCCAGCGCAGGCGATGCGTCGCGCGCCCGGCCCACACGTGCATCTCGTGCTTGGCCTGGACGGCCAGCTCGGCCAGGAGGAAATTCGACTCGGCGATCAGCTCGCCGCCCTCGGCCTTGCGCACCTCGATGTTCGAGACGAGGCGGCGCATCGGCGACGGCGGATCCTGGCTCGGGCGATAGCCGCTCTGGAGCAGCTTCACCCGCGTCGCGATGCGGCTGCGGTTGTCGTAGACGTGGGAGAGGTGACGGTCGGGATCCGCGGCGGGATCGGTGCTCCCCGGAACCCAGTACACGCCGTCGTCGGTCCACAACGCCTCCCACTCGGCGTAGCGGCCCTCGTCGGCCAGCCGCGCTTCGCGGTACAGGAAATCGACGACGGCGCGGTGCTCGGGCTCCGAGATCACCGGGCTACGCGTCCGCCATCAGCTTGCGGTACTGGCGGTGAACCCCCGGTTCGTCGTCTCGTCCGTGAGGTGCGAAACGCGGCGGCCCTCGGCGTCCACGACCTCTCGGTGGACGCCACGGCTCAGCTCCAGCCATTCCGTACGTCGCGAGTGCAGCCCGACCTGATTGCGGCCCGTGATCGTCAGGTCGTCGGGCAACAGGAAGGATGCCGGGCCCATCGCCGCCTCGCTCTGTCGGAGCAGCCTCCGGTCGAACTCGGGCACGCCCTTGAGAAACATCGGCGTGTGCCAGTGGACGCTCTCCTCGACCCCCACCGGCTCCACGACGGCGATGTTCATCTCGCCGAGGAACAGGTTGGGGAAGATCAGCGCGTGCGGCGGGCCCTCGAAGACTCGCCGCGCGGTGACGGCGGCGCCGTCGCGCGCCTGGAGCGCCGCCACGTAGCGTCCCACGACGTCGGACGCCGCGGTTCCGAACCACTCGAAGGGGCCGTCGTAGGCGGGCGACCAGTCGATCTCGGTGTGGCCGTTGCCCCAGTCGCGCACCACGCCCTTGACGCTCTTCTCGTCGCCGGTGAAACGGTTGTACTGCGTGCGGACCGACTTGAAGAGCGCCATGTGGACGAACCCGAGGTGATACCCGTCGAGATCGTTCTCGGGCAGCATCTTCCAGTTCGACGAGCAGCGGTGCTTGACCCACCCGGCCGTGAGCTGGACTTCGCCCTCCGGCGAGAGATCGCAGGCGCGGTCGATCAGGCCGGTGGCGACGCCGAGGTGCTGCTCGAGCGTGACGCTCGTCGGCCCCAGGCAGGCGAAGACGAAGCCGCGATAGCTGCCCACGCGCGCGGCGCAGCCCAGGCTCTTCGTCTTCTTGTCGAGTCGGCCGTCATAGGCCGTCGGGTACGGCACGCCGAGCAGCTCGCCCGTCAGATCGTACGTCCAGCCGTGGTAGGGACACGCGAAGGTCCGCGTGTTACCGCGCGCCTCGCTGCACACCATCGTCCCCCGGTGGGCGCAGCGGTTGACCAGCACGCTCACCTGGCCGTCCATGGCCCGCGCCATGATCACCGGCTGGGTCCCGATGGGCCGCGTGACGAAGTCGCCCGGCAGCGGAATCTCGCTCTCGTGGCCGATGAAGACCCAGCCTCGGAAGAAGAGCCGGTCCATCTCGTCGGCGAAGACGCGCGGGTCGGTGTAGAGCGAGGCGTGCATGCGCTCGTCCTGGACCAGCGCGTCGTAGCTGATGGGCTCCGTCGAAGGCTCAGACACTCACCGCACTGTACGACGGCCTGCCGCTACGTCACAAGCCGCGCTATGCTTCACGTCACGTTGCTCGGAGACTGCGGGCGGGAGGCCGAGATGGCGGACTATGTCCTGATCGAGAAGGCGGACGGCGTGGCGATCCTCACCATGAATCGCCCCGAGCAGCTCAACGCGATGAACCACCAGTTGATGACCGAGCTGCACGACGGCGTCATGCGCGCGTGCGCCGACGACGAGGTGGGGTGCATCGTCATCACGGGCGCCGGAACGCGCGCCTTCTCGGCGGGCGGCGACATCCACGAGCAGCGCGAGGACGATCGCCAGCGCGCCCAGGCCGACCTGGACGAGCGCGGCGCCCTCCGCGCCCGCGCCAGCTACGAGATCAGCGCGTGTCCCAAGCCGACGATCGGGATGATCAACGGCCTGGCCTACGGCGGCGCGGCGGTGCTCGCCTCGTCGCTCGACATGCGCGTCGGCTGCGAGCACGCCAGCTTCCGCTTCCTGGCCGCCGCCTATGGCCGCATCAACAGCACATGGACGCTGCCGAACCAGGTGGGCTGGCCCATCGCCAAGGAGCTGCTCTTCTCTGCTCGCGTGGTCGAAGCCGAGGAGGCCCAGCGCATCGGCCTGCTCAATCACCGGGTGCCGTGCGATCAACTCCGTGAGAAGACGATGTGGCTGGCGACGATGATCGCCAAGAACAAGCGCGAGTCGGTGATGGGCGTCAAGGCGCTGCTGCTCGAGGACATGGGGCGCCGGCTCGAAGAGCAGTGGGCGAACGAGCGCGGCTACACGACCAACGTAATCCGGGGCGCCAGGGCCGAGGCGGCCTTCCCGGAGTTCATCGCCCGGAAGGGGCGCCCGCTTCGCTGACACTCCTCCGGCTCGCCGACTTCCGACGGCTCGGCACCGCGATGGTCCTGAACGCCGTCGGCATGGTCGGCGAGGTCGTCGTGCTGGGCTGGCTCACGCTCGAGCTCACGAACTCGCCGTTCCTCGTCGGCGTCGCGATGGGGATGCGGGGCCTGCCGATGTTCTTCGTCGGCGTGCCCGCCGGTGTGCTCGCCGATCGCTTTCCCCGGCATCGTCTGTTGATGGCGACGGGCGCGCTCCAGGCGGTGACGACCGCCACGCTCGGCGTGCTCACGCTGATGGGCCTGGTCACCCTGACGCATGTGCTGCTGCTGACGCTGGCGGGCGGCGCGATGCGCGGGATCGAGCATTCGGCCCGACAGAGCTACACGCACGACGTCGTCGGCCCGACGGAGCTGATGCACGGCTTCGCCATCCTGGGCGTCGGGACGCGCGCCGGCTGGCTCCTGGGGTCGCTCGGAACCGGCGCCGTGATCGCGCACTTCGGCTCGGGCCTGGCCTACCTCGCGGTCGGCGCGAGTTACCTGGCAGGCTCGGCCGCCCTGCTGTCCGCATCGGCTCCAGCGGGGACCACGCCGCCGGCTGCCGGATCTCTGTGGCAGAGCATCGTCGATTTCGTCACGGCGATGCGAAAGGACCCGGTGCTTCCCGCGCTCATGCTGCTGACCGCCGGCGCCGAGATCCTGGGCTTCGCGCACCAGGCGCTCTTTCCGAGCCTGGCCCGAGACGTCCTCGGCGTCGGCCCCGAAGGACTCGGCGCGATGAATGCCGCGCGCTCGGTCGGCGGGATCCTGGGGCTCATCGTGGTGACGATGCGGAGCGCTACCATGGGCGGCGGCGTGCTCTTCCTTGCCGTGCTCGTCGCCTTCGGCGCGAGCCTCGTCGTTCTGGGTTTCGCACCCGCGCTCGTGGGCTTCATGGGCGTCATCGTCATCCTGATCGTCGCCAACGCGGCGGGCGCGCTGGCCGACTTGCTGGCCCAGAGCCTGATGCAGCTCAGCGTCCCAGCCCATCTGCGCGGCCGCGCCGGTGGCGCCTGGGTGGTGGCGATCGGGCTCGGGCCGCTGGGCCACCTCCAGATCGGCGCGCTGGCGTCGTTGTTCGGCGTCGCCGTCGCGCTTGGGACGAGCGGCGCTGCGCTGGTGACGCTGGCACTCGCCGGTGCGCTGCTGTTCCCACGCGTGCGGCGGTTGTGAGTGCATGGCATTATCGTCACATGCACGGTCAGCAACGAAGGGCGATGGTGCGCGAGGCGATCGCCGCGTACGCGGCCCACGTCGCCGGCACTCAAGATGACCTCGATGAGGCCCTGGAGACCGCCGCGCTCGAAGTCTGGCAACAGGAACCTGCACGAGGCCCACAACCCGATCTCGATTGATCCGCCTCGGCGAAGAGGCGCCGGCCTGCGATACACTCCCGTCCAGACGCGCCAAAGGAGTTACCCATGAAAGCTGCCGTCTTCCACGGGCCTCACAAAGAGCTCACGATCGAGAACGTCGACATCGCCAAGCCCATCGCGCGCGAGGTGCTGGTGCGCACAGTGGCCAGCGGCGTCTGCCACAGCGATCTCCACTTCATCGAAGGCCTCTACCCGTTCGCGGCGCCCGCCATCCTCGGGCACGAGGCGGCGGGGATCGTCGACTCGGTCGGCCCGCACGTGACGGAGTTCAAGCCTGGCGACCACGTCATCGCGTGCCTCTCGGTCTTCTGCGGCCACTGCGAGTACTGCCTGACCGGGCGCACGCACCTCTGCCAGAGCCGGCCCGTTCGGGCGGCCAACGAGCCGCCCAAGCTCTCGTGGAAGGGCGCGCCGGTCAACCAGTTCGCCAATCTCTCGGCGTACGCCGAGCAGATGCTGGTCCACGAGAGCGGGCTGGTGAAGGTGCGGGACGACATGCCGCTCGATCGCGCGGCCCTGATCGGTTGCGGCGTGACCACCGGTGTCGGCGCCGTCCTCAACACCGCGCGTGTCGAGGCGGGTACGACGGTGGCGGTCTACGGCGCCGGCGGCGTCGGGCTCGCGGCGATCCAGGGCGCGGTGATCGCCGGTGCGCGGATGATCATCGCGGTGGACGTCGTCGCCCACAAGCTCCAGACGGCAAAGCAGCTCGGCGCCACGCACACCGTGGACGCGTCCACGGCGGATCCCGTCAAGGCGATCCGCGAGCTCACGGGCCCGGGCGTGGACTACGCGTTCGAGGCGATCGGCCTCAAGAAGGCGGCCGAGCAGGCGTTCGAGTGTCTGCGTCCGGGCGGCACCGCGACGATCGTCGGCATGATTCCGGTCGGGCAGAAGATCGAGCTCGACGGCCCGTCGTTCCTGCGCGAGAAGAAGGTCCAGGGCTGCACGATGGGCTCGAACCGCTTCAAGGTGGACATGCCGCGCTACGTCGAGCTCTATCGTCAGGGGAAGCTCAAGCTCGACGAGATGATCACGCGCCGTGGCCGCCTGGAGGACGTCAACGAGGCGTTTCGCGCGATGAAGGCCGGCGAGGTGGCGCGCTCGGTCTTGATGTTCAACTGAGATGGCGACCTACGTCCTGATCCACGGCGCGTACCAGGGAGGCTGGATCTGGAAGCCGGTGGCGACGCGGCTGCGGGCCGCCGGCCATCTCGTGTTCGCGCCGAGCCTCGACGGCTGCGGCGAGCGGAGTCACGCCGTGCGTGCCAGCATCACCGTCGGCACGCACGCGCGCGAGGTCGCTCAGCTCCTCTTCTCCGAGGACCTGAAGGATGTCGTGCTCGTCGGGACGAGCAGCGGCGGCATGGTGATCGTGAAGGCGGCCGAGCTGGCGCGCGATCGCATCGGTCGGCTCGCCTTCGTCGATGCGCTCGCGCTGATGCCGGGCGAGCGCGTCGATGCCATCGTCAAGCGCCCGGCGCCCAACGACGTGACCGACATCACCACGTTCCCCTCGCAAGCCGACCGCGACAACCGCGTGTTTCGCGATCTCGACGATCGTACGCGCGCCTGGGCGATGGCGCGCATCACCCCGCATCCCATCGCCGCGCTCGAGGCTCCGATGGAGCCGACGACCTTCTGGGAGCACCCGTGGCCGACGACGGTGATTCGCTGCCGTCGTGCCGTCAATCCGCCGGAGCACCACCAGCGGCGCACGGCCGAGCGCCTGAAGGCGGAGTACCACGAGCTCGACACCGGCCACTACCCGATGCTGAGCGAGCCGGAGGCGCTCACGCGCCTGCTGCTCAGGTAGGAGGCTACCGAAGAACCGAGCTCGTCCGCGCCGTACCGGACTGCGAGAGCGCCCCATGGGTCGCAAACGACGAATCGGGCCGTATGGCTACCACGGCCATTTCGACCTCGGCGCCCTGGCTCACGAGCTGGGCCGCCTGCGAAGAGCCATCGCCGAGTACCGAAAAGAAATCTCCCTCACCAATTACTACAAGGCCCATTACAACCTCGGCGTCATCTACGATGCGCGACGGCGGGATCGTGAGGCGATCACGGAATACCGTGCCGTTATTCGACTCCATCCGACGCTTGCCGAGGCTCACAACAATCTCGGCTGTGTCTATAGTCGTCTCCGGCGGTACGAAGACGCGCGGCGAGCGTTCGACCGAGCGGTCCGACTCGACAGGCGCGATCCGCGTTATTCCATCACTCTCGGTTTGGCGCTGGTGAAGGGAGGCCATCCGCGTGAAGCCGCTCGGCACTTCCGGCGAGGCCTCCGGTTGGATCCCAAGAACGTCGACGCCATGGCGAATCTGGGCTTCGTCCTCGTCGACGACGCCGAGGCGTTCCGCGAGGGAATCCGAGTGCTCGAGGCGGCTCGGCGATTGGCGCCGAGTGATCCCGAGATCCTCGCATCACTTGCGGTCGGTTATCTGAAGGCCGGCCAGGTGGCGCGGGCGAACCGCCTGGCGCGGCGGGCCAAGGTCCTGGCCCCGAGTCGCCGGAGCGTTGCGGCGCAAGTTGGGCGCGTGGCGCCGGCTGACTGACCACGAAGTCCGGCGTTCACGTCGCGAACACGAACGCGCGGCGGGGATTCGCGACCAGCAGCGTCTCGATCGTCGCGTCGTCG
>WNFO01001639.1_pt1 | contig 19622 bp, 18 predicted proteins | sample 5400251 | NCBI WGS metagenome assembly WNFO01 (sample SAMN13153354, study PRJNA577476) | soil metagenome | isolation source: 100 cm saprolite under Madrone tree | place: USA:California | collected 2016-06-14
CGAAGGCATTGAAGCCGGCGCCCACGAAATAATTCTCCACCTCCGGCGCTTCGCCCAGGATGAAATTGCCGTCGGGCGTGAAGGATTCCGGCCCGTTGATGAAGCGCTTGATGCCGGCTGTCTCCAGCGCCGGCACGCGGGCCAACGCCTGGGCCATCAACGGCTCGAAATGATCGGAGTCGGAATCCAGCAGCGCGAAATGGAAGCCCTCGGGAATGCCGTTCTGCGCCCAGGCAATCGGGTTGGGCTCATAACCGCCCATGACCAGCCCTCCGACCTCTTCCTTGAAATAGATCAGGCGGTCGGGATCGCGCAGGGTGGGCAGATTGCGCGGCACGCCGGCGATGGTTTCGGTCACCAGATACTGGTGCTGGACCGATTGCAGCGGCACCGAGACGCCGGCCAATCGGCCGATGTCGCGGGCCCATTGCCCGGCGCAATTGACGACGATGTCGCAGCGGATCGCCCCCTGCGGCGTGGTGACGCCAGCGACGCGGCCGCCGTTGACCTCGATGGCGCTGACCGGACAATCCTCGAAGATCTGCGCCCCGCCGGCCCGCGCGCCTTTGGCCAGCGCCTGCGCGATATCGGCGGGATTGGCCTGGCCGTCCGTCGGCAGGAAGGCAGCGCCCACCACATCGGAAATATCCATGATCGGCCAGAGCGCCAGCGCTTCTTTCGGACTCAAGAGTTCCATCTCGAGACCGAAGCTGTGCGCGGTGGTGGCTTGGCGCTTGATTTCGGTCATGCGTTCGGCATTGCAGGCAAGGCGCAGGCCCCCGTTGCGTTTCCAGCCCGTGGCCTGGCCCGTCTCGGCCTCCAGCCGGTCGTACAGCTCGACACTGTATTTCAGCAGCTGGGTGATGTTGGCGGAGCTGCGCAACTGCCCGACCAGGCCCGCGGCATGCCAGGTGGATCCGCTGGTCAGCTTGTTGCGTTCCAGCAGGACTACGTCCTTCCAGCCCAGGCGGACCAGGTGATAGGCCGTGCTGCAGCCAATGATGCCGCCGCCGATGATGACGATACGGGCTTGCGTCGGGAAGGCCATGATCTCCTCAGATTGTTTTCAAGGCGGCGAAGGCCCGCTCGAAGCGGCCGAGATAGTCGGCCGTATAGGCGGCATAGTCGAAATCGATGGTCGAGTGAACCTCGGAGACCATGCTCCACATGGTTTCACGCAGCAGCGAGGCGCATTTCATGGCGTGATAGCGCCGATTCAGCTCGACGTTCAACGGCCGCTCGAAATAGGTCTCCAACAGCCACTTTTCGTCGGCCGGCGGCACATCGTTGTTGGAACTGAGGTTGCCGAGATCGAAGAGGGGGCTGTTGAAGCCGGCATAGTCCCAATCGATCAGCCAGAGCCGTTTGCCGTCGTCGATGAAATTGCCCGGCAGCAGATCGTTGTGGCCGTAGACCACGTCGATTGGGCCCACCATGGCTTCGAGCTCGGCCGCAGCGGCCAGCAGGCGTGGCAACTCGCCCAGGGAACGGCTCTCGGCGTCGCGCAGCGAGCCGGCATAATCGCGCAGGATATGAAAGACCCAGAAGATCAGGGCGGGGCCGCGCAGATGTTTGGGCAGTTCGACGTGGCAGCGGCGGATGAGCGGCAGGATGCGGGTCAGCATGGCGCGGGGCCGCACGTCGTCGGCGGTCAGGGTCTTGCCCTCGATGAAGCGGAAGACGAGGGCACCCGGCTCATGATGGATGACCGGCGGCGATAGTCCCGCCGCTGCCGCAGCATTGCTCGCCGCCAGCTCATTGAAGCGCATGACTTGATGAACCGGGATATCGTCGCCGATGCGCACGACGAAGCGTTTCCCCCGGTCGCGCACCACGAAATTCTTGTTGGTGATGCCGCCGGTGAGCGGCTCGGGCGATACCCGACCGGACCAACAGGTAAGCCCCGCCGCCCGGGCGATGGGATCCTTTTCGACTTTCATTCCCGTGTTGCGCCCCGCTTGGGTCCGGTTTATGGCGACCGGTTAAATTCGGCGACAGTATCCTATACGAGGGCGGGCAGCACATCACCGAATTGCTGCCGCACCAGAAGGGCGGAACCGGTTCGCGGTGTCTGGACAGCCCCGTGAGGATTCTCTATAAGCGCATGCCCGTTGGGCGCCCAGGTAGCTCAGTTGGTAGAGCACGTGACTGAAAATCACGGTGTCGGTGGTTCAATTCCGCCCCTGGGCACCACTATTTCCGGGCATTTCTCGTCTCGCAAAATCGCCCAACCGTCAAAAGAACTGTGTCAGCACTGTGTCGGCAAAGGCCTTGTAGCGCTGGCGGCCTGTCCTTGCCTACGGATCTTTAAGAGCGGTCATTGGCAAATTGTCCATCTCGGCGGACAATGGGCGCGCGGCTACCCTCCGGCCCAGCTTTACGCTGCCGGACGAAAAAGCAGCACTTGCAGGGAGATCTCTCATGAAGAAGCTCGTCTGTGTGCTCGCGAGCATCATGACGATCGGCCTTTTCGCTTTCGCTTCGCCGGGGCAGGCGGCGGTCCTCGCGGCATGCCAGGTCGTCGACCCTCCGACGAATTGCGAAGAAATGTGGGCCGTCATTGCCCATGTGAGGCTCCCCAAGCAGCCCATCTTGGCGGTCAGTCCGAATCCCGGCTGCGGATCCAAATTCAAGGATATCGACTGGGGCCGAACCGTCGCCGACGGGTTCCTGGCGGAAGTCGATCGCGACACGCTTGAGAATCTGGCGATGGACGTCAGCGATGCGCTGCAAAAGAAGCTCGTGCCTCAAATCGCCCGGCACATCCGGGGCGACGCCGGAACCTTCATTGCGGACAATTTCTCGAAGCTCGCGCCGAAAGCGTGGTCGCCCTCCGGCTATGATCAGGCTATGTGTGCCCCCGTCATTGCAGCAGTTCCAGCCGATGCGACGGTCAAGGGGTTTCGGCTTCGGGCATGGGATGAAAACCGCGGAGAGATGGATTGCAAGGTGGGCAGCCTAGAGTGCGCCATCGGCTCTAGCAGATTCCTTTGCGCCCGACGTCCGGCGGAAACCTCGATCGACGGCATTACGCTCTACACCATAATTTTCCAGAACTGGTCCACGGACTGGGCGCGCGAAGGTCGCCTGATCATCTTTTTCGAGATGCCCGCCGGACAGGTGCCGGTGTCGCAGATCCAGTAGGGCTCTCGCCCTTCCGCCGTCCATGCTGCAGTTCGTCGATCGCCTCGATGATCCGGCGCCACGCCCCAGCGCCGTCCGCATCGCCCTCATCCGCCAGCTCGTCGGCCCGCTGCGCTGCCATGTTCACAATCTCGTGGCTTCGCCTTGCAGCGGGAAGACGGTCGGCCCAAATCTTCCGCATCGAGGACGTACTCACCACGCCGGAAGCGGGATCCTGACCAGTGAAAATTTTGACGCTTGGTGCGATCGTTCTGGTAGGCGCTGCTCTGACCGGTGGTCAAGCGTTCGCTTTCAATTTCGGCTCTGTGACTCTCAAGCCCGGCGAGACGCGAACTGTCGATTTCAGCACGAGTGCCCGCACTATGCGTGTCTGCAACGACTTTTTCAGCTCTGGCGCGGTAGTTGCGACGATTGGTGGCAGCCTCCCCCATCGCCTATCGCCAGGCGTATGCGCGGAGGAAATTGGCGACCGGATGACGGTCCAGAGCCATGCCAGCGGCCTCGCCACAATCGTATTCCGATCGCTCAGTGATGTACCGCGGAGGGCGGCGCTGGACGACTGAGAACTGATCGTCAGGCTATGACTCGCTAACGGGATCAAACCGCCTAGTTTAGGGCTTCTCCGTCCCGCCGGCCGCGGGTCAGCTCCTAGATGGCTTCAAGAATCCGGCGCGGAAGATGTCGGGGTCGTGGATCATTCTCAGGAGCCGCCCTCCGGCGCATCGCGCGGCGGCCAGCTGTGGGATCCGGGGATTTTCAGCGATACTTCGGCATTCTGCTCTTCAAACTAAGCAGCCTGGCGCATGGCAACTTCGAAGCGCGCGTCGTGGCTTACGTATAGCGTGTAGCGGCCCGTTGGGTCGGCCAACAGGCGGACGTGTCGATGCAACGATGCCGCGAGCCTATGGGCAAGGTCGCTGGGCTTCAATTTGTTGCGCTGGGCCATGCCGCATCGGAACTTAGGAACAAAAGCCGCACAATCTACTAGGTTTAGGAAAGGGCCGCCCGCGAACCGCTGCATTTGGTAGCTGCAAAAACACCAGGCGGAGATATCCACACTCCTAGGTGTCCAAACATCACCCTCGCGGCTTTCGGGAAACGGACATTCCGTGCAAGATTGTTGAATCCTGGCAATTCAGGGAGTCCACCATGCGCCCAAGCTGGACCGGCCACCTTCGCCTCTCACTCGTGTCATGCCCGATCGCGCTCTCCCCGGCAACGTCCTCCACCGAGCGGATCAGCTTCAATCAAATCAACCCCGCAACCGGCAATCGTATCGCGCTCAAGACCTTCGATGCTGTCACCGATGAGCCGGTCGACCGAGCCGATATTGTGAAGGGCTACCAGTACGACAAAGGGCTGTACGTGACACTCAGCAAAGAGGAGCTCGCGGATCTGCAGATCGAATCCTCACGGATCCTTGACCTAACCACCTTTGTCGATCGCGCCAGTGTCGACCCGTTCTATATCGAGACGCCTTATTACATCTATCCGGAGAAGGCCGGGATGGAAGCCTATCGCGTCATTGCGAAAGCCATGACGGAAGAAGAAAAGATCGCACTGGGCAGCATCGTGCTGTCGACCCGCGAGCATCCGGTGATGGTCGAACCGCGCGGCCCCGGCCTGGCCATGTTCCTACTGCGCACCGCCGATGAGGTCCGGCCGGCGAAATTCGATCTGCCGGAGGCAAAGCTCGACCCAAAGATGGTCGAGATGGCCGCCCTGATAATGAAGAAAAGCGCGGGCGAGTTCGACCCGGCCAGCTTCCGCGATCGCTACCAGGATGCGTTGCGCGAACTTATCGACGCCAAGATCAAGGGTCTGCCCAAACAAAAGCGCCGGCCGATCGCGGAGCCCAGCAATGTGATCGATCTGATGGCAGCCTTACGCAAAAGCCTAGGCGGATCGCCTAAGCAGCCGGCGGCGAAGAAACGGCCTGCAAAAGCCGACAAACGGCAAACCGCTTTGCTGTTGCCCATCAAAGGCGGGGGGCGGCCGGCGGCCGAGTCCAAGGTACAGGCGTCGCGGCGGCGCAAGGCATAAGCCGCACAATCCGTTAGGGCTGGATTGCGGTTCGGACCGCGGTCCACAATTTAGGGCCGTCCCTGGCCGCGCGGCCTCGGGCTACGCTGTCCGGGGGCAATTCGGGTGGCAAAGAAAACCCCGCCGCGACGGCGGGGCGCTTCCTCGATCGTACCTTAGGTCGGCGTAAGATCCACTTCTACTGCGCGCACTTCTCTAAGCAACGCATGGCCCAAACGTTGACCGACTGGTTCTGTTTCTTCGCCCTGGCCTCGATCTGCTGCTTCAGCGCCGTCGGGACCCTCAGATAGATCGTCGTCGAGGCCGCGAATTCCGCTTCGACCTCCGGTGGCTCCGGGAAGACGTCGTCGGAGAGCACTGTGACGTCACCCTCCAAAAACCACTTTTCGGCTGCCTCCCTCGTATATGGGTCGAACATGTCCCTGTGCCGCTCTTCCCAGCCGCCCTGCCGGTCCTTCACGGCCCAGGTTTCATAACTGTGCATAAAAAACGCGCCGCCGCTGGTCTGATAGAGGGTATCCACCGTTTCGTGGCCGTCGGGGTTCTCGCCCTCCCACTTTGCCACCGGCGTCGAGGTATCGGTGTTGTAGGTGACGCCATCTATGATCTTCTTCATGCTGGCAACTCCCTTGCCATATAATTGCTCGCAGATACTTTGTACATGCTCGCTGCCAGCACGTTAAGTGGCTCGATAGCACCAAAGAAAAGCCCCGCCGGAGCGGGGCCAAGATTCTCGTTCGATACACTGCGGCTAGGTGCTGGCTTTCCCGCGAACACTGTCTTGGCAAAAGTTCTTTATCAGCCTGTTCGCCCGATCGACATCGCTTTTTGCCGCATAGCGACCCGATCACGCTGGACGAGAAGTCGGCCGTTTTTCGCTTCGCGGGAAGCTGGCGCGCCGGGGATCCGCCGATTACGAGTTGCCGACCTTCTGGCGCAAAGCGTCTAGCAACCCGGCAACCGTCCCGCCGTTGCTCTGAATGGCCGAGGCGATGTCCGAGCGATGGGTGGTACGTAGGCTGACACCCTCGACAAGCAGATCGGTGATCCGCATCGCGCCGGACTGATCCTCGACTCGCCAATCCAGCCGGATGATGTCACCGTTCGGCCGGTTGATTTGCGAGTTGACCAGGAAGCTCCCGTCTTCATTGCCTCGCGCGTTGGTCACCTGGAACTTCTCACCGGCGTATTGGGCGAAGGTCTTGGCATAGGACTGCACCAGCAAACTCTCGAACAGCTTCTGGAAGTCGGTCTTCTGGGAATCGGTCGCGATCTTCCAATAGCGGCCGAGGACGAACTTGTTGATTCCCGGCATGTCGAAATGCGATTCAAGGAGGCCACGGAAGCGCTTTTCTCGCTCGGACTGGCTGAGATTGGAGCCAGTCAGCGAGCTGATCGCATCCGCGCCGAGACTGCTGATGAATTTCTTGGCGTCATCGCCGGTCGTGGCGGCTTCGGCCGGTAGCCGGGCCAAGACAAGGGCCGCGGCGCTCGCGGCGAGGAAAATGCGGCGTTTCATGGGATCAGTTGGCCTCCATCACTGTTGGGCTCTGGTTCGATTTAACCGACGTTTTGCGCCTGAGGGATTCGGCCATAGGGGTTTACCCCAAACGCCCCTATGGCCTGACCACGACCCGGTTGTCATGAGAATGGGGCACCTGGCGTGGCCAAAGTTGATTGGATGCGACGGCACCATGGCCTGCGACCCACGGGGTGCAGCAGGTGTGCTGACAGGCTCTGGTTTTCAGCTGTCAGTCACCCTCGGTTACAACCTGGCCTTCGCTGTTCCAGACGACATTGACGGGCGTGCCATTCAGAACGGCATGGGCGTGCCAAGCATTGTCGCAGCCCTTTACGTAGACAGCTACGTTCGTGTAGCCCGCGCTCTCGATTGCCTTGGCGGCGTCTGCTGCCGTGGTGCCATTGATCACGTCACCTGGAGAACAGATTGCTGCCGCGCTGCCCACTATCGGCGGTACTGAGCCTGCAGCAAACGCGAGGAGAAACGATGCAGCAAAAAGACTGATTTTCGGATGCATGATAAAACCTCCTTCTCGCGGTCGGTCCACACGTTCCGGGAGCGGCTCGCAAAGAGCCCTCAGGAATGGAAAGACAGGGCGCGGCAATTGGTTTCATTAACCCGCCGCAATATTCCCTTCCGGGCCTGCCGGTCAATTGACAGCGCTTCAGCGGCAGGGCCCAGGCCCGGCATAGACCTGCCTGGGCGACGTCAGACCGCCCACAGCAGCACCAGCTACAGCACCCGCTGCGGCACCCGTAAGCGGACTTCCGGCGAGCGCACCGACGACTGCGCCACCAGCGGCGCCGATGCCCGCGCCCGTCACCGCGCGACAGCCCGGGCTTACGCCGCAGGCCGAAAGCGCGAGCAGGCCGATTGTCAGGACCATGAACAGAAGATTGTTACGCATTTGACCTCTCCTTTGTCAGCGAACTGGGTCATCCTTCAAAATTTGCTCCGCCGGTGTGGTTTCGCAGGCGGTCACCGCTCCGCTATCGCGCTGCCGCGCGTCAAGATTTAAAGAGGGAGCGGACCAGCGCCGCCAGCAGCCGATCACCAGCGTTGGTACTCGTAACTCAAAGGCCTTAGAGCACCGGCCGGAAGTTGGGCCGGTGCTTCCGACAGTTCAGCGGACGCGAACAGACAGTCCGAACGACGGGCCTTCATAATATGGCGGCGGCGGATAGTAGTAAGCTGGCGGCGGCGGGTAGTAGTAAACCGCCGGGGGTGGATAATAGTAAGCGGGCGGTGGGGCGTAGTACCCAGGGCTGCTGTAGAAATAGATGCCGCCGTATCTGCCCCAGCTCCGGTCGCCATCCCAGTGTCGATAATGGCGCCAGTTGTCGTTATCGGCCGCCGCGGGCTTCAATGGAACCGCTGCAGCCACTAGTGCCACAACAGCCACCGCCGCGGCCCCCGCGATTCGAGGTGCAATTCGGTCGAGTCTAGCCATGGTGGTCCTCCTTTGCCGTGGCCGTCTTGCGCACGGATGAATTGCAAGACGCCTACGGCTCTACCTATGCGACAACACCTATGCGACAACGTCTTTGCGAGGGGCATTATTCCGGTTTATTTCACGATCCCTGGGATGTTTTCCAGCGTCTTGACCGGTGGCAATATTGTGGTCCTTGCGTCCACGCAGCCTGCCATCGCCGCAAACCAGTGGCCTGCCGACGGAGGTCTACACCTGCGGCATCGCCGGCCACGACGGCACGTGTGAGATACACCTGATGCGACAAATTGCCTCCAATTGATCGATTGCGGTGCAATTCGCATCCGCTTTCAATAGCCAGCCTCGCCAAAGAGGTAACGCTTGGCGAGAATAGGAGATTGCCCGATGCGGCTTTGGCCCCTGACACCGGCATATCAACGGATGGTCGGATATCTCGCACCTCTGCTGCTTGGCCTGATGCTGAGCGTCCAATTGGCCGCCGCGGCTTTCGGCGTCAGGGTCGAATCGCCCTGGGCGCGGGCCTCTCTCGGCGGGGTCAAGAATGCCATCGTCTATGGCGCCATCGTGAATGATGGACCCAGCGCAGTGCGTGTGATCGGCGGATCGACGCCCGTGGCAGACCGCGTCGAGTTCCACATCCATGCTATGGACGGCAGCGTGATGACCATGAGGCAGCTCGACAGCATCGATCTTAAGGCCGGCGAGACCGCCGCGCTGAAGCCGGGCGGGTTGCATATCATGCTGATCGATCTGAAGCAGCCGCTGAAGGAAGGCGAGAATTTTCCCCTGACCCTTATACTGGACGGCGGAACTTCGATCGCCCTCAAGGTCAAAGTGCTGGGCGCGACCGCCATGGGTCCGACGCCTTAGCGGAACCGGCGGTCCCACAGGCAAGCAAGGCAACCCGGAACCTTCGGCGGACAAACCGCCGAAGGTTCCGGACTGCTAACACTAGCGTCGCCCTGGCGCCGGCCGATCGGGGGCAGCCAACGCTAGACGCTGGGCCAATGCCAGCAGTTGCCTCTTTCTTCACGCCCCAACGTCGGAATTCCTGCGCCGGCCGGCTAAGATTTCATCCATGATCCCAGCTCCGACCCTCTCGGTCGCCCACGGCCCCGCCGCTAGGCGATCAGCAGACCGGCTCGACCGAGTTCCTCGATTTCGATCTCCACTCGATCGCCCGGTTTCACGGGATGAGAGCGGGTGATGCTGCCCAGGGTTACGAATTCGCCGGCCATCAGTGGCTGTCCTTCGCGGGCCCGCAGATCGGCGAGCCAGGCCAGCGCGTTGAGAGGATGGCCCATGATGTCGGCGCCACGGCCCCGTCCCGTCTCGGTCCCATTGATGCGCATGCCGCCGCCGAGGGCCGCCAGGTCGAGGGCATGCCAGAGGGCGACCTCCCGGCCCAGCACGCAGCCCACGTTGTAGAAGTCGTCGGCGACCAGGATGGGCACCTCCATGCGCTCGCGCTCGGGGTAGCGATCGTCGCATAATTCGATCGAGGCCATGCAGGCCGCCACCGCCCCGCGCAATTTGGCGGGGTCGTAGGGCGTACCGGCAAACGGCAAGTCGGCACGAAGGCGCACGGCGATCTCGCATTCCACGGAAGGCTTGATCCGCCTGGCCACGGGCCACGGCGATCCCTCGGCCAGAACGCGGGCGGCATGGACACGCCCGGCGCAGGGCTGATCGATGCCGAGTTTTTCGCGCATAACCCGGGTGGTGCAGCCGATCTTGTGGCCGACGACGGGGCCTTCGCCCGCGGCGCTCAGCAATTCGTGCAAGCGCGCCTGGATCGCATATGCCTCGGCGAGGTTTGCGGGGACCAAACCGATGGGCAGCGGGCGGACCGCGCGGTTCAGCAGCCGGGCCGACGCCAGTTCGCGCGCCGCGGCATCAACATCAAAAGTCATCACGGCCGGCCAAGCCCTCGCTGCGTGTTCTGTGTATCGTGCAGGGCCGAGTATAGGCCGCAGGATCGCCCGATTGTCGCCACGATCATGGGGAGGTCACAGGCCGAAGCGTCGCCAACCTTGCATTCCTTTCCTGCGCTCGCCATCCTGCCGGCGGAGTTCGGACCCCTGGCTTAGGGAATTTGCCGTTTTGCCGATCCGCGTTGGGCTTTTCGTCACCTGCCTCGTCGACCTTTTCCGCCCGACCGTCGGTTTGGCTGCCGCCAGGCTTCTGGAGGATGCCGGCTGCATCGTGGAAGCGCCCCGGGCGCAAACCTGTTGCGGCCAGCCGGCCTATAATTCCGGCGATCGGAAGACGGCCGTCGCCATCGCCCGCCAGGTCGTCGATCTATTCGAGGCCTATGACTACGTCGTGGCGCCCAGCGGCTCCTGCGCCGGCATGCTGCGGGCGCATTATCCGGGGCTTCTGGCCGAAGACACCGCCTATGCCGCCCGCGCCGCGGCGATGGCGACCAGGAGTCATGAACTGGTAGGTTTCCTCGTCGACGTGCTGAAACAGGATAAGGTCGCGGGGCGTCTTCCCGCCAAGGTGACCTATCACGATTCCTGTTCGGGCCTGCGCGAATTGGGCATCAAGGATCAGCCGCGCCGGCTGCTGGCCAGCGTCGCCGGGGTCGAGTTGAAGGAATTGCCCGGCGCGGAAGTCTGCTGCGGTTTCGGCGGCACCTTCTGCATCAAATATCCGGAGATTTCCGATCGCCTGGTCAACGAGAAGGCGGCGGATATCGAGGCGACGGGGGCGGGTCTGCTGCTCGCCGGCGATCTCGGCTGCCTGCTCAATATGGCCGGCAAACTGCGCCGGCGCGGGGCCAAGGTGGCAGCCCGGCATGTCGCCGAAGTTCTGGCCGGCATGACCGACAATCCGGCCATCGGCGAAGGGCAGGGCGATTGATGCAGCCCAACGACAGCCGCGATTTTCGCAAGAACGCCACCATCGCCATGGCCGACGCCAATCTGCAAAAGGCCCTGGGAGGGATGGAACATACATTCGTCGCCTCTCGCGTCCGTGCGGTCGAACGCCTGCCGGAATTCGAGGCCCTGCGCGACGCGGCCAAGGCGATCAAGGATCATTCGCTAGCCAATCTCGATTTCTATCTCGAGCGTTTTGCCGGCAATGTGGAGAGCGCCGGCGGCGAGGTCCATTGGTGCGCCGACGCCGATGCCGCGCGTGCCGCGGTGCTGGAGATCTGCCGACGCGTCGGCGCGAGGACCGTAACCAAGGGCAAGACCATGATCGGCGAGGAGATCGCCATCAACGATCATCTTCTGGCCCATGGCATCGAGCCGGTGGAAACCGATCTGGGCGAATACATCATCCAGCTGCGCCACGAGATGCCGAGCCATATCATCGCGCCGGCGATCCACCTGACCGAGGAACAGGTAAGCGAGACCTTTCGCGAGGTCCATACCGATCTCGATCCCAGGCGACCGCTGACCGATCCGGCAGATATGCTGGCGGAAGCGCGCGCCAAGCTGCGCCAGCGCTTTCTGGCCGCCGATGTGGGCATCACCGGGGCCAATTTCCTGATCGCCGAGACGGGCTCCACGGCCATCGTTACCAACGAGGGCAATGGCGATCTGACCCAAATCCTGCCGCGCGTCCATATCGTCATCGCCAGCCTCGAGAAGATCGTGCCCACATTGGCCGATGCCTCCACCATTCTGCGGGTGCTGGCGCGTTCGGCGACGGGGCAGGAGATGTCGGTCTATACGACCTTTTCCACCGGCCCGCGCCGGCCGGGCGATCTCGACGGGCCCGAGGAATTTCACGTCGTGCTGCTGGATAACGGCCGTAGCGCGCTGCTGGGCACCGAGTTCGAGGCGATGCTGCGCTGCATCCGCTGCGGGGCCTGCCTCGATCACTGCCCGGTCTATCAAAAGGTCGGTGGCCATGCTTATGGCTATGTTTATTCAGGCCCCATGGCTGCGGTGCTCACGCCCGGATTGATTGGTATCGAGAAGGCGGCACCCCTGCCCAGCGCCTCCACATTCTGCGGGCGCTGCGAGAGCGTCTGCCCCATGCGCATTCCGCTGCCCAAGATGATGCGCCACTGGCGCGAGAAGGAGTTCGAGCGCCACCTGACTCCCGCGCGTTATCGCGCCGGCCTCGGGCTTTGGGGCTTTATGGCGCGCCGGCCCCGGCTGTTCCATTTTGCCAACGGCCTTGCCGCGAGGCTGCTGGGCAAGCTGGGCCGCCGGCGCGGCGCCTTCCGCGCCTTGCCGATGGCCCGCGGTTGGACGGCCCATCGCGACATGCCGGCGCCCGAGGGACGCAGCTTTCACGATCTCTGGGCGGCGCGGAAGCGATGAGCCGCGAACAGGTTCTCGCCAACATCCGACGCGCGCTGCGCCGCGTCGCGCCCGCCGATCCCGCCGCCTTGGAAGCGCGCCTTCGCGCGGCGCCGCCGGGGCCGCTGCCGGCGCGCGGCCAACTTCCCCGCGCCGAGCGGATCGAGTTGTTCGTAAAGATGGCCCGCCAGGCGAAAGCTTCGGTCGCGCGGGTTGCCAAGCCCGACGATGTGCCGGCCGCCGTTGCGGGCTATCTTGCATCGGAAAATCTGCCGGCCCGATTGCGTCTATCGCCCGACGCGAAGCTGACCGATCTTGCTTGGCACACAATGCCACTGATCGAGATCAGCACCGGGCGTAGCGATGGCGACGATGCCGTCTCGCTCTGTCATGCCGAAGCGGGCATCGCCGAAACCGGAACGCTGATGATGGCCTCGGGCGCCGACAGTCCGACAACGCTGAATTTTTTGCCGGAGACGGAGATCGTTCTGGTTCCCGCCGGCGATGTTGTCGGGGGCCTGGAAGAGGCTTGGGCGCGGCTACGTGCCCGTCGAGGTTTCTCGGCCGAGAACGTGCCGGCCGTGCCGCGCACCGTCAATTTCATCACCGGGCCGTCGCGCAGCGCCGACATCGGCCAGAAGCTGCAGATGGGGGCCCATGGTCCGCGGCGCCTGCATATCGTCATTGTCGGCGAGTAGGCAGGTTTCACGTTCGTGTTGCCGGAAGAGTAGGCGTGGTTAGCCGAGCCTCGGCCTTCGGCCGATCTCGGGCATGGCGACTTGGGGATACTCGCTCGTTCCGTGCTACCAGTAACGAACCGGCCCCACGTCGACGTGGACGAAGTCTGATTGGTGATAGATGCCGACGCCGCCCTGCTTCATGGCAACGGCCACCTGGTGCAGGCGGTCCAGCGACACGTCCTTCAACCGGATATCGATGGCCATCGCCCTCAAATGAAAGCTGTTCTTGGCCACGCCGTCGCTGCGAGCACGCAGCATTGCATTGGTGGAGGGCGAGCGATAGGCCGAGATGATCTCGAAGGGGGCATGGCTGCCGAGCCGGCGATGGAGATTGGCCAACAGATCGAGCAGCCGGCGGTCGATGGACAGTTCCTCGCCGTTGACGAAATCGCGCAGGATGTAGTTCACCTCACCGAGCGCGCGGTTATCATACATCCCGTTCTGCCAGTAGGTGGTGCTCAGCGTCTCGCCGGTATGCGTGTGATAGAAGGAGAGCTTGCGAGGTGTCGTCAACGCCGCACGTGCCGCGGGCGAAACAAAGCCGCCCGCGACCACCAGGCCAAATCCCAGGAACAGGCGCCGACTGCAGAAAGCCGGTGACGCGTACCGCAGGTCCTTCATCTGTCTCCCCCGAGCAGGTTGCGGGCCAATGCTTCGAGACGCACCCCTCATCGGCCAGGGCCGATATGCAGCTCGCCTTCGCAACATGCCATAGATCGAGTCGATGTCAATTCGTTTGGCGGAGCGGTGCGCGCGTCGATCCACGCTTCGTGGTCTCGGGGCTTTAATTTGCGAGGCGGCATGGTAAACGTAGCGCCGTTTCGAACCAGCCCGGCGCTCCATTGCCCCTTTTCCTCGGCCTCGATACCGGCGGCACCTATACCGACGCGGTTCTCTTCGACCCGGCGAAGGGCGTGCTCGCGGCTGCCAAATCGCTGACCACCAAGTACGATCTGTCGGTCGGCCTGAAGGGGGCAATGGAAGGCGTGCTGGGTCACGCGGGCGAAGACGTCGCCATGGTCGGACTTTCCACCACCCTGGCGACCAATGCCATCGTCGAAGGGCATGCCAGCCCTATCTGCCTGCTGCTGGCGGGATACGAGCCGACGGCGCTGGACCGTGCCGGCCTGCGTCAGGCCTTGGCCGGCGATCCTGTGGTCTTCATCGCCGGTGGCCACGGGCCCCAGGGCGACGAGCAGCGCCCTCTCGATCTCGCCGCCGCCGCCGTGGCGATAAGCGCCCATGCCCCGAAAGTCGCGGCTTTCGCCATCTCAGCCTATTTTTCGGTGCGCAACCCGGCCCATGAGATCGCGCTGCGCCGCCTGGTTCGGGAGTTGACGGACCTGCCGGTTTCCTGCGGGCACGAGCTGACCTCAAAGCTCGATGCGCCCCGACGGGCCTTGACCTGCGCCCTCAACGCCCGCCTCATCCCCCAGTTGCAGCAACTCGTGCGCGCGGTTCTGGCCCTGCTGGCGGAACGCGGCATCAGGGCGCCCCTGATGGTGGTCAAGGGCGACGGATCCCTCATCGAAGCGGCCGTCGCCATGGAATGCCCGGTCGAGACCATCCTCTCCGGCCCTGCCGCCAGCGTTGTCGGCGCCCACTATCTCTCCGGCGAGGGCGATGTCTTCGTCGCCGACATGGGCGGGACCACCAGCGACATCGCACTCCTCGCCGGCGGGCGGCCGGTGCTGAATCGCGATGGCGCGACGGTCGGCGGATTCCGTACGATGGTCGAAGCCGTAGGCGTCCATACTTTCGGCTTGGGCGGCGACAGCGAAGTGAGGCTGGAGGAGCATGGCCTGATCATCGGCCCGCGCCGCCTGATGCCGCTCAGCCTTCTGGCTCATCAGCATCCCGCGGCGCTGGCAACCCTGGGTGAACAGGCGGGCTCGAGCGAGCCCATCCGCCATCCTGGACGGTTCGCAATTCGCCAACGGCCGCTCGATGCGGGGCAGGCCAGTCTCAATCCGCCGCAAGCCGCCATCTGGAATCGCCTTGGCGATGGACCGCAGCCGGTGGCGACGCTCGTGTCCGGGCCTACGGCGGTGCGGGCGCTGGGGCGCCTGGTCGATCGCGGGATTGTGCTGCTGGCCGGATTCACGCCCAGCGACGCCGCCCATATTCTGGGGCTGCAGCGGGGCTGGTCTGTCGAGGCGGCCCGGCTCGGTGCCCAGATCTTCCTGCGAGCCAACCCCCAGGGCGAATGGCGACCGGCGGCCGATGCGGCCGGTTTTGCCGCCGAGGTCGTCGAACACGTGATTCGCCAGTCGGGCCAAGTCATTCTGTCATCGGCCATTGCCGACGACGACCATATCGCCGAGCGCGAATGGGGCCGGTTAGGCCGCCGCTTGGTAGGTCGCGCGCTGGCTGGCGAGCCGGCTCAGATTCCGCTCGTCGAGGTCCGGCTTCGTCTTACCCGGCCGCTGGTCGCCATCGGTGCCCCGGTAGGCGCCTACTATCCCGAAGTCGCCAGGCGCCTGCATACCCGGCTCGTCATTCCGCCCCATGCCGAGGTGACGAACGCAGTGGGCGCTGTCGCCAGCGGCGTCGTCCAGACGGTCGAGGCGCTGATAACCCAGCCAAACGAGGGCAACTTCCGCCTGCATATCGCCAGCGGGGTCGAGGATTTCGACGATCTGGAGAGTGCGGCGGCGCGCGCCATCGAAGCCGCGCGAGCCCAGGCCGAAGCCCTGGCCCGGCGCGCCGGCGCCGCCGAATCGCAAATCTCGATCAGCCGCAAGGACAAGGTGGTGCGCGAGAAGGGCGGCCTCGATATCTTCATCGAATCGCGCATCGCCGCCACCGCCTTCGGCCGGCCGCGCCTGGCGCATTAGTTCAAGACAACCTTCTGGCCGTGCCGGCGATCATTCGCGGCCGAACCTGTCGATGCGGTCGATCAACCCTTGGGCCGCGGGCGCTGCGTCGAGCGGGTCGGGTCGTTGGCCGCGCAGGATGACGAAAAGCCCGAGCAGGCCGGTCATGGCGATCTGCGCCACCACGATCAGGATGACGCCCGCGACCGTCGTGGTCCAACCCGGCGAGGCGATGCCAAGTAATTTCATGGCGAACACGATCACCAGGATCAGGCCGCCCAGCGCCGCCAACAGGAAAGCGGCGATGACGATGCGCGTCAGAACGGTCTCGGCGAACACGGCGATGGAACGCAAGCCATGGCCGGTCAGCGCGACGAAACTCATCTTGCTGCGGCCGTCATAGCGCCGCCCGCGATCGATTGCCAACCGCTGGATGGGCAGGCCGGATCGCAGAATCGCTGCAGCCAGGTGCAGATTGAGCTCGGGCATTTGGGTCAACCGCCGCGCATCCGCCGGCGTCAGGGCGCAGAAATTGCCATATCCCAGGTGCTGACCCGTCAGAGCGCGGAAGGTGGCACCGTAGAGGCGATAGAACAGCCGAAAGCCGAACGGCGCGTGGCGCCGGGCGCGCTCGGCGACGACGATGGCGCCGGGGCGATCGGCCAGCGCGCCCAGCAGGCGCGCCATATCTTCGGGCCGATCCTCGCCATCGCCGTCCATGATGACGATCGGTGCTTCGCTGTTTCGGGCAACCCCATGGCAAACGCCGGCGGCAATCGCCTGCTGATGGCCGAAGTTGCGACGCAGGCGCAGAACCTCGCCGTCAAGGCCCATGCCCGCCAGCGCTTCGAGGTCGGGTCCGGCCTCGCCCGAGCCATCGTCGACCACGATCAGCCAGGGGCGGGGGTCTGATAGGCCGGCAATGGCCCGCGCCAATTGCTGCAGCGATGACCAATCGTTGTAGACCGGCACGATGGTCGCCGGGCGTGGCTCGGACGTTTCTGGTTCCCTCATGGCGCCATCATAATGCGCACCGCGCCGCCCGACCAGCATGGGGGGCTAGGTCGGTTCGGGCTTGAGACGCGTTCGTTCCAACTCACCGGCGGCGTCAAGAATCGGATATGCCACCGACGTCAGATGGGAATTGATGCGCTTCAAATCGCGCAGCACGTCGAGGTGCAGGCTCGAGGTTTCCAGGCTCTCCAGCTTGCCGCTGCGCAGGCGCGCCAAATGGCTTTCCGATGCCGCGCGTTCCAGCTCGCGAAAGGCCACCTTCTCCTCGAGCAGGCGGCGGGCCATGGGCAATTCGCCCGAGATGAACACATTGAGCGCGAGATCGAGATTGCCCATGAGCCGGCGATGCATGCGTTCGATCTCGGCGAAGCCTTCGTCGGAAAAGCGCAGCTGGTTCTTGATCTTCTTGGCGGCGAGCTCCATCAGGTTTTTATCGATGATGTCGCCGATATGCTCCAGGTTCGTCGTGAAGGTGATGACATCGATGCTTCGCTTCTGGTCGCGCGCGTCCATGGATTCGCGGCTGACCTCCGTCAGGTAGAGCTTGATCGCCTCATGCAGTCCATCGACGCCGTCGTCCATCTGCTCGATCTCGCGCAGCAGTTTGCGGTCGTCGTGGCGAAAAACATCGAGGGTGCGGCCCAGCATCTTGGTCACGATATCGGCCATGCGCAGGGTCTCGCGCGCGCTATTGGCGATGGCCACGGCGGGCGATTCCATGGCGGCGGGATCGAGGTAGCGGGGCTTGTCGTCATCGGTGCCGCGCGGTCTGTCCGGCAGCAGGCGGGTGCAGATCCGGGCAGCAGGACCGGTCAAGCCGATGAAGACGATGGCGAGCGCTAAATTGAAGGCAGTGTGGAAATCAGCCACCTGGCGCCATACCGACGATGCCGTTGGCGGTGAATGAGATGACCAACAGGATTACGGCGAGGCTGGATGTGGAGAGCAGGGTCAGCAAGGCGGCGATCAGAACGGCCACCGTGGGCTGGCCGGACAGCGCGCCGAATACGTCGGCCACCAGCGGGGAATCGCGCATGGGTGCGGCGGCCTGCGACATCAGGTGAAGGGCCAGCAGAATGAGGCCGAGGCCGACGGCAGCGCGCCCCAGATCGCGGGCCCTGGTCGAACTGCTGGCGCGAAAGGCAACGACGCCGACCAGGATCAGGACCGGCGACAGCCAGTCGACCTTGAAGGTGACGAGCTGGGCCACCAGGCTGGTGCCAACGTCGGCGCCCAGCATGATGGCGAGCGCCGAGCCGGTGCTGACCAGCCCGCGCGAGGCGAAGGAGGCGGCCATTAGGGCGGTCGCGGTGCTGCTTTGCAGCAGCATGGTGATGCCAAGGCCGCTGAACAGCGCGGCGAAGCGGTTGCGCATGCTGCGACCGACCGCGCGACGCAGATCGGCGCCATAGGCGCGCAGCATGCCCGTGCTGACCATGCGCAGACCCCACAGCAGCAGGGCCGCCGCACCCGTCAGGCTCAATAGAAAATGAGTGCCGATGTCAAAACCCTCCTGGCGCTCGTCGGGCAAAGAAAGCCGGATTCACGTCCTGAGCCGATGCGGCTGACGAGGATCAGGCCCTGGCCCACCACAGGACGGGCGAGCTATGCACGGGGCGCGAAGGGGGTGAAACATAATTGTAACAATTGCCTCGGTCCATGAATTTCCATGATCGGGGCCATCTGCTCAACGCTTCCGGGCGGCCGTTCTTGGTCCTTTGCGCTCTATCACGCCCTCCGGCGTCACGAACCGGCTGGTGAGGGTGCGGTCGGCGTGAACCATCCGCCAGGAGAGCATTTTGGCCGCAGAGGCCAGCAGAACATCCCTGCAGGCCGGATCGTTCGCCCGGTTGACCAGCTCGCCCGGGTCTTTCTCCAGATCGAACAGCAGCGGTGGCTGGGCAGCGAAATGCACATATTTGTATTTCCGACCCCGGAGTACGGCCAGCGAGCACTCGTCGTCGGCCAGCCCCATTGCGCCTTCGACGCGCTCGCGCATCGGATCGCGGAAATCGAATTCCCAATGGGCCTCCTGGCGCCAATTGTCCGGCTGCCGGCCGGCCAGGAAGGGCATCAGGGAACAGCCGTCGCATTGAACGGGGGTTTCGATGCCAAGCCACTCCAGGATCGTCGGCATGATGTCGATGGATTCGCTGAAATCCTCCACGATGCGCCCGCGGCCCTTGTCGGCGCCAGCACCGGGATCGCAGATTATCAGCGGGATGTGATAGGCCTGATCGAAATAGCCGTCCTTGCCCCACATGTAATGATCGCCCAGCATTTCCCCATGATCGCAGGTGAAGATCACCAGGGTATGGCGGTCTTCGCCGGTCGCTTTCAGATGCGCCAGAACCCGGCCGATCTGATCGTCGACCTGGCTAATCATCCCGTAGTAGGTGGCGCGTAGCTGGCGTTGCCCGGTCTCGTCGATGTCCTGCAGCACGCCGGGGTGGTGCTCCGTATAAAGCCCGATCTCTCGCTGATTGTTGAGGGCGTAGGCGAGATAGGGATGCTGGGCACCTTCGGCGGCGACCGAGGCCGCGCGAACCGGTGCTGGACCCCCGGCCGGGTCGTACATCGCGTTGTAAGGCTCCGGCGCGATAACCGGCGGGTGCGGCCGCAGGAAGACGC
>WNFO01001267.1_pt1 | contig 19615 bp, 16 predicted proteins | sample 5400251 | NCBI WGS metagenome assembly WNFO01 (sample SAMN13153354, study PRJNA577476) | soil metagenome | isolation source: 100 cm saprolite under Madrone tree | place: USA:California | collected 2016-06-14
GGGGAACGGACGCGCCTTCCTCCGCGAATTTTACGGACGCATCCAGGGTGACCAGGATTTCCGTGCGCTGACCGCCACCGAGGCCATTGCCGCCGCCGGCGAAATTCCCGTCACCACCGGAATTTTTCCCGCGTCCTGGATCAACGCGAATTTCGACGTGTGGATCGGCCATGCCGAGGACGTCGCCGCGTGGGAATTATTGTGGGACGCGCGCGAAGCCTATGCTCGCGCATTCGAAGCGCGCAAGCAGGGAAGGGCGGACGCCCCGACCGAAACCGCACTTAAGGAAGCGCGCGATTCGCTGCTGGCTGCGGAGGGGAGCGACTGGTGCTGGTGGTTCGGCCCGGAACACAGCACCGCGAACGACGCGGAGTTTGACGCGCTCTTTCGAAAGCTCCTGACCGCCATCTACCTGGCACTCGGACAGGTAGCGCCCGAAGAATTGGCCAAGCCCATCAAGCGGAAACCGGAGCACGCCGTGCAGCTCGCTCCGACGGGCCGCCTGAAAATCAACATCGACGGACGGGATACGTCTTATTTCGAATGGCTGGGGGCGGGATTGTATTCACCAGAACGGCGCGGCGGGTCCATGCACGGACGAGTCTTCTACCTGCACGAAATGCGCTACGGATTCGAAGAAGAACGTTTCTGCGTGCGTATCGATCCATTCATCGAGGCGCTTGGAGAGCTGGAGGACCCGGAGTTTCGCATCACCATCGGTGGCGCGGAAGAAGTGACCCTCGTCGTGCATCTAGAGCGAGGCCACGTGCGAGGGTTCGCCGTCGAAAAGGGCCTCGTGTGCCTCCTGAATCCGAAACTCGTTGCGGAAGCGGCGTTTGAACGGGTTCTGGAAGTGGCCATCCACAAGGACCAGATCGACTTCAAAGGTCAAAGCAAGCTGCGGCTTGGCGTTGCGCTATGGCACGGAGGATTGCCGGTCGATGTTTTGCCCGCCGAGGGATTCCTGGACGTGAACCTCGGCGAAGAAAATTGGGCTTGGCCGCCGGAGTCGTAGGAGTGTTTCGCGCGAGAGTTAATGCTTTTCTTTCCGTTTTTCTCTCTTTGAATTTAGTTCCTTCCCTTTCTTACTCTCCGGGTCCTCTGTGCTCTCTGTGAACTCTGTGTTAATTCTTTTTCTGCCGGCCCAAAGCTTTCCCAAAGGATTTACTGATTGTTCCGAAATACCTTACTAAAACAATTTAACGGCGAGTTCCTGCGGATGATCGCCGACAGGAATCATCGTCAGCAGAAAATTTGTGCGCACCCGGATGACCGCCAGGTCGCCGGACCCCTGGCTCACCACCAGGAGCAAGTTTTCCGCGGGGTCGAAGCGCAACGCCGTTGGAGAATCGCCGGCGGGAACCGGAAAACCCTTTCCGGGATCGCGAACGATGCGGCGGTTATAAATATCGACAGGTGTGACGCGGCCCGCAGCCGTGTCCGAAACGTAGAGTAGGGTTGCGTCCTCGCTGAGGACGCCGCGAGTGGGCGCCGATCCGAGGACCATGTAGTCGCCCACCTCGTGAGTCGAAGTGTTGATGGCCTGGAGGCCATGGGCTTCCGGTGAAATTAGGTAGAGTTCGCCGCCATCCGGCTTGAGCAGCATGTCTGTGGGCGCACCGGCCAATTCGAGATTGGTGAGGAGAACGCCACGGCGAAGGTCCACGACGGAGAGACGGCGATCGGAACGGCTCAACACGAACGCCAGGGAACTGTCCGGCAGGACGGCGACGTCTGCAGGTTGAGCGACCACGGAAACGCTGCCTCGCAGCGCGAGAGTCGTTGCCTCATGAATGCCAAGAGACCCGTCGCGGCGGTTCACCACAAGGATGGACTTGCCGTCCGGGGTGGCGTGGGCGAGGACGGGTTCCCTCCCTGTTTGTGCGCGCGCGACGACGGCGCGCGACCGGGCGTCAATCGCGAGGAGCGTGTCGTTCCCCGATGCCGTCGTGTAGACGCGCTTGCCGTCCGGCGAAAAATCGAGCGCGTAGGGAAGCGGCCCCACGGCGATTCGCGCGGTGACCTGTCCGGTGAAGTGCCCGTCCAACGGATCGAAGCGCGGATCGAGAATCCACACATATCCACCAGTGCTGCTAACGCCGAACACCTCAGGGCGAGTCGGATGCTCGCGCATCCCGGAAAGTCCCGGCCCGACCGCAATGCGTGCCACGGCTTTGAGCTTCACGAGATCGACGACGGTGACGTTGCCATCGGCGGTGGTGACATACGCCGAGAGATGCAAGTCCGACCGAAGGAAGGATGGTCGATGCTCGCGGAGAAGCAGGACAATCCCGCCGATAGCCAGCGCGGCAAGTAAAAAGTAGACGCGGAAGTTCTTGGGCCGGTTCATATTATTCGTCTAGGCCTATATAGGACCACGATATATCGTGCCCTCTCCGAATCCCTTGTAGCGGCCGCCTGGATTTTAACCCATGGGGGCAAGATCGTTGTGCGGAATTGATTTCAATTTGAGAGCTGTTAACCCACTGCCCAAAATCTGCGTCTGCAACTTCGGCAGGATTCGCCCGGAGCAGGCCGCGGGAGTTAAACTCGTCGCGAACGAAGCAGGAGGTGGATGATCATGTCACGGATCGCTGGCGCTGCCCCGAGTCAGCAAGGACTGTTCCACGGTCTCTTCACGCGAATCATCTATGCGCTGACGAAACGCAAGGTGGGACGCGTGGTGATGCCGGTGAAGATCGCCGCGCATCACCTCAAGCTTCTTTGGGGCTACGGCCAGATGGAACAATCGCTTCTCTCCAGCCACCTGGTGGACGCGGCCCTGAAGGACCTGGCGCAATTGCGCGTGGCCACGCTCGTGGGCTGTCCCTTTTGAATTGACATCGGTTCTGCGGTCAGCAGAACGGACGGAGCCTCGGCAGAGAAGATCGCCGCACTGCCCGACTACCGCAACAGCGAACTGTTTTCGGAGACGGAGAAGCTGGTGCTGGAGTACGCCGACGGCATGACGCAGACTCCCGTCGAGGTTCAAGACGCGCTGTTTGCGAAACTGCGAGAGAAGTTCACCGACGTACAGCTCGTGGAACTCACGGCGACGCTGGCCTGGGAAAACTACCGGGCGCGGTTTGACCATGCCTTCAGCGTGGAAGCGGAGGGGTTTACCGAGGGCAGCTTCTGCGTCATGCCCGTGCGCGCAGAAGATCGGGGGTAGCATCATCTCGCGCGCGGCGAGGTGACTCAGGAAAAAAAGTGAAGAGTTGAAAGGTAACCAAAGCTGAGAAGAAAGAAGAAGCGACAATTTCGGGTTGGCGATGCCGCCCCGGGATTATCGCGGAGACGTCATAGAACCGTTCGCGCAGCCCGAGTGTCTAATATTGAACAGTTTGGGAAATGGGATAGTTCCAAAATGGAGTGGTCCCCCGGGAATTAGAGACGCTATGCCGAATGACGCGCACCAGAGAGCTGCTGAGTTCCACGAACTCGCCGCACACGCGCACCGTGCTGCCGCTGCGCACCACCGGAAGGAAGATCACCAGACCGGACACGAACATTCCAGACAAGCATTGGAACATGCCAATAAAGCTTTCCAGTGGTCGCAGGAAGCTCATCGCAAGTCCGAGAAGTCAACGGGGAAGCCATAAAGGTGTTGATTTCAGGGAAGGGCGGCAATTTGGTTCTTACGCAGAGAGCCGTGCCGGAGAGTTGGGCGGTGAAGTAAAGTGCAGCCGTCGGGAAACACGCGCATCACGATACGCATTGGTCAGGAGCGGAGCGACCTATGAAACGGACGAACCATATGTCTTCTCACCTTGGTGGTTTCAATTCAGGAGCCAGCCTGGGCGGCAAGGTCTCGAGCTATCGGGACAAACAAAACATCTACAAGCAAGGCGAGCCGGCCTACACGCTTTTCTACATTCAATCGGGTGGGGTGCGGCTCAGCGCCCGAACGAAACACCAACCATCAGCAGTTACCGCGATCCTAGGCGTGCATGATTTTTTTGGCGAGCTTTGCCTGGCAGGTTATCCCCTTCGCGTGTCTACGGCCGTCGCCTTGACCGCCAGCTCCATACGTACCATCAAAAAAGAAAAGATGCTCCAAATGCTTCGCAAGAAGAATAAGGTGTCAAATTCGCTGGTGTCCTATTTGCTGTCCAGCATCAAGAACTACCAGGATCACGTGGCGCACTTGCTCACTTCCTCTGCGGAACAACGGCTCGCGCGCGTCCTTCTGCGGCTGGCCCACATGAATGGAAAGGGGCCATCGGTTGTGGAGATTCCCATCCTAAGTCACCAGGTTCTGGCGGAGATGGTCGGCACCACGCGCCCGCGAGTTAATCTGTTCATGAATCGGTTCAGGAAGCAGGGATTCATTAACTACGATGGCGGATTAGAAGTGAACCAATCTTTGCGGGAAGTTCTCCGGGGTCGCTAGGTGCCTCTAACCTATTGAGTCCTAAGATGTTGTTGGTTTTCAGCGTCAGGCTAGGGGCGTTTTGCCAGCCGGTGCGTACTGTCTAATATTGAACAGTTAGCAGAATCTTGTTCCATGCTAATCTAGTGTACGGTGTCCGGCGTGGCTCGACGTGTATCTGTGAAGGCCCCTCGCTCTCCCAGAAGAGCGAATGCAAGAAGCCCTGCCTTTAATGTGGAATTATTTCTCGAGTCCGCCGGCCTGCGGAGAACCGTAAACAAATTTCGACGAAAAGAAACCGTCTTTGCGCAGGGCAATCCCGCGAAGGATGTCATGTACATTCAGGAAGGCGGTGTGAAACTTTCCGTGGTCAATGAGACCGGCAAAGAAGCCGTTGTGGCGATTCTTGGACCGGGCGATTTTTTTGGCGAAGGGTGCCTTGCGGGCCAATCCGTTTGCATGGCCACGGCCACCACCATTGCGCCTACCACCGTGCTCGTCATTGAGAAAAACGAGATGATTCGCGTCCTCCACGAGGAACACGAGTTCTCCGACCGCTTCATCGCTTATATGCTTGCGCGAAACGTGCGGGTCGAGGAGGACCTAATCGACCAGCTTTTCAACTCCAGCGAGAAACGGCTGGCGCGCACTCTGCTGCTGCTCGCGCGCTATGGCTCGCGAGGCCATCCTCAGAAGGTGCTTCCCAAAGTATCGCAAGAGATGCTTTCGGAGATGATTGGCACCACGCGGCCCCGGGTCAATTTTTTCATGAACAAATTCAGGAAACTGGGCTTCATCCAATACAACAAGGGCGAGATCCACATCGACAATTCCCTCTTGAGTGTCGTCCTGCACGACTAGATTAATTTCTGCGCGATACCGAAAGACTCTGACGGGCGCCCAGCACGCCGGTTTTGTGCGGCCCTGGCTCGAACCGCCGGTCGGGAATCAGTGTGGCTGAGGTGACGCGGAAGCTTTGCTGAGCGCCGGCCAAAGCTCGGTCGGTTGAAGCAACCTTAGCCCAATGGAAAAGGAACGGTCCGGATGAGCTTTGCAATAGACGACGTGTGCGCGCGAATAGAGATTGCCGGGAACCGATCGAACGGAAACATCTTGATTGGGAGCCCAGGGGGCTTTCGTCAAAACGCGGGCGCCGTGGGAGCTGACGTTGATCGTGGAAGTAATCTCATGCGCGGCATTCTCAAGACTGTAGAGCTCGACCAACATCTTCTCGGGGATGCGGCTTTCGGACCGGACCGGAGGAAATACCTTTGCCATGGCTTGTTTTCTCCTTGTGACTCGCAAGGGGCCGTCGAGCGGTGCCGGCAACGGATTTGGTACCTGGGCTGGAGTCAGGTGCCGCTGTAAGTCCGAAACGTGGACCAGGTGATGGGGCGCCCGCGGAAATTCAATCCGATGCAGTAGCGGTCGTCCATGAGTTTCTGGCAATAGACGACTTTTCCGCGGATGGTGGTTTCCTCTTTCAACGGAGTGACTTGTACTATTTCGCCGGTTTGCCAGGGGTGGCTCGTAACAACCCGAGCGCCGTTGACGCTGATGTTGTCCGTGTAGGTCACTTCCGATCCGTCGACGGGCTGACCCTGCGCTTGGGCGAGGTGCACAACCATCGCGATGGGGAGGCGTTTGTCCATGCGTCCGTTCAGTATGCTCTCTGAGGCCATGTGGCCTGGCCCTGCCAGGTGGCGGAACTCTGCGTCGCCGGGCTGCTGGGCACCGCTGACGATCAAGCTGATCCCACGTCCCGCTCAATCCTTTATTAGCATAGCGACGTTTCACTGCCAATCAGGTATAGACCCCAAAATGGGGTGCAGGAATACCCTAGTACTGTGCCAAGATCTGCGCCGAAAAAGGAGCAGGAAACGCGGCGCGTGAACCGGGAGTCGGGGTGGCAGGACGCCTCAAGGTGCTAAGCCCTCGTTCGCGCTCCACAGGGGGCTAACTCGGGGGCCGCTTGAGAAAGCCTTGGACGTCGAGCCAATCGCGAAACCGGTCGGTCCAGGTGCCTGCCGGCAGGGTGATCTTTCGCGTGCCGAATCCGTGCCCTCCCGCGGAATAAATGTGCAGTTCGGCGGGGATTCCCAGTTTCTTCCAGGCGGCGTATAAGCGGATGGAATTGTCGAGGGGCGTCACGACCTTGTCGTCATCGGCGTGGACAAGGAAGAGAGGTGGCGCGTCGACGGGAGCCGTGACATCGTCAGGTGTGCCGGGGTAGATGGGGGCGGCGAAATTGGGCCGGCTGTCCGCATCGTGGTGAAGCGCCACGGCTGCGGCGACGTAGCCGCCGGCAGAGAAACCAAGGATCCCGATGCGGTCGCGCGCGATGCCCCACTCCGGGGCGTGCGAGCGGACGAGGCGTACCGCCTGCTGGCCGTCGGCGATCGCGAGCGGGATGACGGTCTTGCGGCGCTCCGCCATTTTGGCGGAATCGCTTGCGTCGCTGTCGCCGGTACGCATGACGCGATACTTGAGAATGAACGCAGCCACACCGATGGAATTTAGCCAGCGCGCGAGATCCGTCCCTTCATGACTGACCCAGAGTTCGCGAAAACCGCCGCCGGGACAAATGATCACCGCCGTGCCGGTGGCCAAAGAGGGGTCCGGGAAATATGCCGTAAGCGTCGGATGCGTCACGTTCGTGATGGGGTGTGATGCGTCCTGCGGCACGCCTTCTTCGTAGTTCCAGCTCTCCGAGCCAGGTGCAGCGCCGGGCCAGAGCGGAATCACCTTTGGTTCCGATGCAAATGCCGGCACGGCCAGCAGCATGAGGAAAAAGAGTCTTCGAATCATAGTGGGCCGGAGTCTAGCACGCGCGGCATTCGAAGAGGAATGCACGGAAAATTCGAGGAAGGGAATTGCGGCGTGAGCGCCACGCAATTGAGGCAGGGCTCAAACAGAGCTTGCCGCGTAACGGTTTCCCTCACCTGCATCGCGCGGATAACCACTCCGCGCGCGAAAAGCGGCGCAACATTGTCGGGGGATTTCAAACGCGCATGCGGAAGCGGCCAGGTGCCCATGTAGCTGACGTGGGCGTAGACGCCAGTGTGGACGGTGTAGAGCAAATACCAGCCTGAGGCGACACTACGCTCCCTGAAATCCATTGATGAGATAGGTTCTAGTGTAGAAGTGGAGGGTGGTGTAGAATCCGCGCGCGGGATGCGGAAATTGGGGGAGTTTGCAACTCGTTGTACACCCCAGCGGAGAAACGGCATCCCGACCCTGTGCGCCGGCCTCTCCAATGACAGAGTCACTTCGATTCCGAATGTTTCCAAGGAAGCAGCTGGATATCCGATGGCCGGATCTTGCGCACGCGGCGCTCTACTGCGCCTTTCCCAGAAGTATTCGTGCTAAGGAAGCGGAACTCGAAGGAATGTTTGCGTCTCCTTTCCCGGTGCTTTCGGCGTTTACGGTCCGGACGGGATTCGATCTTTGTCTTGGGGCGCTTGGGTTGCCGGCAGGCAGTGAGATTCTGATGTCGGCGCTGACGATCAAAGAGATGGTGAATATCGCCAAGCATCGCGGACTCGTCCCGGTTCCGCTGGACATCGAAAGCGGGACACTGGCTCCCGAGATCGCCACAATCGAAAACGCGATTACGGAACGGACGCGGGCAATTGTGATTGCGCACCTCTTCGGCACGCGCATGCCGATGGGACCGGTGATCGAGCTGGCGAAAAAGCACGGAATCCTGGTCCTCGAGGATTGCGCGCAGGCGTTTACCGGGCAGGACTACACCGGACATCCGGAGACGGACGTGGCGATGTTCAGCTTCGGTTCGATCAAGACGATGACGGCGCTGGGAGGGGCCCTGCTGCGCGTAAAAGATCCGGACCTTCTGCGCAAGATGCGCGTCATCCAGCGGACGCATCCGGCTCAGACGCGGAAAGAGTTTGCGAAAATAGTTTTCACGCACGCGATCCTCAAGCTATTTACTTTGCCGTTGCTGTTCGGCCTGTTCTACCGCGGGTGCGCGCTTTTGGGGGCGGATTTTGAGGAAGTGATCGCTAAGGTTCGGGGATTGGATGAGGAAGATTGGCTGAAGGAAATCCAGTGGCAATGCTCGTATCCGCTCTTGGCGCTGCTGGCGCACCGGCTGCGGACGTTCAACCCCGCCCGGCTGAATGAACGAATCCGCGTGGCAGAGGAATTTGCGAAGTCGCTGCCGCGTGAGATTGTATATCCCGGAAATCGAGCGGCGTTTCACAGCTTTTGGGTCTTCCCGATTCTGGTTGAGTCACGGGAACGATTCATGGCGGAACTTCACGGGCGCGGATTCGATGGAACCGCGTCTGGGTCCGCGCTCTCCGTGATCGATCCGCCGGCGGGACGGGAGAATTTGGAGCCTTCAAAAACGCGAGAAGCTTATCGGAAATTACTTTACCTGCCGGTGTATCCAAAAGTTCCGGGCCGGGAACGCAAGCGGCTAAGCAACACGATTGCAGAGATTTTCGAGCGGTCCCCCCATTTGCATATTACCGACGCGCGACGAGTTTATGCGGCGGTAGCGCGCACCATTGAAACGCCGAGAAGCGTTGCGGACATTCGAAACGCCTTGCAGCGCGCGCAACGCGAGAATGTACTTATCTGCATGATGGGAACCGGGCATAACCTGGGCGGCCACGCCTTTGTGAATGACGCGATGGTTCTGGACATGAGGCAATTCAGCCGCGTGTGCCACGTGGATAAGGAACGGAAGCGCATAAAGGTAGAAAGCGGGATTATTTGGGACAAGATTCAAAACGCGATCAATCCCTTGGGCCTTGCGTTGAAGGCCATGCAATCGGACAACATTTTTACGGTGGCGGGATCGCTGGCGGCGAATGCGCATGGCCGCGACACGCGCTTCCCGACAATTGTGGAAAGCGTGCTGGGCTTCCGGATCATGCTGGCGGACGGATCGGTGAAGTCCGTGAGCAGAAATGAGAATCCCGAGCTCTTCAGGAATGTCATCGGCGGATACGGATTGTTCGGAATCATCCTCGATGTGGATCTTGCGCTGGTGGACGATTGCGTCTACGAGCAGAGCTCCGCGGTCATTCCCTTGGGGGCGCTGGGGGAATATTTCGAGAAAGAGGTCCGGGCGAATCCCGCCGCAGAACTATTTTTGGCGCGGCCCTCAATCTCGCCGCGTTGTTTTCTGGACGACACCATCGTAACGGTGTGGAAAAGGACAGACAGAGTCCGCCAGGGGTTGTTCCGGCTAGACCACGAGCGAAATGTAGAGCGCGACCGGTTCCTGTTTGGGTTGTCGCGGAAATACAAATGGGGGAAGACGCTGCGGTGGGAGGCGGAGAAATATATCGCCGGGAACGGAGCGAAAAGGACGCTGGTGTCGAGGAACAACGCCATGCGGCCGCCCGTATCGGCGATAAAGATGCTGGAACACAACTCTAAGAAAGACACAGACGCGATACAGGAGTTCTTTGTCCCGATTCCACGGTTCATGACTTTTATGGAAGACATGCGGCGCATCCTACAAGAAGAGGAGACCAATCTCCTTGGCGTGACGTTGAGGTATGTGAAAGCCAACAACGAAACGGCACTTTCATATGCGCCGAAAGAAGATGCATTCGCGGTGATCCTTTACTACAACGAAATATGCTCGGCCGATGGCCGGGCGAAGGCCAATGCACTGATCGACCGGCTGTCGCACCTCGCTGTGAATTGCGGCGGAACGTTTTATCTGACGTATGCGCGGGAGTTAGATATGGATTGCTTGAGAAAAGCGTACGGCGAGATCGATGCCTTTTTCCAAATGAAGCATTCCGTTGATCCCGAGAATCGCTTTACGAGCAGATTTTTTGAGTTGCATGGCAAGATGGCACTGGCGAGGAAGGCCGCAAGCGGCGGCTAACTACAGTTGCGGAGTTGTGACCTGATCCTTCCATTCCACCGCTTGGCGGATACAAGAGGGCCCTTAGCAAGAATGGGCGCCGTCGTTTGCCACGCTCACCACTGGAAGGGTCATCCTAGCTGTTGTTTGTCTAATTCGTTGTCATTAATTGATGGTGCGGTGGAGGACCGCGGCGATTTGGCGCATTTCGTCCGCGAGGGCGATGAATTCCTCGGGAAGTAGGGACTGCATGCCGTCGGAGAGCGCTTTGTCCGGCTCGTGGTGAACTTCGATGAGCAGACCATCAGCGCCGACGGCGACGGCGGCGCGGGAGAGCGGCAAAACTTTGTGGCGCTTGCCGGTGCCGTGGCTGGGATCGACAAAGATAGGGAGATGGCTGCGTTTTTTTACCGCGGGAACCACGGCGAGGTCGAGGGTGTTGCGCGAAAAATCGGAGAACGTTCGAACGCCGCGCTCGCACAGCATGACGTTGTAATTGCCCTCGGAGAGGATGTATTCGGCGGCCATCAGGAACTCGTCGAGGGTGGCGGACATCCCGCGCTTCAGGAGAACGGGCTTCTTTGCTCGGCCGGCGCGTTTGAGTAAGGAAAAATTCTGCATGTTGCGCGCGCCGATCTGGATGACGTCGGCGTACTCCTCGACGAGGTCGAGCGATTCATTGTCAATGGCTTCGGTGACGATGCCGAAGCCGTATTTTTTGCGAACTTTCGAGAGAATCTTGAGGCCCTCTTCGCCGAGGCCCTGAAAACTGTACGGAGAAGTGCGGGGCTTGTAGGCGCCCCCGCGGAAGAGGCGCGCGCCCGATTTCTTGACGCGCTCCGCAATGGCGAAGCATTGCTCCTCGGTTTCGACCGCGCAAGGCCCGGCGACGAGGGCGATCTTATCGCCACCGACGATGACGTCGCCGGAGGGCGTTGGGATTCGCAGGATAGTGTCTTCCTGTTTGGTGTCGCGGCTGACGAGTTTGTACGGTTTGCTGACCGGGATGCACTCGATGACGCCGGGGAGTGATTCAAGGCTGCCGAGGTCGATGGCGCCCTTGTTGCCGGTGATCCCGATGGCGGTGCGGAGAGACCCTGGCATGGGGTGCGCCTTCAAGCCGAGGCTTTCAATCCGCTTGCAGACTTCGCGGATCTGCTCCTCGGTAGCGTGCGACTGCATGACGACCAGCATGGAGGGCTCCCCCGGCGTGGTGCGTGAAGATTGAGTTTACGGCAAGGCGGTCGGGAGCGGCAAATTAAGACGGGCGGACATCGGTTCAGGCCCGTTTCAGTCGGAGTAATCCGCGAACAAGAATGAAAAGGGCCAGTGCCACCAAGGCACAAGTGAAGGCTTGCCAAAAGTGGAGCGGCGTAAAAGGCTGCTCAAGTCCGCCAAGAGTCGAAGACAGAGCAAAGAGCCCTTCGAAGTGCATGAAATGCCAAGCGGCGGATACGCTGGTGACCTCCCGGGCCGAACGAAGAATCTCTGCGTAAGGGCGGAAAAACCATGGCAGCCCCACGCAAGCCAGCAGCAAACCGGCAGGAGCCCAATCCGCGGCAAGGCAAACGACACGGCGTAACCACAACTTACGTGCAGCTGATTTTCTCGATCGCCATTCAAGCGCAACCAAGCAAACCGCGGCCATGACCGCTAGGAGCAGAGCCAGGATTGCGGTGAGTTGAACCTGGAGAGCGTTCCGTTCCAGTGCGTGAAGCCGCAACTCGTCCATAGGTCGAAACGAATGCATGAGGACGTCCCTCTGATCGTCGATTAGTCGCAGCCGCTTTGCGGCTTCCTGGCCCTTACCTGTCCCGCCGAGCCGCTGATAAAAGTCTCGAAGTGCAATGGTGGCTCGCCGCGAGACATCGAGTCCGAGGAATTTTTCAAGATCGAGCTCACCTTGCTCGGTCACGCGACGGCCGAAAGAATCGACTTCCCGGAGAAGAGTCTCCGCCTGCTCTAGGTGCCCAGCACTGGCGGCTTGTTGTGCTTTTTGTACCAGGCTATTTTCGTAGGTCCGGACGGAAAGATAGTCCGGAAGAGGGTGGGCCCAGAGGCTATTGAATATCAAAGTGACTGAAAGATTTGGATTGCGATTCCACACTTCCTGGGTGAGCTGCCAGCGACGGTTGAAATAACTGTTGTAGCGGGCGGCGCGAAAAGCACGATCCATGTGTGTCACCCATTCCGGGCTTGCGGCGAGCGCTGCTTCGGTGTCCTGCTGCGTCGGTGTGTTGTGAGCGAGGAGAGTTTGGTAGCTCGGTTCGGAAATGACTTGCGCCGCGAGGATCTCCGGGAAGGCATTGTCCGGGTCAACGGCCAGCAGGCGTTCAAGGCCGCTTTTTGGCGGAGGATTGTATTCTGGACGTGGCCCACGGTTGGCGTAAATCCAGATGAGACTGGGATCGAGTGCGACTGCTTGCTCCGCCAACCTAGCGGAGCGTCCTGGGTCCGGCGTGACAAGGGCCACAAAAGCGAGTGTGCGAGCGTCCTTTTCCTTCTCGGCGCGAGCAGCGAGATTTTGCAAAGCGCGAAGATCGTTGGAATCCCCTCGATAACCGTTCCAACTCGCGCGAAGGGTGGAGATGGCTTCGCGGCTTTGAGGAAGGATCAGTACCAGAGCGGTGGCGAGGAGGATCGCGGCCGTGAAGAGACGCGAACGCTTTGGAAGAATGGGCGCGATGGTGCTGGCTGGAAGGGAAGGTGCAGAAAGGGGAGAACCGGCAGGGAGTTTCAGCCAAGCGAGGAAATGAGAAGCAGACGCTCGGGAGAAAAGCAAGAGTCCTCCTAATGCCCACCGCAGCGCTTCGAATGGCTTTTCAATTTCATCGAGCTCCGCGGCGAGTGCGTGGCCCCAATGCCGCGTCTCCTCGGGCCAAAGTCGAAGGGCGAGCTGCAGGGAGAAATGAGCGAACCGGAAGGGAAGTGATTGTTTAGGCGCAATCATAGTCAGGCCTGACTCGCTGCGGGCTTCCAGAATTCGCGCTCCTGCGCAAAGTGGAGTTCTTCGCGCGCCCATTCGCGGCCGTTGCCTGTAAGACGATAGAGGTGCCGCGGAGGTCGGCCCTGCGGGACACTGTCCTCCCAGCGGGTTTCGAGCCAGCCGAGTTTGTCGAGCCGCATCAGGATGGGGTACAGCGTTCCGGAGGGAACGCTGGTTTGCCGAGAGATGGCGTAGCCGTGATGCCAGTGGCTCGGACGAGCAAGAAGCGCCTCGAGTATGTCGAGTGTCTGACGAGAGGAGCGTAGGCGAATGCCCATACGCTAACTCTATATAGGTAGAGTTGATTTGTCAACGGAAAACCTAGGCAACCAGGACGACTTGGCGCGTGTGGTAGAATAGTTGGTTTATGACAGAGCAGAAATTACCCACAGGCATTCCTGAACAACCCATCATCCAACCGACGCAGTTCGACCCAGAAGACGAATATCGCCCGGATCCGGAGCCTGAACCGCTGCCGCCATCGTGGATGGATGGGAGCTTTCGAATCGGGATTCATACCTCCATCGCGGGGAGTTATCTGCATGCACTGGAATCGGCCCGGAAACTTGGCTGCAACGCGCTGCAAATCTTCTCGGCCAGCCCGAGAATGTGGCAGGGAGGCTCTGCACGGATTCCGGACGTGGACGCCCAAGCGTTTCGCGTGCGCCGTGAGGAATTGCGGCTCGGGCCGTTGGTGATTCATGCGAATTACCTGATCAACCTGGCGTCGGAGCAGCGGATGCTGCAGACGCGGTCGATCCAGGCATTCCACGATGAGATCGTGCGAGCGATGGTGTTGGGAGCCGATTTTCTGGTGGTGCACCCGGGATCGCGGGGCGAATCGACGATGGGGCAGGCGATTTCCACGATCGTGGAGTCGGTGAAGCAGGCCTCGAAGCGCGCGCCGATGGGCGGGCTGCGAATTTTGATCGAGAACACCGCAGGAATGGGAACGGCGGTCGGGGCGCGGCTGGAAGAAGTCGGAGAGATTTTGGCGGGGCTGCGCAACTTGCCGGTCGGGGCGTGCCTGGATACGGCACACCTTTTCGCCGCCGGATACGACATCAAGAGCGAGGGCGGACTGGCTTCGACGATCGGACAGATCGACGGCGCGATTGGGCTCGAGAACGTGCCGGTGATTCACGCCAACGATTCAAAGGTTGGTCTTGGCGGGCGGGTGGACCGGCACGAGCATATCGGAAAAGGAAAGATTGGAGCGGCGGCGTTCGCGAGGATTTTGCGGCACCCGCGATTCGGTACGGCGGCGCCGGAAGGCTTGACGGGGCGAGTGTTTGTGGCCGAGACGCCGATTGATGATCCCGGCGATGACCGGCGGAACGTGGCGATGATGTGGGAGCTGGCGGGGCTGAAAGAGCAGGCGCCGGCGGCGGAGAAAGGATTCTCCATGCTGACCGCGGCGCTGCAAAAAAGGATTTCCATACACAGAAAAGCGGAGAAGAAAAGAAGCGCTGCCGCGGAAACGCACAGGACGCCAAAACGCGCAGCAAAGAAAACGCGGACCAAGAATGGCGGAGCAAGGAAAAGCTCAGCGAGGAAGAAAAGGGGATAAGCAGGCGTGGCGGAACAGAACACACCAGGCAGCGCGACAGCGACGGGGTCGGGATACGATCCGCAGAAAATTGAAATGAAGTGGCAGAAGCGCTGGGCGGAAGCGCGCGTGTTCGATTCGGACGTGGACCCGTCGAAGCCCAAGTACTACGTGCTGGAGATGCTGCCGTATCCCAGCGGCACGATGCACATGGGCCACATGCGCAATTACGCGATCGGGGACGTCGTGGCGCGCGTCAAACGCATGCGCGGATTCAACGTGCTGCACCCAATGGGCTGGGACGCCTTCGGCCTGCCGGCGGAAAACGCGGCGATCAAGAACAACACTCACCCTCGCGAGTGGACCAATAAAAATATTGCAGAATTTCAACGCGTGCTGCGGCGCTTTGGGTTCAGCTATGACTGGCGAAGGGAAATTTCGACCTGCGAGCCGGAATATTACCGCTGGAACCAGTGGTTCTTCCTGCGCATGCTGGAGCGCGGACTGGCGTACCGCAAAAAGAGCCGCGTGAACTGGTGCCCGAAGTGCTGCACGGTGCTGGCAAACGAGCAGGTGATTAATGGCGGTTACTGCTGGCGTCACGAAGACACGCGGGTGGAATCACGCGAGATCGAGCAGTGGTTCCTGAAGACGACGGAGTATGCCGATCAACTACTGGATGATTTGAAGGAACTAGAAGGCAAATGGCCGGAACGCGTTATCCTGATGCAACGGAACTGGATAGGGAAGTCGGACGGCGCAAAAGTGAAGTTCGCCGTGATCGGTGTGAAAGGCGCGAAACCCATTGAGATTTTCACAACGCGCATTGACACGATTTACGGAGCGACAGCAATCATTCTGGCGCCGGGACACCCCGCAGTAGACAAACTCTTCATTGGGCACAAGAGTGGAAAGCTCCGGCCGGAACTCAAAGCAAAACTCAAGAAATTGGACAAAATGCGCCAGACTTCGGTGAAGACCGAAGATCTCGCAACAATGAAGAAGGAAGGGTTGTTCACCGGCCGTTATGCAAAGAATCCTTTTACTCAGAAGAAGATGCCCATCTGGGTGGGGAATTTCGTGCTGATGGAATACGGCACGGGCGCCATCATGGCGGTTCCGGCGCACGATCAGCGAGATCTGGAGTTCTGCCGAAAATATAAATTGCCCGTGCGGGTAGTCGTGCAGCCGCTCGACGCGGAACCGATTGATGCCAAAAAGTTGACCAAGGCATTTGACGAGCACATGCAGGGAAAGCTGGTGAATTCGGGACCTTACAACGGGCTTTCCCCGAAGGAAGCGATTGCGAAGATGGCGACGTTTGCGAAAAAGAAGGGGTTTGGGCGGACGGAGACCATCTACCGCCTCCGAGACTGGGGAATTTCGCGGCAGCGGTATTGGGGCACGCCAATTCCGGTAATTTATTGTTCACGGGACGGAATGGTTGCCGTGCCGGATAAGGATTTACCGGTGCTGCTTCCGCCGAATCCGAAACTAACTGGCGAAGGAGAATCGCCGCTGGCGTCCACGCCCGAGTTTGTGAATACCACCTGCCCCAAGTGCGGAGGTCCGGCGCTGCGCGAGACGGACACCATGGACACTTTCGTGGATTCGTCTTGGTATTTCTACCGCTACTGCGATCCGCACAATGAAAAAGCACCATTCGATTCCGCGAAGGTCGGTTATTGGTTTCCCATTGACCAGTATATCGGGGGCATTACCCACGCCATTCTGCACCTGCTCTATTCGCGGTTCTGGTGCAAAGTCATGCGTGACCTGGGTCTAATCACTCACAACGAGCCTATCGCGCGGCTTTTTACCCAGGGTATGGTCCAAAAGGGCGGCGTGGCCATGTCCAAATCGAGAGGCAACGTTGTCGGCGCGGAAGAAATGGCGCAAAAATACGGAGCCGACACTGGGCGTCTCTATACATTGTTCGCGGCGCCGCCGGAAAAGGACCTGGAGTGGAGTGAGGAGAGCATCGAAGGCTCGTGGAGATTTCTGAATCGCGTTTATCGGCTGGTGGAACGCCACGCTCAGGCAGTCCGCGGAGTGAAAAGCGCAAGCGCCGTCGCTGCGACGGCTTCTCCAAAGGAAAAAATTCTTCTGCGCAAAGTGCATCAGACGCTCCGGCGCGTGACGCAGGACTTCGAGACGCGCTGGCATTTCAATTCCGCGATCGCACTGATCATGGAGCTGACCAACGAGATTTATCTGCAGGAGCCGCTGGAAGAGGGCGTGCGGCAGGAAGTTCGCAAGGAATTGCTGGAACTGCTTACGCTGATGCTCGCGCCAATGACGCCCCATCTTGCGGAAGAGCTCTGGGAAATGCTGGGACATACGGGCGGATTGTGGACCGCGGGCTGGCCGGCATTTGATGAGGCGCTGACGCGCGAGGACGAAGTCGAAATTCCCGTGCAGGTGAATGGACGTCTGCGAGGCAAAGTGAAAGTCGCCGTTGGGACCAGCGGAGATGAAGTCGAAAAACTCGCGCAAGCCGATCCGGGAATTGCGCCGCATCTCGCCGGCAAAAGTATCGTGAAACGAATTTTCGTGCCGAACAAATTATTGAATCTCGTCGTGGCGTAGGGGCGGGGCTTGCCCCGCCCGCTCCCGCTACAAAAGCAATCGGTAGGCAAGCGCGGCGCGAGCGAAGGCAATGGAGGTAGCATGATCGAGAGCGCGGCAAAACAAGCAGCGGAGCGAGCGCGGGAGCAGGGAGGCAGGATGAAGGCGGAACTCGGCGGCGTGGTGGTTCTCGATTTCGGCGGGCAGTATACCCAGCTGATTGCACGCCGTATCCGCGAACAGCAGGTCTTCTCAGCCGTTTTGCCATGCACGTCTTCGATCGAAGAAATCCGCAAGCTGCAACCCGCGGGAATCATTCTCTCGGGCGGGCCGAGCTCGGTTTATGACGCGGGAGCGCCCAAGTGTGATCCAAAGGTGCTGGCGCTAGGCATCCCCGTGCTGGGAATTTGCTACGGGATGCAGTGGATCACGCACACACTCGGAGGCACCGTAGAAAAAGCTGATCGACGGGAATATGGCCGCGCGCAATTGAGCGTCGAGGATTCGAAGGAACAGGGTGGATCCCACTTGTTCAGGGGCGTGCCTGCCTCTCTGCGCGTGTGGAACAGCCACGGTGACCACGTTCGAACGCTCCCCGAAGGCTTTCGAACCATTGCGCGAACGGAAAATGCCATCGCCGCAGTCGAGCACAAGGAGAAGAAGATCTATGCGGTGGAGTTTCACCCGGAAGTGAACCACACCGAGCGTGGGACAGAGTTGCTTAGAAATTTCTTATTTCGAGTGTGCAATGCAGAGCCGAAGTGGAGCGGCGCGGCCTTTATCGAGGAGACGACGCGAGCAACCCGCGAGAAGGTGGGGAACAAATGGGCCATCTGCGGACTAAGCGGCGGCGTGGATTCCACGGTTGCGGCGGTGCTGGTGCACCGGGCGATGGGAACCCGGCTGACCAACATCTTTGTAAATACGGGAATGCTGCGGAAGAATGAGTTTGAAGAGACGCTCGAGATGCTGCGGGACCGGCTGAAGCTCCGAGTCATTGGCGTGGACGCTTCGGAACGCTTTCTCGCTCAATTGAAAGGGGTTACGGAACCCGAGGAGAAGCGCAAACGCATCGGCAGGGAATTCATCGCCGTCTTCGCAGAGGAAGCACAGAAGCTCCAGGCGGGTGAAGCGCATGGGGAGATTGGCTACCTGGTGCAGGGGACACTGTATCCGGACGTAATCGAGTCGGTTTCCGTAAAGGGGCCTTCCGCAACCATCAAAACGCATCATAACGTCGGGGGATTGCCGGAAAAGATGCCTTTCGCGCTGATCGAGCCGCTGCGGGACCTCTTCAAGGACGAGGTGCGCCGAATTGGGAAGGAGCTGGGCCTGCCGGAAGAAATCTTAGTGAAACACCCGTTTCCGGGGCCGGGGCTGGCCGTCCGGCTACTCGGGGAGGTCACTCGTCCACATCTGGTAACTCTCCGGGAGGCTGACGCGATCGTGGTTGAGGAAATTCGCCGTGCCGGGCTGTATGTCAAGGTGTGGCAAGCATTTGCCGTGCTTCTCCCAGTCCGGAGCGTAGGGGTTATGGGCGACGGGCGAACCTATGGGCTGACCGTGGCCGTGAGGGTGGTAGAGTCCGATGACGCCATGACGGCGGACTGGGCCCGGTTGCCCGGGGAAGTACTAGAACGTATCTCTACCCGGATCGTCAACGAAGTGCCGGGAGTGACGAGGGTGGTATACGATATTAGCTCCAAACCCCCGAGCACGATCGAGTGGGAATAATTCTGCGAGAAGGCTTGGCAATGGGGAGGGGGAGCGGACTTGGGACGCCCGGAAGGAAACCTTGCTGAAGACTGCCAGCGGAAAAAAAGAGACCGCGCAGCGGGTTTGCGCGGCCTTTCCCTTTGAGTCCCTGATGAGACAGAGGAGCGACAACCGGAGAAGTCCGAAGGCAGGACTAGCGGTTGGCCATTTTCTGGGCCATGTAAAGGATGAGTTTACGGTCCCCATCCTCCACTTTGCTCAGCAAGCGGCGAAGCTTGTTAAGAAAGCGTGCATCTTTGCCGACGCTTCCCCAGGCAATGTCATCGGACGACTTGCGCTTAGGAAGATTCGGCAACTGCGGCGGTTCCTCACCGTCATAAAAGAGTTGATAGAGTGGGCACTCGAGAGCGCGAGCCAGCTTTTCCAACGTTTCAATGGCCGGGACAGTATGACCATTCTCTACGCGTGAAATGTAGCAACGAAGCAGGCCGGTACGCTTTTCGATGTCGCCCTGGGAGAGTTTCTTTTCTTCGCGGAGTGCGCGAAGGCGGTCACCAATAATCATGAAGGTAT
>WNFO01001273.1_pt1 | contig 19601 bp, 17 predicted proteins | sample 5400251 | NCBI WGS metagenome assembly WNFO01 (sample SAMN13153354, study PRJNA577476) | soil metagenome | isolation source: 100 cm saprolite under Madrone tree | place: USA:California | collected 2016-06-14
CGCCGGGAGGGACACGTCGTGCACGTCCGGCCGGAGCTCGTCGTCGAAATCGCGTTCAATGGTCTGCAGGACAGCCCGCATTATCCGGGCGGGCTCGCACTCCGATTTGCGCGCGTGATCCGCTACCGGGACGACAAGAAGCCCGAAGACGCCGACACGATCGAGACCGTCAGGAAGCTACACCGCGAAGGTGCGCCGGACTCCGACGGCAAATAGCGGCCAGGGCATCACGCTCTTCAAACGCGGGAGCCAGGCGGCATCGGTCCCCACCCGGTAACGAAGTCCTGGCGAGCGGCTTTGGATGACGCGCAGCACTCTATTTGCGACCGCCTCAGGCGAGATGCCGTGCTTCACGTGGCGGCCGAGGGCGGCGGTGGCGCTTTGACGGACGCCGTCATAGGCCGCGAGCGGCGTGGCCGCGACCTGCGTGCTTTCGCCGATCTGCGTGGACACGAAGCCCGGCTCGATCAGCGTGACGTTGATGCCGAAGGGCCGGAGCTCGTGCCAGAGTGCTTCCATGTATCCCTCGAGCGCGAACTTGCTGGCCGTGTAAAACGATCCAAAGGGGATCGCCGTGATGCCGGCGAGCGATCCGATCGTGATGATCTTGCCCGCGCCTGCTTTGCGCATGGCCGGCAGGACAGCCTTCACCATCCGGACGACGCCGAAGAAGTTGGTCTCGAGCTGCGCTTTCGACTCGTCGAGGCTCGTTTCTTCGGCAGCGCCCATCAAGGAATAGCCGGCATTGTTGACGAGCACGTCGATCGGACCTACGCGGTCGATGCAGGCGCGCACAGAGTCATCGGAGCGGACGTCGAGCGGGATGAGCTTGCCGGTGGGTTTCCGAGACGTGCCATAGACGTTGAAGCCCCGCTCGGTGAGCAGTTGCGCGATCGCCTGACCGATGCCGGACGAGGCGCCCGTGACCAAAACTGTCTGTGACATAGATTCTCCGGGGGGAGGATGATGATGCTATTCCTGCTACTCCTACTACAATTCCCGCGCAGCCAACACGGTTCCGTGAGTCAGCATATCCAGGGCACGGAAGTCACGATCTCGTACAATCGTCCGGTCGCGCGCGGCCGCGAGCTGTTCGGCAGCCTCGTCCATTACGGGCGAATATGGCACCCCGGCGCGGACTCGGTTTCCACGATCTCGTTCAGTAAGGATGTGATCGTAGACGGCCACAGGCTCGCTGCGGGACGCTACTCTCTCTGGACCATTCCTGAGGAGCCGCCCAAGCCGTGGACGGTGATCTTCAACCGCGGCCTCGGCGGCTGGCACACGAGCTATCCGGGCGAAGCGCAGGATGCCCTGCGGCTGAGTGTTACGGCCGAGACCGGGCCGCACATGGAGACGCTCACCTATTACTTCCCGGTCGTCGACGCGGACTCGGCGGTGCTCAGGTTCCAGTGGGGGACGGTGGTAGTGCCGATGAAGATCAAGGTCACGCAGTGAAGGTCGGCGAAACCCTCTACGTCAATGGCCGCGATCGAGCACACAGGCAAGGGACCGGCGAAGCTTCCGGCAGGCAGCGGCTCGGCTATTTCCTCAAGATGACGAAGGTGAATAAGCGCTTTGGGATGGTGCAGTGAGCCCCATCTCCTCCAGAAACATCGTTCCGCCGGCATCCCGGCCCGACCGCCGTTCGCAGCGTGTCAGCACCAGACGGTCGCGCGCGCGCGTCATCCCGACGTAGAGCAGCCGGCGGGCTTCCTCGATTTCATCCTTCGTGGATTGATATCCGAGGAGTTCGTTATCCTCGACGCCGACGATGTAGACGCGCGAGAACTCGAGCCCCTTGGTCGAGTGGAGCGTCAGGAGATTGACGCGATTGGGCGCGGCTGCTTCGCCTTCGGACTTTGACAGCGCAACGCGCTCGAGCAGACGGTCGATGCTGTCTTCGAGATTCGCGCCGCCATCATCCATCAGCGCCCGCAACCGCGCTACGGCTGCCGGATACCGCTGCGCCGGATCCGGCTCCGCGCGCAGTTTCATCATGAGCGCGCGCCCACCGAGTCGCTGAATGACTTCTTCGACGGTCGGTGCGGTAGCGCCGCGGCGCTCGCGGTCCATTGCGTAGAACTCGAGCGCGTCGCTGTAGCGACCCAGCGTTTGGTAGCGCGCGGTGTTGAAGAGATTGGCCCGCTCTCCAGTCTTGGGTCCGTCTTCCAACGCCAATGCCAATCCGAGGTAGTCGAGTACGTTCGCGAGCACGGCTTTCCGCGCGCGCACCGCTCGCTGCTTCTCGAGCTCACGATACACCTGCGCCAACGTCACGGCGTCGTCGAGCGCATGGTGCGCTCGGCCGGCGTCGATCCCGAACCGATGCGCGAGCTCCTCCTGCGTCGCGCGATCGCGCGACAAGGAGCGCGCAAGGAGCAACGTGTCGTAGAAGGCCAGATTTGCGACCGCGGGGTCACCACCGGCCAAGCGTTTCAAGACCGGAATGTCGAAGTGTTGGCCGTTGTGGGCGATGAGAACGTCTGAACCGACAAACGCAAGAAACTGCGGCAAGACCGCGTTGAAAGGCGGGGCATCCTTTACGTCTGCGTCCGTGTATCCGTGGATCTGCGTCGCGCGCGGGAAAATGGGACGGAAGGGGTTCACGAGGGAGTGGAACCGCTCCACAATCTCGCCTTTCACGACGCGCGCCGCGCCGATCTCCACGACGCCGCACGTGGCGACGTCGTCATCAGTGGTCTCGAAATCGAAGGTGACGTAGCGCTCGAGCGCCGTGCCGATGTCCTTAGAGCTCAGGAGCTGGAGTGCCTTGAACACGGTGAGTGCATCGGAGGCGACGTGCGTCGTGCGTGGTGCGTCGTGCGTGGTGCTGCTAGGAAGCCTCCGCGCGCCAGCCGCCGCGAGCATGCCTCGCAACGCAATCTCTGCTCCACCCCGTGGTTCGAGCACGATGTCCTGTTCACTCGTAATCGCTTGCTCGATCTCTTTCGCCAGCTCGACTGCTTCCGGAAGCGCGGCGGGATCCGTCAGCTCGTCGTGCCGTTCCTCGAGCACGTTCTTGAACGGCCCGATGCTTTGCGACAGGATCTCCTCGATGACGGCGGGCAGCGTCGGGTGCGAGCGAGGCAGCGAGCGCAGGTTCTCGATCTGGAAAATCAGCCGCCACAGCTTCTTGGTATCGGGATCGTGCCGCGGCCGGCGCTGCGCGAGCGCGCGCACCTGCACGAGGAAGTCGCCCCCCCCGGGGCCGATTGCGGCCTCCACCTCCTGCAAGAAGTGCTGTGACAGGACGCTCTGCGCGAACGCGTGCAGCGCCGCCGGATCGTTGGGGCTGCGCACCACGCGCAGCGCCGTCATAACGTAGCCGATGACGGCGTCTTCCATGAGCGAGCGGCCGCGAGCGAGCCGGCAGGGAATCCCGGCGCGCAGCAGCCGGCCCTCGAGGTACTCGCCCAACTTGTGCTTGCGATAGAGGATTGCGTAGTCGCCCCAACCCTGGCCGTCGGTCACGATATCCTCGAGGAGCCAGGAGGCTTCTTCCTCTTCGTCATGGAAGGAGTACGCGGCGACCTCGTGCGCCGACTCCTTGTCGGCGGTGAGCTGCTTTTGGAAGAGCTGCGGATTCTGCGCCAGCACGCGTCGCGCCGTCTCGAAGATCTGGCGGGAGCAGCGACAGTTCTTGTCGAGGATGATCGGCTCGACGTCGTAATCGCGCTTGAACCGCACCAGCACGTACGGATCCGCGCCGGTCCAGGCGAAGATCGACTGCTCGTCATCGCCTACCGCAAAGAAATTCCCATGCCGCTCGGCGAGCTTCTTGAGAAAGTCGTACTGCACCGCGTTGACGTCCTGGAATTCGTCGACCAGCAAATAGTCCCAGCGATCCGCGATCAAACCGGCGAGCGGCTCGGCCTTCGTGATCAGCTCGTCGAAGTCGACCATGTTGCGGTGCGCGAGCCAGGAGCAGTACTCGCGAAACAGCCGCGCCTCGTCGGGTTGCAGCTTGTAACCGCTGAGCCTATGCCGGCCGAAGCGGTTGAGCACGCCGCCGCGGCGCTCCGCCGGCACCCGCAGCCGGCCGAGTACGACGCCTTGGTAGACCTCATCGGCGACGCCGAATCCTCGTTTGAGGCCTGCCGCAGCGGTGTGCTCGCGCAGCAGCGCGAGGCACAGCGCATGAATCGTCCCGCGCGTGACCGCTTCGGCCTTGTCCCCCAGCGTCTGTTTGAGCCTCCCAGCGATCTCCTCGGCGGCGCGATTGGTGAATGTGACGGTGCAGATGCGCTGCGGATCGATACCGGTGCTGATGAGATGCTGGATGCGCCCGATCAGGCAGAACGTCTTGCCGGCGCCCGGCCCAGCGACGACGAGCGTTGGGCCGAGGGGCGCTTCGATCGCGCGACGCTGTTGAAGGAGGGGGGTTAACGACACGAGCGAATCATACTAGGTCGAACGGACCTCACCTGAAAAACACCACCGACACCAGCACAAACAGCGGCAGCAGTATTCCAACGCTGTAAGCCATGTAGCCGAAGAAGGACGGCATCTTCACGCCGTTCTCTTCGGCTATCGCTTTTACCATGAAGTTCGGCGCGTTCCCGATGTAGGTGTTGGCCCCCATGAACACCGAGCCCGTCGCAATCGCCGCGAGCAGCTTCGCTGCTTCGGGATTCAGTGCCAACGTCCCGATATAAGCGCCGTGGGGCGCCACGCCCTGGAGTCCTGCGGCACTTGCCGCGAACGCGAGGTAGGTCGGCGCGTTGTCGAGCACACTCGACAGCGCACCCGAGGCCCAAAAGAAGTGGGCCGGCCTCGTCAATTCAAAGTCGGGTCGTTGCGCCCACGCGTTGAGCATTTCCAACACGGGCGCCATGGTCGCGAAGATTCCCGCGAACAGCACTGCGACTTCGATGATGGGTCCGAACGAGAACACGTTCTTGGCGCGGCGGTCCTGCGAGCCGGCGAAATAGCCGAACAACGCCAACAGCACGATCAACACCTCGCGGATGTTCTGCCCCCACGGCCGCCCGACCGCCGCCGCCTGTCCCGCCGCCACGATGGTGACGATCACACCGAGCAGGACCAGGATCTCGACGCCGCCCGTGATGCGGAGCGGCTCGTGAATCAGCACCTCCTCATGCTGCGAACCGGGCAGCTCGTTCTCGTCTCGATTGAGCGCCCATCGGTCCCAGAGGTTGAAGATCACGAGCAGGCTGCCGTTGATCAGGAGCCACTGGGGCCAGAGGCGGAGCGTCCAGTCGAACGGCACGCCCTTCAGGAAGCCGAGGAGCAACGGCGGGTCGCCGACCGGCGTGAGCAGGCCGCCGCAGTTGGCGACAACAAAAATGAAGAAGATGACGATGTGGGCGACGCGTTTGCGGCGCTTGTTGGCGCGCAGGAGCGGCCGGATCAGCAGGACCGACGCGCCGGTGGTGCCGAGCAGGTTCGCCAGCACGGCACCGAGCCCCAGCATCCCCGTGTTGACGAGCGGCGTCCCCGCGAGTGAGCCTTGAATGTGGATGCCGCCCGTGACCACGAAGAGCGCGCCGATAACGACGATGAACCCGATGTACTCGTGGAACTTCTCGTGCAGCAGCTCGGGAGCGTGGATGCCCAGATACACGAGTATCGGGGCGGACACGAATACCACGACGAGCGCCTTGTTGCGGTTCTGATGCCACCACCCGGGCGCGGCGAGCGGCGCGAGCGCGATGACAAGCAGCAGCGCCACGAAGGGCAGGGCAGTGACGAGCGGAAGCTCAGCGCCGGGCATAAGTTGGACCCATGCTGCTGATAATGGTGGTGCTTGCGCAAGTCCCCCACGGCCCGATCGAGCTGCAGCCGGGCATGATCATCACGCACTCTGTGCGTGTTGTCCCCAAGACGTATCGCCTCGCGGGTGCTCCGATCATCGTGCGGGGCGACAACATCACCGTCGATTTCGGCGGCGCCACCCTCGAAGGCACGGACCCCCAGGCCGAGCCCGATCAAGCGCGCGACACCGCCATCGTCATCGACGGCGGCACCAACATCCGCATCGTCACGGCCAACATCCATGGATTCAAAGTCGGTATCCTCGCGCGCGGCACTCGGCAGCTGACGCTCCGGAACAGCGATCTCAGCGACAACTGGAAGCCACGGCTCTTCAGCCTGGTGGAGCACGAGAGCCTGGTCGATTGGTTGTCCTTCCATCACAACGAGAAGGACGAATGGCTGAGGTTTGGAGCCGCGATCTATTTGCAGGACGTCAAAGGCGCCGAGGTACGTAACAACGTCGTGATCGGCGGCATGAATGCACTGCTGCTGGTGCGATCCAATGGCGTGACGATTCGGGACAACAAGTTCTCGTTCAACTCAGGCCTCGGCATCGGCCTGTACCGCTCTTCGGACGACACGATCATTCATAACGAGGTCGACTACAACGTCCGCGGCTACAGCCATCGCTTCTTTACGCGCGGCCAGGACTCGGCCGATCTGCTGCTGTTCGAGCAGAGCTCACGCAACGTCGTCGCGCTCAACTCGCTGACGCATGGCGGCGACGGCGTCTTTCTCTGGCCCGGACAAACGACGATGGACTCGGGGACCGGCGGGGCGAACGACAACCTGTTCTACGGCAACGACGTGAGTTATGCGACGGCGAACGGCGTCGAGGCGACGTTCAGCCGCAACGAGATCATCGCGAACCGCGCCTGGGGCAGCGAGTACGGCGTGTGGGGCGGCTATTCCTACCAGAGCGAAATCGTGGGGAACGATTTTCGCGGCAACCGGACCGGCGTCGCCATCGAGCATGGGCAGGACAATGTCATCGCCAACAACCGATTCGATCGCGACTCCACGGCGATTCGGTTGTGGGCCGATTCGATCGAGCCGTCCGACTGGGGCTATCCGAAGCATCACGACACCCGGAGCCGGAACTACCGGATCAGCGGCAACGACTTCAGCGGCAACCGCACGATTCTGAACGTCCGCAACACCACCGGCGTCGACACCGTCGCCGCGATCAGCCGCCCCTTGGCGCCGCCGGTTGTGGGCAATTTGCGCCGCCCGTCCCCGCCGCTCGCGCAGCGGGACCGCTCCACGATCATCGTCGACGAATGGGGACCATACGGTTGGGAAACGGCCAAACTCTGGCCCGCCGATTCCACGCGTGCGATCCCCTTGCACCTGGTCACTCTCGGGCCGCCCGGCACATGGCGGCTCCGTTCGCTCCGTGGAGTGGCGACGCTCTCGCTCGCCGCGGGACGCATTGGCGATACCATCGCCGTCATGCCCAAGCGCGATTCGACGGGCGACTGGGAAGTGACGCTCGAGTCACGCGGGACGCGGTTTTCGTACAGTCGGTTCGAGCCGAAGATCGATTGGGAAGTGAGGTTCTTTATCTGGAGTGATTCGTCAAATTTCTTCGAGAAGCCTGTGAGTTCTGCTGACCCCGGGGCGACGCCCCGGGGGGACTCGGTCCCCCCCGGGCCACCGGCCCGGGGTCAGCCGAGACTCGATTACATGTGGTATCGTGCGCCACGCGGCTTCCGGGCTTTGCCGCAAGCTCACTGGTCTCTCCAAGCCTCCGGTACCGTGACTCTCCCTGCGGGCACCTACTCACTCCGAACCATCAGCGACGATGCCGTGCGCGTGTGGATCGACGGAGCCTTGGCGATCGACGCCTGGACCCCGCACGAGTCGCAGGTAGACTACGCGCCGATCACGGCCGGAGAGCACAAACTGCGCGTCGAGTATCGCCAAGTGGATGGCTGGGTCGAGCTCCGCGTGGACATCATACGTGGCTCGTCACGGAGTCCGGGCTCGCCCGGCCCGCATTAGCTAAGGGGCCAGCGCCTTCCGAATCAGTTGTGCCACTCGCTCCGCGGCCGGCGGATCGAGATTGGCGAGCACGATCACATCGTAGCCGCCCCGGAGATCGCCTTCGACCGCGGCGTTGAGTCCCGGTGCGCCGCCCGCGATGCCCACTCCTGGCGGCGGCCCGGCTGGGATCTTGCCCGCGCGCAGGGCGTTGACGAGCCGCAACAGATCGTGGGCCGTCGAGTACCCACCACCCGCTGAGCTTCCTTTGCCCGGCAGGAAGTCGGTGTTGGGTTTGAGTGGCGTGCTGGGGTCCGCGTCTTGCGCACCGCGCGTATAGCCAATCGCGGTATTCGCCGGCCAGCGATCGATCCGCCAGCTCCCCGTCTGCGTCATCCCCGCGGGCTCGTAGATGTGGCGACGCACGTATTCGTAGTAGTTCTCGCCCGACAGCTTTTCGATCAGCAGGCCGAGCACGATGTAGCCGGCATTGGAGTATTGCTGGCGGGATCCCGGCTCGAACTGCAGCGGCTGATCCTTGAACAGCTCGAAATAATCCTGCAGGCTCACGACATCGTGGCGCGTCTTCCCCGGCGGCGCCGCAAAGATGTTGCCTTGAATCCCGGCGCGGTGCTCCAGGATCTGGCGGATCGTCACGCGCCGCGCCACGTCCTGATTGGGATAGTCGGGCCAGGCGCGCGCGAGCGACGAGTCGATGTTGAGCTTGCCGGCCGCGGCGAGCTGCCGGATGGCGATGCCGGTGAAAAGCTTGTTGATCGAGCCGAGGTTGAAGGAGGTCTCGAGATCGTTGGCGCGACCGGCTTCCCGATCTGCCATCCCGTAGGCGCGCTCGAACTGCGGCGCACCGGCGTGTGCGACGAGCACGACTCCTGAGAACTGGCCGAGTCGTGCCAGGCTATCCAGGGAAGCTTGCCAGCCCTGAGCTTGGGCCACGAAGAGAAGCGCGAGTGTGAGTGTCATGCTAAACCAGACGCACAGCCGCTCTGAAACGTCGCTTAGATTCCGGTCTTATGGAGCACGAAGCCGCCATCATCGCCGGTGCCGGGCCGATTGGCCTGGCGTGCGCCATTTCTGCCAAACGCCGCGGCATCGATCCCCTCGTGATCGACGCCGGCGCGCTCGCGAGCTCGATCGTCCGCTACCCGATCAACATGACGTTCTTCACCACGCCCGAGCGCCTCGAGATCGGCAATCACCCGTTAGTGTGCGCGGGTGCCAAGGCTACGCGCGAAGAAGCCCTGAAGTACTACCGCGGCGTCGCTCGGGTCGAAGGCATCCGCGTCCGCTCGTTTACGACACTGATAGGAAGGAATGAAATTGAGACCCGGTTGGGGCGTGAGCCGATCTCATGGGACAAGCTCGTGTTGGCGACTGGCTATTTCGATCACGTCAACAAGCTCGGCGTCCCGGGTGAAGACCTGCCGCACGTCCACCACTACTTCGACGAAGCGCATCTCTCCTATGGCCTCGACGTCGTCGTGATCGGCGGCAAGAACTCCGCGGTCGAAGCCGCGCTGCAGCTGTTTCGAGCGGGGGCACGGGTCACCATCATCTATCGCGGCACGACATGGCCCAAGAGCGTGAAGTACTGGCTCCGTCCCGACCTCGAAAACCGCATCAAGGCCGGCGAGATCCAGGCCCGCCTCGGCAGTCAGGTCGCCCTAATCACGCCGCGCGACGTGCTCGTGCGCGGCGCGCTCGGCAACGAAGAACGGATTCCGGCCGCGCGCGTGTATCCGCTCATCGGCTTTCATCCCGATTTCGAGCTGTTCCAGCGCATCGGAATCGCGTTCGATGCCGAAACGGGACGGCCCCAGATCAATCCTGCAACGCTGGAAACGTCGGTCCCGGGTGTGCACGTCGCGGGGAGTGTGACCGCGGGCACAAGGATTTCGGAGATCTTCATCGAGAACGGCCGCTTCGATGGCGAGAAGATTTTCGGCTCGTCGGCCGAACGGCAGCGCGCTCAGGACCTATACCAAGGGATTAGAAGGGAAACGGGGGAGTAGTCCCTTCCCATACGGTATCCTCGGGCTAACTTGCGAACAATGTCCGAACTGCGCACCGCCTTGGCGGACGCCCTCGGCCCGCTGTACCGGATCGAGCGTGAAGTGCGGCCGGTTGGCGAGTACCGGCTCTTTGTCGCAACGCAATCCCAAGACGGCACCGAGCTGCTCGTCAAGATTTTGCCGGCGGCGTTGTCGCTGGGCATCGATGACCTGCAATTCGAACGCGCCGTATTACTGGTCGGCGAGCGGCTGCAGCATCCCAATCTCGTGCGGCCTCGCGGTGCCGGCCGCGCCGGTTCGTTCGTCTATCACACCCGTCCCTTCGTCCCCGGCACGACGTTGCGCGCCTGGATCGGCAACAATGGCGCGATCCCGCTCGCCCGGACCGTCGAAATCCTCCGCGGCGTTCTGAGCGGTCTCGCGCACGCGCACGCCGCCCAGATCTGTCATGGCGAGCTGAAGGCGGAGAACGTGCTGCTGGCCGACGAAGGCGTGCTCGTGGCGGACACCGGGATCGCCAGCGCGCTCGGCAAGCCGGCGACGACGCGCAATGACATGGCGGCGGTGCAGTTGCTGGCGCGAGAAATGCTCACCGGTGCGAAGCCCACGATCGGGGAAGAACCGCTGGAGCAGACGCGGACGCTGCCGCTGTGGCTCACGGAGTGGATGCGCTCGCGCTGGACGGATGCGGTTCGCGCGCTGGCGGGGATGCGACCGCCGCCACCTTCTAGCTCCCAATCCTCGCAGCTCTTCGCCTGACACGTTGTTGTCTTGCCGCAGCAATGGTTTCGCTCCATGTCTCCATTCCTTGGCGAGCGATGACTATGTCGGCCGGCGCGTCGGCAGGCGGGCGGTCCCACGCTTTCTCGACGACGTCTTGATCGTCGGAACGGAGCAGGGGGGCCGAGACTCGGTCCTCGGTGTGCGGCCGCCGCCCTATGCGGCGCCGGCTTTTTGCGGATCTCCGCGGTGTCGGGACGCCTGATCTGTTCGTGGGTCAAGCGGGCGGCGGAATCGCTTACGTCAGCGCCAAGCCCCGACACTTCTGAACGCCAATTGCGTATTGTTCGACATCCCTTGTCCCGGACTCCGAGATGCTAAAGCCTGTTGTGCAGCTCGCCGCGGTCGGTCTCGTCGGCGTTGTGCTGTGGAAGCTTGCTGCGGCTTTCCTGCTGCCATTGTTCTTTCTCGTCTTCAAGATCGGCTTGATCGTCGCCCTGATCATGTTGGCCTTCTGGTTCTTCAATAAGAAGTCACGTGGTAAGGAGGACACGCCCCCCGCGTCGTCGTAGTGTCCTCCGCAACACAATCGAGGCGCGCCCAGCCTGCATCTGGCCTGGCGCGCCTCGTGCGTTCTCCCCCCTCGAAAGGGGGGGCCATGACCAACTGGAAAGCCGTCACTATTTCGCTGGGGCTCGCTGTGGGCTGGATCATGGGTAATCCGGCGGTTGCGCTCGGACCCGCTCCAGAACCGCAGGCGGAGGTCCAGATGAACATCGCGCGCGTCGAGTCTCTTACAGAGCATCTGCGCAGCAATCCTGAGGATGTCAGCGCGATGGAGGACCTCGCCGCACTGTACATGGCGAACGGGTCCAACGACGCCGCGATTGCACCCCTCGCTCGAGGGCTGCAGCTCGATCCGCATCGCCGCAGTCTCTGGGTGGCGCTGGATGTCGCGGTCATTCGGTCGGGACGGAAAATGATCAGTGATTCGGATTTGACCCGACGGGCGGCGGAGTTTTCTTCCAAACTGCGCGATTAAGCGTAACAGGCGTGGAGATGCGTATGCATTTCCACGCCTTTCTTTATTGGTCTACCCAAGTCGAGCGCACATCGTACGTGACGTTGTAGACCAGCTGATTGATCAAGTGACCATACGCGTCGTTCGGATCCCGCGCCGAGAACTCCGGTGTGCCGCCGATGAACGAGAGGCCGCCGACCTCTTCCGTCGACGACGAGCTTCGGCGCCACATTACGCCGCCGGTCCGCGTGTTCACGAGCCACACCGACAGGTCGACGGTGACGGTCGCTCGCAGCACTGGCGACAGACTCGCCGTCAACCCGCCGTGCGGCTTCACGTTCGAAATCTTGAGGTGCCCGAAGAAGGCGACGGGGCAGCCGTTGGTATCGGCCCCCGACGCGAAGACGCGGCTCGAATCCGCCGACTTGAACTCGCGCATCTCGATGCCGCTCTGCGCGGCGAGCACGTATTCCTCGAAGCGATGCGTCGCGAACTCGTGGAGGGTGCCCTTCGCGTTCTCCACCGAGAACTCGAACAGCCCGATATTGTGATGCGGGACGAGATTCAGCGTTGGGGGGAGGAGCACCCGCTGCCGCACCGGCCGGCGCGATCCGCCGCATCCGACAATGGCCAGGATGATGAAGGAAGAGACCAAGAGGCGACGCGCACGCATAGGGACCCTCACAGGAGGAGGAGCTCGGGGGTCCAACATAATGAACGGCGGCGGGGCGGTGGGAATCTGCATCACCACGCCGTTCTACGCCGTTATACGCCTTCGATTTAGGGTCTTGGCTCTCCCGAAGTCCACCGTTCCGTCGGCACGTCCGCCGGAACCGGTTGGGCTCGGATGTAGGAGACCACCTTCCAGATCGCGCCCGGCGACATGACGCCGCCGTAGGCGGGCATGCCGCGGGGACGGCCGTAAAAGATCGACTGATACAGTGCGCCATCCGTCCCGCCGTACCGCCACCGGCCGTCGACCAGACTCGGTCCCACCCAACCGAGGGCGCCGCCGCCGTGGCAACCGTCGCAGTTCATCGCGCTGAAGACCTTCGAGCCGTCGGCCGCGTTCGCCGAGTCGATCGGCAGCGGGTTCTTGACCTGACCTGCGGGAGGCTGGTTGCCGCCGGCCGCGACGTGGTCGGGATAGCGGACTCCTCCGCCGGAGTCGGACCGACCGCACGCGACCAGCAGTGCCAAACCGACGCACGACGCACCACGCACGACGCACGGTCTCAAAGGCCGAAGATCCAGACAATGCCTCCCTGGCTCGTGTGCCGCGCGAGATCGGACGCGAAATCAGCGGGCGGCCGAACGTCGGCGGGATCGTCGGACCGCACGTCGCCCGACAGCAGGAACCAGTCGCCGCCGATGCCGGCATACACCGCGATGTACTGCTTCCCGTTCGGTCCGCGGAATGAAATCGGCGCGCCCACGACACCCGAGCCCACTTTGAACTTCCACAACTGCTTGCCGGTCCTCGCATTCGCGGCCTTGAACCAGCCGTCGAGCGTGCCGTAGAACACGACGTCACCGGCGGTGACAACGCTGCCGCTCCAGACCGGGAACTTCTCTTCGATCTTCCAGACCCTGTGGCCGCGCGCCGCGTCCCACGCGATGAACGCGCCCATGTACCCACCCGGCCCAGGCATGTACGGCGTCGTCGCGCCGATATACGGCGTGCCCGGAATGCGCGTCACGGGGGCCGCTTCGAAATTCATGCACAGGTTGTTTGTCGCCGTGTAGAAGAGTCCGGTGCGCGGGGAATAGGCGGAGGGTGACGCGGGACTCTTCCCGCCCTCGAGACTCGGGCAGATGCCCTTCACGTTGCCGCGCGACGCGCCCGTAGTCTTGGTCGTGTCGACGATCGGCAGTCCCGTGCGCTTGTTGATTCCTTTCGCCCACGTCACGTTCGCAAACGGCTCGGCGACCAGGAGCTCGCCCGTCACGCGGTCGAGCGTGTACGCGAAACCGTTCTTGTCGAAGTGCACGAGCACTTTGCGCATGCGCCCGCCGACCACCATATCGACGAGAATCATCTCGGCGTTGGAGTCGTAGTCCCAGCTGTCGTGTGGCGTGAATTGATAGGCCCACACCAGGGTGCCGTCGCCCGGCCTGCGCGCGAGAACGCTGTTGGTCCATTTGTTCTCGCCCGGACGCTGCTCCGTGTTGTAGGGGCCGGGGTTTCCAGTGCCGAAGTAGATCAAGTCGAGCTGCGGGTCGTAGGAGATCCAGCCCCACACTGGCGCGCCGCCGCGCCGCCACGAATCGCCCTCCCAGGTCGACACGCCGATGTTCGGATCGCCGGTGTATCTGCCCCGGCCTGGGCGCGCCAGCATCAGCGAATCGGGACCCATGTTGTGCGCGGTCCACAGGATCTTGCCCGTGGCGACGTCGAGACCCTTCACCCAACCGTAGATCCCGAACTCGCCGCCCGACGGTCCCACGATCACGCGATTGCCGGCGACGAACGGCGCCATCGGCGTCGTCTCGCCCTGCTGCATGTCCCCGATCTGGGTCTTCCACAGCTCGCGCCCCGAGACGGCATCGACCGCTACGGTGTGCCCGTCGAGCAGGTTGTAGATGATCTTGCCGTCCGCGTACACCGCCCCACGGTTGATCGCGTCACAGCACGCGAGCCCAAGCGCAGTGGGATTCACCTCGGGCCGATACTTCCATTTGAGTGGGTAGCCCTCGCTCGTCAGATCGAAGGCGTACAGGACGTCGGGGAAGGGAGTGACGACGTACATCGTGCTGCCGACGACGAGCGGTTGGCCTTCATGCCCGCCGAGCACCCCAGTCGAGAAGCTCCAGACCGGGCGGAGTCGCGGTGCGTTCGCGGGAGTGATTTGCGACAAGCCGCTGTAGCGCGTCGCGGCGTAGTCTTTCGCCGGCATGGTCCATTGTCCGTCGTCGCGAGCAGGGATTCCCTGGAGGATGGGCAGCAAGAGAAGAAGGAAAGGCGCCGGACGCATGTTGTAATGATACCCGTCCGTCGCTAGAGCGCCCACCGCAGCGACAGGGCCGCCGAGCCATAGCGCCAGGCCCCCGCGGTCGTCGCTGCTTCACGCGCTACCATCGAGTCTTCCCCTTCGAGCTCCAGCTGGAGGGCGCGCCCGGGAGCGAGCGGCGCGGTGATGAGTGAGTACCAGCGCAGCGCGCGGCTCCACGGTCCCGGCTGGCCTCCAAACTCCGCGACCCGCTGCGCGCCCACGCCGACATCGAGAGCGAGCAGCCAGCCGCTCGCGGTCTCGATTTCTATGTAGGACCCCGCTTCCACTACCTGGCCGAGCCGCGGCGCGAAGTAGCCCGCGGTGCTGGCGTGCGAGTAGCGGATCTGGTGGACCTGACCCGACAGCTCGATCGCTGGTGACAGCGCGACCGCGACTACGCCGCCGAGCGCGGTGCGATGATTCAGATCCGCGGTATCGCGCAGCAGTGCGGTCCGCCCGAGGCCGCGCAGCTTGAGCGTCCGCGTCACTGGGATCTCTACCAGCGCGCGCAGTTCAGTTCGCAAGACGCGGTTGTTCACGAGCAATGGGCTCACCGCCAGCGCCGCGCGTTGGGCGCGGACATCGACGGTGACGCCGCGCGTGGAGCTGCGCCAGCGCGCGCGCACCCGGCCCGTGGGAACGACGGTCGCGCTCCCGCTGTCGCTGCGTTCGAGTCGGGTCCCTCCAAGGGCGCCTTCAACGGTGGCCAGCCGGCCCGCCCGCCACGCTGCGCGCAGCGCGAGCTGCTCCAGCCCCGCGGTACTGACGCCGTCCGTCACGCGATCATGGCTCGCTTCAACGCCGAGCCGCAACGGCCCACGCGCCTGGAGCTCGACGCTACCACCCAGACGGAACGTCGTGTTTCCGTCCGAATCGCGGCTGCCACTCACCACTGGCGTGAGTGCCGGGGCGGCGGCGCGTGCGCGGGGGAATACCTTGGCCCGGCCGGCGACGGCCTCCGGCTCGCCGGGCGCAAGCCGCAGCGCGGCGTCGTAAGACCGCAGCGCCTCTGCATACCGGCCGGCGCGGGCGAGCGCCTCGGCCGCCGCCATGTAGCCCCACGGATCTTCAGGCTCGAGCTCGACGTAGCGCTGGAACAGCCGCAGCGCTGCAGCGGGGTCGTCGCGCGTGAGTTGGGCGAGACGATAGGTCGCGTGGGAGTTCTCCGGATCCGCAGCGAGCACGGCCGCGTACTCCCGGGCTGCGACGCTCTCCGCTTTCGCTGCCCAGGCCGAGTCCGCGCGCGCCAGAAGAGCAGCCACGCGGCCGGGACTTTGCGCCAACGCCCCACGCGGGCCGGGGACGACGAGCCCGAGGATGAGGAGCAGCGCCACGCGCCGGAGCTCCTGCACCACGCGTGGGTCGGCGCGGCCTGCTGGCATGGTCTTCGGGAGCGGCGACCGCCTGCCACGGTGTACCCAGAGCCGCAGTAACTCGACCCCGGCGAGCACGCCGGCGAGCGTGCCGAGGGCGAGCGCGACGCTCGCGATGCGAAGCACGTTACCCGAAGGTAGGGAGGTGCCGAGGCCGGCGATTGGCCGCGCGGCCGCGAGCGCGTGGCCCAGCAACCACCCCGTTACCCACATCGCTGCCAGGATCCCGCCGGCGATCGCCAGCTGCGCTGCGACGACGCGCCAGTTGCCCCTCCCCGGCGACCGCCCGCGGACACGGCGGTACGCTTCGCGAAGCGGCATCGCGAGCGCGCTCGCGAGATAGAAGATCCCGCCGATTCCCGTGCCCGGCAGCCCGGCGATCACCGTCAGTGTCCTTTTTTGTAGTGCCGCAGGGGGCGACCCAGCAGCTCGGCGCATACAGCGCGCAGGAAGAAGACAGCGTTGACGGTGCGGAGCAGGAAGAACGCCGGAACGCTCGCCAGGGCCCGCCCGACCTCTCGCCGCGGGACCGCACCTGCGAGCACGGGAACCAGCACGGCCGGGGCGTCGATCACATAGCCCAACAGGACCCAGGGACTCGCGAGCAGGACGGCGAGGGCGGGGAGGGCGACCAGATACAATGCGGCGGCGACCGTGGCATCCCAGAACGCCACTGCGACGGCCGAGCGGAGGTACGGCACCGCGAGCAGGTCGCGCCAATGCAACCTCACGTTCTGGACGAACCCGTGCGACCAGCGCTGCAGCTGGGTCCCCATGAGGCGGAAGGTGCGGGGCTCGATCGGGTAACACACTGCTTTCGGCACGAAGCGCACCTCGTACCCTGCCTGATACAGGCTCCACGTGAGATCCATGTCTTCGGCCAAAGTGCGGTTGGACCAGCCGCCCTGGGTGCGCAGGATTGCCGTTCGGTACATCGAGAAGCAGCCGGATGAAATGAGCGGCTTCCCATAGTACTCCTGCACCTGCTTGTAGAACGTGAACGCGAACAGGTATTCGATATAGCGCCCGCGCTCCCAAACGCTGCGGACGCGCTGCGGCAGCACGAAGCCGCACGCGGCTGCGACGCCGCGCTGCCCGAAGGCCGGGAGCAGCCGCTCGATCGCATCGGCCGCGAGCACCGTGTCCGCGTCGACAGCGATAGTGAGTGGGGTGCGGACGTGGCGCAGCGCGAACGTCTGCGCCCCGGCCTTGGAGCCCGTGTTCGCCGGTGGGCGCACGACGGTGACCCCCAGCGCCCGGGCGACATCGGCGGTCCCGTCGGTGGAGCAGTCGTCCACGACGATGATTTCACGCGGCCGTGCGGTCTGTGCGTGGAGGCTCCGGATCGTGTCGGCCACACTGGCCGCCTCGTTGAAGGCGGGCACGATCACCGTTACGTCAGCACCGGTAAAGAAGGAAAGCATTAACTGAAGAGGCAGGCACAGCTATCCCGGTAACCGTAGAACGTTCGGTTATGGGACGCGCGAATCCCATAACCGAACGCTTGCCGCGCACTCTCCAACCGCAACGACTTCCAAGACCGCGAGTTAGCTGAGACCGGGGACTGGTACGGTCCGTGCCTTGTCTCGGGCACGTGGACATCCCACGCGCGCCAACCAAAAACCGCAAACGCTATGTCCAAGGCGGTATCGCCGCCGGCGGTCTGATCCTGGTCACCGTCCTGCTCGCCAGTCTCAAGCCCGCCGCGCCGAGCGTCGATCGCGAGGTCGTGTCACTGGACGCAGTCCGCCGCGGGACGATGGTGCGTGAAGTTCGTGGACCGGGCACGCTCGTGCCCGAGCACATCCGCTGGATCTCGGCGCTCACTCCCGCGCGCGTCGAGCGCATTTTCGTCCAGCCCGGCATTCCGGTGCAGGCGAACACGGTGCTGCTGGAGCTTGCGAACCCGGACGTCCAGATCGAAGCGCTCGACGCCCAGCGGCAGCTCACGGCCGCGGAGGGCGATCTCGTGAATTTGCGCACCGGCCTGCAGGGAGCGCGTCTCACGCAGGCGGGCGTCGTCGCATCCACGCGTAGCGAGTATCTCTCATCGAAACGCGCCGCCGCCGTCGCTGACTCACTCACGATAATCGGTGGCCTCTCGCGCAACGAGGTCACCCTTGCCCACGAAAAGGCGGACGAGCTCGAGGCACGCTTCGACATCGAAAAGCAGCGCCTAGACCTCCTGACGTCCGCCGTGGACTCGCAGCTCGCCGTGCAGCGGGAGCAGGTCGTGCGGCTGCGCGCGATCACCGCGTTCCGGCTCAGCCGGCTGAGCTCGCTGCAGGTGCGTCCCGGCGAGGAGGGCATCCTGTCGGAGCTCAACCTCCAGCCGGGCCAGTGGGTGGTGCCGGGGACGATTCTCGCGAAGGTCGTCCAGCCCGGAAAGCTCAAGGCCGTGATCCGCATTCCCGAGACGCAGGCGCCCGGCCTCGCGATCGGACAGATCGCATCGGTGGATACGCGCACCGGCATCGTCGCGGGACACGTCATTCGCATCGATCCTTCCGCACAAGAGGGAACGGTGACCGTGGACATCGCGCTGGACAGCACTCCCGCGTCGGCGCGGCCGGACATCAGCGTGGACGCCACGATCACGATCGAGCGATTAAGCGACGTGTTGTTCACGGGCCGTCCCGCGTATGGCCAGCCCAACAGCACGATCGGGATGTTCAAGCTCGTCGAAGGGGGCCGATACGCCGTTCGCGTTCCCGTGAAGGTGGGTCGCACCTCGGTCAACGCGATCGAGATCGTGCAAGGGCTCGCGGTCGGCGATTCGGTGATTTTGTCGGACATGACGCGGTATGACAATGTGGAGAGGGTGAAACTGAAATAGGGGCTAGATCAAGGAGAGAACCGAATGGTGGGTAACGGTGCGGCACTCATCCAGCTCAACGGAGTTCGAAAGGTCTTCCTCACCGACGAGGTCGAGACGCACGCGCTCGCGGACGTGCACCTCGAGATCCGCGAGGGCGAATGCGTTGCGATCAACGGCCCGTCGGGATGTGGCAAGACGACGCTGCTCTCCATCCTCGGGCTACTCGATACGCCGAGTGACGGGAGCTACCTGCTCGAAGACAAGCCCGTGGCCAACCTGTCGCCGGCCGAGCGGGCGCGGATCCACAACCGGCGGATCGGCTTCGTGTTCCAGGCCTTCAATCTGATCGGCGATCTCACCGTCGCCGAGAATGTCGAGCTGCCGCTCACCTACCGCGGCATGTCGGGAGGGGAGCGCACGAAGCGCGTGCAGCAGGCGCTCGAGAAGGTCGGGATGTCGCACCGCGCCAAGCACTACCCGGTGCAGCTCTCGGGAGGCCAGCAGCAGCGCGTCGCGGTGGCTCGCGCGGTCGTGGGAGACCCGGCGATCCTGCTCGCCGACGAGCCGACGGGAAACCTCGACTCGACCAACGGCGAAGCGGTGATGGAGCTGCTGCGGACGCTGAACCGCAGCGGCGCGACGGTCTGCATGGTGACGCACGATCCGCGCTACGCGAAGCACGCCGACCGCTCCATTCATCTATTTGATGGTCGTGTCGTCGACGAGTCCCAAGCCCCAAGCCCCTAGCCCCATGTTCCAAGACCTCCGCTACGCCCTCCGCACGCTGGCTCGAAGCCCCGGGCTGTCGCTGGCCGCGGTGCTGACGCTGGGGCTCGGCATCGGGGCGAATAGCGCGATGTTCGGCGTCGTGGACCGGCTGTTCTT
>WNFO01001274.1_pt1 | contig 19601 bp, 17 predicted proteins | sample 5400251 | NCBI WGS metagenome assembly WNFO01 (sample SAMN13153354, study PRJNA577476) | soil metagenome | isolation source: 100 cm saprolite under Madrone tree | place: USA:California | collected 2016-06-14
CGTCTGGCCGTGATCTTCGAGACCGAGCTTTGGCCCAACCTGTATCGCGAGTGTGGGCGCCGCCGTGTGCCGCTCGTGCTTGCGAGCGCTCGGCTCTCGCCGCGCTCTGTCGAACGCTACCGGCGTCTCGGGGCGCTGTTCAAGGAGACCCTGGCGCGCGCAGTGATCGTGGCCGCGCAAGGCGAGAGTGATGCGGATCGCTTCCGCTCCCTCGGCGCCGATCCCGACAGCACGCACGTCACCGGGAATCTGAAGTTTGACTTCGCCGTGCCGCCGGATATCGCCGAGCGCGGGCGCCGGCTGCGCGAGCTCTACGGATCCGCTCGCCCCGTCTGGGTGGCGGGCAGCACGCACGCTGGGGGAGAGGAGGAGGCCATTCTGGACGCACATCGCCGTGTGCGCAGCGTGTTTCCGAGCGCGCTTCTGGTGATGGCGCCGCGCCATCCCAACCGGTTCGGCGAGGTGGCAGAGCGCTGGCGCCTCGAGGGAGTGAAATTCATACGCCGCTCACAGGAGTCCTCGCGGGCCGCGATCGATCAGGCCGAGGCGCTGTTGCTCGACACCTTGGGTGAGCTGCTCGAGTTCTACGCCGCGGCCGACGTTGCGTTTGTTGGCGGCAGCCTGGTGCCGATTGGCGGGCACAACCTGCTCGAGCCGGCGGCGCTGGCAGTGCCGATACTGACCGGTCCACATAACTTCAACAGTCAAGAGATCGCGCGGCTGCTCATCGCGCGCGGCGCGGCCGAAGTCGTGCACGGCTGGCAGGACCTCGCGGACAGAATCACTGCCCTGCTCGCCGACCCTGATGCTCGCGCGCGCATCGGCGAGCAGGGGCGCGCCTCGGTGGACGGCAACCGAGGCGCGCTCGTGAAGCTGCTGGGGTTGATCGAGCCGCTGCTGGACGAGCGCGCGTAGGGGGAAGGTCAGAGCGTCGGGTTGCGGCCAGGCGGCTTGGGACTCTCCGGCGGGGGCGGCGCCGCAGGCGGGGTCATGGGAGCGGGCGCCGGCTGCGTCGACCTCGGTGGGACCGTCGGCGAGAGCGTCTCGGGCGTCGGCACCGGGGGCGAGGTCGGCGCCGATTCGGCGAGCCAGTTGTTGATCTCGAGCAGCTGCGCGCGGTCGAGGTTGCCGGCCGCGAGCCGCAGCTGGATGACACTGACGATGTAATCGTAGCGGCTGCCGGAATAGTCCGTCTGCGCCTGCACCAGCGTGCGCCGGGAGTTGAGAACATCGACGGCCGTTCGGGTACCTACTTCCTACCCCGCCTCGGTGGCTTTGAGCGCCGTGCGGCTCGATTCGAGCGCCTGGCGCAGAGCCTGGACGCGCGCTATGCCGCTGATGACGCCGAGATAGGCGTCGCGTGCCTGCCGCTCCGTCGCGCGGGAGCTCTGCACCACCTGCTGCTTCGCGGCGATCCACTCGTACTGCGCCTGTCGCACGCGCGATTGCGTGAAGCCGCCGCTGAAAATCGGAACAGTGACCTGCAGCGAGTACTGTCTGTCGTTGTTCTTGCTGGCGATCGGCGGGAGGGGAAGTCCCCCAATGACTTCGTCCGCGTCGGACTTCAGGTAGGAGCGGCTCGCGAACAGATCGAGCGAGGGCAGGTGGCCTCCGAAGGCGACGCGCACGTTGTCCCGGGCGATGTCCGCCGCCAGGCGGCTCGCAATCAACGTGAGGTTCTGCTCCTCGGAGGTTTGGACCCACCGGTTCTCGTCGGCCGGTTCGGGCATGTTGAGCGGCATGTCGGTGCCGGGCTTTGCGAGCGCGTCGTACTTCTGTGCGGTGATTTCCTGGAGCTGATCTTCCGTCGTCGCCAGCGTGCGTTTCGCGGCGATGACCGCCGCCGCGGCCGTGTCTCGCGCCGCCTTGGCCTCCTCGACGTCGGTGATGGCAATGAGGCCCACTTCGAAGCGTTTATTGGCTTGATCGAGCTGTCTCGAGATGGCCTCCAGGGAGGCCTGCTGCGCGGCGAGATTGTCGACGGCCGCCAGTACCGCGAAGTAGGCCTGGGAGGCTCTGAGGATCAGGTTCTGCTCAGCGGCCTGGTAGGTGGCCTCTGCTTGCGCAACCTGGCTGCCGGCGGCCTTGAGCGTCATCCAGTTGGCCCACGAGAATACGTTCTGCCGCAGATTCAGGCTCCACTGCTTGATGGTCTTGTCGGCCGTGATCGGCAGCGGAAACACCACCGGGGATCCGTTGCTCGGGTTGACCTGGATCTGGTCCGAGAAGCCCGCCGAGTGATCACGGCCCTCGGAGGCCGACCCCGCCAGCTGCGGCAAAAGATTCGACCAGGCCTGGGGGCGCGTCTCGCGCGCTGCGAGGCGGTTGGCGTCCGCCTGCCGGATCTGCGGATCGTTGTGCACCGCGTCCTCGAAAACGCCCACCAGATCCTTCGAGGAGGCACCAGCAGCGAGCACGAGCGAAACCAAGGCGGCTAAACCACGTTTCATAGTATTGCCTTTGAATTCAATGTCGTACGTACGATCCAGGTGCTCAATCCAGCCCATCACACCCGGCGGCCTTCGCCTTGCGGCGCCTAAGGAGCTCAGCTCCCGGAGTAAATCGCTAGAACGTGAAGTCCGGGGGCCGGCGAGCATTCACGAGGGGGTCGATGACCGTCTCGAACAGGCTTTCCGAGCCCCAAGCGTCCTCCGCTATGCGACGGATGAGGCGCGCATCCATGACAGGGGGCTCGCCCACCACCACGAACAGCCGTCCGCCGATCTCGAGCTGCCTTTGGAAGCGCTCGTCGTAGACCGGCAGCGAGCCGGTCACGGCGATTGCGCCGTAGCGTATTCCCGTATCGAGTTGCATCGCATCTGCGCTTAGGATGTCGACATCGCGCACGCCCAGGGAGGACAGGTTGCCGCGGGCCAGATCGGCCAAGTCAGGAAAGATCTCCAGCGAACGCACCTCAGCAGCGGCGGCGCGCAGGCACGCAGTAATGAATCCCGATCCTGCCCCGATTTCCAGCACGCGCTCGCCGCCCGTGAGCTCGAGGGCCTGCAGCAGACGGCCGGCGACACTAGGACGCAACATATGCTGACCGTGCGGCAGCGGCACTTCGGCATCGGCGTACGCGAGGAAACGCTGCTGCTGCGGGACGAAATGCTCGCGCGGCACACGGCGGAATATCGCGAGCACGCGCTCATCCAGCACGTCCCAGGCGCGCACCTGCTGTTCGATCATCTGTTCGCGGGCGTCCGTCAACATGCTGGCACTCCGATTGGACTTATTGCGTGACGATGAAAAGGCCGCAGAAGTTAAGGGTTTTCCTGCGCTCTGCCAAGCAGGGCTGCGACGAGATATGGTGAAATGCCGACAGGGCGAGGGCCGGCCTAGGTTATGCTGGGGTTGTCCGCGCATCCCAAGGCACGACAAGACAAATCAGAGTGATCCTTGGGAGTACGCCTACAAGCGGAAGGCTTGAGAATTCTAATGTCGATTGTCGGGCTGTTGTGCCTCGTGCTCGCGTTCATCGCGACTCTCCTCTTTGTGCTGTATTGGCTCAAGCGTCGCGAATGGCGGGGCGTCGAACAACTGTTCGAGCAGCTGCAACGCATCGCGATCGGCGGCGACCTGGCTCGAGGCATCGACGTGCACAGTAACAAGCCGCAAGTCGCGGCGCTCATCGCCGCGATCGATCAGCTGCAGACGCGCGCCGCCGCAGCCGCGGAGCGCGCAAGCAACCGCGCGGCCCCCGAGCTGTTCGCCGATCTCGGCGAGCGCATTCATGAGGCGGTGCTGGTCCATCGCGACGTGATCCTGTATGCCAACCGGCAATTCGCCAGCCTGGTAGGTGTCGAGGGCGTCGAGCTCATCGGGCGCCGGCTCAGCGATCTCGTGCCGCCCGAGTACTCCGAGCTGGTGAGCGACAACATTCGCGCGCGTCTCGCGGGCGAGCCGGCGGCGGAGCGCTACGAGATCGACATGGTCGGGCTGCAGGGGCAGGTGAGCCGGCTCGAGATCGCCTCTTCCCTGACCCGTTACCAGGGCGATGAGGCGCTGCTGATCACGGGCGTGGAGATCATCCCGACGCAGTCGGTGCCGGCTCTGCGGGTGCAGGGCGAGGCCCCGCTGCAGCTGGTGGCGCTCAACTCGCTCGCCGAGGCGATCATCGCCACGGATACCCAGGGGCGCATCACTTACATGAATCCGGCCGCGGAGCAGCTCTCGGGCGGTGTTGCTCAAGAGGTGCTGGGCAAGACGCTCGAAGAGGTCGTCGGTCTCGTCGACGAGACGGATCGACGGCTGTTGTCCGATCCGGTGCGGCAGGCGTTGGCGGGCGGCGCTCCGGTCACACTCAGCCGGCGCGCGCTGCTGCTGTCGCGTGCGAACGGCAGCGAGCGCTCGATCGAGCTGTCCGCCTCTCCGATGCGCAACGAGGCGAACGAGGTGGTAGGGGCGATCGTGCTGCTGCACGACGTGACGGAGCTGCGGGGCCTGGCTCGCCAGATGTCCTATCAGGCGACGCACGATGCGCTCACCGGCCTGGTCAACCGCCGCGAGTTCGAACGGCGGACCGAGGAGGCGATCGACAGGGGCCATCGCGGCGATGGGCAGCACGTGCTGTGTTATCTCGACCTCGACCGCTTCAAGGTCGTGAACGACACGAGCGGGCACGTCGCCGGCGACAGCATGCTGCGCGAAGTCGCCAAGCTGCTGCGCGATGCGGTGCGCGACAGCGACACCGTCGGCCGCCTCGGGGGCGATGAGTTCGGCATGCTGCTGATCGGCTGTCCGCTCGAGAAGGCCCGCCAGATCGCCGATGATGTCTGCCGCGCGGTCGGGGACTACCGTTTCGTCTGGAAAGACAAGATCTTCAACATCGGGGTGTCCGTCGGGCTGGTCGAGATCTCGCGCGAGAGCGGCACGCTCGAGGAATTGCTCGCCGCCGCCGATTCCGCCTGTTATGTCGCGAAGAAGCAGGGTTCGGGCAGGGTCGCCGTGTACTCGGCGCGCGATGAGGCCCTGGCGCGCCACACGGGCGAGATTCAGTGGCTGCAGAGGCTGCAGAGCGCTCTGAAGGAAAACCGTTTTCAGCTCTACTATCAGCCCATCGTTCCGGCGTACGGCCACGACGGCAGCGGGCCGGCGATGGAGGTGACGGTGCGCCTGCAGGACGAGCAGGGACATGAGGTGCCGCCGTCGGAGTTCATACGCGCTGCGGAACGCTATCGGCTCATGAGCCTGGTCGACCGCTGGGTCGTGCAGACTACGCTGGCGGCGCTGGGGCGCGGTGCGATGCCGGTACCCGCCACTCGCAGCGTCGCCATCAACATATCGGGTCAGACACTGGGCGACGTCCAGTTCCTCGAGTTCGTGGTCGAGTGCCTGGACAGCACGGGCGTCGCGCCCGCGCAGGTATGCTTCGAGATCACCGAGAACGCCGTGGTGGCCAACCTCGATCACGCGCGCCGCTTTGTGGGCGTGCTGCACGGCATGGGGTGCCAGTTCGCGCTCGATGATTTCGGCTCGGGCGTGGGCTCGTTCTCCAATCTGAAGAACCTGCCGATGGATTACCTGAAGATCGACGGATCCTTCATGCGCAACCTGGCGCGCGATTCCGTCAATCAGGCGATGGTCACTGCGATGATCAAGCTCGCGCGCACCCTCAATTTCAAGGTCATCGCCGAGCAGGTCGAGGACGCCGCCGCGCTCGAAGCCGCGCGCAGAATGGGCGTCGACTACGTCCAGGGCTATGCGGTCGGCCGGCCGCAGCCGCTGCTGCTAGCGGCGTAGGTCCTTGCCGGTCACTTGGGATCGAATTCCATCGCGACGCCGTTCATGCAGTAACGCAGGCCCGTCGGTTTCGGTCCATCCGGGAACACATGGCCGAGGTGCCCGCCGCAGCGCGCGCAGTGAACCTCGGTGCGGCGCATGAAGAGACGGCGATCCTCGCTCGTGGCCACGGAACCCGGCAGCGGCTGAGAGAAGCTCGGCCAGCCGGTGCCGCTATCGAACTTGGCCTGCGAATCAAACAGCTGCTGGCCGCAGGCGGCGCAGCGGAAGATGCCCGCGCGGTGCTCTTCATTTAGAGGGCTGGTGCCCGCGCGCTCAGTTCCGTGGCCGCGCAGCACCCGGTATCGCTCCGGCGTGAGCTCGCGCCGCCATTGCTCGTCAGACTTGTGAACTGGAAACTGCTCATCCGAGGCCATCGATTCACTCCATCGGGGGCGGGGAGCGCGTCAAGGTCCTGCTTTGCCCGGCGCGGGCGGCACCCGAAGCGGCACGCTGCAAAGCCCCAGGGGCTCTGCGGCAACAATCGTACTTTGTAAGAATAGACCTTTCCAGTCAATGACTTCCGACGTCACCAGCGGCTCGTTCACGGTACTTTGTAGCTGTGCACCAACAACGAGCACCGCTCTGCCCGACCGATCACGACGGTGCAACCTGGCGACAGGCGTGATAAGAAGGGCGCCCGGTTCAGCACGAGAACAGCGTCCGCAGCGCGCAGGATATGCAGCTTACCCGCATTTGGTGTGAGCATCTGGCCGCAGGTTGTCCTCGCGAGCTCGTCGGAGTCGAGATCGCAGGCAGCGATGCGCGCACGCTCGATGCGGAGATCAGCGCATGCGTCAGCGCCTTGCTGTGCCGGTCACTCACGGTAGACGAGCGTATCGTGCGCCGTCTCACCGATATCCGCACCGCGCTTGCCGACAAGCAGGCCCAGGCCGATGAGCCGGTGGCCGCCTACTGCGCCCGTCTCAATCGGTTGGTCAGCGCCCTGCTCACGGAGTCACAGGCCGGCTAGGCCTGATGCGGGGCACGGGGACACTCCCTGGCCGGGTCCTTCCGGGCTGCACGCGGGACCGCACGCACGAAACTTGCTACAGGCCAGTCCTAGGGCTTAAGCGTGGACCGTCCAAACCACCCCGGGGAAATCGGGCTTGGCTCGGCGAGCGAGCAATGCTCGACGACCAAGACGCTCGATTTCCCAGGGGAGCCCGGCTGGCGGTCGCGAGGGGAGTGACGATGGAGCACATGCCTCATGCCGACGTACCGCTCAAGGTTCTGGTCGTCGATGACCAGGAGGACTCGGCCGATGCGGTCGCGTGCATTCTTTCCATGATGGGCCACGACGTGCATACCGCGTACGGGCCGCGGGAGGCTTTGGAAAAATTTCGCGCCGTGCGCCCGGCGGTCGTGTTCATGGACATCAGCATGCCGGAGCTGAGCGGGCTGGAAGCCGCGGCGCGCATCCGCTCGATGCCCGACGGCACCTCGACGACCATCATCGCCCTGACCGGCCTCGGCCACGAGGCGGACCGCCGCCGCTCGCGCGAGGCCAGCATCGACCACCATCTGGTCAAGCCTGCCTCGCCGACGGCCCTGCACCGCCTCCTGAGCGCCATCCACCCGGCCTAGTAACCATTCCCTCGCCAACTGGCATGTTGGTAAGCGGGCAAAAGCCACGCCTTTTGCCCGCGGGTTGTAAAACAATCGCTCGGCGCGCTCGCGGAAATCGCCACAGGCGATTTCCGCCAATTTAAAGAAGTGGCACTAACAGCAGCGCGACGATGTTGATGATCTTGATGAGCGGGTTGATGGCAGGTCCTGCGGTGTCCTTGTAAGGATCGCCCACCGTGTCGCCGGTGACCGCCGCCTTGTGCGCATCCGACCCCTTGCCGCCGAAGTTGCCCTCCTCGATGTATTTCTTGGCGTTATCCCACGCGCCCCCGCCCGTGGTCATCGAGATCGCGACGAACAGACCCGTGACGATCGTACCGATCAGCAGGCCGCCGAGCGCCTTGATCCCCGCACCCGACCCCATCATGGCGTTCAGGGCGAACACCAGAACGATCGGCACCAGGATCGGCAGCAGCGAAGGCACGAGCATCTCGCGAATCGCGGCGCGGGTGAGCATGTCCACGGCGCGCGAGTAATCCGGCTTGCCCGTGCCCTCCATGATCCCCTTGATCTCGCGGAACTGCCTGCGGACCTCGTTGACGACCGAGGCCGCGGCGCGTCCCACCGCCTCCATCGCCATCGCACCGAACAGGTACGGCACAAGTCCGCCGATGAACAGGCCGATGATCACCGCCGGGTCGGAGAGTGAGAACTCGACGAGCTTGCCGGCCGATTCCAGGTTGTGCGTGTAGTCGGCGAACAGTACCAGCGCGGCCAGCCCCGCGGAGCCGATGGCATAGCCCTTTGTCACCGCCTTGGTCGTGTTGCCCACGGCGTCCAGCGGGTCGGTGATGTCGCGCACCTGCCTGGGGAGCCCGGCCATCTCGGCAATGCCGCCGGCGTTGTCCGTGATCGGGCCGTACGCATCCAGTGCCACGATCATGCCGGTCATCGACAGCATGGCCGTTGCGGCAATGGCGATACCGTACAGGCCGATGTTGTGCGTCTGCCCGAGCTCGAAGGCTCCCCAGATCGCCAGACACACCGCGATCACCGGCAGCGCCGTGGACTTCATCGACACGCCGAGGCCCGCGATGATGTTGGTGGCATGACCGGTCTGGGAGGCGGCGGCGACTCTGCGCACCGGGCTGTATTCGGTGGCGGTGTAGTACTCGGTGATCATGATCATCGCGGCCGTGAGGGCGAGGCCGATGAGCGAGCAGCCGTACAGAGCGCTCGCCTGGGCGGGCATGAGGCGGTGCGTGATGAAGTAGAAGGCCAGCGCGGACACCAGGCCGGAGACGAGCACGCCCTTGTAGAGAGCGTTCATGATCTTGCCGCCTGCGCCGACCGAGACGAAGAATGTGCCGATGATCGAGGCGACGATGGAGGCCGAGCCGAGCGCCAGCGGATAGATCACCGCCGCCAGCGCGGCAGCTTCGCCCTGATTCGCAAACAACAGGCCGCCCAGCAGCATCGTCGCGACCAGGGTCACGGCGTAGGTTTCGAAGAGGTCGGCCGCCATGCCGGCACAGTCGCCGACGTTGTCGCCGACGTTGTCGGCGATCACGGCCGGGTTACGGGGGTCATCCTCCGGAATGCCGGCCTCGACCTTGCCCACCAGGTCGGCGCCTACGTCCGCTCCCTTGGTGAAGATGCCACCGCCCAGGCGCGCGAAGATCGAGATGAGCGAGCCGCCAAACGCCAGCCCGACGAGCGCGTGCAGCGCGCCATCGCCACCGATGGACGGAAACTGACGCAGCAGGGTGTAGTAACCGGCGACTCCGATGAGACCGAGGCCCACCACCAACATGCCCGTAATCGCCCCGCCGCGGAATGCGACGGCGAGAGCAGCGTTCAGACCACGGGTCGCCGCTTCCGCCGTGCGCACGTTCGCACGCACGGAGATGTTCATCCCGATGTAGCCGGTGAGGCCGGAGAGGAGCGCGCCGACGGCAAAGCCGCCTGCCGTGGGCCACCCGAGGGGGGAGAAGCCCAATACGGCAAACAACACGATGCCGACGACGAGGATCGTGCTGTACTGGCGGTTGAGATATGCCTGCGCGCCGGCCTGGATGGCCGCCGCGATCTCCTGCATGCGGGCGTTGCCCGCCGGCAGACGCAGGATCGCTGTCATCGAGAACACGCCGTAGAGGACGGCGAGCACACCGGCCGCGATAGCGAGCCACAGCCACATCGTGGCATCCATCAGGGGTACCTCGAGATAGTTGTTCGTTCGATCCGGGCGCGGACGACACGTCCCACTTGGATCGCCCGGCCCCCAAAAAGGCCGCGCACTATAGCACGCAGCGAGCAAAATCCAGGCCGGCTCCAGCAATAGCAATAGAGGACTGGGCTAGATCTTGAACTCCGTCTTGAGCTTCCTGCGGACCGGCACGCCCTTGATGCGCACGTAATCCGGCAGTCCGTGCTTGTAGGGGGGATAAGCCTCGCCGGCGACCAGAGGCTCGAGATACCGGCGGCAGGCGTCCGTGATGCCGAAGCCGTCCTGGCGGATGAATTCGCGCGGCAGTTTCTTCTCCTTGTTCGCGACTTCCCCGAGTGGCACGTGTCCGATCACCCACGTGTAGGGCTTGGACGTCTTGCGGACGATGGTCGGCATCACGGCGTTGATACCCCGCACGGCGAGGTCCACGGCCGACTTGCCCACGGCATAGGCCTGGTCCACGTCGACCTGCGACGCGACATGACGGGCGGACCGCTGGAGGTAATCGGCAACCGCCCAGTGATACTTGTAGCCATGCGCCTCGCGCACCATGTTGGCGACCACCGGAGCGACGCCGCCGAGCTGGGTGTGTCCGAAGGCGTCCTTCGTACCCGCATCCGCGAGGAATTTGCCGTCCGGATACGCGGCGCCCTCCGAGATGACGATGACGCAGTAGCCGAAGTCGGTGACGCACTGCTTGACTCTATCCAGGAATCTCTGCTGCTCGAAGGCGACCTCGGGGAACAGGATGATGTGCGGCGGCTCGTCCGGCTTCGCTCCCGCCAGCCCCCCCGCCGCGGCAATCCAGCCCGCGTGGCGCCCCATCACCTCGAACACGAACACCTTCGTCGAGGTACGCGCCATCGACGCGACATCGAGCGCGGCCTCGCGCGTGGACACCGCGACGTACTTGGCCACGGAGCCGAAGCCCGGGCAGCAATCCGTATGCGGTAGATCGTTGTCCACCGTCTTCGGCACGCCGACGCACGTGATGGGATAGCCCAGCGACTCTCCGATCTGCGACACCTTGAGCGCCGTATCCATCGAGTCATTGCCGCCGTTGTAAAAGAAATAGCCGATGTCATGCGCGCGGAACACGTCGATCAAGCGCTCGTACTCGGCCCGGTTCTGGTCGAGCCCCTTGAGCTTGAAGCGCGCGGAGCCGAAGGCGCCGGCCGGCGTGTGCTTGAGCCCACGGATCGTCGCCGGGCTCTCGCGGCTGACGTCGATGAGATCCTCGGTGAGGGCGCCGATGATGCCGTCACGCCCGGCATAGACTTTGGCTATGTGCTTCGAGTGCTTCATCGCGGTCTCGATGACCCCGCACGCCGAAGCGTTGATGACGGCGGAGACGCCGCCGGACTGGGCGTAGAACGCGTTCTTCCTGACGGTCTTTTTCATGATGTTGGCGGGTGGGGATGATAGCGCAGCGGACGCGCCCTGCGTACGGCGGAGGCATTGCCGTTTGACCTCTTCATAAGCGGCCGGTAACGTGGCGAGCCTTTCGCGGATCCCCGGATCGGTCTCCTCACGGCAACCATGCGCATCGTTCTGTTGGGCGCGCCCGGCTCAGGCAAGGGCACTCAGTCTCAGCGTCTCGTCGAGCGGCATGGCATCCCTCAGATCTCCACCGGCGATCTGCTGCGCGCCGCGGTCGCCAGGGGCACGGAGCTTGGTCTGAAAGCCAAGGAGGCCATGGATGCGGGCCGGCTCGTGGCCGATGACATCGTCCTCGGAATGATTCGCGAGCGTCTCGGGGCGCCGGATGCCCGACGCGGCTTTATCCTCGATGGCTTCCCCCGCAACCTCGCGCAGGCGCGTGCGCTGGACGCTCTGTTGCGCGAGCTGAGTCAGCCGCTGGATGCGGTCGTGCAGATGGACGTCGACTACGGCGAGCTGCTGCGCCGGATCTCCGGACGGCGCACCTGCGCCGACTGCGGCCGCGTGTTCAATCTCCTGACGTGCCCCGCTCAGGCGCAGACTGAGACCTGCCCTAAGACCGGCAAGCCGCATCGCCTGTTCCAGCGCCCGGACGACAATGAGGCAACCGTGGCGCAGCGGCTCAAGGTCTACGACGAGCAGACGAAGCCGCTGATCGATTTCTACAGATCACGCGGCCTGCTGCGAGTGATCGACGCCGAAGGCGATGTCGATGAGGTGACGCGGCGGCTCGAACAGGCGCTGCCCACCCCCCCATCGTCCGCCCTGTCGAGCGACGGGGCGCAAGCGCCGGCGCCCAAGCCAGCCCGTCGCGCATCACCGGCTCCCAAGTCGGCCGCACGGCGAAAGTCGGCGGCACGCCGCGCATCCGGGACGCGCGCTGCCGCAAGACCCCCACACGCCGTGAGGGCGAAGCAAGCGCCGGCCAGACAGCCGCGGGTCAAACCTCGCAAGCCAGCTCAGAAAAGAGTGAAGAAATCAGTGACGGCGGTACGCAGCGCCGGCAAGCGGCGCCGCACGAGGGGCACGAGGGTGCAGCGGCGCTAAGGCGCTTCGGCGACCAGGGCCGCCTCACGCCCGGCCAGCTGTGCGACCACTTTGACCAGCTCGTCGGGCTCGACCGGCTTGGAGATATGCACCTGGAAACCGGCTTCCTTGGCTCGCGCAGCATCCTCCGGGCGCGAATAGGCAGTCAGCGCGGCCGCCGGCAGAGTGTCAGGGCCGGTCGTCGAGCGCACAACGCGAATCAGCTCGTACCCGTCGCGGCCGGGCATGCTGACATCTGAGATCAGCACGTGCGGAGCAAACGCGCGCAGGGCGGCCAACGCGGCTTCGACCGAAGGCGCAGCCGCAACCTGCGCCTGACTGTCGCCAAGGACGCGTCGCAGCAGATCCAGGGTGTCCGGCTCGTCGTCCACCACGAGCACACGCAGACCGGACAGGTCCGCCTGATAGCCGGCGGCAGCGGCGTTTGCGGCGTGGTGGACGCCCTTCGCAGGCTCCCGCCCGTCCCGGGGCGCCACGCGCGGCAACACGACCGTGAATGTCGCGCCGCGATTCAGGCCGGCGCTTGTCGCACTCACCGTGCCGCCGTGCAGCTCGGCAAGCCGTTTCGCGAGCGCCAGCCCCAGACCCAGGCCAGAATAGCGGTGCTTGTCCGAAGCCTCGGCACGCCAGAAGCGGTCAAACACAAACGGCAGCACGTCGCTCGCGATCCCCGCGCCGGTATCCGTGACGACGATCTCGCACTGGCCGCCGGCGGTGCGCACTGTCACCTCGGCGCGCCCGCCGCGGGGCGTGAACTTGATGGAATTGCTGAGAAGATGCCACACCACTTGCTGCAGCCGGTGCGGGTCGCCGAAGACGAGGCACGTCGGCGTGGCGAGATGCTTCTCGAGCGTCACGCCCTTGCTCTGGGCGGCGGATTTCAGGATGTCGAGCACCGCTTCCACGATCTCGCAGACGTCGGTCTCTTCGGGATCGACACGGATCTTGCCGCTCGTGACCGCACTGAGGTCCAGCAGGTCATCCACGACGTGGGCCAGCACTCGGGCGTTGCGCGCAATCGTCTGGCCTCCGGCCTGAGTCTCCTGCGTTCCCAGTCGCCCGAGCTCCATGAGACGCGCCCAGCCGAGGATCGCATTGAGGGGTGCCCGCAGCTCGTGCCCCAAGGCTTCCAGGAACTCATCCTTGAGCCGCCCGTTGCGCTCGGCCTCGATGCGCGCAGCGTGCTCACGCTGGAGCATCACGCGCAGCTGCTTCGCGGGTTCTTCCATACCGCAACGATACCAAGCCCGATGCCCCTCCCGATACCCTCCGGGATACCGAAAAACCCCACCGCCGGGTTGGAGGCGCGACAGTAGTTCAGCTAACGCTGCGCCCCCGGCACAGCTTGTGCCGGGCATTCTGTCCGACTGATGGTCGCCGTTTGCCGACAGGCGCTGCCCCAGTGCTCGCTTTTCCCGGGGTAGTGTTACCGGGTCCCCGAAGAATCGAGGTGTTGCTTCGCGGCACACGCACTAACAGTCGAGCGTGCTCGATGGGGTGGTTAGAGTGCGGCCAACATCCGGTCGCCGACGATACTGCGGCGCCAGCCGCGCAGCACGGCAACGTCGCGGCGGCCTTCCGCGAGCTGCTCGAGATCGCGGCGCGTCGCCAACACTTCCGGGCTCAGGCCGAGGCTCGCGGCGATCGACTGGTTGAGGACGCCGAGCTTCTTGACGAGTGCGGTCTTCACCGGATCGGGGCGCGGCCGCCCGTTGACTGGCGGGGCCGGATCCGGAACGGCCGCTGCGCGAACACAAGCCAACAACTCGTCCCCGCAATGCTTCATCACCGCGGCTGGCAATTCGGGAATCGCCGTCAACGCCGCCAGCGAGCGCGGCACTCGCAGAACGATCTCGCGCAACGCCGCATCGTCGAGAATCCAGCCGCGCGGTCGATTGCGCTCGATCGCGCGCCGCTCGCGCCAGGCGGCCAGCTCGCGCGCCAGACGCATGCGGGCGGCATCGAGGGCGCGCAATCCCTTGATACGCAGCCACGCTTGCTCCGGTTCTGTCGTCAAGCCATGCGCCTCAGCCAGCGCGGCGAGCTCTTCCGCGAGCCAGCCGCGGCGGTCGAGTTTGTCCAGCTGCTCCTCGAGCTGCGAGCTGAGCGGCAACAGGTAGCGCACGTCATCGAGCGCATATTCGATCTGCTGCGCTGACAGCGGCCGGCGCGACCAGTCCGTGCGCGTGTGGGTTTTCGCGAGCTCGGTCCCGAGCAGGCGGCGGACGAGCTCGGCGTAGCCGATCTGGGCGGGCATGCCGGCAAGCGCCGCCGCAATCTGTGTATCAAACACCGGACGCACGAGGCCGGCGACCGGCAACAGCACCTCGATGTCCTGGCGCGAGGCGTGCATGACTTTGATGGTCGTGGCCGCGGTCAGCACCCGAGCGAGTGCCGTGAGATCCGCTAGAGCGAGCGGGTCGATGCACGCGGCGTCGCTCGGGGCAGACACCTGGATGAGGCACAGCTGCGCGCGGTAGGTGCTCTCCCGGAGGAATTCGGTGTCCAGGCCCACGCCCTCGAGCGTCTCGAGGTGGGCGGCGAGCTCGGCAAGAGCCGCGGGTGTCGTGACTAGCGGATGGTACATTATGCGGCTCGAGCCCAGGCCTCGGAAAGGTTCATGAAGGAGCTCATCCAGCTATATACGCAGATCGCGCTGCTGCGCCGAGGGCCCCAGGACCTGCCGGCCTCCATGCTACTGCTCGCGCTGACGGTTGTCGGCTATTTCGCCGTCAATTGCCTCGTGAGCACCGTGCTGCCGCCGCTGCCGGGCTCCTGGCTTGCGCAACTGCTCGTCGATGTGGCGTTCACGTTCGCATGGTACGTGCTGCTGCTGAAATTCGCCGGCAAGCCGGAGCGCTTCCTGCAGACGACGACCGCGGTGTTCGGTTTCCAGGCCGTGCTGTCGCCGATGTTGGTCACGTCGGGATGGCTGATGCGCCGCTTCGCGCAGGACACGCTGTGGCAGTTTCCGGTGACGCTCATGGGACTGGCGCTCCTTATCTGGGTCATCGCCGTCAACAGCCACGTCGTGAAGGCCGCGCTCGAGTGGTCCAGCAGCAGCAGCGTCGCGCTCGTGATCCTGCAGACACTGGCCGGAAATCTGCTGGTGCTCGCCCTGTTTCCGGCCTCAGGCTAAAGAGGCTCACTCGATGCACGTGCATATCCTCGGTATCTGCGGCACGTTCATGGGCGGCATCGCCGCGATCGCGCGCGCGGCCGGTCATCGTGTCACCGGCTCCGATCGCAACGTCTATCCGCCCATGAGCACGCAACTCGCGGCACTGGGCGTCGACGTGATCGAGGGCTTCGATGCCGCGCAGCTCGAACCCGCGCCCGACATCGTGGTCGTCGGCAATGTCATGACTCGCGGGCAGCCCGTCATCGAAGAGCTGCTCGAGCGTGGCCTTGCCTACGTATCCGGGCCCGAGTGGCTGTCGCGCGAGGTGCTCAAGGACCGCTGGGTGCTTGCGGTTGCCGGTACCCACGGGAAGACGACCACCTCCTCGCTGGTGGCGTGGATCCTGGAGCACGCGGGTCTTGCGCCCGGGTTTCTCATCGGCGGCGTGCCGGCCAACTTCGATCTGAGCGCGCGGCTCGGGCGCGCGCCGTTCTTCGTGATCGAGGCGGACGAGTACGACACGGCGTTCTTCGACAAGCGGGCAAAGTTTGTGCACTACCGGCCGCGCACGCTGATCCTCAACAATCTCGAGTACGACCACGCGGATATCTACCCGGACGTCGCCTCGATCCAACGCCAGTTCCACCATCTGGTACGCATCGTCCCCGGCGGCGGGCGCATCGTGTGGAATGCGGCGGACGCGCGCCTGCAAGAAATGCTCGCCATGGGGTGTTGGACGCCGCGCGAGGGATTTGCCCGCGAGGCGACGCAGGACACGCTGTGGACCGCGAAGCCGGTGGACGGCGTGGACGACTTCTCACGGTTTGAAGTGCTCGAGGGGGGCCGCACGCGCGGCACCGTCCGATGGGCGCTTATCGGCGCTCACAACATGGAGAATGCGCTGGCTGCGATTGCTGCCGCGCGCCACGCGGGGGTCGCCGTGGAGCAGGCGATCCAGGCGTTGCAATCGTTCCAGGGAATCGCGCGCCGCATGCAGCTGCGAGGCGAGGTCAACGGCATCCGCGTCTACGACGACTTCGCGCACCATCCGACAGCGATCGCGACGACGGTGGATGGACTGCGGCGACGAGTCGGGCGTGCGCGCATCATCGCGGTGCTGGAACCGCGCTCCAACACGATGCGGATGGGTGTGCATCAGGACACTCTCGCGCCCTCGCTCTCGGACGCGAACGAGGTCTGGCTCTACACGCCGCCCGATCTCGGGTGGGATGCCAGCAGCATCATTGCTTCGCTGGGCAAGCGCGGCCACACCAGTCCCGACGTGGACGCGCTCGCAGCGGAGCTGGCGAACGTCGCTCGGCCCGGCGACCACGTGCTGATCATGAGCAACGGAGGGTTCGGCGGCCTGCACGGCAAGCTGTTGACTGCGCTGCAAGCAACCAAGCGCGCATGAGCTCGACGGCGGCCGTGGCACTTTTTCCTCTGAACACCGTGCTGTTCCCCGGGGGGCCACTGTCGCTGCGCATCTTCGAGCCGCGCTACATCGACATGGTGGGGCGGTGCACGCGCGAGGGCAGTGCGTTTGGCGTGGTGCTGATCCGGGCCGGAGCCGAAGTGGGAGCGGTTGCGGAGACGGCCGAGACCGGCACCAGCGCGCGGATCGTGGATTTCTACACCATGCCGGACGGACTGCTCGGCATCACCTGCATCGGCGAGCGCAAGTTCCGCGTCACCAGGCGCTGGCAGCACAGCGATGGTCTGCATCTGGCGCACGTCGAATGGCTGCCGCTGGAGGCGGCGGTCGAGCTGCCCGAGGAGCATCGGCATCTCGGCGAACTGCTGCAGAAGGTGCTGCCGGAGCTTGGCGATGTGTATGCAGATGTGGCCAAACACTACCGCGACGCCTCCTGGGTCGGGAGCCGGCTCGCCGAGATCCTGCCGATCAGCCTTACCGAGAAGCTCGAGCTTCTCGAGCTCGATGACCCGATTGCGCGCCTCGCGAAGCTCAGCCCGGTCATCCGGCGCGGGTGAGCAACACGCGCTCAGCTCGACTGTCCCTTGCCGCGCATGTACAGCTGCAGATACTTGCGCCGCACGTAGCTCGCCTCGACGAGCGCGAACACGAGTCCCCGCCAGCCATCGAGGAAGCCGAGCCGCAGGATGTAGCCGCGCACAAACCGCCACCGCGGATTGACCAGCACCTGCGTCAGGCCGCAGCGCTTGCCGCTGCTGTACAGCGCCTGCGCCATGAGATCGGCATAGCGCTGCATGCGCTCGTAGTGATCGGTCAGGCTGCGATACGAGTAGTGCTCGAGATGCCCGTGCAGTCTGCCGATGCGCCCGTGCACGCGCGTGTTCTCATGAATCTCGTAGCCCGTCCAACCTCCGCGGCGTCGGTCGAACAGGCGCACGAGCCGGTCGGGATAGGCGTTGCCATGACGGAGGAAGCGGCCGAAGTAGGCCGTAATGCGCGGCACGGACCAGCCGGAAAATCCTTCAAAGCCGTTGTCACGCAAGGCCTCGATTTCGCCGCGCAGTTCGTCGCTCAGCCGCTCGTCGGCATCGAGGCACAACACCCAGTCATGGCGCGCGCAATCGACCGCGAACTGCTTCTGCGAGCGGTATCCCGGCCAGTCGCGCTCGATGACGCGCGCGCCAAGCCCGCTCGCGAGCTCGCGGGTCGCATCCGTCGAATGTGAATCGACGACGATGATCTCATCGCTGAAGGCCACAGAGCGCAGGCACGCCTCGATACGATCGGCTTCGTTGTACGTGATAATGCATGCCGATAATCCGGTCCGACTCGCCACGCGCACCTCGCCGCTCACCTGTTGTAGCTGCGTAGAATACTCTCAATATGAGCGCCATCTTGTTCTTCGATCCGTCGTGTCAGCATCCCTATGACACGCGCACGTTGCGCGAGCAGGCGCTGGGCGGAACGGAGGCGACCGTGACGCGCATCGCGGATGCGCTTGAAGCCTTCGTGGTCCAGCACAACCGCACCGAGGCCTATGGCCGCTACCGTCCTCCCGAGCGCCTGCCCGGGATCAAGTGCGTGGTCGTTAACCGTGATTCACGTGCGCTGCCTGCGGTGCGCGCGCTCTATCCCAATGCTCGGGTGTATCTGTGGCTGCACGACCAACTCAGGCCGGGCTCGAGACGCGCACGCTGGCTCGGCTCAACGTCCGCGCTGCTGCGAGAACTGTCGGTGACGGTGCTATGCGTGTCGGATACACAGCGGCGCGGCGTGGAGGCGACGCTGCGCCTGCTGCGTCTCGAGGATCGGGTTCGAGCGTACACAATCTACAATCCGGTCGACGACACGCTCGCACCGGACGGCTCGCCCGTCGATGAGCGCAAACTGGTGTTTTTCTCTTCGCCCAACAAGGGCCTCAAGTTCACACTCGATGCGTTCCGCGCGCTGCGGCGGCAGATGCCGGAGCTGCGTCTGGTCGTCGGCAATCCCGGCTACAAGAGCGGCGCCACCGCGCGCATCGAGGGAGTTGAATACCTCGGACCGCTGCCGCAGGCGCGCATGCTGGCGCAGGTGCGCACGGCGCTATGCACCTTCTTTCCCAACTTCGTGATTCCGGAAACCTTCGGCCTGGTGTTCGCCGAGTCGAGAGCAGTCGGTACGCCCGTGCTCACGCATGACTGCGGCGCGGCGCTCGAGGTGCTCGGGGATCCCCGGCAGGTGCTGCCGGTCACCTTCGCGCACCGCGCCTACGAGAGCCTGCTCGGCGGACTCTCGCCATCCTGGCGCGGCGCCGCGGCGCGGCTGGCCGCGGACCTTGGGCTGTTCGATGCCTACATCGAGCGCATCCGCGCGTGGCGTAGCGGCGAGCGGCCGCAGACCGGGCCCGATCCCAGGTTTCGCCTCACGGCGGTTGCGGACCGATGGCGGGCCGTGCTCGCGCCTTGAGTGGCTCGCGCATCCGGCTTCGATCGACAAGCGCACACCAGGTCTCGAACACCGCCTGGACCGGGATCTGATCCAACCGTGTCGCTAACGGCGGTCCGCCCACGCCGAGCACTGGCGAGCCCGCTGGGCTGCGCGGCAGCCACTCCTGCTGAGAATGGCCGCCGAACATGACGACCAGAGGCAGGCCGAGCGCCGCTGCGGCATGCGCCGGCCCCGTGTCCACCGAGATCATGCTGTGCGCCGCAGCGCACAGGGCGAGGAGCCGACCCAAGGGCAGCTCCGCCGTGACCACCGCCGGCAGGCTGGTCGCGGCGCGAATCCAACCGAGCAGCAGCGATTCCCGCGGCGCGCCACACAACACGATCGCCGCCTGCGGCATGCGAGCGTGGACCCGCTGCAGCAACGTGGCCCAACGCTCGATGGGCCAGGCCTTGTCGTCCTGCAGGGAGATGCGCAACTTGCTGCCGCGCATCGTGCGCCGGTTGCCCGGCTGCACCAGGATGATGGGTCGATCACCCCAGCCTTGCTCATTG
>WNFO01001275.1_pt1 | contig 19600 bp, 16 predicted proteins | sample 5400251 | NCBI WGS metagenome assembly WNFO01 (sample SAMN13153354, study PRJNA577476) | soil metagenome | isolation source: 100 cm saprolite under Madrone tree | place: USA:California | collected 2016-06-14
TAAAAGAGTTGCTCGACCGATGCCTGCGGGAGCGACAGTTCAACGAAAAACACAATCGCGTTGATAAGAATCAGCGCGCGCGTCACCACCGGCACAGAACGGCTGGGCACCGAGTCCTGAATGGGAAACATGTTGGCTCTTTACTATCGTGCTAACAGACCGCCGCGGTTGGTAAAAGATAAGCGCTCAGATAGTTAACGCGGGACGAATTCCCGCACATAATCACCTACGGCATCACGCCAACCGCGAGGCGTACTGCCGGTGATCGCGATATATTTCGTCGTGGAAAGAACGGAATAAACCGGACGACGTGCAATCCAGTTTTTCATGTCGGACAACTTCAGCGCGCCGACGGTTTTCGCTTTCAATGGAATGCCGAGCGAGCGGCAGCAATCGAGAGAAAACTGCGCGTACTCCTGCCAACTGCATTCGCCGGCATTGGCGAAATGAAGAAGGCCTGAAACATCGTTCTCAAAAAACTGAGGGAGAACTTGAGCGATGTCGCGCGTGTAAGTGGGCGCGGAAAATTTGTCCGCGATTGCTTCGACATGTTCGTTTTCGCGAGCCCGCTTGATCACGCCATCGACGAAGCTCGGCCGATCCGGGCCGAATACCCAGGAGACGCGCACGACCAAATGTCGATCTTGCGTTTGCAAAACCAATTTCTCCCCTTCCCTTTTTGACTCGCCATAAAAGCTGATCGGCTTCGCCACATCATCTTCCGTGTACGGCTCGCGTTTTTCGCCATCGAAAACGTAATCGGTGCTGAAGTGGATGAGCTTCGCCTTTTTTTCGCGACAAATTTCCGCGAGGACCCGCGGCGCTTCGGCGTTGATTTGAAACGCCTGCTCACGCTGCATCTCGCAAAGATCGACATTCGTGAACGCGGCGCAGTTGATCAAAACGCCGAAATCGAATGCGGTTACTTTCTCCCGCACTTGCTCGAAATTCGTGAGATCAAGTTGTGCGTGATTGAAACCGACGACATCGAATTTGTCGCGATATTCACGAGTGAGCGCCGCGCCTAAACGGCCGCCGCTACCGATAATCACGATTTTCATTTTCTTCTGTAGCGGCGCTCTATGAGCGTCGCATTAATTCGACCGACGGTCATAGACCGCCGCTACAAACTCAATATCTTCCGGCGCGTTCGAGCAACGCTTCCCACCACGGTTGATTGTCGATGTACCACTGGATGGTCGCATCGAGGCCATTTTTGAAATGCTTACGCGGTGTCCATTTCAACTCGCGCTGGGCAAAGGAGGAATCGATGGCGTAACGACGATCATGTCCGAGCCGGTCGGTCACAAACGAAATCAAACTCTGCGGCTTGCGAAGTTTATCGAGTATCATCTTCACCACGTCGAGATTCACCATTTCATTGCCGCCGCCGAAATTATAAATCGCTCCCGGTTTTCCCTCGAAGAGCACGGCGACAATCGCGGCGCAATGATCCTCGACATGGATCCAGTCGCGCACATTGAGGCCGTCGCCATAAACCGGTAACGGCTCGTCGCGCAGCGCCTTGATGATCATGAGCGGAATGAGTTTCTCCGGAAATTGATAGGGGCCGTAGTTGTTCGAGCAGCGGGTCACGATCACTTCCTGGCCGTAGGTTGTGTAGCAGGCGAGAGCGAGCAGATCGGCGCCGGTCTTGCTCGCGGAGTAAGGCGAACTCGGGTCAAGCGGCGATTGCTCGGTGAATTTCCCCGTTTCGCCTAGCGAGCCGTAAACTTCGTCCGTGGAAATTTGAATGAACCGCTGCACGCCGTGGCGGCGCGCACAATCGAGCAGCACACTCGTGCCCACCACGTTGGTGTGAATGAAGTTGAGAGGCGAATTGATGCTGCGATCGACATGCGATTCGGCCGCGAAATTGATCACGGCGTAAAATTGGTGCTCGGTCATGAGGGCGTCCATCTGGTCGGCGTTGGCGATGTCGGCTTTGAAAAACTCGTAGCGCTCGCCATGTTCCTCGACCACGCCATCGAGATTGGCGAGATTGCCGGCGTAAGTGAGCACATCGACGTTGGTCACCGACGCCGGCTTGTAATGTTGCAAGATATAGCGAATAAAGTTGCTCCCGATGAATCCGCAGCCGCCGGTCACGAGAATGCGCATGGCAGCGCGTACTAGCAGCGGGAGCGGCGGCGCGCTAGCAGATTTTCCGATGCTGCGCGATCAACTCGAAGGGTGGAAAACGCGCCTCGCCGCGACCGATTGGATTCCGTGGCTCATCATTGGGTTGGGCGCGCTCCTGCGCTTTTTCCTGCTCGGAATCAAGCCACCTCATTTCGACGAGGGCATCAACGGCTGGTTTGTCGATCAAATGATGAAGACCGGCTTTTACAAATACGACCCGACGAATTATCACGGCCCGCTTCATTTTTACGTGCTGCTGCTGTCACAGACACTATTCGGGCGGAATGTGTGGGCTTTGCGTTTGCCGGTCGTGCTCGTAAGCATCATTTGCGTCTGGCTCATGCTGAAATTCGAGCCGTTCGTAGGACGAAGCGTAAGCCGAATGGCCGCGCTCGCGATGGCGGTCTCGCCCGGTTTCGTTTTTTACGGGCGCTATTCGATTCACGAAGTCTGGCTCGTTCTCTTCTCGATGCTGTTCGTTCTCGGGCTGCTCGGTCTGTGGAAGTTTGGAACGCCGAATTACCTTTGGTGTGCCGGCATGGGATTGGCTGGCATGATCCTGACAAAGGAAACTTATATTATCCATCTCGGCTGCGCGCTGATCGCGGTGCCGGTCCTGTTCGTCGCTAACGCGCTCAGCCCGCTTCCGGACGCGCGGCCAGCCCGGCAAACCTGGGACTATGCCGATCTTGCAGTTGTTGTCGCGACTGGCAGTGCTGTCGTGATCTTTTTTTATTCGGGAACGTTCTTTCACTGGAGCGGGGTCAAGGGTTTGTATCAAGCCTACACCGCCTGGTTTGCGACCGGCCACGAGGGCCACGGTCACGAAAAGCCGTGGCATTACTGGGTTTCGAAGCTGATTGTCCGCTATGAATTACCCGTGCTGGCCGGTTTAGTTCTCTGTTTATTCTGGCAGCGATTCAAGAATGTTAGTTTGCGTTATCTCACCGTTTATGGCGTCGGCACGTTAATCGCCTACAGCATCGTCAAATATAAGACGCCGTGGTGCATCATCAGCATTATCTGGCCCTTCTTGTTTATCTTTGGCGCGGCACTCTTGGTTGTCTCTCTAAGATATCGCATGATCACCTATGTTGTATCGGCAATACTCTTGTGCGCTTCGCTTGGATCGACGATCTGGCTCAACTACTTTCGCTGCACGACGGACACTGAGCCGTACGTTTACGTCCAGACTTATAACGACATCTATAAGTTGACCGAGCCTTTGCTGAAACTGGCACGCAAAGATCCGATCTATGACCAGTTAATCGGGCACATCATCCGGACGAGTGCCTATCCGCTGCCGTGGATTCTTGGCGACTTCCCAAATGTCGGTTACTACGAGCACGAGACATTGCCAGCAAAGCTCGATGCCGCTTTTCTCCTCGTCGAAAAAGATCGAATTGCCGAGGTCGAAAGAAAATTGCACGATTCTTATTATACGGAACCGTTGAGGATCCGCGCTTATCAGGACACTTCGAAAGTCTATTTCAGCGCGAAGATTTTCAAAGACTTCTTCCCTGGCCAGCCGCCCAACTTCCGGGGGACAGCCGAAGGCCAATTGCATTCTCAATGAAGTGGCTCAGGCGCTCGATGCTAAAAATCATGCGCCTTCGGCGCCATGCTTAACATCGCGCGCGGAGCGCCCGATCCACCACACGCGAGAACTTCCGGCATGAAATGGCTTTCCGCTGGACTAACGTTTGTCAATTTCTCGACCGTTTGCGGCCTGATCCTGGGGATGGCGGCAAACGGCTTGGCTCTGTCGGTCGCGGTGGCGTCTCTTTTATTGGGCGGGGTCGCTGCTATCTTCGCATATCTTAGAACTTCGGATCCGAAGACAAGGATCGACATCTTAGATTCTGCGGAGCCGGGAGCGAAGCTTTCCAAGCGCGCGCAACGGCAATTGCAGCGCGCTGGCAACTTAGCTTCAGCACCAACAGCTATTCGCAGATATCGGCACTTTTGGACGTGGGTTTTAGCCGCGTGCTTCGCCATCTTCGCAGTTCGCTCTTTTTGCTGGCTGCTCTACATCGACGGCGATCAACTTAAAATTCAATCGCCGAACAATCTCGGCGATCTCGCGCTGCATATTACTTATATTAGAAACTTCGCGAACGGGGTTTCGCTTTGGCCAGACAGTCCGATCTACGTCTTCAGCAAACTAAGATATCCGGCCGGTATCGACTTATTTAATGCTTTGCTTTGTTGCCTGCATCTCGATCTGACCCGCGGTCTGGTTTGGACAGGACTGATCGCGTCGGTTGCAACTTTTTATTCTTTCTTGCGTTGGGGTGGCGCATTTGGCGTAGCGGGGTTTTTGTTCAACGGCGGTATCGCCGGCTTCCAAATTCTCAACTCATCCACCTTTCTTAAGTTCCTCGATTATCAGGGCGACAAAACGATCGCGTGGAAAGACATCGCGCTTTCGATGTTCGTAACCCAGCGCGGGTTGTTGTATGCGATTCCCGCGGGCTTGCTTCTGCTTTGGAGCTGGCGCGAAGAATTCTGGGGAACCGGAACACAAGATCGACCCGCTTCGTGCCCAAAAGGCAGCCGATTCGATCAATCAGCTGGGTCGCCCAGCTCCTTCTATCCGAATCCTTCTGCCATCTCGTCGCTTCCTGTTGAAGAAGCTGCCCGGCTTCGCGGGGTTCGGCGACATCGAGGGCCGCTGCCGTTCTTGGTCGAGCTCTCATTGTACTCCTCGATGCCGCTCTTCCACGTGCACACGTTTCTCGCCCTCAGCAGTGTTTTGGCCTGTTTGTTTATCATGGGTGAGGCGCGAACACGCAAACACGTTGTGACGCTTCTCGCCAGCGCCCTCCTTCCCGCGACGTTCTTCGTTTGGTTAATCACGGACCATTTTCAAGCGGGATCTGTTCTCGAGTGGCATCCAGGCTGGGTGCAAAGTGACGAGGATTTCGCGCGCCCGTTCTTTTCGTTTTGGTTCTTAAACCTTGGCATTTTGATTCCGCTGGTCTTCGTGCTGATCGGCTTGTGCATGCAACGCGTCTGGAAAACAGGAATCCGGTGGGGTGACAAACTATTAGAAGAGGTGGCTTTCCTTTTAGCGGCGACAGCGATTTTTATTTTTGCGTTCTTCGTCAAAACCGCGCCGTGGGGATGGGACAATCTCAAGATCATGATTTGGGCCTACTTTCTCGTGCTTCCGTTTTTGTGGACGCATCTCATTGCCCGCTGGCCGATGCCGGTACGGGTGGCGATTTGCATCGCACTCTTCGGCTCTGGGTTTGTCAGCTTTTTCGGCGGCCTCGCCGCCGGGCGGAGCGGTTTTGGATTTGCGGATCGCGCCGAACTTAATGGAGTCGGCGACGCGGTCCAAAAATTGCCCGCGGAAGCTCGTTTTGCCGCCTACCCAATCTACAATCACCCCCTCTTGCTCCAGGGCCGAAAGGTTGTGCTCGGTTATCCGGGACATTTATGGACGGAGGGTTTCGATTATAGAGAGACGGAGGAGCAGCTCCGCGAATTGATGGAAGGCGCGGGCGACTGGCGGGAAACTGCGCGTCATTTGCGTGCGCGGTATCTTTTTTGGGGACGAGAGGAAAAGATCAATTACCCGACGAGCGGACGGCCGTGGGAAAAGACAATCGCGCCGGTCGCTTCCGGCAATTGGGGTGCGATCTATGATTTGGAGGGAGAACGGGCGTCTCGCCCGTTACCGCAGACAGGCCTCCGGCCTGTCGAACAGCCCGGACGGCTGTTTGCCATGATAGTCGAAGACGGCTGTCTTCCAATCACTCAGCTCAGCCGTTCACAAAGTAGGCGAACTTCCAGCTCCCGTTCACACGCCGGAGGCCCACACGGTAGCCATCGTAATTGAGCGATTCGTCGGCGAATTGCGGTGGCGCTACCATGTAACCGCCCTTCTTCACGAATTTTTCCGACAGGATGCCGTCCAGCTCCGGCCAGAGATTCTGCTCGTCCCAGTACTTAAAGACACCTTCCCCGGATTTCTCCGGATTCAGGCTGTAACCAAAGTCCGGGGTCATCATTTCAGCCAGCGTGTTCACATCGTGAGCCGCCACCGCTTTGCGCAGCCGGCCGACAAAAGCTTGAAAATCAACATCGCTGCTTTCCTCGCGCAGCTCGGCTTTCGTTTTCTTCTTCAGCGCCGCCTTCTTTTCTTTCTCTTTTTGCGACGGCGTTTGGCAGCCGCTTAGGCCAATGGCGAGCAGGAGCAGGAGGGAAGCAATGATCTTCATCAACCTACACCTGTGTCACGTTTGCGATTCGGATTCAAGACCGGCGTGCCCTTCAAGGAAGGGCGATTTTCAACTCCGAAAGCTTTCGGAGTTGCAAACCGTCGCTTCTTGTTTCGCCGTCGTCGAAACGGGTGCGCGAGGAAAATGAAATAAATTGCGCTGGTAAGATCGACAAAGCTGCAAGGAGGACTCGTTAGGCCGATTCGCCCGGCGCGTAACGCCGCGAAAACATTTTCGGCGGTAACCTGCGCCGGGCGCGGGATGCTTGTGTAATGCCTTCCAAAAGCGTGTAGCTGGTGCGCGTCGGAAGTCGCGACCAACGGCTTGCCAAAACGCGAAGCCACTTTTGCCGCCCGGCGATTCGGGTTCAAAGGACCTTTGTGAAAATGGCAGAGCTCGATCGCGTCAAAGCAATCGATTTCGTCAAGAAGCCGCGCTCCGATTGAGCCACCAAGGAAATAAAACGGATGAGGCGCAATCGTAAAGATCGAGATCCCGCGCCGGTCCCGCAGACGCCGCAGATCGTCGAAGTTTTTGAGGTCGGCGATTTCTTCGGCGGTCACATTCAGCACGATAACGTCCGCGCCGCATAACCGAACTTCGGCTGCGGGAATAAGCAAAATTCCCATTGTCGCCGCATCGGCGAACACCTCCGGTCGATCAAAAACGGTGTCGTGCAGCGTGATCGCGAGGACGCGAAATCCAAGCGCTCTTGCGCGCTCAAGCAATTGATGCGCGGAATAATCGATGACGTCTTTGGGATCATCCAGGGTATGGATGTGCAGATCGACTTTGATCCAATCGCGGTCGGCGCTCGGTGATGAGATTTGCATGTGCGGGTAATTTCGCCAGCAGGTCGCGTTCCCTCAACTCTTGCTCGCCTGCCACGCTGGAGCTAGGTGAAGGCCGATACTCTCACTCTTGCTCGATTGGTCTTCGGTTTCGATTACGATTGCGCGCACGAGTAAGAATAAAAGTAAAAGCGAAGGGAGAGTTGCGAGAGCGGGCAGGTTGCGGGAGATTTTCGCGCATCAAGACACGGAACGCTCGGGTGGTGGAATGGCAGACACGTACGTTTGAGGGGCGTATGCCGAAAGGCATGCGGGTTCAAGTCCCGCCCCGAGCACTGAAATTTTTCCCGCTTGCGCAAACAAACCATTCACGGCGCGGATGACGCGGTGATCCAGCTGTCCCTTACGGAGACGGCGCTCATTATTACTTATCGCGCGCCGAATCTGCGTGAGGGAGAAAGTGTTTACCTCACGCTGGGCACGCATCGCCAAATCGGCTCCGCCGTGCTCCCATTTGATCGCAACAACGAGGGTTCGACCGTATTCCTTCCTTTCAAAAGCGATCTTCTGCTCGTCGCGGTAGTTAAAGATGGAAAGCTGGATTGTTATCAGCGCAAATGGGAACATTGGAAATGGAGCGAGCGCACGGCCGCAAGCGGCTGTCTCGCCAAATTTCACAACGGCACCCTGACCTTTGATCTTCAGCGCACCGCGCTCAGCGCCTCGAAAAGCCTGGACCTTGTCCTCTATGCGAAGGACCTCACGGAAAATGACGCCTGGGGCCGCCTCTACGGATGCTCCGACAAATGCGCTGCCGCGGGCTGGGGCGACAAATACATTCCCAATTACTGCGAGGTGAATCTCGATTCGACCGCAGCGGAATTGTCGGTCCCACGCAGCAGGCTCAACGCGAACCGATCGCCCCTGCGCATCTATCAGTTATTCGTCAGGCTCTTCGGCAATACCAATGAGACGCGAACACCTAACGGCACGCTCGCGCGAAATGGCGTCGGTAAGTTTAACGACATCAATGACGCTGCGCTAAAGTCGCTGCGCAAAATGGGGTTCACCCACATTTGGCTCATGGGCGTCTTGCAGCAGGCCAGCGGGACCGATTACTCGTCAATCGGCCAGCCAGCCGACGATCCCGATCTTCTCAAAGGCATCGCGGGCAGTCCGTACGCAATCAAAGATTACTTCGACGTCTGCCCCGATTACGCGGCGAAACCGGAGAAACGCCTCGACGAATTCAAATTGCTTCTCAAGCGAATTCACAAACACGAAATGAAAGCGCTCATTGATTTTGTCCCGAATCATGTCGCGAGAAGTTACGACTCCGATGTGATGCCGGAGTTGAATTTCGGAACAAGAGGCAACGACGGCGCTGGCGATGACATGTCGATCTTTTTTTCGCCGCAAAATAATTTCTTCTATTTGCAACCGGATGGTTATGGGCCGCCGTTGCGCCTGCCGACTTGCCAGGACGGCCAGCCGGTCAGTCCCACCTGTAAAACTGTCGCGGCGCTCCGTGAGCGCCGAACTGGAGGGACGACCTCCGTGTCGTCCCAAGTATTGGGACAGGACAGAGCCTGTCCCTCCGAATGCGATGGGCTGTTCGCTGGCGAGACGACTTTTGGTCGTGCGACAGGAAACAACATCGTCAGTTGGACACCGGCGATCACCGATTGGTACGAGACCGCCAAGCTCAATTACGGATTCGATTTTACCGGCTTCTCCAAAAACGTTCGCGAATATCCGAACGCGCTCACGCCGGACAAACCGATTCCCGACACGTGGAAGAAAATGGATCGCGTGCTTGAACACTGGCAGGCGATGGGCGTGGACGGGTTTCGCTGCGACATGGCGCACATGGTGCCGCCCGAGTTTTGGAATTGGGCGATCGCGCAGGCGCGTGCGCGACAAGCTGATGTTGTCTTCGTCGGCGAAGCTTACGACAATGATCCCGCGAAAGTGCCTGGAGTTGATCCGATCATCTCAAAACTTCACGGCGGCAGATCCAACGTCATGTTCGACCTGTTGAATGCCGGATTTAACGCCGTTTACGACGACCAGACTTATCGTGCGCTAAAAAAAATCTACGAAGGGCCCGGCTGGGCCAACGATATCGATGATGCGCGGCCAGACGATTTCATTTTCGAAAACTCAATTCGTTACGCCGAGAACCACGATGAAGTGCGCCTGGCTGCGAAATCGCAATGGGCTGGAGTTGGCAAGCAAGCGAGCCCAGCGATCTGCGCGATTTTGTACGGTTTGTCGCGCGGACCAATGATGCTTTACAATGGGCAGGAGGTGGGCGAACCGGGCGAAGGCCTGGAAGGTTTCGGGAGCAATGACGCACGGACGTCGATCTTCGATTACTGGTCGATGCCCGAACTGGTAAAATGGGTCAACGGGCGCAGATACGATGGCGGGCGCCTCTCGCCGGAGCAAAGACAGCTGCGATCGTTTTACAGCCGGCTCATTAATCTGATCGGTGAACCGGCGTTCCGCTATGGCGTCTGTATTCCGTTAAACGGAGCGAATCGCGACAATCCAAACTACGGCCGCTTGCCTAACGAGCAGCCGAGCGGCCATTGGCTATACAGCTTTCTGCGTCACGATTTGGAATCGAGTCAGACATTTCTCATTGTCGTGAATCTCAATCCTTGGGAATCATTAAAGAACGTGCGGATCGTTCTTCCTGGTTCGGCCGCTCAATCGATTGGTCTAAATAGAGTCGCGCCCGAAAGCAGAATTCACCTGACAGACCGGCTCGCGATTGACCAACCAATTTCTGTCGACACAACCGCGTCCGAAGCGACAGGCGCCGGAGCTCCGATTGTCGATCTACCCGCGCTTACGCCGATCTATTTCGAGATGTCGATCTAACAGACGCGAGGTTCATCGCGCCAGCTCGGCCAGAATCGCCTTCTGAACGTGCAACCGATTTTCGGCCTGATCGAAAATGCTCTGGGCGTGCGCTTCGAATGTTTTCTCGTCTATCTCCTGTCCACGATGCGCGGGCAAGCAATGCATGACGAGCGCGTCGGGTTTCGCCAATCTCACGACTGACTCATTGATCCAGTACGGCCCGAGTTCCGCTTCGCGACGCGCCTCCTCCGCTTCCTTGCCCATCGAAACCCAGATGTCAGTGTAAAGGACATCGGCGTCGCGCGCGGCCGATTGTAAATCTTCCGTGCAAACGACTCGACCGCCCGCGCGCTTCAGCAGCTTCGGCTTCGGCTGATACCGCTTCGGCGACGCGATCCGCAATTCAAAATCAAGCTTCCCCGCCGCGAATAGCCACGACCGCGCCGTGTTTGAAATTCCGTCGCCGACAAACGCGACAATGCGATTGTCGATCTTGCCACGCTTTTCCATGACCGTAAAAATATCACCGAGGATTTGACACGGGTGCTCGTCGTCCGTCAGCGCGTTCACCGTCGGCACGCCGGAAAATTCGGCGAACTCCTCGATGTCACGTTGCGCATACGTCCGAATGATCGCGCCGTGAATCATCCGCGCCAGCACCCGCGCCGTGTCCTTGATTAACTCACCCCGCCCGAGCTGCGCGTCCGCCGCGTTCATGTAAATCGACTCGCCGCCTAGCTCGCGGATTCCCACTTCGAATGAAACTCGTGTCCGCGTGGATGGCTTTGAAAAAATCAGCGCCCAGGTTTGTCCGGCCAGCGGCCTGGTCGAAATCTTTCCCCGATTCGTCTTGAACTCGGCCGTGCGACGCAAAATCGTCTCGATTTCCCCACGCGTGAGCTGTTCGATACTCAGCAGATGTTTCATGGGATCGTTAAATCGTAAATCGTTACATCGTTAAATCGAATCTCGATTCACGAATTTCGAATCTCGCATCACGTGCCTCACCAAGCCCCTCACTTCAACGCTTCAACCGTTCAACTCTTCAACGACTTCCTCAATCGCGTGTAATCCCTCTTCCGCTTGGCTTTGCGAAAGATTCAGCGCCGGCAGCAAGCGAACAACCGAATTCGCCGCTGGAACAGTGAGAACACCAGCTTTGTGCAAGCGATTCACCACTTGAGTTGCGGGAGATCTCTCCTCCCCCGCGAAAGCCAGAAGTTTCGGCTCAAATTCAAGACCAATTATCAAACCGAATCCGCGCACGGCGCGCAAAACCTTCGGATAGTTTTTTGCCAACGCTTGCAATTCAGCCATGAGAGAATCGCCGATGCGCCGCGCATTCTCGGCCAGATTCTCGCGTTCGATTACGTCGAGAATTGTTAATGCCACCGCGCAGGCGAGCGGCGTCCCGCCAAACGTGCTCGCGTGAGTTCCGGGCGAGAGAAGCTTCGCGTATTTCTCGCGCACCCAGAACGCGCCAATCGGAAATCCGCCGCCTAACGATTTCGCCATCGAGACGCCATCCGGGAGGAAATCGACATGTCGATTTTCCAAAATGCGCTGCCAGCTTTGAAACTTTCCCGTCCGAAAATGCCCGGCCTGCACTTCATCGAAGAGCAAAAGCAAATTACGCTCGTCGCAAAGTTTGCGGAGTCCGAGCAAATATTCCGCCGTCGCAATTGTGATTCCGCTTTCGCCTTGGATCGGTTCGATCAAAATGGCGATTGTCGATCTTGTAATCGCCGCGCGCATGGCCGCGAGATCGTTGAACCGCACATGCTTGAATCCCGCGACCAGCGGCTCGAAACCTTTCTTCACTTTCTCCTGACCGGTCGCCGCGATTCCCGCCAGCGTTCGACCGTGAAATGAATCGAGAGTCGTGATGATTTCGAAACGGCCATCGTCGTGGCCGAATTTGCGAGCAAGCTTGAACAAGCCTTCGTTCGCTTCCGCGCCGCTGTTGCAGAAAAAAACGCGACCCGGCGCGATGAGATCGACGATGCGTTTTGCCAGCCGCCCCTGTAGCTCATTATAATAAAGATTCGAAACGTGAATGAGTTTCCGCGATTGCTCAGTTAAAGCTTTTGTGATCTCGGGATGGGCGTGGCCTAACGAACAAACCGCGATGCCGCCGGCAAGATCGAGATAGCGGCCTCCATCGATATCCCAAACGTAGCTCCCCTCGCCTCGCTCCAGCACGAGATCGAACCGTGCATACGACGGCACAACAAACTTCCCGAACGTCTCGCGCACAGAGTTCCGAGTTCGATGTTGGGGGTCGAGCGTTGAGCGTTGGACGTTTTCTTCGGTCTTCACAACACCACCTCCGTGCCCACTCCCGCATCCGTGAAAATTTCGAGCAAGACCGAGTGCGGAATTCTTCCATCGACGAATTGCACTTTCTCCACGCCGCTCTCGATCGCCGCTACCGCGCTGTCCACTTTTGGAATCATTCCGTGAGCGATGACAGCGGAATTTTTCAGCTCTGGGACTTCGCCGGCGGATAAGTGACTCATTAGCGTGCCATCGTCTTTTGGATCGCGCAGCAAACCGGGAACATCACTCATAAAGACGAGCCGGCGCGCCTTGAGCGCAACGGCCGTCCTGGCCGCGGCGATGTCGGCGTTGCAATTGTAAAGCTCTCCGTCCTCCCCGCGTGCGGTGGGACTAATGACGGGCGTCACGCTCCTCCGAATGCATTCTCGCAGCGGCTCAACATCGAGATCGACAACTTCACCGACGAATCCAAGATCGACATCCTCACCGTTTTCATCTTTCTGAGACAATTTTCGGCAACGAAAAATATCTGAGCCGGGAAAGCCGCGTGCTTTTCCGCCAAAATCCTGGATCGCCTTCACGATTTCCGGATTGATCTCGCGCGAAAGCACTCGATCGACAAGTTTTGCCGTCGCCGCGTCGGTCACGCGATGGCCTTGGACAAAAGCCGATTTAACTCCCGCAGTTTCAAGCGCGCGCGTGATCGCTTTGCCACCACCGTGGACGACGACCGGATTGATCCCGACCGCTTCGAGAAAAACAACGTCGCGTGCGACGCAATGCCGCACTTCCGCGTCCGGCGAATCCATAAAACTGCCACCATATTTCACGACGAAGATTTGGGAGCGAAAACGCTGGATGTAAGGCAGCGCTTCGAGCAATGTCGCCGCTTTGGAAATGATTTCTTCCATTTCTCAGCCGGCGAGCGACCTCGGATCGCTCACATCGCCTTTGTTCAACGCGACATAATCCTCCGTCAGATCGCTCGCATACACGACGAAATCCTGCGCCCCGGCGTGAAGATCAACATGGAGATCAAACTGAGGCGTCGAGGTGATTTTCGCGAGCGTGTTCAAAGCGACATTTGTCGGACGACCACGCCGGAATGCAAAGGCAATCTCGCGTTCACCAGCGCGGCTGTAGCCAACATCGACAATCGACTCCTCCACTTTCGCCGTCGAATAGCCGAGCGCGCAAAGAATTCGTCCCCAATTTGGATCGCCGCCGCACCAGCTCGTTTTCACAAGCGTGCTGTTCGCGATTGCGCGCGCTGCTGCTTCCGCTTCGCGCGCGTTGCGCGCGCCGTGCACATGCAGCGTGATGAATCGCGTCGCGCCTTCGCCGTCGCGCACAATCATCTTGGCCAACTCCAATGTAACGAGGTTGAGCGCGCGCTGGAAGATTTCGAGTCTCGACTCCCGATTCTCGATTCTCGAATTTCCCGCGAGCCCATTCGCGAGCATGATCACCGAATCGTTCGTGCTCATGTCGCCATCCACGGTGAGGCGATTGAAGCTTTGCGCGACTGCCGCTTCGAGTGCGCGCTTGAGAGCGTTCGATTCGATCCCGGCATCGCTGGTGATGAACGCGAGCATGGTGGCATGTTTTGTTCCAACCGGCCATAGGCCGGTGGCTACAGCCATTCCTGGCTCAATCATGCCCGCGCCTTTGCAGATTCCGCCGATGCGCACCGCTCGATTGTCGATCTTAAATTCGACCGCGATTTCTTTGCGACGCGTGTCCGTGGTCATGATCGCTTCGGCAACTTGCCGGGCGTTCGTTGTCGATCTTGCCAGCAGCGGCGCACATTCGCGGATCCCGCGCCCGACATTTTTCATCGGCATCGGCACGCCGATCCGGCCGGTCGAACAAACAAGAACGTCCTTCTCGCTAATTCTGTAGCGGCGGTCTATGACCGTCGGTCGATTTGAACTTTTGCGACGCTCAGAGAGCGCCGCTACAGCTTCGGCTGTCTTGCGCGCCATCATTTCGGCGTCTCTCAATCCCTGTCTGCCCGTGCACGCGTTCGCGTTTCCCGAATTGACTACGATTACACGCGCGAAATCTTTCGCAGCGCGCGGCGCGCTGATTTTTACCGGTGCCGCGCAGACCTGATTGGTCGTGAACATTCCCGCGACCGCCGCGGGAACATCCGAAACAATCAGCGCGAGGTCGCGCTTTTGTCCTTTTTCCGAGCCTTTGCCAGTTCCGAGTTTTTTGATGTCGCAAAAAACCGCCGCGGCTTTGAAACCGCGCGGCGCGCAAATCGAGCCGGAGATTGTTTTGAAATTTGCGTTCATCGTTGAGCTGGCGCGAGGAAATCCGGGGAGCGCACGCGCCCTCGCGTGCAGCGCTTGGCACCCTCACCAAGCGCACTCCATGCGATCGCAAGCGGAATTGTTTTCGGCGGGGGCGCCAAAAACTGCACGTGAGGCGCGTGCGCTCCTCGGAACTGCGCGATCCCGCTCACAGTAATCCCGCCGTCTCGCCGTAGCCGCACATGAGATTGAAACATTGGACGGCCTGCCCGCTCGCGCCCTTGACGATGTTGTCGATCGCGCTCATGACGATGAGACGGCCGGTACGGTTGTCGATCTTCCAGGCGATATCGATGAAGTTTGTCCCGACGACGTTTTTCGTGTCGGGCAAACGATCACTGCCGAGCAAACGCACGAACGGCTCACCGCGATATGCTTTTTCGAAGCTCGACAATATCTTTGCGTCAGAGATTTCTCCGAGCGGCTGCAAGTAAATCGTTGTCACAATTCCGCGATTTACCGGGACGAGATGCGGCGTGAATTGGACCGTTATCTTTTCACCGGCGGCGATCGACAATTCCTGTTCGATCTCGGAAAGATGTCGATGTTTGGGCACCAGGTACGGGCGCATGCTTTCGTTGCACTCCGCGAATAAATAATCCGCTTCAACTTTGCGACCTGCGCCGGTGACGCCACTCAGACTCGTCACAAGAACATTTTTGGACCCGACAAGCTTCTCGCGAAGAAGCGGCAGCACCGGAAGCAAAATACTCGTTGGGTAACAACCGGGACAGGCAACCAATTTCGCGTCGCGAATCTTATCTCGATAAATTTCCGGCAAACCGTAAACCGCCTGGCCTAACAAATCGGGCGCGGGATGATCGTGGTCATAGAATTCTTTGTAGACCGCGGCGTCCTTGACTCGGAAATCGGCGCTTAGATCGACAACTCGCACGCCGACTTGAAGAAGTGGCTTGGCAAATTCGGCAGCGAGCCCGTGTGGTAGCGCGAGAAAAATGATTTCGGCGTCACGCGCGAGCTGCTTCGGATCGGCATCACTGAACTTGAGCGCGTTGGCTTTTTCATCATGGGCAAATCGCGGAAAGATTTGCGCGAGCGTTTTGCCGGTGAATTGCCGCGAAGTCGCTGCGACCAGATCGATATGCGGATGCCCAAGCAACAGACGCACCAATTCTTCGCCCACGTAACCGGAAGCCCCGACCAGTGCGACTTTCGCGTTCTTCGTTGTCACAACGCGCAATGCGTATTCCGTCTTAGCTCAATTGCAATTAGACTTTTCGCGTCCGGCCACTTTCGCTACGTTCATAACCTATGGATGCTCTTTATCTTGTTGGTATCGCGGTTCTCGCGGTCTTCGGGTTTGTTCTCGCGGTCATTCTTTTCAACTTTTTCGGTGTTTGGCTTCGCGCGCGCATTGCCAACGCGCCCGTCGGGATGGGAAAGATGGTCGGCATGCGGCTGCGGCGCGTGCCGGTCGGATTGATTGTGGACAGCAGAATCACCGCAGTAAAAGCGGGGATCGAGATTCCCACCGATCCTCTGGAAGCGCATTTTCTCGCGGGCGGGGATGTCGGTCAGGTAATCCTCGCGTTGATCGCGGCGGACAAGGCTGGCATCTCACTCGATTTTAATCGTGCCTGCGCAATTGATTTAGCCACCAAAGGTACTGGCAAAACAGTGCTCGAAGCGGTCCGCACGAGCATCAACCCGAAGGTGATCGATGCGCCGAATCCGGCGATGGGGCGCGCCACGATCGACGGCGTGGCCAAAGACGGCATCGGCGCGAAAGTGAAGGCGCGGGTGACAGTGCGCTCGCATCTCGATCGATTCGTCGGCGGTGCAACCGAGGAGACGATCATCGCCCGCGTCGGCGAAGGCATCGTCAGCGCGATTGGCTCGGCCGATTCTTACAAGGACGTGCTCGAGAATCCGGACCGCATCTCGAAAGCGGTGCTGGCCAAAGGTCTAGACAGCAACACGGCGTTTGAAATTCTCTCGATCGACATTGCCGACGTCGATGTTGGCGACAACATCGGCGCGAAGTTGCAAAGCGAACAGGCCGATGCGGACAAGCGCGTCGCGCAAGCGAAAGCGGAAGTGCGCCGCGCCGCGGCAGTGGCAGTCGAGCAAGAGATGCGGGCGAGGACGCAGGAGATGCGCGCAAAAGTTGTCGAGGCCGAAGCGCTCGTGCCGCAAGCAATGGCCGAAGCGTTTCGCTCAGGTCATCTCGGCATCATGGATTATTACCGGATGAAAAACGTGCAGGCGGACACGTCGATGCGCGAGTCGATCGCCGGAACGGACAAGCCGCGGACGGAGGGAACGTGATTCGTGATCCGAAACTCGTGAATCGAGATTCGGTGTAACGATTTAACAATCCGCACATGATCGCATTACATTTCGAAAATCTGCTTTTCCTCTTGTTCGTCGCAGGCGCGCTTTTGTTTCAGCTGCTAACGCGAGCGGCGAGTAAAACGAGCAAAAATGCAGACGAGTCGCAGCGAAGATCGACATCGACGCCTCCGCCGATTCCGCGTGCGCCAGCGGAATCGGACGAAGAGCGCATTCGCAAATTTCTTGAGGCGCTCGGCCAACCGGCTGGCTCGAAGCCGCCGCGGCCAGTTGCGCAAAGGCCGACCGTGGCGCGACATGTTCCGCCATTCCCTTCGCCGCTGCCGCCGCTGACAACGCGCCCACCGGCGGAGCCGCCCCGCAGGGTAACGTTACCGCGACAAATCACGCATCCGCCTTACGAGACGAAAGGTTTTCGGCCCGCTGTGGTTAAGCCGCCCGTCTTCGAAGTTCAAGAAGACGCGCCCACGGCAGAACCCCCGCTGCTTATCACTACACCAGCGGCGGCATACGCGGCCGCGACGCAACAACAAGTCGCACCGGCGCGACGGGAAAAGGAGATCGCCGCGTTACTCAAATCGCCATCCGGCTTGCGCGAAGCCATCGTTCTGCGCGAGATTTTCGCACCACCGCTCAGCTTGCGAGCTGTCGATTCGGACCTGATCGGAAGCTCTTGAGCTTTCGGCTGGTGTTTGTAGTTTCTCACCCGCTTTGATCGCCGCCGGCGTGGCGGAACTGGCAGACGCGCTGGACTCAAAATCCAGTGATCGCAAGATCGTGTGGGTTCGAGCCCCTCCGCCGGCAATCCCTCTAAAACGCGTTGTACCTTCGCGGAATATTTAAGTCACTTCGTGGGAACGCACGCACATCCGGCGCGATCTGACTCGACCATGCCAAACTTCAACGCGAAATCCATTCTGCAACGTCGCTGCACATCCGTTGCATAACCATTGCATTTGGGGAGGAGATCGGCAATCTCGGGGTTCCATCGTCGATAATATTTGAATGTTCCCGGGAACGGCCGACGGGCAGGCTGGCGGCCTGCGCTCTCCCATACAGCCGGGTCGACGATCCAATGCGTTCTTTTAATGCAGTTGCTTGCTGCATTCACGGTTTTGGGGTGGTATGAAATCACTGATAAAACGCTGGTGGTTTTGGCTGCTGGTCACTGTCGCAACAGCCGTCGTGGTTGTGCACACGTATCTCGCGATCTGGGTATGCGACTACGTTAATCGGAAGCTTTCGGAGATTCCCGGCTATCGCGCGCATGTCTCCGCGGTCACGCTCCATCTTTGGCGCGGCGCCTACCAAATTCACAACATCGCCATCGTGAAAACGAGCGGCAAAGTGCCGGTGCCGTTTTTCTCCGCCCCGCTGGTCGATCTTTCCGTGCAGTGGAAGGCACTCTTCGACGGAGCTTGGGTGGGCAACATCGAATTTTATCGTCCGGAAATGAATTTAGTGAATGGTCCGAGTGCAGAGAATCGCCAAGCGCCCGTGGACGAACCATGGGCGCAAAAAATCAAGCAACTGTTCCCCCTCAGGATCAATCGCTTTGCCGCCCACAACGCCGAGATCCACTATCGCGATTTTAGCCGACAGCCCCACGTGAATGTAGTGGTGGACCACATGCAGCTCGTCGGTGCCAACCTAACGAACAGCAAAAAACTTTCGAAGAACCTGATCGCCGATATTCGAATCGAAGGCCGCCTGCAGCGCACAGGTGACGCGCGCTCGCAAATTTCGCTCGATCCATACGCAGGGCGGCCGACGTTCGCCTTCAATCTCGAAGTGAAAAATGTGCCGCTGGTCAAACTAAACGACTTTGCCAAAGCCTACGGCGGTTTCACATTCAAGGATGGAGCGCTCAAGCTGGCGATGGAGGCCAGCGCAAAAAACGGCCGTTACGAGGGATTTGTTGAGCCGGTGTTCGATCATATGACTATCTTCAATGAAAAGAGCGCGGAAAACCCGGTGACATTTGTCTGGGAGGCGATCCTCGGCGCGTTGACTGAAATCGTGCGCAATTATCCGAAAGACCGATTTGGCACAAAAGTACCATTTGCGGGCACCTTCGAACATCCACAGCCGGACATATTCACGACGATTGGCAACGCATTTCGAAATGCATTCGTGCAAGCGTTCGAAGGGAAACTGGAGAACTGGAAAAAACTTCCACCAGTCGAGCAGGAGAAAAAACAGTAAGCAGCGAATCGATTCGCCTAGAAACTCGCCGGTCTATACCGGCTGCCATGCACGTTGGCGGCCCGCAGACCTAAGGCAGCGCGGTACCCACTTCGGATTTGAGCAGCGCGATATCCACCGAGTTGATCAGGCCATTCGCATTCACGTCCTCGCGGAAATTGGAACCACTGACCGGCTGGCCTGCTTGTGCTTTGGTCAGGCTGACATCGGAGGAATTCTTACATTTTTTGCTTGCAATGCAGATCGCTTTCTGGCAAAACGCGACTGTCACCAGGGAAGAAAACCATGAATAGGACAATGAAAACAATTCTCGCACTCCTGGCAGGCGGCCTCCTTTTCTGCCAGCAAACACAGGCAGCTCCCATCGCCGGAGCCATCGAATTCGGCGGAAGCGCCACCGCTTCAGGCCCCAGCGGTCCGCCGTGCACGATCCACTTTCTCAATCCGTGGC
>WNFO01001276.1_pt1 | contig 19595 bp, 15 predicted proteins | sample 5400251 | NCBI WGS metagenome assembly WNFO01 (sample SAMN13153354, study PRJNA577476) | soil metagenome | isolation source: 100 cm saprolite under Madrone tree | place: USA:California | collected 2016-06-14
TCGGTCAATGAAGGCGTCGTCATCTTCGATCAGCAGGGCCGCCTGCTGTATGCCAACGCGTCGGCCCGACGCGTGATCGACGGCCAGGGGAACGGCGACGTGCGCAATCGACTGCAGAATCTTGGCGCACGGTTCTCTGCTCTCAAGAACGGCACGCAGAACCTCGGGGAGGCAGCGATCCTTCCCCCGACCGGTGCACTCACGCTCGCCGAACGCGAGCGCCAGGCGATCGCCGACACGCTGCAGGACACGAGCGGCAAACTCGCCGAAACCGCGCGTCGGCTCGGCATCAGCCGCACGACGCTGTGGAGACGCCTCAAGTCCTACGGGATGGACGGCTTCCGCGCCTCTCCCTAGGGTCCTAGCTTCTGCGGGGGATGGCCCCCCCTGATCGCTCGCCGCAGCCGTTCGTCATAGAGGAATACGTCCGCTGGTCCGACGTAGACTTCGCCGGCATCATTTTCTACGGCTCCTACGTGCGCCTGTTCGAGATCGCCGAGACCGAGATGTTTCGGCACTGCGGTCTCGCGTATGCCAAAGTGTTCGACGAGTACGACATCTTCCTTCCGCGCAAAGCGGTCCACAGTGAGTTCTACTGGCCGGCCCGCCTCGATGACCGCCTACGCATCGCCGCCTACGTGGGTAAGATCGGCACCAAGTCGCTGACACTGCACTTCGATGTCCTGCGGCCCGACGCGCACGCCCTCGGTGCGGCGGGATGGATGGTGCTGGTCTGCGTCGATCGGAAGAAACTGAAGCCCATACCGCTGCCGGCCGGATTGATCGCGTCGCTCGCGCCCCATACGCTCACACCCGACGCGGCGCGCAAGTCTCTCGGAGTGGCCCCATCGCCGCGCTGAGAGCAGTCCCTGCCCTGCTGCTGTTGCTGACGGGTTGTCATGGGCGTGACGCCGCCGATGACGTGCAGCAGCCGCAGCTCCTCGACGCGACCGTCGCGTTTCCGCCTCGAGACACGGCTCGCTTTTCCATTCCGGCGACGACGCATCGCTGCAGCGACGGACGGACGATCCTGGTCGAGGCCGTGAGTCCCGAGGGCAACGGCGTCCTCCTGCGTTTGCATTTTCGGGACAGCCTCGTGGCAGGATCGTATCCGGTCGTCACACCGGGCGACTCGACCACGGCCGGGGCCGTGGTCGCCGTGCGCTACCTGCTACGCGATACGCCGCGCGCGTTTTTCTTCGACAGCGGCGCTGTCCAGGTCCGGCGCGGCCGGGGGGGGGACAAAATCAGTGGCAGGGCCGACGGATCGGGAACCGAGAGCGGCATCCGGACACCCACGCGTATCCAGTATCACGACGTCGCACTCCCAGCACGCACCGACACGGTGCCGTGTAGGTTCGCGTGGTGACAGCATCACGCGACGTTCGCGTCGGCTTCATTGGATCGGGCTTCGCCCGCCGCGTGCAATTGCCCGGTCTCGCGTTCGTGCCGGGGACCACAGCCACCGCCATCGCGAGCGGGCGCCGCGACAATGCGGAAGCGGTCGCGCGAGAGTTCGACCTGCCGCACGTCTTCACCGATGGAACGGAGCTCGCCCGCTCTCCAGACGTGGATCTCGTCATCGTCGCGTCGACACCCGATACCCATGCGCGGTATGCGATCGCGGCCCTCGAAGCAGGGAAGCACGTCCTCTGCGAAAAGCCGATGGCGATCGATGCGTTCGAGGCCGCGCAGATGGTGACAGCATCCGAACAGCATCCCGACAGGCTGGCCTGGGTTGACCACGAATTGCGGTTTGAACCGAACCGACGCCGCGCCCGCGAGCTGATTCGGTCCCGCGCCATTGGCGAGCTGCGACACGTCGAGCTGTCGCTCAAGCCATACCTGCGCGGGGACGGCCGGCCGCAGACGTCCGACGCCCCGTGGAGCTGGTGGTTCGATGCATCGCGCGGCGGTGGGATCCTTGGCGCGGTCGGATCGCACCTCATCGACCTGTTCCGGTTCTGGAGCGGGAGCGAAATCACCTACGTCGCCGGGCTGGTCGAGACATTCGTCACGCAGCGGAAAGACGAAACCGGCGCGCTGCGTCCGGTGACTGCGGATGACTTTGCGAGCTGTGTGCTCCAGAGCGGGAGTGGCGCCGTCGCCACGATCACGCTGAGTACCGCAGCACATCACGGCCCGGGCCACGTCGGCCAAGTCACCGGGAGCGACGGAACGTTGCTGCTCAGCGGCGAGACCAAGCTCGAGCTTGGAAAACCCGGCGGGCCGCTCGAAGACATTTCGGCGCCGGACGACCTCTGGGAAAAGACGAAGCCCAACAACATGTGGGCGCGCTCCTTCATCCGGCTGCTGCGCGAGATGGTCGCGGTGATGCGCGGCGGCGCGGCGCAGGGCGAGCCGGCCACATTCCGTGACGGCTGGCAGGTGCAGCGCGTGCTCGACGCGATCCGCGGCGGGCGCGGCGTCCGGTTAGATTGAGGCCGTGGAACAGACCTATTTCCGCAAGGGATTCGGCCTCAAGGGCGCGATTGAAGGCGCGCTTACCGCCGATTACCACAGCCGGGTCGTCGATCGCATTCGCGAGTCGGGTTACCAGCTCGAGGTGGGCGACCTGACATTCCGGCTCGCGCGCGAGTTCGGATTCTGCTACGGCGTGGATCGCGCGGTGGAGTACGCGTACGAGACCCGCACCAAGTTCCCCGACAAGCGCACATTCCTGGTCGGTGAGATCATCCACAATCCGCACGTCAATCAGAAGCTTGCGGTCATGGGCGTCGAGTTCCTGCACCGGCCCGAAGCGCGGGACGGCGAGTTCGACTTCAGCGCGGTGAGCGCCGCCGACGTCGTGATTCTCCCGGCGTTCGGCGTCACGGTGCGGGATTTCGAGCGGCTGCGCGGCATCGGCTGCGTGCTCGTGGACACCACTTGTGGATCGGTTCTGAACGTCTGGAAGCGCGTCGAGGTGTACGCGCGCGACGGCTTCACCGCGTTGATCCACGGCAAGAACTACCACGAGGAGACGAAGGCTACATCGAGCCAGGTGAACAAGTATCCGGGCGGGAAATACGTCGTGGTGCGAGACATGAATGAGGCACGGCTCGTGTGCGAGTACATCGAGGGGCGGGGGACGCGGGACGGGTTCCTCGAGCACTTCAACGGCAAGATGACGCCGAGCTTCGATCCCGACCGCGATCTGCAGCGCGTCGGCGTCGCCAATCAGACCACGATGCTCTCGGGAGAATCGCTCGCGATCGCCGGCGAGGTCGGGAAGAGCATGGCGCGGCGCTGGGGCGCGGAGTCGCTCGGCGAGCATTTCCGCACGTTCGACACGATCTGCTCGGCGACGCAGGAACGGCAGGATGCCGTGCTCAAGCTGATCGCGGAGCCGCTCGATCTGATGGTGGTGATCGGCGGCTACAACTCGAGCAACACGACCCACCTCGCCGCCATCTGCAGCGAAAAGGTGACGACCTACCACATCGAGGATGCGGCATGCATCGATGAGGATGGGAGCATCCGCTATCGCCCCGTCGGCACCCATTCGAGCGAGGAACGGCGCGAGCGGTGGCTGCCCGAAGGCAAGTTGACCATCGGGATCACGGCCGGCGCGTCGACGCCGAACAACAAGATCGGCGAAACGATCGAGCGGATCGCAGCCCTTCGCGGTTAACCTGTTTCGGGTATATTTCGGGCCTTATGTCGCTGTCGCGCTTCCATCCCGTCATCGAACGCTGGTTCTCCAATCGCTTCGCGGAGCCCACCGAGCCGCAGAAGCGCGCCTGGCCCGTCATCCAGGAAGGCGGCGACGTGCTCATCGCCGCACCCACCGGCTCGGGCAAGACGTTCGCGGCGTTCCTGTCCGCCATCGATGCTTTGGTACGTCAGGGGTTCAACGGCGAGCTGCGTGATGAGATCCAAGTCGTTTACGTCTCACCGCTGAAGGCGCTGTCGAACGACGTCCAAAAAAACCTTTCGGAGCCGCTGGCCGAGATTCGGGCCCAGATGGCGGAGCAGGGGCTGCCCGACGTTCAAGTGCGGACGCTGGTCCGCACTGGAGACACACCGCAGTCGGAGCGGCAGGCGATGCTCAAGCACCCGCCCCACATCCTCGTCACGACTCCGGAGTCCCTCTATCTGATCCTCACGTCCGAACGCGCCCGCGAGATGCTGCGGTCGGTGCGGACGGTGATCGTGGACGAGATTCATGCGGTGGCGCGCGACAAGCGGGGCAGCCACCTCTCCCTGTCGCTCGCCCGGCTCGATGCCCTTATCGGGAAGCGCCCGCAGCGCATCGGCCTGTCGGCCACGCAGCGGCCGATCGAAGAGATCGCCCAGTTCCTCGTGGGCACCGGCCAGCCGCTGCCGACGATTGTCGACGCCGGCCACATCCGGACGCTCGACCTCGAGCTGGAGATTCCATCGTCGCCGCTCGAAGCGGTGATGTCAGCGGAAGTCTGGGAAGAGGTCAACACTCGCATCGCCGAGCTGATCACGCAGCACAAGACCACGCTGGTGTTCGTGAACACGCGGCGGTTGACCGAGCGACTCGCGATGCAGCTGTCGGAGCGGCTTGGTGCGGATCACATCACGAGCCATCACGGGAGCCTGTCGCGCGAGAAGCGGTTCGAGGCGGAAGAGCGCTTGAAGCGGGGCGAGCTCAAGGCGCTGGTCGCGACCGCCTCACTCGAGCTGGGCATCGATATCGGGAGCGTCGATCTCGTCATTCAGGTGGGTTCGACTCGCTCGATCGCCACACTGCTGCAGCGCGTCGGCAGGGCGGGGCATCGGCTCGGCGCGATTCCCAAGGGGCGGGTGTTCGCGCTGTCGCGGGATGAGCTGATCGAGTGCTCTGCGATGCTCCGCGCGACGCGTGAGGGCCGGCTCGACCGACTGATCATTCCGAACAAGCCGCTCGACATCCTGGCCCAGCAGATCGTGGCAGCGGCGGCCGGTGAGGAGTGGGATGAAGTCGTGCTCTACGAGCGGATGCGCTCGGCGTATCCCTACCGCGACCTGAGCCGGAAGGAATTTGACGACGTCGTGCAGATGCTGGCGGAGGGATTCACCACGCGCCGTGGCCGCCGCAGCGCGCACATCCACTACGACGGCATCAATAAGAAGCTCACGGGACGCCGCGGAGCGCGGATCGCTGCCATCACTTCGGGGGGCGCAATCCCGGATCTGGGTGACTATCGCGTGATTCTCGAGCCGACCGAAACGTTCGTCGGAACGCTGAATGAGGACTTCGCGATCGAGAGCACGCCTGGTGACATCTTCCAGCTGGGCAACACGTCCTACCAGATCGTCAAAGTCGAATCGGGTCAGGTGCGCGTCGCGGACGCCAAAGGCCAACCGCCGACGCTGCCGTTCTGGCTCGGTGAGGCGCCTGGCCGCACCAACGAGCTGTCAGAAGAAGTCTCGCGGCTGCGGCAGGACGTGGCCGACCGGCTCGACGATCCGCCGGCGGCGATCCAGTGGCTGGTAGAGACGATCGGTCTGACCGAGCCCGGCGCGCGCCAGATCGTCGAATACCTCGCCGCGACTCGTGTTGTCCTCGGCATCATTCCCACCCAGAAGACCCTGGTGCTGGAGCGGTTCTTTGACGAAGCGGGCGGAATGCAGCTCGTGCTGCACGCGCCGTTCGGCAGCCGCATCAACCGGGCCTGGGGCCTGGCACTGCGCAAGCGCTTCTGCCGCAGCTTCAACTTCGAGCTTCAGGCCGCTGCCACCGAAGACGCCATCATTCTCTCGCTCGGGCCACAGCACAGTTTCCCCCTCGAGGACGTCTTCCAGTACCTGAAGCCCGCGACCGCGGAGCACCTGCTCGTGCAAGCGATGCTCGATGCGCCGGTGTTCGGTACGCGGTGGCGCTGGAACGCGACCCGCGCGCTTGCCGTGCTGCGGTTCCGCGGCGGCCGGAAGGTCCCGACGCCGTTGCAGCGGATGGAGGCGGAGGATCTCGTCGCTGCCGTCTTCCCCGATCAGCTGGCTTGTCCAGAAAACCTGGTCGGCGACCGTGAAATCCCCGATCACCCGCTCGTGAATCAGACGATCGCCGACTGCCTGCTCGAGGCGATGGATTTCCCCGGTCTGAAGCGCGTGCTCGAGGGGATGGATGCGGGCGAATTCACGCTGGTCGCCCGGGATACCACGGAGCCGTCACCGCTCTGCCACGAGGTTCTGAACGCCCGGCCGTACGCGTTCCTGGACGACGCCCCGCTCGAAGAGCGCCGCACGCAAGCCGTGATAACGCGCCGCGGTCTCGATGTGAAGACGGCCGACGAATTCGGCAAGCTCGATCAGGCGGCGATCGACCTCGTGCGCGAACAGGCGTGGCCTGATCCGGAAACGGGCGACGAGCTGCATGACGCGCTGCTGATCATGGGCGCGGTACCGGCCGCTGAAGCCGGAACCCATGCATCCTGGAAAGACAAGTACGACAGCCTGGCCGGCACCGGGCGAGTGACGACCGTAGACGGACGGCTGTGGGTCGCGACGGAGCGGCTGCCGATGGTGCAGGCGGCGTTCCCGGGAACCACGAGTGAGCCCGCGGTCACGCCGCCCGAGCGTGAGCTCGCCAAAGCATGGAGCCGGGAGGACGCGATTCGGGAGCTGGTGCGCGGGCGGCTGGAAGTGATTGGCCCGACGACCGCCGCGGATGTGGCCGATGCGCTGGGACTACCACTGAGCGACATCGACGTCGCGCTGGCGGCGCTCGAGCATGAGGGCTTCGCCCTGCGCGGCCGCTTCTCCGCGGGCGTCGCGGGGACCGAGTGGTGCGAACGCCGGCTGCTGGCGCGGATCCATCGCTACACGCTCGATCGGCTGCGCAAAGAGATCGAGCCGGTCACCGCGGCCGAATTCCTGCGCTTCCTCTTCAAGTGGCAACGGCTGGCCACAGGGTCGCGCGCGGAGGGTCCGGAGGGCGTGGCGGCGGTACTCGATCTGCTCGATGGGTACGAGCTGGCGGCCGGGGCCTGGGAGTCCGAGGTGCTGCCGGCGCGCATGACCGACTACGACCCGCTGTGGCTCGACGGGTTGTGTCTTTCGGGCGAAATCGCGTGGGGACGGCTGACGGCAATTCGAAATGCGGAAGTCGGAATGCGAAATCGCAAGGTCGGTCCCGTTAAGAGCACACCGATCGCGCTGTTCCGCCGCGAGCGTGGAGAGATCTGGAGAGCAGGAAGCCCAGAAGTAGATCCGGCGACGCTGCCGCTTTCGTCGACCGGGAAGGCGTTGCTCACGGCGTTCGAATCGCGCGGCGCGCTGTTCTTCGGCGACCTCGTCAACGCGACGGGCTTGTTGCGGACCGAAGTCGAGAAGGGACTCGCCGAGCTGGTGGCGTGGGGACTCGTGTCGTCGGACAGCTTCGCCGGACTGCGTGCCCTGCTGGTCCCCTCCGACCGCCGCCGGCCGCTCGGCGGTGGGTATCGACGGCGCGGCCGGATTGCGCCGTTCGGGGTCGAGTCAGCAGGCCGCTGGGCTCGCACGCACGGCAAGCCCCCCATTGCGGACGAGCAGGTCGCTGAGGCGATCGCGTGGCAGCTGCTGCGCCGCTACGGGGTGGTGTTCCGCCGCATCGTGCAGCGCGAAACACTGCTCGCGCCCTGGCGCGACATCCTGCGCGTCTACCGCCGGCTCGAGGCACGAGGCGAAGTTCGCGGCGGCCGGTTCGTGGGCGGCTTCTCCGGGGAGCAGTATGCCCTTCCCGAAGCGATTGGTCTGCTGCGCTCGACTCGCAGGGAGCAGGGCGCCGATGAGCTGATCGCCGTGAGCGGTGCCGATCCGCTGAACCTGGTCGGCATCCTCACGCCGGGCGAGGCAGTCCCCGCGCTCACCACCAACCGCATCCTTTACCGCGACGGTGTGCCGATCGTGGTGAAGGAAGGGGAAGGGAAGAGCGAGCGGTTCCTCGTCGACGTCCCGGCCGAAGAGCGGGACATCCTGCGGGGCGCGCTGCTGCGGCGGCGGCCCGCGCCGCTGGTGCGCGCCTACCTCGGCAAGAGCAAAGCGGCCGGCTAGGCGCATGTCTTCATTCTCGCCCGGTCGTCAATAGGCGGCAAACGTGATCGGCTGACGAATCGTCACGCGCGCCGGCCGACCGTGCAGGCGCGCCGGCCGATACACCGCCGCCTGGACCACGCGTTTCGACTCCGCGTCGAACAGGGGATTCGGCGTTTGTACGACCTTCACGGTCGCCGGCAGGACGCGGCCGGTCGTATCGAGCGTCGCTTCTACGATGACGGTCCCGCCGATGCGCAGCGCCTGCATTTCGGGCGCGTAGCGAATGGGGGGAAGCCTGAGGAGTGCCGGCGGTTCGTCCACCGTACCGACGACGGTCGGTGCCTCCAGGGGCGGCGCCGCCCGGCGGCTGATCCGAATCGAATCGGCGAGACGCTTGAGGAAGGGTGCGAGGTCCGTGCCGCGTGCGATGAGATCGCGGTAGCCCGCGGTCCCCGCATCGAGGGACACGGCGGCCAGACTATCCCGACCCTTCTGATGCAGGGCCAATCCTCGGACAAGGAGCCCATACACACGCTCGCCTGCGGTGGGCTGGTTCAGCGTGTCCAACGCCTGCTCGGTTAGTGCGAGGGCGCTGTCGGGACGGTGCACACGCAGCTGGTCACGCGCCGCCGTGATCAAGCGGGTGGGGCTCTCCAGCGCCGGCGGGTGAAGATCGAATCCGAGGGTCACCTGGCTGCGAACGGCCTGACCCTTGCGCCGCCCGGGTGTGAACTGCGCGGCGAGCATCATCTGCTGCAAGGGCTCGTCGAACGCGGGATCCGGCGACTCGAGCACGATCAACCCGAACCCTTCGGTCTCGCCAAGGGTGTCGATGACCGCGCGCACGAGGGCATGCCCTGCCACGCGCCGGCGCAGGAGCTCGGGCGGATAGGCGAGTTTAGGGCCGGAAAGCCACGCCGCGCGCTCGTCCAGCTCACTGTCGGCGTAGACTCGGAACCGTCGGACTTCCGATTCGAACACATCGGAGAGTCCGGGGGCGATCTGATCCAGGCCGTTGACGCGCAGGGCCGAATACAACGCGAGCGCAGCATGGAAATTCACGTGGGCGAGACTATCGCTGCCGCGCATGTGCGCGAGAATTGCGCGCCACACAAACACGTGCACCGTATCCATCAGGTACGCCGATGCCCCGAGTGCGCGGTCGAGCGCGGTATCGGCTTCGTCGAATTGACGCGCGGCGATGTGCGCACGGGCGGTCGTGATGAATGCGTCGGTGCGGCCCTGCGCTGCAAGTGCGGGGACAAACAGGACGAAGGCAATCGCGAAGCAGAGACGGCGCAACACGGTATCGACTACGCTGCGCACGCGGGACCGGCGGCGTCAACCCCCGCCGATCAATGCGTCATAAAGAAGCGCGCCACCACCTGGTTGTAATACGACGGATTGCCTGCGTTGGGTGGATGACCGGCCCCCGGAATGGTGACGGTCGTGTCGTTCTGCAGGCATCGGGCGAGCTCGTCGCTGATGAGCTGGAACAGGCGTGGGCTGCGCTCCCCTCTCACCAGGAGCACCGGCGTCGTGATCCTCCCAAGCTCGCCGCATGAAATGGTCGGCAGATACTGCGCACGCTCGGCGAGCAGTTCGTGACGCATCTCGAACGTATGTGCCAGGAGCTCGGCGCGCGCAGCGGCGGGGAGCCGGTCAAACGCGCCGCGGATTGTCTCTCCGTCATAGAACAAGCGGAGCCCACCGATCGAGTCGCCACGGGCAAATGCCGCCCGCGCCGGGTCGAGCGTGCGCGTATAGAACGCGCGCCGGGCGGAATCGCCCGACTCGGAACCGGTGAGCAGTGAAAAGACCGGGGGCTCGGCCAATACGAGCGAGCGAACGAGCTGAGGATGATCCCGTGCCAGCTGCAGCGCGGTGTAGGCCCCGTACGACGAACCGACGATGTGCGCCGGCGCGATATCGAGCGTCAGGAGCAGCGCGGCGAGATCTTCGGCATGCAGCTTGGGCGAATACACCTGGTCGTCGTTCACCTGCGGATTGGGCGGATGATACCGGCGGCTGTAGACCAGGACGCGATAGACCTGGGCGAAGGCATTTTCCTGACCGGACCACGACTTCAAATCGCCGAGGGTGCCGTGCACGAACACGACCGGCGTCGCGCCGCTGTCACCGCTCAGGCGGTAGACGAGCCGCGTGCCGTTGACGTCGAGTGCGTGGAGCGTGCGATCGAACACCCGCATGGGTGGTCCAGGAGGCCCGCTCGGCACGGGCGCAGCGTTGTCGGGGCCCGGCTGCCCGCCGCACGCGACGACCAGCAGACAGCACAGCAGGATTCGCATGGCTACAGAATTGCGTTTCGAGTTCCGAAACGCCACTAGCTGATCAGCCACGCCGCCGCGGCTGCTACCTTCTGCTCTGCCCGCCAGCGGCCGACCCCCTCACCGAGTGCGGCGACTCGCGCCTTCATCTCATTCGGAGCACGGCGCAGGGATTTGCCGAGCAGCTCGTAGACTTCGCGCTCGAGGACGACGCGAACGGTCACGCCGCATCGTTCCAGGGCATCGACGAGTACCGTGCGAAACAGCCGACCTTCGGACGCGTGCGCGCGCATGTGTTGATTGGCGATGCTGGCAGGATCCGTGAGCGACGCGACGACGACGGCCGCGCGCCGCACCGGCTGCTCGGCGCCGAATTCCTCCAGTAAGGCCGCGATCTGACGGCGGGAAAACCGCTCGATGCCACGCACCAGGCTCGTGACCCTGGCGGTGTCGGTCTGCTCCGTGCCGAAGCCGGCATGGTACGGTTGGCGCGAGTCCGGTACATCGGGGTCGGACAGGCCGATCACGCGGCTGTCGCTGACCGTGGGCGCTTTCGGAGCATTCGCGATCAGCACCGCCGCGGCCCAGCCGGATTTGACGCGAAACCCGAGAGTACGGGATTGTCGAGCGCTCATCCCCAATCTTTCGAATCGGGAGCGACGCGGCGCATGGCGCGTAAGAAACTAAAGGCGTGGGATGTCGGATGTGGGTTGTGGTTCCCACTTCCCACATCCCGTATCCCACGCATTTGTAAGCCTTCCACGCGCTCCGCAAGCACGTTCACCGTTCCATCATCTTTTGCCAATTTGCCGCTGACAAGGACGAACGGCTCGCCGCGCACGGCCGCGCGATCGCGATCGTAGACATCGGGCCGGACGATCACGTTCGTCATCCCCGTTTCGTCTTCGACCAGCAGGAAGACGATCCCCTTGGCGGTCTCCGGCCGCTGCCGAGCGACGACCAGACCCGCCACCTGACATTTGACGCCGGCCCGCAGCTTCTCCAGATCGCGGTTGAGTGTCAGGCCGGGAGGTAAAGCATTACGTACCAACGATAGAGGATGCGCGCTCGCCGAGAAACCCAAGGTCGCATACTCGGCCAGCAGGCGCTCGTGGGCCGCGAGCCCCCCGAAGGGCAGGTGCTCATGGGGATGGTTCAGCGCGAGCTCGAGCTGGCGCCGGCCGCGGCCATCGCCCGATTGGGTGGACTTGGGCGGCAGCCAGAGACCGACCTGCCATAACAGCTCGCGTCTGGTCAAGCCGAATCCGTCGCACCCACCGACCCACATGAGCGCTTCGATGGCGGTGCGTTTGAGTTTCGGCGGCGCGCGCCGGATGAAATCGCCGACACTGTTGAACGGGCCATGCTGTTCGCGCTCGAGAACGGTGGCCGTTGCGGTTTCTTCACTCCAATGACGGACAAATCCCAACCCAATGCGGACGGACCCCGCGGCATGGCCGCGGGGCACGCTACCCTGGACGGTTTCTTCGACTGTACACCAGACATCGCTCACGTTGATGTCGGGCAGGCGCATTGCGATGCCGTTGCGCATGGCGTCGCGGCCCAGCGCGTCGATCGAGTAAAACCCCATCGGCTGATTGTTGAAGAGCGCGACGTAGTACTCGACGGGGTGATAGTGTCTGAGCCAGGCCGACTGGTACGCGAGCAGCCCGAACGCGGCCGCGTGCGACTTGGGGAATCCGAATTCGCTGAATGCGATCACCTGGCCGAACACCTTCTCGGCGGTGGCTTCGGGGACGCCGCGGGCGAGAGCGCCGGCGCGAAATTCCTCCCAAAACCCGGCCATCAGATCGTGCGAGCGACGGCGACTCATCGCGCGACGCAACGCTTCCGCCTGTCCCGTGGTGAATCCGGCGAGCGCCTGACAGACCTGCAGCACCTGATCCTGGTAGAGAATCACCCCCAGCGTTTCCGACAGGCACTCGCGGAGCAGGGGGTGATCGACCGGCGGCTCGTACGGTTTGCCGGCGGCGTGCGCGCGGCGCTGCTCTTCGCGCCGGCGCACGTACGGATTCACCGCCCCGCCGACGATGGGCCCCGGCCGCACGATTGCGACTTCGACGGCGAGGTCCTCGAGATTGCGCGGGCGGCTGCGGCGGATCATTTGAATCTGCGCGCGACTCTCGATCTGAAAGAGTCCGATCGTGTCGCCGGCGCAGATGCGGTCGTAGATCGCGGGATCCTCGAAGTCGATGCGCGAGAGGTCTGGTGGTGTCCCGGTGCGGCGCGCGATCAGCTCGACGCATTCCTCGACGAGTGAGAGCATGCCCAGGGCGAGGAAATCGATTTTGATGAAGCGCGCGTCGTCGCAGGAATCTTTGTCCCACTGGCAGACGACGCGGTCCTCCATCGCGGCGCGCTCGAGCGGCACGATCTCCACGAGCGGCCGGGAAGAGAGGATCATCCCGCCGGGATGCTGCGACACGTGACGGGGCAGCCCGCGGATTTCGTGGGCGAGCTGGCACAGCTCCTTCCAGAGCGGCGCGTCCTTGCGGCCGGCAAAACCGGGAAGGTGCTCCAATTCGTCCGACAGTCCGACCGACCGACCGTCCGACAGCTTTGCAACGAGCTCGATTTCGCCAAGCGGCAGGTCGAGCGCTTTCCCGATTTCGCGGACCGCGGAGCGCAAGCGATACGTGGGGAAGGTGCAGACGAGCCCCGCGTGCTCGGCGCCGTAGCGCGTGTACACGCGGCGGATCAGCTCCTCGCGGATCTCGCGCGGGAAGTCGAGATCGATGTCGGGCACTGAGGCGAGCGTCTCGTTCAGGAAGCGGCCCAGAAAGAGCTTGTTGGCGATCGGATCGATGTGGGACAGGCCGAGGAGGTAGCACACGATGGAGGAGACCGAGGAGCCGCGTCCCCGGCCGGGCAGCAAGTTGCCCAGGGCACGGCGCGACCCGCGCCGGATGTCGGCCGCGACCTCGCGCGCGAGATCGAAGAGATCGTGATAGACGAGAAAGAAGCCGCTGAGCTTGTGGTGCTCGATCAGCCGCAGCTCATCGTCGAGCCGGCGCACCGCCTGGGCGTGATAGAGGGAGCCCGGTGGGTAGCGCTCCTGCATCCGCGCGGTGCACAGCTCGGCCAACGCCTGCGGTGCGGGCGCGCGACCCGACCCGCGGAAGTCGGGGAAGGTGTAGCCGAGGTCGCGCGTCAGGTCGAAGGCCCTACAGCGGTCGGCGATGGCCAATGTAGCGGCGACAGCATCCGGACAGTCAGCGAACAGCGCCACGACTTCTTCCAGTGGCCGCAAGTAAAATTCGCTGTTGGGATTTCGCACCCGATGCGAGCCGTCGAGCGTCGTGCGGTGACGGATGGCGACCATGATATCGTGCAGCCGGTGCAGCTCGCGCGTGTGGTAGTGAACACCGCCGGTGGCTACGGGGCTCAGGCTCAAGTCACAGGCGATCCCCGACAGCGCACGCGACAGCGCCATATCCCCTCTGACCCGATTGCGCTGGATCTCCACGAAAAACCGCTCGCGTCCGAACACCGCCTTGCAGTGCTCAGCGAGCTGCCGGGCAGCGTTGAGACCCTGTGTCTCGAGGGTTCGCGGCAATAATCCGTCGCGGCGGGAGCCGGAAAGAACGATCAGCCCTTCCTGACGCGCTTCGAGCGAGGAGAGTGGCAGCCGCGGATCGAGGCGCTCGGCACCGAGATGCGCTTCGGTGAGCAACCGGCAGAGATTCGTATAGCCCTGTGCTGTTTCGGCAAGCAAAACCAGATGACTGCCATCGGTGAGTGTGACTTCCGCACCGGTGATTGCTCGCAGGCCGAGTGGCTGCGCGGCATGTGCGAACGCGAGGGAGCCGTAGATGCCGTTCTTGTCGGTAAGCGCCAGGGCGGGATAGCCCAGGCGGTGCGCTTCCGCGAGGAGCTCGTCGGGCGGCGACGCTCCATCGAGGAAGGAATAGGCGGAGTGGCAATGCAGCTCCGCGTACATCAGGGCATCTGTGCGAACCATTGGCCAGTGAGCAGATCCTGAAACAGCACCATGCGCTTGCCACCTTCCAACATCACTTCCATGTAGTTGCGCGCAATCGTCCGGCGCCACCATTCGTCATCGATGCGCCACGATTCGAGGATCGCTTCGACTTTTCCGACTGTCCGGCCGTCCGGCCGTCCGACCGTCATCAGACCGGATTCATTCAAATCCACCGTCACCGGCTGCGGCTCGTTTACGGCTCGTAGTCGATCAGTGCGTAGCGGCGTTCGGGAAGACGTGACCATGGCTGTACCTCGACGATGTGATAAAGAGGGGAACGCTTCACGCGCATGCGGATCTCACGCGCAGCGTTTTGCAGTGCGCGCTGTTGTCCCGCCCGCGCGGCTGCCTGCGCATCGCGCGCGAACAGCTGCAGCTCGCTGGTCCCGGGAGCGAACGCGGTGAACTCGAGCACGAGTCGCTCCACGCCCCCGGTCGGCGGCGACTGCTCGAGGCGTGTCTTGAGCGGCGCGGCGATGCGCTCAGCGTCCGCGGTCGCGTCCTTGAGCAGAATGGCGGCGAGCCAGGAGCTCGTGCCTTCGAGTTCCGCACGCAGCCGCACCGCGTGCACGCGCCAGCCGATCCGGCGTGGAGCTTTAAGCGCGCGCGCGATCAGCTGGTCGAGCGCATGGGCGAGCAGCTCGCGCTCACCGACCGGCGTGAAGAACGTGAGCGCGGCGACGATCGGCTCTGGTGCGACGCGGCCTTCGACGGGTTCCGCGATGCGGCCGGCGGCCAGTCGCCATAGTCGCCGTCCCAGGGCGCCGAACTGCGCCGTGACCGCTTCTTCCGGGAGCGCCGCAAGCGCACCGAGGGTGCGGATGCCGAGCTGGCGGAGCCGGCGGTGCGTGTCGGCGTCGAGCGGAAGAACGGAAATGGGCTGTGAAGCGAGAAATGCTTTCTCGCCACCCAATGGCACGATGACCGCGTCGTCTGGTTTTGATCGTGTCGCAGCAACCCATGCAACGAACTTTCCAAGTCCATAACCCAGGCGGACCGTCCGACCGTCCGACCGTCCGACCGTCCGACGAATCGCGTCAATGATCTTCTGCGGTTCGCCGAAGACTCCCTCCAATCCATCAGTGCCGACGTATGCCAGTCCCAACTCTCCGGACTCAATGACCGGGCTGATTTCATTCAACGCCGCGAGCAAACGGGCGAAGCAGTCGTCGTAATGAACTGGGTCGGGCTCGATGAGCCGTAACGAGGAGCAAAGCCCGATCGCCTGGCTGACAGTCATGCCGGGCTTCACGCCCGCATGACGGGCGAGAGAGGAGACCTGCCAGAGCTTGCGAGTGGTGTCGGGTGCGAGTAGCGCCGTGGGATAAACAGCCAGTCCTTCATGACGGGCCTCTTCACAGCGGAGTGGGAAGAGGGGGATCCAGACGCAGGCGGCGAGCGAGCTCGTAGACGATCGCGACATTGACAAATGTCCCAATGGGACCCGAATATATCCCGAAGATATCATCACTCGCAAGCCAAGTTCGAGAGATTAAACTTTGAGTATGACTCAAGCGGATCTCTTTGGGCCTGAAGCACTTCCGGCTCCAAGCCCCGAGGTCGTCGAGCTCGCTCAGGGAATCCCGTCGAGCATCCGATTTGGGACGTCCACCTGGACCTACGACGGCTGGTTCGGCGACGTGTATCACCGCCGCTATCGCGGGCCGCAGCCGGCCAGCCGGCTCGAGGAATACACGCGCTATCCGCTGTTTCGCACGGTCGGGATCGACAGCGCGTTCTACGATCCGCCGTCGGAAGCCGAGCTCGCGTCCTACGCGCGGGCGTTGCCGTCCGGATTTCCCTGTGTCAGCAAGGTGTGGGATCGTATCACCGCCAAGCGGCTCGGCCAGGATTCGCAGCCCGGCCTAACGGGGATGCGCAATCCCGATTTCCTGAATGCGGCGCTATTCAAGGACAGCGTGCTCGGCCCCTACAGCCGCGTGTTTCGCGATCACGCCGGTTGCTTCGTGTTCGAGTTCCAGACCATGCGGGGCAAGGATCTGCCCGATCCGCTGCAATGGGCCGATCAGCTCGACGATTTCTTGAAGGAGTTACCGCGCGAGTTTCGTTATGCCGTCGAGCTGCGCAATCCCGAGCTGCTGACTGGAGTGCATGGTGAGGTACTCAAGCGCCACGCTGTGGCCCACGTGTTCAACTCCTGGACGGAAATGCCGCCGATCGGCGAGCAGGTCGAGCTGGGGTGGACGTTCGCCGCGAATTTCACGGTGTCGCGCGCACTCCTCAAGCCGGGCCGGCGCTACAGCGACGCGGTGAAGCAGTTCCAGCCGTACGATCGCGTGCAGGAGCCGCTTCCGAGCCTGCGGAAGGATCTCGTGCGACTGGTGAGTGAGGCACACCGCCGGCGCGTTGAGGCCTTCATTCTGGCGAACAACCGTGCCGAGGGGAACGCGCCGGGGACGATCCGCGCAGTTGCGCGGATGTGGCTGGAAGGTGACGGGGCGGGTACTTCCTAGGGTAGGTATTCGGAAGGTTTCCCTTAAGGAGGAGGTCTATGCGCCCTGCCGTGTTCGCTGCATTATCACTCGCGTGGCTGCTCGCGTGTGGAGGACCCAAGGCTGAGGTCAGCCCGGTGACCGTGCTGTGGATGGATTGGCCGGGTGAAGTCAACGCAGGTCAGCCGTTCCGGACGAGGATGGTCGTCTGGAACGTGTGTGCGGTGAACCCGCAATTCCGCGCCGGCGCTCACGCGGATCAGTCGACTGTAACCTTCGAGCCCTACTACCTGATCGGCCACGATCAGATCGCCTGTCTTACGCAGCGGACTCCGACATTGCTCGTTTTGCTCGCGCTCGACACGGCCGGCATCGTACCCGGTCTCGCGGCAGCGTCTGCGCGGACGTACGACATGCGTGCTCCCGAAACGGACTATGCCTTGAGCACGACGGCGGCGCCGAACTCGGCGGTAGGCAAATTCGGTGTTGTCACCGTGCGACCGACGGGCGCGGACCCATTGCGCCGAAACGCCGCCGGCGATGTCTTCGCGGAACGAGACTCCCTGGGGTGTGTGAGAGTCAGGCCGGTCGGTCTCTACGACCCTGGGGCGGCCCTCGTGCTCGAGGATCAAGCGGACACGGCCGGCCTCTCACGCGCGTTCGTACGCGGCTTCATCCACGAGACAGCGACGCCGGTGTGCGGCGAGGCCCGGGTCTTCCATCTCGTTACGAAAAACTGATTGTGCGCGCCTTCTACTACTATCTCGCGCTCCTCGCCGGGCTCACTGCGTGTGATTCCGGTCTCGAGATGCAGCCGGCGATCGTACAATGGATGGAATGGCCCGCGGAGGTTCCCGCCGAAACGCCATTCGCGGTGCGCTTAATTGTTCCGTTCGTGAGCTGTGACGGCGGTGTCGCTCAGCTCACCATCTCGACGGACCAGTCGGCTGTCACGTTTGCGCCGTCCTTTCTCATCAGACGAGGCAACGCCGTCTGCCAGCCCGGAGTGCTCGCTAGTCATCCTCCCGGGGCACTCGATACGGTCAGCACTATTCCGGGGCTGGCGACGGCATCTGCCCGAACCTTCGAGATGCGAGCGTCCGCGTTCGTCTATTCTCCGACGCCCAGTCCGAAGACCGGAACCCCTCCCGTCCGGACCTTTGGCGAGGTTACGGTCCGTCTATCAAATCCGGATACTTCGCGACGCAACGCGGCGGGGATGGTCACACTAGAAGTGGACAACCTTGGATGTTCGCGCCTGCGCGCCGGCGCGGTCTATGGGCATGATTTGCTGGTGCTCGAGGACCAAGCCGACACAACTAGCCTCAACGTTGCCTTCGTACGGGGCTACATCCACGATGCGGCAACGCCGGTGTGCGGCCAGACGCGCGTGTTCAAGCTCGAGTCGCGCAACTAGGGCAAACTGCCTCGCAGCTCCAGCTCGCCCTGCACCGGCATCTTCGCGGGCCGGTAGCGATCGAACATCGCGCTCTGATTCTTGAACCCATGCTTCTTGCGCAGCTTCTCGATGCGCCGCGACAGCGCCTTCGCGTAGTCGCGCGGTGCGTATCCATGTCCCGCGTACGCTCGCTGGTATTTCGGCACCAGGTCAGGAAAGTGTTCTCCCAGGACTGGCAGGAAGCGATCGCGGATGGCGGGATACAGCCGCAGCGGCCCGGCGTGAATGAACCGCGCCCCGGCGCGCTTCGCGGCGGCGAACAGCGTGTCGAGTCGCGCGACGTCGTCGGTGATTCCGGGCAACACGGGGGCGATGATCAGTCCCGCGTTGACGCCGGCATCCACGAGCTTGCCCAGCGCACGCAGCCGCGCCGCTGGGACGGGGGAACGCGCCTCGAGCTTTCGCGCCAGCGCCGCATCATACGTGATCAACGAGACATGGATCTGGAGCTCGTTGCGCTCCTGCAGTCGCAGGAGCAGGTCGCAATCGCGCGCAATCAGCGGACTCTTGGTGATGATCCCGAACGACAAACCTTCGCAGCGGGTCAACCGTTGGAGCACCGCCCGGGTGACACGAAACCGCCGCTCGGCCGGTTGATAGGGATCGGTCGCGGTCCCGATGACGATGCATTCGCCGAGCGGCACGCGCCTGAGATCGGCCTCGAGGGCGCCGACGACGTGCTCCTTCACGAAGATCCGTCGCTCGAACGCTTCCCACCCGTGCGCGCCGCGGTAATCCGCGAACTCGGCGTCGGTCAGCTTGCCGGCATCGTGCGCGCGCTCGACCACGTAGCGATGCGTGTAGCGCGCATAGCAGTAGCTGCAGCCGAATTCACAGCCGACGTATGGATTCAGCGACCAGTAGTCCATTCCGGTCGCGCTCGGTGGGTTCAGAACACGCTTCGGCGTTAGCGAAACGAACCGCGTGCCGCGGAGGCGCTCGTCTAGGATGACGGGCGGACGGCCTGACGGCCGGTCGGCCGGCAGAAGCGGCAACTGCTTACCCACAACGCGCCCAGCCGCATTGGAGACACACAACGCAGCCAGATTGGTGTGCGGTTTTGGCGCCGCAGTCAGGACAGCGAGGAGGCTTGGGAGGGGCTTCCCGGGGTTTGCGCACCGCCACCCCCGAATATAACCCGAAGATCGTGCTCAGCAACTCCGACTACAGAGGCTTGGCGAACCGCCTCCACAGGTAGTACACGGGCACGCCGAGGGCCACGATAATCAGGCCGGGCCAGGTGTATACCGGCTTCTTGATCAGCAAGTCCACGCAGATGAAGCCGGTCGCCAGGATGTACAGCACAGGCAGCCACGGGTACCCCGGTGCCTTTACAGGGCGTGGTAGGTCGGGCCGCTTGACGCGCAGGATCAGCAGGCCGATCACCGTCACCATGTAGAACAGCACAGCCGCGAAAATGATGT
>WNFO01004422.1_pt1 | contig 19546 bp, 28 predicted proteins | sample 5400251 | NCBI WGS metagenome assembly WNFO01 (sample SAMN13153354, study PRJNA577476) | soil metagenome | isolation source: 100 cm saprolite under Madrone tree | place: USA:California | collected 2016-06-14
TTGTCTCCGAAGCATTCTTGTCTGCCCTCTCTCTCGTGATCCGTTCACAGGCCGAGCAGTTTCTGAGTTCGGCTCCGTTCGATTCGCGTACCGCCAGGGCGTCGTTCATTAGGACTATCCACGGTTCCCACCTTCGTTTTCCCACAGTGAAGCGATGATCGCAAAGATGGGACTATGTGTCTTGGATGAAGGGGCCGTGATCGGTACGTTCTTGCTGAATTGTTAGCTTCCAACCTGGGCGGGGCGATGAGGAAGAATATCGGGCCCAGTCCTGAGTCGATGGCGGGCTAGGCTAGGAGAAACGCCGGCAATTGTCCGGAAGTGTCGGGCAAGGTGACTTTGGTCCGTGAAACCTGCCAAAATCGCAATCTCCGAAAATGGAAGATCAGTGTTTCGTAGCAGCTGCTGTGCATGCTCGACGCGTCGTTGCACTATATAGTTGTGCGGCGGTATTCCGAGCGATTGGCGGAACGCGCGCGCAAAATGATGAACTGACAATTGTGCAATTTCGGCGAGCACTTCCAGAGCGATATTTTCCTGCAGATGCGAATCTATGTATTCGCATATGCGATCGGCGCGTGCTGGTGCCAGGCCCCCGCGATTCGTGGGCGGATCCACTGAGAGTGGCAGGTGTGCGAGCATGCCGAATCGCGGTCGTGAGTGAAGTAGGGCGTCCGTCGGAGAACACAAGCCACTCATCCCACAAGCTGGGGGAGTGATCAAGGCATTCCATGGCTCATCAGTTCCTGTCCGAAGCAGACGAGCCGCCACATCTTGCATCCGCTTGCAACGAAAGATCGAGGAATCACACTCGAAGATCGTCGCCAGAGCCACGCCCCGGTTCAGCACTTCGTCTTTGAGACTGAAGAGCCGGCGAGCGATCTGGTCTGCGCCCAGAATTCGTTGATCTTTGTCCACCGCGAGCAGAACCGCTACATCACTACCCCCGCAGGGAGCGGCTGCAAAAGCAGCGCCAAGCGAACAGGTGCCACACACCCCTGTCTAAATATACCTTGACACGTATATTCTATGTAGAGTATATAAAGCGTATGGAATCTGTCTTCGAAATCATTGCGGAGCCGAACCGCCGGGCGATACTGAGCCTCTTGGTCTCGTCACAACAGTCGGTGGGAGAAATCGAGCGTCAACTTCGTATGTCGCAGCCGACTGTGTCAAAGCACCTGCGAGTGCTGCGCGACGCCGGTTTCGTGGAATCCACGGTGGACGCACAGCGCCGTCTCTACCGGCTGAAACCTGAACCATTTCAGGAGATGGATGCCTGGCTGGCTCAGTTCCGTCGGTTTTGGTCCACTCACGTGGATGCTCTCGAACGCCACCTCGACCGCATGGATCAATCAACACCAACGAAAGGGAAGACAAAGGAGAAGACGGCGCGGCCCAAACCGCGAACGTGATAGTCGGAGTAGGGATCACGATTGCTCATGACCCCCTCCACGGATCCGGACGAGCGGGTTTCCCGCATCCGGCTCTTGCCTTAGGTGACAACGCCCATGCGCCGCAGAGGATAGGGATGACAGACAGAAGGCAAAGGCAGCCAGCGAGTAATGAGAGGCCGCATGCGATCCCAAAGGACGCGGCCGTTCTGGCTCCGCCGCGACAACGAGCGATGCCAAAGCCAGCCGACTCGGAATCGAAAAATCGTCAGCGCCGGTGGGTTCATGGGCACTCCGTAATATCGAAAGTGTCCACCCACAACCGCCCGCAGCCACTTGCCTTGTTCGGGGATGGGTTCGTGCATGCGTCGCTGAAGCTCGGCTTTCACCTCATTCAGCTTCGTCTGCATCCTTTTCCGTATCGTCTGCTGCAACACCGTGTACATTCCATTGCTCCTCTTTTTCACGCAGATATGCGGGTGAGTAGGCCGGCGGAATTGCACCACCGGCCTCTCGCAGAACCGAGCGTGAGACTCTCGCCTCACTCGGCTCCCATCAGGCAAACCTGCCGATCATCCGGCTTGTCTGTCGCACGCATCGAGTTCCTCCTGTTACCAGTTGCTTCGGTCATGCGACTGCCTGATCCGACCCCTTCGCTCCAGCCCCATTACGAGCTTTCTCCGCTCCTACGAGTCGGTCCGCCCCAGTGCTCCGCATCGGTACTCTCGCCTCACGGTTGTGGCCGCTTGGGCTTTTCCCTTAACATCAGAGCGACTGGTTCCTGCAGTTCCGCGCAACAGCCTGCATCCGCTTCACGCCCCCTCTACGCCGATCGCCGTCCGCTCAGTCATCAGGCACCCCGCGGACTTGTCCCAGGTGGGCTTTACGCACGTGGTTTCGACGACACTTATTTTCTTAACGACGCGTCTTCGAAGGGTTCACTTTCGTTCGTCTCTCGGATGCTCACCTGCACGGGTTTATACCCGCGCTTTTCCTCCAACGCTCACCACCACGGCTCTTTACCGCAGCAGCTTGGATCGGTTTGGGATCTGCTCCTGAAAGCCGATCCCGAGGGGCCTTCCCTCATCTCTTGCGCAGCTTGTCATTCACACGGCTATTTAGTTCATGGTGAACTCCTTATCCGTGTGCTTCTGCAACACACTAAAGCCGAGAAAGTTGAACGTCGCCGGCTTCCCTTCTCCACGATTGTGCCGGTTGCGGATCGCGAACGGTCCGAACTGCAGCAGTCGCGTCTTCTCGGGATGCAGCTCCAGGTGGAACTTCTTCATTCGTTCCGCGAGTTCCGCCCGGAACTGTTCGGCATCCGCTTGGCTGTTAAATCCAACCACGATGTCGTCCGCAAAACGCACCCCGATGACATCGCCGTGCGCCCGCTTCTGACGCCACGCTTGGACCCACAGATCGAATACCTAGTGGAGGTAAACGTTAGCCAGCCGCGGCGATGCACTGCCACCCTGGGGCGTCCCCTCGTCCGTCCGTATTCGTTTCCCATCCTCCAGCACGCCGGCATTCAGCCCTTTCTGGATCCGCCGCACGACGCGCCGATCTGCGATCCGGTGCTCGCTGAACTTCACCAGCCATTCGTGGGAAAGCCCATCGAAAAAAGCTTTGATGTCCAGATCGAGCACCCAGTTCACCTTTCTCGTCAGCAGTCCCGTATAGAGCGCGTCCAACGCTTGATGCTGGCTTCGCCCCGGCCGGAACCCATACGAGAATCCAAGAAAATCCGTTTCGTAGATAGCGTTCAACACTTCGACCGCCGCGCGCTGGACGATGTTGTCTTCCAGCGCCGGAACTCCGAGCGGTCTTTGCCGCCCATCGGCCTTGGGGATGTACACCCTACGCACTGGCTTCGCTCGCTACGCTCCTCGCTTCAGCCTATGGGAGAGGTCCTGGAGATTGTCCTCGAGGGTCTCGCCGTAGTTCCGCCACGTCTCTCCATCGACACCGGGCGCGGCTTCCTTCTTCAAACTGAAGTAGGCCATGAGCAGCCTTTCCAGGTTGTAGATGGGGTGCAGGAGCGCCGTGAACCGCAACTTCTTATCCTTACTGGCTGCTTGACGTACCCGCTCCAACGCACTGGACGCGTCTTCCCGGCTGGGTGTCCGGGACGCGTTTTGCTGGGGCAGGTTCCCTTTGGCCAGACCGCTTCCCTCCATCCCCTCCGCCACTGGTTGCCCAGCCTTGTTCAGGGACTTCGCAGGTACTGCAGGTCTGTCCGACTTCCCGCGTCCGTTCGTCATCGGCGTACGTCCTTTGACTTCCCGATTCGGTCTACAGTTCTCTCCTCTGCAGACAGACGTGGGATCTCCCGGTTCCCGAACAAGGTGCTTGCGTACATGCACGGGGTCTCTGACCGCGCGGGATCCTGGTACACCTTGCGATGGCGGTGCACCCGGTGTTGCCTTCCGACAATCTCCACAGCGTCGGCATCCCGGAGTACCTGCCGCTTGCGCAGCAGGGCATATATTTCACGGCTCAATACCCGACCTGTACGTCCCCCTGTCAACGCTTCGACGCCGCCCTCACGGGCGGCTCCGCATGACTCGGGGCCGTTGTGGTTCGCTAGTCCTTCAACGCATGAAACTTTCATTCACCGCACCTTGCCGGTTTAACCGGCGCACGGAGAAACGAAATGAAAATCAAAGTGACCAGCCTATACGTTGACGACCAAAACAAGGCCCTGCGCTTCTATACGGAGGTACTGGGCCTTGCCAAGAAGACCGATTTCAGTCAGGGCCCATATCGGTGGCTGACCGTGGCCTCGCCCGAGGAGCCGGACGGCACTGAGCTGCAGCTGGCGCTGAACAACAACCCGGCGGCCAAAGCGTATCAGCAAGCGATTTTTCAACAGGGCCAGCCCGCGATCATGTTCTACACCGACGATGTCAAGGGCGACTACGAGCGGATCAAGGCGCGCGGCGCCGAGTTCACGATGCCGCCCACCGACGTGACCGGCTCGACCATTGCGATGCTGAAAGACACCTGCGGCAACCTCATTCAGCTCACCCAGCTGGCACACTATTCACGCTAAGGAGAAGAAGATGACCGTTCGCGAGCAGTACACACCGGGTCCGGCCAGCGGAGCGCAGATACGAAAGGACGGAGAGAAGTGGACTCTTATTCTCGTCAGAGAGCTGCGCCACTCGCCGGAAAAAGTCTGGCAGGCGCTTACCGACCCGGCGCACCTGCGCGAGTGGGCTCCCTTTGAAGCCGATGGGAGCCTGGGTACGCTTGGAACCACGGTGAAGCTCACCACCGTGGGAGCGCCCACGCCGCAGGTTTCCGAAACAACAGTGACGCGAGCCGACGCTCCCAAGCTGCTTGAGTACAAGTGGGGTGGCTTCGATACGCGATGGGAGCTCGAAGGCTTTGGTGCCGGTACGCGCCTGACACTGTGGACCAACATCGGTCACCGCTTCATCGCAATGGGCGCTGCCGGATGGCACATTTGTTTCGATGTTCTGGATCACCTTCTCAGCGGAACTCCCATCGGACGCATTGTCGGCCCCGAGGCGATGAAGTTCGGCTGGCAGCGGCTGAACGCGGAGTACGCCAAGCAGTTCGGGATTGAAACGCCCAACTGGCCGCCTCAGGCGGCTCAAAAATCGTGAATTGAGGTGGATCGCAAAAGAATTAGAGGGAAGGATCGAGACAACTCCCGGAGCTCCGTTTACCAGAACTGGCCTCGTGGTACGAACGAGTTGCCGTTCCGTCGGTTCTGGTCCGCTCACATAGATGCTCTCGAACGCCACCTCGACCGCACGGATCAATCAACAATAACGAAAAGGAGGAAGAACCCCATGGAATCGACCCTGCAGAAGCCGGCCTTCGTCGCCGCAAAGACCATCCCCAAAGCTACCACACGTTCGGTTTTTCGCTGGATTCACCTCGTCTTTAGCATTCCGATAGTCGGTTACATTTATAGCCCGTTTGACCAAATTCCAAACTACGCCCCCGCCACTCGGTTTGTCTTCGTTCCTGTGCTTGTTCTTTCGGGATTGTGGATGTGGAAAGGCCATGTCGTTCGACGACTTCTTTCGAAGAGATCGGCCTAGCAAGACGCTGCGGCAATAAGACGACTCGCATGAAAACGGGACAAGAATTCGGAGGCATAAAGATCCAATGAATCCATCGGAACGTATTGACCAGTTGATCGCAGGACTCACAGACTGGCGTGGCAAAACGCTCGCCAGCATCCGCAAGAGCATCCTTGAGGCCGACCGGGAGATAGTCGAGGAATGGAAGTGGATGGGAAGCCCAGTGTGGTCTCGCGACGGAATCATCGCGGTCGGCAACGCCCACAAAGATAAGGTGAAGCTTACCTTTTCCCACGGGGCGAGCCTCACAGATCCTGACAAGCTCTTCAACGCGGGCCTCGGAGGCTACGCGTGGCGAGCGATCGATTTTTTCGAGGGCGATAAGATTAGTGAGAGTGCTCTAAAAAATCTCGTCCGTGACGCCGTTGATTACAATCAGATCAAACTGAAGAGGAAAGCGTCTGCGGGTACTCGAGCGAAAGTACATAAAAGTAAAAAGTGATGAAACGACTGATGTTGGCGCTCCATTGCGCCATCCCGCGTTCCAGCGGCTTTGGCTGGGGCTGAGCATCTCGTATCTCGGGGACCAGTTCACCATCATCGCCTTGCTCTGGTTCGTGCTGCTGTTGACCGGCTCTGGTGCGGCGGTGGGCCTCGTCATCCTCTGCTTCGACCTCCCCGGCGTCGTCACCGGGGCGATCCTCGGGCGTCTGCTGGATCGCTACCAGCCGCGGCTGGTGATGGGCTATGACAACCTGGCCCGAGCGGCACTCATCGCGGCGATTCCCACACTCTACGCCCTGGGATCGTTGCAGCTCTGGCACGTCTTCGTGCTGGCGTTGCTGGCCGGAGCGCTCTCGCCAGCAACCGCGGCTGGGGTACGGGCGTTTGTGCCGCACCTGGTGGACGCCGCCGCCCTCGATCGCGCCAATGCGCTGACCGCGACCAGCCTGCAATTTTCGTATCTCGCAGGCCCAGTGGCAGCAGGCTTCGCCGTCGCCAGGCTGGGCGGTCCCTGGGCGCTGTTCATCGACGCCGCCACCTTCTTGCTGATGGGCCTGCTAGTGCTGACCCTGCCCACGATCACTCGCGAACCACGTGTCGCACAGCATGCGGCAGCCAATCGCTGGCTCGGCTTCGGCGCGCTGTTCAGCCTGCGCTACGTGCCCGCGCTCACACTCCTCTCGCTGGTGTTCTTCTTCTCCTACGGCCCGTTGGAGGCGGCCCTGCCGGTCTACAGCGTCCAGACATTACACGCCAACGCCGACGGCTACGGGCTGCTGTGGACCGGCTTCGGCGCGGGGGCCTTCGCTGGTGTGTTGACGCTGACCAAGCTCTCGCGCCGCTGGCGGCCGAGCATGGCCTTACCGATGATCGCTGTGCTCTGGGGAGTGCTGCTGTGCCCCCTGTTTTTCATCCGACAGCTCCCGCTCGCGATGCTGTTCCTCGGTGTGGCCGGGGCATCCTGGGCGCCCTATACGCCGATGGAAACCACCCTGCTGCAGCGGCTCGTCCCGGCCGAGATACGCGGCCAGGTGTTCGGCGCGCGGCATTCGCTGGTGGTAGCGGCGGCGCCGCTGGGAGCCGCGTTCGGTGGCGTGCTGCTGCAATATCTCTCGGCGCCGCGGGTGATCGCTATCTCTGGCCTCGCCTGCATCCTCGCCGGGCTGGGTGGCCTCGTCTCCCCGTCACTGCGTCAGTTGCAACGAGGAAGCTCCTAGTGTTCCGTCAGGGCATGAACGCCGAGAAAGAGATCTGGGCGACATGAACGGGTTCTTTTCCGAGTATCCGCGTTCATCTGCGTTCATCTGTGGCTAAGAACGAATACTGAAACACCCCCAGGAGACTTCATGCCCCAAACATAAATCGAGATTCGCGCCGCCGCAGCATGCAGAATGTGAAAACATTGTCACATTGTCGCTAGTGTGTTCACTCCTGTGCTGGCGAAGTACTCGAACCCGAACCGGGGTCACTGACCGTATCGTCGGCAAAACCGGAAACTGTCAGTGCTGTGCAGCCGAAAATCGCCTAAAGACGAATCTCACCCCGTCTGAGCCATTTCATCGGACAAATCTAACGCCGACCCCCCTTGATCTGCAGTCTTGGATTCTTGTCGTCCCTCTCGTGTCTCACGTTTCAGAATGTTCGACAATCCGTACAGCATTCGCTTTACCAAGGAGAGACGACAATGGCGCAGAGACATCAGCCGAGGTCGAACGACTCCATGTTCCTATCAACCGGGTAGACGTGCGACGCGGATTGACTTTTGGAGACTTGGCTCAGCACTACGCAGAACACGAGTTGGTTGAGTGCTCCGAATGAATCCGCCCCAAGGCGCACGCCCAGCCCATAGGGGCAGGAGATCCGATCGGCCCGCCGCCTCTGCCGGGATCGCGAGGTTTCTGACGAGTCTTCGTTGCAACGGATAAGGTAGAATAGCTGTTCCCTCCTGGTTCAACTCCTCCAGCAAGCGGTTGTGGATTCCCCGCGCGAGTCTTCCGGTGAAGCCCTTTGTCAGCGCGGTGTGCCCGGCTTTTTTCCCTCGTAAAGCCTGGCGATGAAGGAGGCTGGCGCCGGACTCCTCGCACGGCAGGAATACCGTTCCCATTTGCACGGCCTCTGCGCCAAGAGCCAGGGCGGCGATTACGCCGCGCGCATCTGCGATGCCACCGGCGGCGATCACCGGCACATTGACCATGTCGGCAATCTGAGGGACGAGCGAAAAGGTGCCTGTAAGTGAATCCTCCGCGGCGCGGAGGAATGAACTGCGATGTCCCCCGGCTTCGAAGCCGGAAGCGACGACGGCATCCACGCCGGCCTCTTGACGTGCCGCACCCTCTTCGGGTGTGGTCGCTGTGCCAATCGTGACGATGTGTTTCGCCCGGCACTCTTCCAGGATTTCTTGTGGCGGGATCCCGTAGATGAAGGTGAACACGGGTACCTTCTCGTCCAGCAAGACGCGAGCCTGATCCTCAAATCGTATCCACGAATAGGGTTTGTACTCTGGACGCGGCGCTCCCAAGGCTGCGATATGGACAGCAAGTGGCGCAAGGCTTCTGTTGAACACGTTTTCATCAGATGTCCGAGCACCTTCGTCTTCCATCGATACCCACAAGTTCATTGCGAACGGTTTCATCCGGCGCCTTCCGGAACTTACTCCAGCTGCATGGATCGCCCGGCATTCATAGACTCAAGCACTTCAAGCGACCGGGGCATTGGCGTGAAGGGATTTTTGCGGCTACAACCCGATCGCGGTCATTAGGTCATTGTCGGGTCGGAGGAGGCGCGCTTGCGCGCTAGCCTCCGTCCGCCTCCCAAACTGCCCGTACACATTTCGTGTAGGCAGCTTTCACGAAGACTCATCGACGCCGGGATGCAAGAGAAGGAATTAAATCGATCAGCCGAACAAGCTCGTACTCGCCGTAAAGCTTGGTCACAGGCAGCCGTTTCCAGCCGGGATTGCGCCAACGCCGGTACCGATGCGACCAGATGCGTCGCCGGATCCAGCCGTCGAGACGTTGGAAGAGCTTGCGGACGTGAGCGCGTTTGTAATACTCGCCCCAGCCCCGCAGCAGCGGGTTAAGTTCCGCTATCAGCTCCGGGGTTTTCAGAGGTTTCCCCCGTTTGGTGCGCTGCCGGACCTGGTCCATGAAACGACCGATCGACTTCTCCTTGGGGTACGCATACAGCGCACCCTGTCGGGCCTAACTACGAATCTTACTCGCAGGCAGATGGAGCTTCTTCTGCCCGCGCTTGATTTTGTAGCCAAGGAACTCGAAGCCCTCGCGGATGTGAACGATCCGCGTCTTCTGCGGATGTAACTCCACGCCCAGTTGTTTCAGGATTCGGCCAGCCGCCTCCACCGCGGCTCGTGCCTCTGCGGCCGATTTACAGGTGATCACCCAATCATCGGCGTACCTCGTCAGCTGATATCCTCTCAGTCGCATCTCCCGATCAAACGGCGTCAGAAGAATGTTACTGAGCGTGGGCGAAACCACACCCCCTTGCGGAGTCCCGCGCGCGCCGCTATGGCACGAACCCGAAAGCAGTTGGCATGTCACTCGCCTATGAGGGCAAAGCCTACACCGTGGTAGGAGTTGCGCCGTCCGGCCTCCAATTAGACGGGGATGCGGACGTGTTTACACCGCTCGGTCAGCGCATCGAACCCCGGATGCGTTGGCGCGCTGCACACTTCATTCATGTCGACGCGCGCCTGCGTTCTGGCGTAACTCTCTCCGAGGCTCAAGCCGAATTGGCACTGATGAGCGCGCGACTGGCAAAGCAATATCCGGACTCAAACGTGGGCATCACACTAGTGCCACACCCGCTTCAACGCGAACTAGTCGAGGACGTGAGACCCACTCTGTGGCTGCTCCTGAGTGCGGTGAGCCTTGTCCTGCTGATCGCGTGCGTCAATGTCGCGAGCCTCCTATTAACGCGTGTCGTCTCGCGTGGGCACGAATTTGCATTGCGTCTGGCCTTAGGCGCGCCGAGTGGACGTCTATTCCGTCAGTGTTTGATTGAGAGCAGCGTGCTCGGCATTTGTGGCGGCTCGCTCGGGCTCTTGCTGGAGATCCTGGGCACGGGTGGCTTCCTGCGCTTCTGGCCTGACAAGCTGCCGCGCGCCGACGAGGTGCATGTCGATTGGCGCGTGTTGCTCTTTGCAATCACGAGTTCGATCTTGACGGCCCTGATCTTCGGATTGATACCGGCACTGTGAGCGAACAGGAGTGCCATCGAAGAGACCCTCCGATCTCGCTCCCGTAGCATTGCCGGAAGTGCACGCAGGCCGCTGAGCGGCTTTGTCGTATCCCAGATCGCGCTGGCGCTCGTGCTCCTGAGTGCCGCCGGAGTCATGGGTCGCACGCTGGTGCGCTTTGCCTCGCTCAATCCGGGAATTGACATCCGGAACACGCTGGCTGCACGCGTAGCTTTGTCCCCGGCAGTTCTTTCAAATCCTGCCCAGGCGCGACAGTCGTGGCAGGAACTGATGGATAGCATGCGGCGCGTTCCCGCCGTTCAATCGGTTGCGCTGACCGATATCGTTCCGATGCGTGAAGGTGAGAATGTTCTCGGGTACCGCGCTACAGCAACGCCCCCGCCGCCGAATCAAGAGGCGGAAGCGCTGGCTTCAGCAGTTACCCCGGACTATTTGCAGGTCATGCGACTTCCGCTACTTCATGGCCGCTTCTTCAATGACAACGATCGACTCGGCAGCCCGCAGGTTGTCGTGATCGACGAGAATATGGCGCACCACGCCTTCGCTGGAGAAGATCCTGTTGGAAAGATTCTATGGATGCAAGGGATGGGCGATCGGCCCATTCAAGTGGTAGGGGTGGTGGGTCACGTCCGGCATTGGGGCCTCGCGGCCGACGATCTCTCGACGGTTCAGGATCAGTGTTACTACCCGCTCGCCCAAGTCCCCGATCACATGGTTCGATTCTTCTCTTCAGTCCTTTCAGTCGTGGTCCGGACCAATGTTCCTCCTCTGAACACGGTCGACGCGTTGCAGAGGCAGGCGCGTGGCGCCACCGCCGACCAGACTCTTTATGAAGTGCATACGATGGAGCAATTGGTCAGTGCCTCGCTCGCGAGACAAAGATTTTTGCTCCTCCTGTTTGCGATCTTTGCCGGACTCGCTCTGCTGCTCGCTTGCGTCGGGATCTACAGCGTAATTGCCTATCTGACGAGCCAGCGCGTACCTGAGTTCGGCGTGAGGATAGCGCTCGGCGCGCACTCGTCAGACATCATCAGACTCGTTCTTCGCGAGAGCCTGGCAATTATCCTGGTTGGAGTCGGAATTGGCCTGCTCGCATCTATTGGTAGCGGGCGCGTTCTGCAGCGTTTGGTGCCGGGTGTCCACACGGCACAGGGACTCATTCTTGCAGTCGTGCTGCCCACACTGATTCTGGTTGCTCTTTTCGCCTGCTACATTCCTGCCCGTCGCGCTGGGAAGGTCGATCCCGCGGTATCGCTGCGGTACGAGTAAGGTAGACATTCACCTTCAAATCACGCGACCACTCGCCATTAGGCGGCAGGTCAACGCAGTTCACGAATCACGAACTACGTACGGGAGGGAAGGCAGGTACACCCGCAATGATTCTTCGCATGTCACGAATCGTCCGAAATTTCGATGCGCAGCTTCTGAATCACGGGCAAACCTGAAGTAATCCCAAGGTAAGGGTTGCCGACCAGCCGACAAGTGAGAGGCGATTCTGGGCGTGAGAGCTATTGAGACGCGAACTATTGACCGTTCGCTGGACAAGCGCAACGTGAGAGCTTGACCAGGCAGTCTTTTGGTTGTATGCTCCATGATCGATATATCGATTATCGATTACAACCATGCCCAAACAAAAGCTCAGCCCTCTACCCTCCGCCGCATTTCAGATTCTGCTCGCTCTGGTCGGTGAAGACCTTCATGGCTATGGAATCATGCGCAATGTCGCGCAGCAGACAGAGGGCCGCATGCAATTGGGGCCCGGAACCCTCTACAGTTCGATTCGTGCACTGTTAGAAGAGGAACTGATTGAAGAAGTTGATCATCCGCGAGACCCGAGCGCGCGGGATGAGCGACGACGTTATTACCGCTTAACATCATCGGGCCGAAAGCTGGCTCGTTCCGAAGCCGAGAGGCTTGCCGATCTGTTGCGTGTGGCAAGGTCCAAGAACATATTGAGGGGGGATTATGTCTGAGGTGATCTTTTGCTTACTTTTTCACCTATATCCCTCACATTTCAGGCAGGAGTACGGGGACGAAGCCCTGCAGCTATTTCGCGACCGTACGCATAACGAAACTGGATTGTGGCCGTCAGTTCGGCTGTGGTTCGACTTGCTTGCTGATCTGGTGATATCGCTTCCACGCGAGTACTGCTATAAGCGACCCGACATCGCAACTGCTCCAGCCAAGACCTGCTTGAACGGCACGCCGACCTTCTTTGTGTTTGATACTGCATCTCCCGGACGGCGTCCACTGCTACTCGGGGGACTGTTGTCGCTGATTACGCTTGTTTCTTTTCCCAGGCTCATGAACGAGTTCGGCAATTTCCGACCGCCCAGCGGTTGGAGCTTTGCATCTCCAGGGGCTTACGAGAGGCAGGGTGGGGACCCACAACGGCCAGCATCGGGGAGCGAGCAGGGTGTCCAAAGCCCACGAGGCGCCAACCCTACCTTAGATGCCACGTCGCGGCATCGGATTATCGCCAGCGCCATTGCGTCAATTAAGCAGCACCACATCGATCCCTTGGAAGCACCGAAGGCCGCGGACGCGCTTCTCGCTCACGAGCGACAAGGCGATGATGATTCAGCCACGAGCACCGAGGAGTTTACCCGTCTCGCAACAAAGCAGATGCGAGAAGCAACGGGCGATCATCAATTGGAGCTGCTTTATAGCCCGCGTGCTATACCGGAGCGCCCGTCCGGACCGCCGCCGGCGCTTCCCACTGCATATCGAGACGAGATGCGGCGGGTCAACTGCGCCTTTGAACGGGTCGAGATACTGCCCCACAACGTCGGCTATCTTAAGCTCAATGCGTTCCCGGACACGTCTGTGTGCCAGGCCACTGCCACCGCGGCCATGGCTAAATTGAATGATGTCGATGCCCTAATCTTTGACCTGCGGGACAACCGTGGCGGCTTTCCGAGCATGGTCAGCCTGATCGCGGCTTACCTTTTCGACCATCCCGAGTACATGTATTGCCCACTTGAGAACACAACTGCAGAATCATGGACGCACTCACCGGTTCCCGGCAACAAGCTCGCCAACAAGCCCGTGTATATCCTCACGTCTCATCGAACGATTTCCGCCGCAGAGGAGTTCACCTACGATTTGAAGATGCTCAAGCGCGCGACACTAGTCGGGGAAACCACCGCCGGAGCTAATCACGCGGCGAATCTTCACGCTATCGGAGACAATTTCTATGTTGCTACTGTTGAAGTGCGGGCGATCAATCCATACTCCAAGTACAATTGGAACGACACGGGAGTTGACCCGGATTTCAAGGTCAGGGCTCCCGATGCACTCACGGCGGCATTGAGGTTAGTAGATAAGAGACTCCACGTGGAGTAGCCATAGGACGCGCCTTGGCCGCCCCGCAAGTCCCAACAAAAGTGATGGCTCAATCAAACTCCGTATTCTTGTCAATGTCAGATGACGGGCAAACCTTCCGTTAAGCCTTGAGGGAAGAGTTGCCGACGATTCCGACCCTACTAAATTGGAGTGGATTCGAGGGCTCAATCTGTTGTCGTGTTTCCAAAAGGGGGAGGAGGTCCACCACGGAGATAGCCGATTAACAGATTCATTTCGCGAATAATTACGTCGGGCCTATCGAGTGGAACCATGTGCCCAGAATTCCGGGCGACCACCCGCCAACTCCGAGAAGAAAGGGACTTCAACGCCGCCTGCTCTCGGTTCCATACTGGCTGTTGCGCGATCAGGCGCTCCGACATATCCGCTCTTCGCAGATCGGGGTCACGGGAGATCACAAGGAGGGGCATGTTGTCGAAAGTTGTGAGCCGTCCCGCCTCATGGCATGAATCTTCGAAATAGTTCAGTTCACTTTCGTCGGTGTCAACATAACCAGGCCTGCACGCCATCGCGTCGTACTGGCCTGCCCATCCCGGATAGTCCTTGGCCGACACGGAACAGCGCCCAATAAGGCGTTCCCACCCCGACCAAACGCGTAATCGGTCTTCCAGAGTTCGCGCTTGGCGTCACGCTTATCTTCCTCGTAGGCAGCGCGAGCACCCGGCAACTCATCGAACTGCTGAGGTGAACTCGAATCAATCATTACGACTCCGGCAACCTCCGCCGGAAATTCTCGTGCGTACTCGCGCACATACACGCCCCCGGCAGAATGGCCTGCAATTATGAAGGGTCGGTTTACCCTAGCTTGATCGAGCAACGAGTGCAATTCCCGCACGATCGTTTCCGCGTCTCGATTGCCATTGCGGGGCTCACTCCAGTCGTGACCCGCACGATCATAGGAGCAGACCCGTGTCGTGCGCGAAAGCTCCGGCTGTACCTCTCGCCACAGCGACCAAGGAGCACTGGCAGCAGCCTCCAGAACTACTGCGGGCGAACCTTCGCCTCGACAATCTATGTGCATTTCGTAGCCATCCACAATGTGGAACTCACCAGGGACGGGGTTATGCTGATGCTGCCAGTGCGCCATCCCTAGATTCCAAAGTGAGAGAGCAAGCGCGATCAACAGGCAAGGTCCCAAGCCTCTACCTACCAATCGCAAGGCTTTCCCAATGCGCGGTTGACTCTTCTGCTCGTCGGAATTCGTCATTTCCAGAGATACCGGCTTTGTGGAGATCAAGGTATGATTGTAAGACAGCTCAAACTTGTCTGGGATCAGCTAGGTGAAAAGCGGTTCAGTACTACTTCTCCTTGGGCGAGGGTGGAGGCCGTGCTCCCCGGATCACGGGCAAGCGGTACGTAATCCGGTAGGGGAAGGGTTGCCGACTATACATGCTCGATCAGCACACTTCGGCTTGGTAGCTGTTAGTTTGCGGGTCCAGCAAACAGCAGAAGATTCCCATCCGGATCCTTGACGACGAAATTCTTGGCGCCCCAAGGCTGCTTTTTCAGCGTCTGGTGAAAGGCAACACCAGCGGACTGAAACTCAAGAAACAGGAGCTTGATCTCGTCCGCTGTAGCGACGGTCATAGATACCGACAACAGTTCCTCCCGATCGCGGACCGTCGACTCGATTACTGGTCGCTCGACGCACCTTAGATTGAGACGCGCCGCGTCGCGACCCACCTGTGCATAGTAGGGAGGTTTGCCGTAACTGAATACAAGCGTAAAGCCTAACTTCTCATGGAAAAATTCGCATGATCTCTTGATATCGGTGACGAACAGTTGCGGCTCTGCACTGACAATCGTTGCTTTGGATGGCGATGATTTCACCTTGAGCGACGTGGTCGAAAGTCCAGTTTTCAGGGCTTGCCAACTATCGAAGCCTTGCTGTCTTGCGACCATTTCTTGCGCATCGCTGAGCTTAAAGCTCGCCGCAAGAATCTCGGAGTCGGGCATATTCAGAAAACGAGGTAAATGCCCGCGGATTTGTGCGGCGACGGGATAGTGGCGTTCGCGATGCCAACGCAATATGAGCTTGGCTTGCTTTTTGAGGTTCTCTAGATTGGGCATGTAGGCCTCCACGATGAGATCGTAGGTGGGCATTGCCCTTCGGCGAACTGCCGTTGCATCCTACATGCGCAGATTGCAGTATCTGCGACGGTGTCAGTAGTTGTCAATTGAGAACGACGCCGCGCTACACGTTGTTGGGCCGCACTTCGGCATTTTGTCGTATCACAGGCAAACTTTCCATAATCCGGTAAGGTAAGGTTTGCCGACAATGCACTCAGAGCCACCATCAAACGCCGCACCTTTTCGAGTGCTAAACTTTTGCCACGCTTGGCAAGTGCTAACAAGTCGAATGGCTACGAAGACGTCGCATCAGTGTTCATAACCGGCCACGGTAGGAACAGTTCAGGTGTCGGGGCATCAGTTGTGGCTGGTTGGTCCGAGACGTTGCCTGGTGGTGGAACAGTTCTAGACCTCGGATGCGGGACCGGCGTACCAATTTCGCAAGTTTTGATCGAGCGCGGGTTCAAAGTGTATGGAGTGGACGCCTCACCCACGATCGTGGCAGCGTTCCGAGCCCGTTTTCCAGGCGTTCCAGTGGAGTGTGCTGATGTAGAAGATTCGGACTTTTTCACTCGAACTTTTGATGGCGTGGTTGCCTGGGGGCTCTTCTTTCTGCTCGATGCGGAAGTCCAACGTGGATTGATCAAGAAATTTGCCGGCGTGTTGCAAAGCGGTGGCAGATTGCTGTTCACCGCTCCGAATGAAAGCGGTTCTTTTCCGCCCGATGTCATGACCGGGCGACCTCAATTCTCCCTGGCTACGAGGAATACCGAAAAGCGCTGGAGGCCGAAGGCGTGTCGTTGCTTGGAACACACCGTGATGAAGGCGAAAACCACTACTACTTTGCACACAAGATGTAACTCCCGTGACATCGTACAGCCCTTGCTCGCCATTTTTATCGGATGACGGGCAATTCGGAAACTATCTTCCCCTTTTATTGTCTGCCGTTCGCTCGCTCGGCCCCGCTCGTATGGCGAACGCGAGGGGTAGTTTCCGTATCCCCGACGATCGGGGTTATAAAAGACTGCGGCGTTAGCCGGGAGCGACACTCCTTCGACAAGAACGACTGTTCCAGGCGAGTGAATTTGCTGGAGGGAAGATAAGGATGCTACGTACCTACAGATCTCGAAGGCAGAAAAGTGTAGCGACGATGAGAACGGAATTGCTGAGATTCAACGGCGCTATCGAGCGGGACCCCGCCATCGATGCGTGGATGAAAGAGCACGCAGGTGGATTGGGAGCCATCGCGCATCAGTGGTTTGAGGTGATGCGAAAATGCGGGGACGAAGTCCGGGAGCTTTTGCATGACGGCTGTCCGGTCGCATGTTTGGGAGATGCGCCCTTCGGCTACGTCAATGTATTCACTTCGCATGTAAACGTGGGTTTTCTTTACGGTACGGCGCTGCCGGATCCGGCCCGCTTGTTGCAAGGCACCGGCAAGTTCATGCGCCATGTGAAGCTGAGACCGGGAACGGCCACAAACGCCGCAGAGCTAAGCAGGCTCATCGATGCGGCGTACTCGGATATAAAAGCGCGCGTCGAACACGGCTAGCTCAGAGAAACGCCTTGGGAGGTCGACGCGGATTTGAACCGCTAGTTTCGTAGCGATATGTCAGATAGTGTTTGCTAATCGTGGACGGATTACGGGCTACTCTTCCACAATCCGATTAGGGAAGAGTGGCCGACAATACGGCAGGTAACCTGTGGGGTTGGACTGGCGCTTTGCTGGATCAGTCAAAGGGATAACGGAGAGCCTCCGCTACGGCCTTATATCCAATTCGCCGGTAAATGGAATTCGATGTAGGGTTGCCCAACTCAGTGTAGAGAATGCACCGAAACCCACGGCCGCGAAGATGTTTCGACAACGCATAAACGCAGGCTGCCGCGTAGCCGTGCTTTCGCTTCTCGGGTGGCGTATAGACCCCAGACAAACGAACTACGCCTTGCGCCGGTTCACGGCTAACAGCCATAGAAGTTGTCTCTCCCTTTTGATCCCACAGCCAGATCTGTCCGACGGCCAACGCCCGGTCTACGCGAAGCGCGGTGTCGTTTGCAGACTCCCCAATTTCATCCTGAAACGCACGGGTCCAGAGGATCATCAAACTGCGATCTCTCGGACCTGCTTGCCGTAAATGACCTTCAGCACGGGGAACTTCTCCCAGGCCCAAGAATTCGTAGAGACGCGTTCCCTGGAACGGTGCGGCTGCCGACTTACATCGTTCACTCCATTGCCCAGCGAAGCTGGCTGCCGTCGCTGCGTCCCCGTTGACACCGGGTAGAGTCACTCCGGCTTCCGCAATTGCATCCACCAGTGCCATCACCGCTCGCGGTCCCATGGGTGTCAGGGTCGCTGGATATTCCAGAGGTGACTGGACGACCACGCCGACGGTTTCCTCTCCGTGCAATGCGATCCAATACCGACCTGGATTGCCCTGAGCGACGCGCGAGTGCAGAATCGACAGAATCAGATTATGCAGAATTGGTTCCGACGAAAGGAACTTGTCAGCCCTGCTTAAGACAAATGCGGGATCTTCGCTAAACAGCACCTTGAGTTCCATGCGGGAGATCTTATCGGATCGGAGCATCGGCAGGAATGCCCCAACCGCGAGGCGGGCAAAACGGGCAACCCTTCCATTCCATAATCCGGTAAGGTAAGGATTGCCGACCATCTGCTCGGTGGCTGCCGATGCCGAGGTTGGCAGTGTACTCGGGAGACATCATCGATAGTTATCGTCTGGTTAGCGTCAGGTCTGCCGTCAGTGTCAAGGCAGTTTCCAATCGGTATCTAAGTTACCTGAGGGCTCTCATTTTTCTAAGGTTACTGTTTCGGCTTGTTCTTTCCACCCTTTCTGGCAGCGGCCTTCTTTGGCGCTGGCGGTTTTGGCGTCCAGAATTCCGGATCGCCCGCCGCAAACTCTTTCGAGACATGGGACTTTTCGGGGTTAATAGCGTAAAGGTTGCTCTCTGTGTGCGCGTACGCTGCGCGGGCGATCTGTTGCATGCGCTCAGCGCCTTCCCCTTCTGCTTCGTGCAGCACATCCCGTAGGTTCAGCAAATCATCGTTCTGCGCTAGAGATCTCATCGGCACAAGCGCAAAAAATGTTGGCGAGGACATCCCCACGTTCACCTGGTACACGACCCACGGCAGATCGGATTCCTTTCTTTCGTACGCTGCAGTAAGCATCTTAGACGCTTCGGCGAACTCACCCTCGTGGCCGGGATGCAGGCGAACCTCGAGCACTCGCAAGAAACGTGCCTTCGACAGATCAATGCGGTTCGCGCGGTAGCTTAGGTCATCTCGCCTCTCGGCGACTATCGTACGCTGGCTCGCCAGCGCGCCATTGATCTGGGCTTGAAATTTTCCGAGCTCTGCGTGAGCAGCGTAAATGGGTCCCCACCTAGCGAAGGCTTTGCCGATGTGTGCAAATGAATCGAACGGGTCGAACGACAACATTTCCGAATCTCCGGTGACCGATTCCAGTACAATCCATGAATTCGGCACCGCCAGGTTCGCACAAGCACGTGCTGCGGCCGCGAGCGCCTTGCCGCTTTCAGTCGCTTTATCGAACGGGAATCTTTGATAAACGAGCATTACCAATTTTGGGGGAGCCGTCTCCGACTCTATGACATCCTTTGTCTGGCCGGTTGCAACACCAGCGCAGATCAGCACGAATGGGGCAACCATCGCAATACAGTGCGCAATTGTCATTACGCTAACTAAGGCCTCCGTGGCAACTATCGAAATGGGTGGATAATTTTAAATCAGCTGTTAACGATCGACTAGCCCGTGCTGACGAGTGGGTGCACGACAGAGGAATGGTGTGAGGGTGTGGTTGCCTCTTTTTCATCTTTCCCTACGGCGATATATGCCGTAGGATTAATGCATGAAGATTAATCCTCCGATCCCTTCGTCAGTACGTGAGTTGGCCGCAGTTTTG
>WNFO01001384.1_pt1 | contig 19539 bp, 18 predicted proteins | sample 5400251 | NCBI WGS metagenome assembly WNFO01 (sample SAMN13153354, study PRJNA577476) | soil metagenome | isolation source: 100 cm saprolite under Madrone tree | place: USA:California | collected 2016-06-14
AGGGTTAGACGGGCGGCCGGTGGCAGAACCAAACCGGAGCCATGCACGGCAACAGCAACAGTGTGCCAACGAGGACGTTTCCGCCCCTCACCTGATAGGCCATCAGTGGGTTGAGGGTTCTCGCGGTTATGACCCTCGATGGGGGTCGATTCCGACGCAAGGGTAGTGGGTGGTTCTCACGCTGACACGTGGGTTAATTTGGTATCCTTCGAGATGGAAGGGGGTGATTCGCGATGTGCAATCATAGCCCTGGAACCGTCATTCACGTCATGAGCTTGGCTGTCTCTGGGTCTGAGAATGGGCTGTATGTCACCTACGATCTCGGAACGGCAGGTTAGTTAAGGGGGTGGCCATGGACGTCCACACGTCTTCGAAACGATTTCTGAGCCGCCGTGACCTGCTCAAGTGGGGTGGCGCGGGATTGGCCGCCGCCGCTACCGCTCCCGCCGTATGGTCACCGGCGCGCTCGCAATCTCCAAAGCGCGGAGGCACGATCTCGTTGCGCCTGTGGGACCCTCCACACTGGGACCCGCACCTGACGATCTCCTACAAGACCCACATCGCCTACTCCTTCACCCACAGCCGTCTGCTCAAGCACAAAGCCGGACCGGGCATCCAGCCGGGAACCTTCCCGATCGAGGGCGACCTCGCCGAGTCCTGGACTCAGCCCAACGAGACCACGTACATCTTCAAGCTTCGCAAGGGCGTGCGCTGGCAGAACAAGCCGCCGGTGAATGGGCGCGAGCTCACCGCGGAAGACGTCGTCTACAGCGTGGAGCGCTTCAAGACGATCACGGGCAACGCCAATGCCTACATGCTGTCGTCGGTGGACAAGGTGGAGGCGCCGGACAAGTACACGGTCAAGTTTACCCTCAAGGAGCCGTATGTCTGGTTCCTCGACATGCTCGCGAACTCCCATGCCGTCGCCATCATCGCCAAGGAATGCGTGGAGAAGTTCGGGGATCTCAAGAAGTACGAGAGCGCCGTGGGCAGCGGCCCCTGGATGCTCGACAGCTACCGGCCCAATGTCGGGTACACCTTCGTGCGGAACCCGAGCTATTTCGTGGCCGGCCAGCCCTATATCGAGCGGATCGACGTGGCGGTGGACGAGGACAATGCCTCGCGCATGGCCGCCTTCATCGCGGGCAAGTACGACATCGGCTGGGAATACCAGGGCGTCATCAACCGCGTGGACTGGGTGCAGATCAAGGACACGCTCAAGCAGAAGCGTCCCCGGCTCCAGACGGCCGAGTACCCCAATGCCGTCATGAACCACATCTCCATGCGCACCGACAAGGCGCCCTTCAGCGACGTGCGGGTGCGACGCGCCATCTCACTCGCCATTCACCGTCAGGGGATCATCGACGCCGTCTACGAGGGGGTGGGGGCATTCAATCCGCCGGTGCCGGCCGCGCTCAAGGAGTGGTCGGTGCCGATGAACCAGCTGGGAGAGGGCGCTCGCTGGTACAAGTACGACCTGAGCCAGGCCAAGAGGCTCATGGCCGAAGCCGGGTACCCGAAGGGGTTCCAGGCAACCATGGACTTCACCACCTATGGTTCCACGGTCCTGGTCGACATAAGTCAGCTCGTCCTCAAGCACCTCAAGGATATCGGCATCGACGCCAAGCTGAACCAGAAGGAGTACGGCGCCTACATCAGCACGAGCTTCTACGGCAAGTTCGACTCCATGACATTCGGCCCGCAGACGGGCTTTCAGGAGCCCGACAACTTCCTCTACGGCCAGTACTACCCCGGCGAGCTCAAAAACCAGAGTCACATCAACGACCCCGTCGTGGCTGACATGCTGATCCGCCAGCGGCGCACCGCGGATGTCGTCAAGCGGCGCGAGGTGATCTACGACATCCAGCGTCACCTGGCGAATCAGCAGTACTACGTGCAGATGGGGTCCGCCATGCAGATCGCGGTCTGGGAGGGGGCGCTCAAGAACTACGCCACCAACGTGAGCTATGACTACGGCGGCCGCCTTCAGGCGGCGTGGCTGGACCGCTAGCCGATGCCCTCGAAACTGAGCCGGCGGGACCTGCTCAAGGCGGGCGGCGCTCTGGCCGCCGCGGCCGTGGGCCCGCAGCTGGGCCTCTACATCGGGGTCTGGGACGGCGCGCTCAAGAACTACGTGCCGAATCTCGGCTACGACTGGGGCGGCCGCCTGCTCGCGGCCTGGCTCGACCGCTGACCCTGTGCTGAGGCGGTACCTCCTCAAGCGCCTGGTCGTCGCGATCCCCTCGCTGGTGATCGCCTCGCTGATCGTCTTCACCCTGCCCAGGCTGCTGCCCGGCGATGCCGTCCAGCTCATGCTGGAAGAAAAGGCATACGGCAAGGATGTGGACGACCTGCGCCACAAGCTCGGCCTCGACCGGCCCATCTACATCCAGTACTTCGCGTGGGTGGGCAATGTCCTCACGGGAAACCTCGGCGAGTCGCTGTGGACCAAGCGGACGGTGACGGAGGAGCTGGGCATGCGCCTGCCCATCACCCTCCTTCTCGGCGGACTCGCCATCTGCTTCGCCATCGTCATCGCCATCCCCATCGGCGTGCTGTCGGCGGTGCGGGCGGACACCATGCGCGACTACGTCGCGCGGAGCGCGGCCATCATCGGGCTGTCCGTTCCGAGCTTCTGGATCGCCACCCTCGTCATCGTCCTCCCCGCCATCTGGTGGGGATGGACGCCGCACCTGGGCTTCACGGAGTTCAGCAAGTCCCCCGGCGCGCACGTCCTCCAGTTCATCCTGCCCGCCCTCATCCTGGGCATCGCGTCCGCGGCGGGGATCATGCGGCTCACCCGGGCCATGCTGCTCGAAGTGCTGCGCCAGGACTACGTGCGCACGGCGTGGGCCAAGGGACTGCGCGAAGGCGTGGTCGTCCTCAAGCACAGCCTGAAGAACGCCCTCATCCCCGTGGTCACCATCCTCGGCATACAGCTCGCGCAGATCTTCAGCGGGACGGTCATCATCGAGTCCATCTTCCAGCTGCCGGGCATGGGCCGCTTTCTCTTCGACGCCATCCTCCAGCGCGATTACCCGGTGATCCAGGGCATCAACCTGCTCGTAGTCTCGATCATCGTCCTCATGAATCTCCTCGTGGATCTCCTGTACGCCGTGCTCGATCCGCGGATCAGGTACTCGTGATGCCAAGAGCTCAGAGAGGCCGCCGCGGGCGGCGACCGTAGAGCACATGTCCCGTTACCTCGAGGCGGTGGCGACCGTGGAGCCCGTACGCGACGCGTGGGTCCTCCCCCGCGCCGCCCACGCCCTCTCTCTCTTCTGCCGTCGCAAGCCACTGGGGGCCCTGGGGGCCTTCCTCGTGCTCGTCATGCTCCTGATGGCGGTGGGCGCGCCGTGGATCGCCCATTACGACTACGACGAGAGCATTCCCGGCGCTCGGATGAAGCCGCCCGGCGCCCAGTTCTGGATGGGAACGGACAATCTCTCGCGTGACATGTGGAGCCGGGTGGTCTATGGCGCGCGCGTCTCCGTCACCGTGGGCTTCGTAACCATCGCCCTCTCCACCCTCGTGGCCCTCGCCATCGGCGTGTCCAGCGCCTATATAGGCGGCGTCTACGACATGGCCGTGCAGCGGGTGGTCGACGCCTGGATGTCCTTCCCGTATCTCGTGATCATCCTCTCGCTCATGGCCGTGCTGGGCCCTGGCCTGCTCAACCTCATCCTTTCTTTGTCCATCCTCGTCTCGGCCTCCAGCGCGCGGGTCATTCGTGGCGCCGCCCTCAGCGTGATGGAGAACCCGTACATCGAATCGGCGCGGGCCATGGGCACCTCCCACCTTCGCATCGTGCTGCGCCACGTGGTGCCCAACCTCATGGCCACGGTCATCATCGTGGCTACCATCGGCCTTGGCGGAGTCATCCTCGCCGAGTCCTCGCTGTCCTTTCTCGGTTTGGGCGTGCCCCCGCCGCGGCCGTCCTGGGGCGCCATGCTCGCGGGCTCGGGACGCTCCTTCATGCAGCGGGCGCCGTGGATGGCGATCTTCCCCGGCGCGGCCATCTCCCTCGCCGTCTTCGGCTTCAACATGCTCGGCGACGCCCTCCGTGACGTCCTCGATCCCCGTCTCCGCGGCACGGGTACCGGCCCCGCACGTTGAGGGCTCCAGGGGAGCCCGGCACGCGAGGCGGGCGTGTCCCGTGGTCGGGCGGCCCCGCTTTCTGGTAGCCTAGCCGGGTGATCATCCTCGGAGTCATTCCCGCCAGGCTCCAGTCGACCCGTTTGCCTCGCAAGGTGCTTCGTGAGATCGGCGGCGTACCCATGGTGGTCTACGTCTTCAGGCGGGCCCAGAGCTGCCGCATGCTCTCCGACCTGCTCGTCGCCACCGACAGCAACGAGGTCATCGAGGCCTGTCATGCTCACCACATCCCGGCCGTCCTGACATCCGCCGAGCACCGCTCGGGGACGGATCGACTCTGGGAAGTCTCGCGCGCGCGCGTGGCCGACGTCTACGTCAACATCCAGGGAGACGAGCCGCTCGTCACGACCGGGCACATCGAGACACTGGTACGGCCATTCCTCCGGGAGCCCGAGGTCCAGGTGACCACGCTCAAGATCCGGGCCACGCCTGAAGAGGTGTCGTCACGGACGGCGAACAAGGTGGTCACCAACGTGCACGGCGATGCCCTCTACTTCTCGCGGCTGCCCATTCCTTTCGATCGCGACGAGACGGGCGCGGTGGCGCACTGGAAGCACGTGGGCATGTACGCCTACCGGCGCGCCGTCCTCGACACCTTTCACTCGCTCCCTCCCTCGCCCCTGGAGCGCGCCGAGAACCTCGAGCAACTGCGTCTCCTCGAGCACGGCATACCGATCCGCGTCCTGGAGACTCGTGACGCCACCATCGGCGTGGACACAGAAGAGGACCTCAAGGCCGTCGCCGCCCTCGTCGCCTCCCGCTCCTCGTGAGCAAACCGGGCCCCACCGTAGGACGCTGGGGCATTCTCGCCCTGATCATGGCCGCCCAGACCTTCGCCAATGTGGGCCCGCTCGGCGTCCCGTCCATCGCCCCGCTCATCCGGGAGGACCTGGCGCTTTCCGTGGCCCAGGCCGGTTCTTTCATCTCCGCGTATTACATCGGTCCCTCACTGATGTCCCTGCCCGCCGGCTGGATGGCCGACCGCTGGGGCGTCCTGCCGAGCATGGTCGTCGGCCAGGTTCTCATCGCGGTCGGTCTCGTGGCCGTCGGCGGATCACACTCCTTCCCGCTCATGGCCGCCTTCATTGTCGTTGCCGGCGCGGGCTACGGCATTCTCAATCCCACCACGACCAAGGCCGGCATGGCCTGGTTTCCACCGCGTCAACGCGCCACCGTCGTCGGACTCAAGCAGGTCGGTCTGCCGTTGGGCGGCGCCATCGGCGCCCTCATCATGCCGCCACTCGCCCTCGCCTTCGGTTGGCGAATCGCCGTCGTGGTCCCGGCATCGCTCGTGGCCGCGCTGGCCCTCGTGACCTGGATGCTCTACCGGGAGCCGCCCGCGCCCGAGCAGAAGGGCACGTCTGTGGCGCCCATCGCGCTGCGGGTGATCCTCGGCCACCGGGATCTCTGGCTGGTCGCGGCCTCGACTCTCGTCTTCGCCGGCATGCAGACGGTGTGGATGGGCTTCCTCGTCCTGTACCTGACCGAGGTGCTGCGTCTCTCGCTGGTCGAGGCGGGACACTACCTCGTGATGGCCCAGGTCACGGGTATGGCGGGGCGCGTGATCTTCGGCATGCTCTCCGATCGTCTCTTCGGCGGGCGGCGGCGCGTCGTGCTGGTCATCGCGGGCGTCGGCTCCACGGTGTGCTCGCTGGTGATGGCGGGGACGGGCCCGGGCACCGGCTGGTGGGTGCTGGTGCCGCTCGCCTTGGCCTTCGGCTTCTTTGGCATCGGCTGGAACGGCGTCCAGCACACGCTCATGGCCGAGCTCGTCGGACCGCGGGGCGCGGGCACCGCCGTCGGCCTTGGCCTGGCCATATCGTCGTTCGGCGTCACCATCTGTCCCCCGCTCTTCGGTCTGGCCGTCCAGCACTTCGGCAGCTTCGGCGTCCCCTGGGCCGGGCTCGGCCTCGTGATGGCCCTGAACATGTGCCTCCTGATCCCGGTGCGGGAGAGAAGAATGGAGTTCTCGTGACTCGATGCCTTTCCTACGGATGGGTCGTGTTCCGTCATGCGTGACGCGCGGCGCTTTTCCCCGTTGACACGCGGTGTTGTTTCCTGCTAAAAATACGCAACGATTCTGCCGACTTTCTCACCACTCACGGCCCAGTGACTGCCTCCACGAGGTGCGATTCTCACAGTCGGGCTAGCCCCGGCGCACGTAGTGTGTTCGCTTGCACTCTAGAAGGGAACTGCCGGCCCGCACGGGTGGTTCAACGAATCAAAGGAGAATCAAGTCAATGACGACAGAGAAGCGCGACGAAGCGTCGAATGGCAATCACGTGGATCGCCGCTCCTTCATCAAGACTACGGGCGTGGCGGTCGGCGTCGCGGGCGGAATCGAGGGCATCCTGGCCGCCCGCAGAGCGCCAGCCTTCGCTCAGGGTACCAAGATCCACTGGGTGCGCTGGGTCGACTTCATCCCGGAATCCGACGTCGAGCTGAAGCGCCAGATGCCCGAGGCCTCCAAGGCCTTGGGCGCCGAGTGCGTGCTCGAGACCATCAACGCCAACGACCTCCAGGCCCGTATCACCGCGGCCATCCAGTCGAGCGCGGGCGCCGACATCTTCAACTTCCAGTACAACTGGGCCCACCTCTACCAGAACGCCGTCTCGGACGTATCCGACGTGGCCAATGAGCTGGGCAAGGCGGAGGGCGGCTTCTACGAAGTCTACCCGCCCTCCTGCCAGGTCAACGGCAAGTGGCTGGCCCTGCCCCACTCCATCGTCGGCAATGCTGTCGCGTATCGGAAGTCGTGGCTCAAGGAAGCCGGCGCCAACGAATATCCGAAGACGTGGGACGAGGCGCGAAAGGTCTTCACCGCCCTCAAGAAGAAGGGCAAGCCCTACGGTCAGACGCTCGGCCACACCTTCGGCGACGCGCCGACCTTCACCTACACGATGCTGTGGGCTTTCGGCGGCGCCGAGACCGACAAGACAGGCAAGAAGGTCGTGCTGAACAGCGCGGGCGCCGTGGAATCGGTCAAGTTCATGCAGTCCTTCTGGAAGGACTGCTGCGACGAGGGTGGGCTCGCCTGGGACGACACCAACAACAACCGCGCCTTCCACGCCGGTGAGATCTCGGCCACGCTGAACGGCGCCAGCATCTACATCGTCGCGAAGCGGCAGAAGGAAAAGATCAAGGACGACAAGGGCGAGCCCATGTACACGGACATCGGGCATGCTCCGCTCCCGGCGGGGACGGCGGGCGCCTACCTGCTTTTCCTGAACCAGTCCAACGCCCTCATGAAGTACTCGAAGAACCAGAAGCTCGCCAAGGACTTCCTGCGGTGGGTGCACAAGAAGGAGAACTACGGCAAGTGGTTCACGACGCAGGAGGGGTACAGCGTCGGCGGCACCAAGGTCTGGGAGAACGACCCGATGTGGGCCAAGCTCGACGAGCCACTCAAGATGTTCCGCACCGCGGCGCGCAATACGCGGCTCTTCGGCTATGCTGGTCCCTCCACCGGCAAGGCCACCGAGGCCTTCACGAAGTACGTGATCACGGACATGTACGCCAAGGGCGTCCAGGGCATGAAGGCCGAGGACGCCGTCAAGTGGGCCGAGGGCGAGCTCAAGAAGGTCTACGAGGCGTGATCACCGTCCGGACAGCACGGAGGGGTCTATGACGACTCCGACTCACGACGACGCAGCCTCAGGCCGGACATCAGTAGATCGCCGAACCTTCATCAAGACCGTGGGCCTCACGACGTCCGTCGCCGCGGGACTGACCGCGGCGGCGGGCATCGAGGGCATTCTCGCCGCGCGCCGCGCGCCAGCCTTCGCCCAGGGCACGCGGCTCAATATCCTTCGCTGGGTCGATTTCATCCCCGCCTGCGACGTGGAGCTGAAGCGCCAAGCGCCCGAAGCCTCGAAAACGCTCGGCGCCGAGGTCGTCTTCGAGTTCATCAACGGCAATGATCTTCAGCCCCGAATCACCGCGGCCATGCAGTCGGGGGCAGGCCCGGACATTATCATGATGCTCCACAACTGGCCGCACCTCTACCAGAACGGCCTCGTGGACGTGACCGACCTCGGCGAGTGGCAGGGGAAGGACCAGGGCGCCTACTACGCCCAGTCCGAGGCGGCGGCCAAGGACGGCAAGCGCTGGCTGGCCCTGCCCCACGGCATCGTGGGGCTCCAGTTCGCGTACCGGAAGTCGTGGTTCGACGACGTGGGCCAGACCTCGTGGCCCAAGACCCTCGACGAGCTCCGCCAGGTCGGCATGAAGCTCAAGAAGAAGGGCCATCCCATCGGGCAGACGCTCGGCCACACCTTCGGCGATGCCCCGGCGTGGGCCTACCCGCTCACGTGGGGCTTCGGCGGCGCTGAAGTGGACAGATCCGGCAAGAAGGTCGTCCTCGACAGCAAAGAAACACTCGAGGCGGTCAAGTTCATGCAGGCTTTCTGGAAGGACGCCTGCGACGAGGGGGGCTTCGCCTGGGACGACACGAGCAATAACCGGGCATTCCTCTCAGGCGAGATCGCGGCCACCCTCAACGGCGCCAGCATCTACATCGCGGCCAAGCGGGGCCAGGACAAGATCAAGGACGAGAAGGGCGAGCCGATGCTGAAGGACATCCAGCACGGCCCCATCCCGAATGGGCCGGCAGGGACGTGGGCGTATCACGTGGCTTTCTCGCATGGCGTGATGAAGTACGGGAAGAATCCCAAGCTCGCGAAGGACGCCCTCAGGTGGTTCCACGGCAAGGAGCAGTTCGGCAAGTGGTTCGTGGTCGCCGATGGCTTCTCGGTCGGCTCGACCAAGTTCTGGGAGCAGAGCCCGATGTGGAACACCATCGACGAGCCGATGAAGATCTACCGCCAAGCGGCCGCCGCCTCGAGGATGATCGGCTACGCGGGGCCGCCGTCGGCCAAGGCGACGGAGGTCTATTCGAAATACATCCTGACCGACATGTACGCCAAGGCCTGCCAGGGCATGAAGGCCGAGGACGCCGTCAAGTGGGCGTCCGGCGAGCTGGGGAAGATCTACGGATAGTCAGGCCGAGAACCCGATACCCGACAGGAGAGGAAATTCATGACCGCTCCAGCTGCCAAAGATGCGACCACGGGCCCGACCACCGTAGATCGCCGCACGTTTCTCGCGACCTCCGCCGCCGCGGGACTGGGCGCGGCGGTAGGCATCGAGGGCATCCTGGCCGCGCAGCGGGCTCCCGCCTACGCCCAGGGCACGCGGCTCAATATCGTCCGCTGGGTCGACTTCATCCCCGCCTGTGACGTCGAGCTCAAGCGCCAGGCTGGCGACGCCTCCAAGGCGCTCGGCGCCGAAGTGGTGTTCGAGTTCATCAACGCGAACGACATCCAGCCGCGCGTCACCGCCGCGATACAGTCGGGCGCGGGGCCCGACATCATGCACATGCTGCACAACTGGCCCCACCTGTACGCGAACGGGCTTCTCGACGTGAGCGACCTCGCGGAGTGGCAGGCCAAGGAGCAGGGCGCCTTCTACTCGCAGTCCGAGACGTACGTCAAGGTCGCCGGCAAGTTCATGGCCCTGCCCCACAGCATCGTGCCCGGGCTCATCGCCTACCGGAAGTCGTGGTTCGACGAGATCGGCGCGACGACGTTCCCCAAGACGTACGACGAGCTGCGGCAGGTCGGGGCCAAGCTCAAGAAGAAAGGCCACCCGTACGGGCAAACGCTTGGCCATACCTTCGGCGATGCGCCCGCGTGGGCCTATCCGCTCCTGTGGAACTTCGGGGGCGCGGAGACCGACAAGAGTGGAAAGACGGCCATCGACAGCAAGGGCTCCGTCGAGGCGGTCAAGTTCATGCAGGCCTTCTGGAAGGATGCCTGCGACGAGGGCGGCCTGGCCTGGGACGACACGAACAACAACCGCGCCTTCCTCGGCGGGGAGATCTCCGCCACCTTGAACGGGGCGTCGATCTACATCGCGGCCAAGCGCGGCCAGGACAAGATCAAAGACGACCGCGGCGAGCCGATGGTACGAGACATCCAGCACGCCCGGCTGCCCTCGGGACCCGCGGGCACGTGGAGCTACCACACGGCCTTCTCGCACGGCGTGATGAAGTACACGAAGAATCCCAAGCTCGCCAAGGACTTCCTCAAGTGGATGCACGGCAAGGAGCAGTACGGCAAGTGGTTCCAGGTCGCCGAGGGCTTCTCCATCGGCTCGACCAAATTCTGGGAGCAGAGCCCTCTGTGGACGACCATCGACGAGCCCATGAAGGGCTTCAAGACGGCCGCCGACAACTCGCGGGTGATCGGGTTCGCGGGCCCACCGTCCGCCAAAGCGACCGAGGTCTACACCAAGTACGTAATCGTGGACATGTTCGCCAAGGGTGCCCAGGGCATGAAGGCCGAGGATTCCGTCAAGTGGGCGGCCGGCGAATTGGGTAAGATTTACAGCTAGGGGATGAAAAGGACAATCGCGGGAGGTTCGGGCGGCACCGCTGGGCTGGCGGCGACGCTGGCGCATGCGGGGGCACCGAGCCCCCGGCGGCTCACGCGCTGGCTCGAGAGCGAGCGTCTCCTCGCGACGCTCCTGCTCGCCCCGACCATCCTCCTCCTCGGGCTCTTCATCGCCTACCCGTTCGTGATGGGCGTATGGCTTTCCCTGTCGAGCGTCAGCGTGGGCAATCCGGGCGAGTTCGTGGGGCTCAAGAACTTCGTCAAGGCGTGGAACGACTCGATCTTCCGGACCGCGTTCTACAACACGACCTTCTACACGTTCTGGGCGACCATCTTCAAGCTGTCGCTCGGGATGTGGCTGGCCCTCCTCCTCAACCGGAGCTTCCGCGGCAAGCGCATCGTCCGGGCGTCGATGCTCCTGCCCTTCATCGTGCCGACCGTGCTGAGCACCTTCGCGTGGCGGTGGATGTTCGACCCGACCTTCAGCGTGCTCAACTGGCTTCTGTACCAGGGCGGCTTCATCACGACCAAGCTGCCCTTCCTGTCCGACGGCACGTACGGCATGTGGTGCGCCATCGTCGTCAACACGTGGCGCGGCATGCCCTTCTTCGCCATCACCCTCCTGGCGGGGCTCCAGACCATCAGCCCCGACCTCCAGGAGGCGGCCTCGCTCGACGGAGCCAATGGCTGGCACCGCTTCTGGCACGTGACGTGGCCCCTCCTCAAGCCGGTCACGGTGGTGGTGGTGGTGTTCTCGATCATCCAGACCTTCTCCGACTTCCAGCTCATCTACGTGCTGACGGGCGGCGGACCGGCCAACGCCACGCATCTTCTTGCCACCTACGCCTACCAGATCGGCATTGCCACGGGATTGCTGGGCGAGGGCGCGGCCATCTCGCTCTTCATGCTCCCGGTGCTCTTCGTCGTGGTGTGGGTGCAGCTGCGCTATCTGCGGAGACTGGATGGAGCCTAGCGCACCCATGACGTCACGAAAGCTTCTGGGGGAACCGGGGGAGGAGCGGCAGCATGCGCTCCCCCCAAGGAACTGACGGGAAGGAACCTAGCATACCCATGATGTCACGAGCGCTGGTGGGGGGGCCCGTGGGAGGAGCGGCAGCATGCGCTCCCCCCCGGAACTAAATGGTCATCGAGCGGAAGTGGAAGCGGTGGGTGTACTTTTACATTCCCCTGACTATCTTCGTGATCGGGACCCTCTTCCCCTTCTACTGGATGCTCATCACGGCCATCCGCCCCGACTCGGAGCTCTACCGGTCCTGGCGCGCGGCCAACAACGCCCCCTTCTGGACGGTCCATCCGACCTTCGAGCACTTCCGGGACCTGTTCGCGAAGACCACCTTCCCGCACTGGCTCTGGAATACTTTCTTCATCGCCTGCCTGTCCACGGCCATCTCGCTCTTCTGCGGCCTCCTCGCGGGCTATGCGCTCGGTCGCCTCAAGTTTCCCATGGCCGGCACGATCGGCACCTCCATCTTCGTCACCTATCTCGTGCCGCCGACGCTGCTCTTCATCCCGCTCGCGAACATCATCCGGGCCTTCCAGCTCGGCGACACGCCGTGGGCCCTGATCCTGACCTACCCGACCTTCCTCATCCCCTTCTGCACCTGGCTGTTGATGGGCTACTTCAAGACCATCCCCAAGGAACTGGAGGAATGCGCGCGCATCGACGGCGCCACGCGCTTCGGGGCCATGATCCGGATCATCTTTCCCATCGCCGTGCCCGGCATCCTCTCCGCGGGTATCTTCGCCTTCACGCTGTCCTGGAACGAATTCATCTATGCTCTCGTCTTCCTCTCGTCGCCCGAGAAGAAGACCGTGCCGGTGGGCGTGGTCTCGGAGCTGATCCGCGGTGACATCTACTTCTGGGGTCAGCTCATGGCGGGGGCGCTCCTCGGCTCCATTCCCGTCGCCATCGTCTACTCCTTCTTCGTCGAATACTACGTGACGGGCTTGACGGGGTCGGTCAAGGGATAGACCGGGCTGCGGATACCCAAGGGTCGTCCCGTTGTGCTAGTATCCCCGCGCGGGGGCCTTGGCCTCCGGCACGGGTGTCCGACTCCCAAGAACGAAAGAGGTCGCCCATGGCTCAGGTCGTGCTGAAGGACTTGAACAAGAAATACGACGAAGTGCACGCGGTCAAGGACGTCAACCTGACGATCCGTGACAAGGAGTTCATGGTGCTCGTCGGGCCATCGGGCTGCGGCAAGACCACGACGCTCCGCATGGTCGCCGGGCTCGAAGAGATCACGGCCGGGGAGATCGCCATCGGCGACCGGGTCGTCAACGACCTGCCCCCCAAGGACCGAGACATCGCCATGGTCTTCCAGAACTACGCGCTCTACCCGCACATGAGCGTGTACGACAACATGGCCTTCGGCCTGAAAATGCGGAAGTTCCCGAAGGCGGAGATCCAGAAACGCGTCCAGGACGCCGCCGACATCCTCGGCATCCAGGAGCTGCTGAAGCGCAAGCCGCGCCAGCTCTCCGGCGGCCAGCGCCAGCGGGTCGCGGTGGGCCGGGCCATCGTGCGGCACCCGCAGGTCTTCCTCTTCGACGAGCCGCTCTCCAACCTCGACGCCAAGCTGCGTGTCCAGATGCGCGTCGAGCTCAAGCGCCTCCACGAGCGGCTCGAGACCACCGCCATCTACGTCACCCATGACCAGGTCGAGGCCATGACCCTCGGCAGCCGCGTGGTGGTCATGAAGGACGGCTGGGTGCAGCAGGTGGGCGAGCCCCTCGAAATCTACTCGAAGCCGCAGAACAAGTTCGTCGCGGGCTTCATCGGCTCGCCGTCCATGAACTTCATCCCCGTCACGCTGACGGACGGCAGCGGCGCGCTCTTCGCCGAGGCCAGCGGCATCAAGATCAAGGTGCCGCCCCAGATGGCCCAGAGCCTCATGCCCTACAAGGGCCAGAGCGTCACGCTGGGAGTCCGTCCCGAGGACCTGCGGGTCGGAGCGAGCTCGGATTCGTCCGATCTCTCCTTCGAGGCGGTGGTGGAGGTTGTCGAGCCGCTGGGCGCCGAGATCCTGCTGGACACCAAGGCCGCCAACCAGCAGATCGTAGCGCGGGTCGAGCCCACCGTGAAGACGAAGCCACACGAGAAAATCCGGCTGAGCTTCGTACCCGACCGCATCCACTTCTTCGACGTCAAGACCGAGCAGGTGATCAAGTAGCCTGCCGCAGAGCCGTGACGAGCTTCGCCGAGCGCGCCCTCCGGGGCGCGCTTGTGTTTTGTCTGGTTTGCATCTGGTAGAGAACCGAACTGGGCTATGGTTCGGGTCATCATGAAGCGAACGCGGCGCCAGCGCGACATACGGACCGCCTATCTGCTTCTGTCGCCCGCTGTGCTCCTGCTCCTGGCCGTCTTGGCCTACCCCCTCGGCTGGGAAGTCTGGACGAGCTTCACCAGCCTGTCACCGCTCCAGGACGGGGCCACGGCCTTCGTCGGAATGGAGAACTACCGCCAGCAGTTCCACGATCCTCAGTTCTGGAGCGCGACCGCCGTCACGCTCGTCTACACGGTGGTCACCAGCGTGGCAAAACTGGTGCTGGGGCTCGGCTTCGCCCTCCTCCTCGCGCGCCCGTTTCCCGGCCGGGCCCTTGTCTTCCTCGCCATATTCCTCCCCTGGGCGTATCCCGCGAGTGTGAGCGTGATCGGTTGGTACTGGACCTTGAACCCTCCGATCACCACCGCCTACGCTGCCTTCATGGGCAGCGTGAAGTACAGCGTCGACAGCACATTCGGCGGCGGCGCCTGGGCCTTCCTCAGCGTCACCCTGTTCAATATCTGGCGAGGCAGCTCCTTCATCGGCGTGCTTCTCCTGGCGGGAATCAACGCAATCCCGCCCGAGCTGTTCGAGTACGCGCTCCTGGAATCGAAAAGCCCGTGGCGCCGCTTCCGGGCGGTGACGCTGCCCCTGCTCGCGCCGTTTCTCGCGCTCGGAGTGTTCCTCTCGTTGACGAGTGCCTTCGCCGACCTCGCGAACGTCTGGATGCTCACGGCGGGCCGCATCGTCTTCCCCGTGATCGGCACGCAGGCCTACTGGCTGGCCATCCACGGAGGCCAGTTCGGGCCCGCCTCGGCACTGTCGCTGATGCTGGTCCCATTCCTGCTCGGCGCCCTCGTGGTGCTGTTCCGGCTGTTCGACGCCCCGGAGCAGGAGACGCCGTGAACCCCCGGCCCTGGCGGGCAAGGTTGGGCCGCCTGACGCTGATACTCATGGCCACGATCTTCTGCGTCTTCCCCATCTACTTCATGCTGGTGCAGTCGCTCAAGACGGCCCAAGAGGATGTCTTCGGCAACCCGCTCATCGTGCTGAATCCCACCCTCGAGAACTTCGAGGAGCTGTTCGAGCGGAAGGGGTCTGCCCGAGGCTTCGTGGGCACCGTGCTCCGTCGCTCCTACCCCTTCCTCGACTGGCTCGGGAACACCTTCGTCGTCTTCACCGGCGCCGTGGCCCTGACCCTGGTCCTGAGCGTCGCCGCCGCCTATGCCCTCGGCCGGCTGCGCCCGCCCGGCTTCCGGTGGTGGCGCCGCGTCATCTTCGCCGCGTACGTCATTCCGCAAACCATCCTCTTCGTCCCCCTTTACCAGGTCGTGAACGCCCTCGGGCTGGACGACAACCTGCTTGCCCTCCTGCTCATCTACCCCAGCATGGCACTGCCCTTCTGCGTCTGGATTCTCTCGGCCTACTTCCAGCATCTGCCGCGGGAGATCGAAGAGGCGGCCCTCATCGAGGGAGCGGGCCGCGCCGGGGCCTTCTTCCGGATCATCCTGCCCATGAGCCGCCCCGTGCTTGTCGCCGCCGGCATTTTCACGCTCGGTACCGTCGCGAGCGACCTCACGATCGCATCTCTCTTCCTGCTGAGCGGGCAGAACCAGACCATCCCCGCCGGGATCGGCACCATGGAGGTGGCCCTCGACGAGCTGGCCGCGGTGGCGGGGATCAATCTGATGGCCATTCCCGTGATCGCGATCTCCGCGCTGTTCGCGCGCGGCTATGTGCGCGGCCTCACAGCGGCGATGCTCGAAGGTTCCTAGTTTTAGGCCATTCGCGAGCGGGTTGCGCGCGAGGCGGTCGGGTTCTGTCGCCGGGGGCGGGGGTGCGCTCCCCAGACCACCCTCTGCCGGCAGGGGTCAGGTCTTGCATTACGACATCCGGTAATCGGCGAGAGGCGCACCGTCGCGATCGGTCGGTTGTCGTAATGCAAGACCTGACCCCTGTCGAGAAGGGTCCAGATGCGAGGCGCCGCCCGAAGGCCGCACGCGAGGCGTACGCTCTGTACGTTGAGCGTGCCGCCGAGGGCGGCAACGAAGCAGCTGGGCCCTTATCGGCGCCCGGCGGGGGAGATGCGGAGGATGCGATGGAGAGCTGTTTCCGCGACGTACAGCGCGCCCTCGCGGTCGAGCACGATTCCGCCCGGATCACCGAGCTCGCTGGCCACGGTGCTCACTTCTCCGGATGGCGAGATCCGGAAGATCCGGCGAATCTGAAAGCCGCCACAGACGAAGACGTTGCCGTCGGGTCCGATCGCCATGTTGGTGCGATGGTAGTGACCGGCGGGCAGTCGGGCGACGAGGCGAAGCTCGGCGTCGGGCCCCAAGCGGAACACTTCCCCCACGGCGCTCAAGAGCACGAGATCATCTCCCGACGCCGTCACGCCGATGAAGCGCCACATGGGCTCCTGGCCCGCGCGGGGCGTTTCGCGCCGCGGGAAGATCGGCGGGAGCAGATCGGCGCGACGCGGGAGCGGTTGCCGCTCGTCAACATCCACGCGGAAGACCTCGGGGCCCCGGTACCCTTCCTCGGTGAGCCAGCTGAGCGACGGCGGCAGCGGGGTCTCCGACCGCAGATGCATTTCCGGGCTCGCGTAGTCGAGGAAGACGAGCCGCCCCTGCTGGTCGAGGGCGATGGCGCTTCCCCCGAGAAGATGGTTCAGCCCGACCGCGACTGCCCGCAGATGCTGGTCGGTCCCCAGACGGTAGATGCGGTTGCCGTTCTCCTCACCGAGGTAAAGATCCCCCGTCCGCGAATCCAGGGCGAGGCTTCCGAATACGCTCTTCCGAGGCTCGCTGGCGAAGGGGATCACGATCCGGGGCGCCTGGGCAGCGTCCACCGGCAGGGAGCCGCGCAGGTCGATGCGGTAGAGCTCGGCAGCAGCATCACCTCGCCATCCCTGACCCAGCACGACCAGCATTCCATCCCTGTCGTGAGCGAGCTGGATCGGCCGCGGGATTCCCGTCACCACGACCTCCACTCGGAATCCCTCCGACACGTCGGCGCCTGCCGCCGGCCGGGGGCTCGCGGACAGGAGCCAGCCCAGACCGGCAAGGATGAACCCTGCGCTCCGCGCCGCGATGCGCGTCCGGCACGTGAGCCTTGACAGCCGTGAAAAGCCTCTGCTAGCCTCCGCGTAGCCTGCGGGCCTTCCGCGCGGCTGACGAGCCGGAGCGCGAGCGAGCAGACGCCGCGTACTGGCATGAATCGGCACACTGGAGCTCACACGTTTTCCCAGGGGGCGCACCGATGATCACCAAGGTTTCCATCGCTGCCGCAGCCAGCTTGGTCGTTGTCGGCCTCGCGAGCCTTCCCGCGGAAGCCCAGGCCCCGAAACCCCCCGCTGAGCCCAAGGGTGTCAAGGTCATCGGCATGGTCACCTCGCTCGGGGGATTCTCCGCCACCGTGAACACGCCGCTCCTCGTCACCGGAGCTACCGTGGAGCTGGAGCCGGGAGGACAGACGGGAAAGCAGCAATTCCGGGTCCCGACCTACATCTACATCCTCGAGGGCGTGCTCGTCACGGACTACGAAGCCGGTCCGGTAGGCACCCAGGGAGTTCAGTACCACGCGGCGGGACAGTCCTTCATGGACAACGGCGGGTGGTGGCACAATCACATGAACAGCTCGCCCAAGCCCGTCAAATACCTGATGCTCCATCTCGGCTACCCCGGTCGCCCCGATCCGGTGCAGAAGCCCAGCAAGGACGACTAGACGGACATTGCGGCCCGAGGCGGGGCCAGCGCCGGCCCCGCCTACTTCCCGACGCCGCCCGTGATGCCCTGGATGAACTTGTCCAGGAAGAAGTTGTAGAGAATGGCCACGGGCAGTCCCACGAGCAAGGCTGCCGCCATGATCGAGCCCCAGAAAAACACGTCCCCCCGGATCAGCTCCGTCGGCACGCCCACCGGCACCGGCTTCTGATCGCCCGGAGCGACGAAGGCGAGCCCGTACAGGAAGTCCTGCATCGAAAGCGTGAAGGCGAAGATCACCGACGTGAGGACACCCGGCAGGCTCACCGGGAGCACCACGCGCACGAGCGCGCTGAGCTGACCGCAGCCGTCGACGCGCGCGGCCTCCTCCATCTCCATCGGCACCGTCTTGAAGAAGCCCATCATGAGCCAGGTGCAGAAAGGGATGGTGAAGGTCGGGTAGACGACCACGAGCGCCCACCAGGAATCCTGCAGGCCGAGCGAGGCCACCACCCGGGAGAGCGGAAGGAAGAGGATGATTCCCGGCACCAGATACGTCATGAAGATGGCGATGCCAATGTTCTCGGCACCGGGCAGCCTGAGCCGGGCGAGGGCGTACCCGGCAGGCACGGCCGTGACGAGCGTGATGAGCGCGACCCACGCGGAGATCGTCAGGGTATTGACGATCCAGTAGCCGTAGTTCGTCTGATAGAAGAGGGTCTCGAAGTTCTTCAGCGTCGGCGGCAGGTTGAACCAGAAGGGGATGTTGCCCATGCGGTAGAGATCCGGCTCCTGCTTGAACGCCGTAACGGCCATCCAGAAGATCGGGAACACCGCGATGACGAGAAACGGCGTCATCCCCGCGTAAAGAAGGAGGTGGCGCTGGATCTCTTTCTGACGATGGGTGCGGGGCGCGGCCGCCGTCCTCACCAGTCCCTCCGCTTCAGGTTCCGGAGCATCAGGAAGAGCGCGGGGAAGAGCAGCGGCACCAGCATGAGCGCGATCGCCGAGCCCCGGCCCAGGCTCCCCGCCTGGATGCCGATCTGGTAGGCGAGCATCGGCAGGATCATGGTCGCGCTGCCGGGGCCGCCCTGGGTCAGGACGTACACCACGCTCAGGTCGGACAGCGTGAAGACCGTGTCGAACAGGAAGCCGATGATGAGGATCGGGAAGATCATCGGCGTGACGATGTGGCGGAATCGCTGGAAAAAGGAGCAGCCGTCGACCCTGGCGGCGTCGAGCACCTCGGTGGGTACCGACGTGAACCCCGCGAGGAGGACGATGGCCGAGAAGGGGAAGGACCGCCAGACGTTGACGCCGATGCAGGCGAGGAGGGCGAGATGCGGCTGGCCGAGCCAGATGGGCCAGCTCTCCGATCCGTAGCCGCCGATGAGCCCCACCTTGTGCAGGCCCCAGTTGATCACGCTGAACTGCGAGTCGTACATCCACTTCCAGGAGAGCACGCTGACCGTGATGGGGACGAACGTCGACACCTGGTCGCCGACGCTGGCGTCGCTCATAGCGAGATAGAGCGAGAAGAGGAACGGAATGCCGACCAGGAGCAGGACGTAGAGGGCCGCGGGCGCCAGCAGCATGTAGCCGAAAGCGAGGCGCCGGCTGGTGTTCGTGCGCCACCACCGGGCGGCGACGCCGCTCCGCACGGAGATGGGCTGGGCGGCGGCCCTCGTCGTCGATTCCGAGCCGCCGCCCAGCGGTGCCGTCATGCCTTCTTGTGCTTGGAGAAGATCCGGCGGTACTCGCCGCTCCCCCACTTCAGCGAATCGTCGACCGACTGTCCGCGCGCGACCCGCGTGAAGATGTCGGGCAGGACGAACTGGAGGGCGACTTCCTGGATCTGGGGCGTGTACGGCCCAGGGTAGCCGAAGAAGGCCACGATCTTCGGGAAGTCCTGGAGGACCTGCAGCTTTGGGTCCGCGCCGAGGATCGGCATCGGTTTCTTGGCATTGTCGTTGAGGTAGGGCATGTTGTAGCCGGTGCTCG
>WNFO01016175.1_pt1 | contig 19530 bp, 29 predicted proteins | sample 5400251 | NCBI WGS metagenome assembly WNFO01 (sample SAMN13153354, study PRJNA577476) | soil metagenome | isolation source: 100 cm saprolite under Madrone tree | place: USA:California | collected 2016-06-14
CACTGGCACTAGCACTGGCACTGGCGCGTCGAGCGAGAGAAACGGCCCTACGCCCAAAGGACACTAATCCGAGTCGTGGACTAACCCCAGCAGTCGACTTGGTACCCGTGCTCTGACTCTGACTCCGACGAGGTGGCAAGTGTGGGGACGGCCGCGGAGACGGTGACAGACGTGGTGTCGATGGTGACTCGTCTTCCTCCGTGTCGAGTGCACTGCCGTCCAAAATCATCTGCTGCAACTCTGGTGGTAATTGACCACGGTTGGTGAGGACATTGAATGCATGTCGGAGGGGAGAGATGGGAGGGAGCTGCAAATAAGATACTTCCGAGTGAGTCATGAGAGAAGAGGAGAAAAGAGAGGAGAGGGTTTGGGGCTCTATAGAAAGGGAGATAAAAGACAAGTTATTGGGTTGTCATGTTGTTGTTGGGCTTCTCTAAGCACAGGAGAAGGTGAGATGCATATCCAAGCGTCAAGTGTTCATCGGGTCATCCGGCCAAGGCACATTCCCGGGGCGTTCCGTCTTGCCCTTAGCGTCGACTAACCTATTCGAGCATCTTTGTGCCTCAGCAGTGTCACCTCATCGATTATTTACTTATTTACTACAGTCCACGCGTGGGCAATAAAGAGCATTGGGTACCAATGTTATAGCTGCGTTCCCAGGCTTGCCGTCGTTTCAAGTTGTACAAGGCCAATCCACATCTGGTGCCAAGAAAGCCATCTTCTTGGGGATGTGTGGCAAAACGCGTGTTCTCATTCATGGTTCGGATCTTCCATGGCAAGGTAGCGGTGTAGTGTCACCGCCACGTCCGTAGCTACAGTTACCTATGACAGAATGACTCGCAATGGTGCAGTGCAGCAATCCGTTGGGGTCGAGAGATGACTCATCGCGCCAGCCACCAATAGAAACCAGTACTGCAGTCCGCAGGCGGCTGCAAGGATGGTATGGTATGCCATCGTGCCAACTCCGATGGGAGATTCTAGGCCCCCCGAACTTTAAACCTATCTCAGCTGGGGTTCTCGGCTTTCTCGTTACTGTATTCGCTAGCAGATAGCGAAAGTCCGAGATCCACGCAGCACATGGGACTTTGACGGAGTAGTAGCGGCAACATGTTCAACGGTTGCAGAGCCGGTGATGTCCGTCGAATAGTTCGAGAACCCGCGAACAAAACGTGGCCTGGCGTTCCTGGTTCGACAAGCCTCCGAAGGAAAATAGGCGAACCACTCACTGCGTAAACGAGATTATTTGCGGCGCGCTTTATTGTACGATTATGTCATGTAAAGACACGATTTTCCGATCATGCGACGCTTATCTTTATAGTCAGTAAATAGTCAGTATTGAATGTGTTCAGAGACGATAAAGACAGTCTGATTTGCATCCTTTTGAGTCGATTCCCAGCATCTGCTTTTTAAGATCGGAGATAAGGTGTTCTGTCTTTATGTTGTGATTTCTATCTGCTCAGGTGTTGCTCAGAATCGCTTTTATTGCAGATAATGATGTCTTTATTGTCAGAAAATGAAACAGAGGTACTAGTGCTACGCTACAGCCTGGATATATGCTGCCAAAAATCCCCTCCCCTTGTCCCCTCACGCGCAAAGACTCACTGGAGCCATCAACCCTTCACTGTGAGACTTTTAGACGCCTCATCGTGCTGCCATAGATATCCTCGAGAGAAAGTCAACAGGCGACCCGAGAGAACTAGACCGGTGAGACTTACTGGAAATTTTTCATAGGGTCTGATGGTGAGAAACCACCTCTACCACCAGGGAAGCTGGACGATGTAAAGGTGAAGGATATCTGTAATGATGAGCATGAGATGAAGAGATGAATGAAGCACTCACAACTTTTTGTTGCCTCTTCTGTCAGGGTGCCATTTCAGAGCCTGTCACGGTTGTGAGATCTGGTTGGTGGGCAAGAGAAGAGTAAATCCATACCATTTTCTTGTATGCCTTCTTGATGTCCTTGTCCGAGGCATCCCTACCGACACCAAGTAGCTTTGTAGTAGTCAAGGCCCATGCAAGCGAGAAAAGAATGAGACAGCGGTGAAAGTCGAAAAAAGTCAGAAAAGTCAACAGTACTAGATCGCTGCTTGCTAAACATATCACATACCCTGAGGACCGAGAGGAAGATACGATGGAGGTGATGGACATCGACAAAGGAGTTGACGAGTGTGGTAGCACCATTTCTCTCGCTGCGACCCCGGAATCCCATGCAGGAAAGGATCTTGCCACGCAAGAGATGCGGGCACCTAAATCGCTTCCTGGCCTACCGCGCTCCCCTTCCTGTTGCCAAGGCTGAAAGCGAAGCCTGATGATGTTAAGGGGTCAAAGCATACGTCAGTTTCACCTACGCCGTCGAAGGGCTCTGGGCGTGCATCCCCACGTGTTCCTCCACCACCGAATCTCCACGAAGACGGTGCGTTTTGTAAGTGGAATGCTCTTCGCGAAGGACGATGGCGCCAGCATGGAGACAGAGGCACGTTCGAGAAACGAAGGATACTTTGCAGACCTTGGGAAGGAACTTCCACGTACTTGGGGCGTCATCGGTGAACCTATAGGTGCCGGCATCTTACACGCGTGTTTGGCAGCCGACTGGCACGAGTAACAAATTTGTCACGATGATGTGAGTGGATTGAGAACGATCCTAAAGAAACGGGAGGGGACCAACACTGAATGGGGCAAGAAATACGCACGACAGTTCGTTGGCTTGGTCTCGGGTTTGTGTTGCACCCGAGTCATAATCCGTGGTACTCAAAGGCGGGTGAGAGAGGGTCGAAAAAAAAAACAACTTGGAGAAAAAACTACACACCTTTGTTGTTTGTGAATGTTTGAGCTGGGCTGACACAGAAAAGCCTCGGAAAAGCACCATGTGCTCAAAAGACAGCCCGGATTATGATCGGATTTGAAGAGGGAGCGGGGAAAAGGAAGAGGGGGGGGGAAAGGCGCAGTTTATGTGACTGGGTCCCAAAGCAGACCTCGTCTTTACGTCGGAAAATGCACCATGTCGGACCCAAAAATCACACAGTAAGAAAATGGTCAGATTAGGGTCAGAAAACATGACAAGTCAGCTTATGCTGTCATTATTATGTATTTTCTGTGCACTTTATCCTACGCAAATAAACTCGTTTACGCAGTGACTGGCTCAGGACCGTGACCTCTGGAGACAGGGGGACGCGTGATAAACCCACTTGGCTGACCCGAAAATATATTTATTTCGTAATTCACCCGTGCTTGCCCTCAGCTCCAGACACCATGTCATCAGCCCCGCCGCCAAAACCGTCCTCCAGCGAGGATATCGTGGTTCAAAAGGTGCGTATCTCCCCGCCTGTGGATGAGAAATTCGATGCTGAAATTGTCACAGTATGACCGCTGCTGTATGTAACCGCTTCCTCCTTTAACCCTGCATATTTCTCGTCGAGCTTACAACGTGGACGCGGCATTAGTGGCGGATCTACTGGTAAAATCGTGCGTCTCAAACCTCCAACCTCGCAGCGTTCTCTAGCCTCTAACGGTTTTGTTTCGTTTTTCTTTGCGCCCAGTGGTATCGGCTTTAGCATTGGTGTCATCACATCTGTCATCCTCTTCCGCCGTGCGTGACAGCTAGACTCACTCCCATCTATTCAAGCATGAAAACATGTTTCAAAATCATTTCAGGACGCGCATGGCCCATCGCCCTTTCGACGGGTTTCGGTGCGGGTGCCGCATACGCGGACTGCGATCGGTCGTTCAACCCAGCACGCATCGCCGGCGTGCGCGTGGTCCAGCATCCACCCGCAGAGTCAAAATAGCCTCTCTGCCTCTCCACCCTTCGGTAGTTAATAATAATAAGCACGCCAACCGTGGATCCAGAGATAGATAGATTGTGTACATAACGTACGCTCTGCGCTGGCGGTTTCAAAATGCATAGACACTACGACTGGCGCTGACTGTGGTCATTGGATGCCTCTTCCCTGTGGAACTCAATGATTTTCTTGTCTGCGTCGCGCTCTCCAGGGCGGGGCAGCTTGCGCTGAGGCTCTCCGAGCACGAGACGCTTGTAGAGGATCACTGGTGGGGGTAAAAGCATGTAATGAGCTTCTATGGGACACATCAGAAAGATCCACAAACCAGATGTTGCGACCATAATGGGTACGGTTAAAATAATGGCCCGCAGACGTTGGCCTTGAGGTGACAATTTCTGTCTGACCATGGATGTCAAAAAAGGAAACTGATTTGTAAGCACGCTGCGACATTTTGAGCGGGCTAATGACTAGAGTCAATGACTACTTCCCGTTAACCATGTCAGACGCCTCGGACGAACAATACGACGCATCACTTGCGCGTCCAGGCGACAATCGAGAGGAGCGAGACCCACAAGGATCTTCCCGCGACACCGGCCGCAAACACCACAAGGAGCGTCGAAGGGACGAACAAGAAGACAATGAGGAGGAAGATGATGAAGAGGGTGAAGACATGGATGATGGAGAAGAGGATGACGAAGATGACGATGAAGGCGCGTACCGTGGCAGCAAACGGCAAAAGGTAAGCTACTATCCTGTATGAGTGTCCGCCCACGACACTGACTTCCCCCAGCGCCGTCACAAGCGCGCTGCCGTTAACCGGTTCCTTGACGTAGAAGCAGAGGTCAATGAGGAGGAAGACGAGGAGGAAGACGAGGAGGAGTATGGCAGAGGTTCGTACATCTCGCTCTCTCCGGAACAAGTCTTTCTGACTCGGTCTTAATCGCAGACGAGTTCATCGCTGAGCCTGAAGGCGAGGGTGATGACGGAGAGGGCCCCAGGAGATCTGTCCACCATGCTCGCCTAGACAGACGCGATAGAGAACTTAATGACCAGGACTTGGCACGGATAGCAGAGGACGTTAGCCAACGATACAAACGGTCGGCTGTTCGCTTCGCTGGGGACATGAACGAGGTGCCACAGCGCCTGTTAATGCCCTCTGTCCAAGATGCCAACCTTTGGCAAGTGCGATGTAAGGTAAGCATTCGTCCGTGGTATGAATATATACTCGGGTGCTGATGGCACGACATTCAGCCTGGTCGTGAACGTGACATCGTGTTCAGTCTCATGCGCAAGTCTATTGACCTCGAATTCTCTAACCACCCTTTACAAATCCTCTCTGCCTTTGAGCGCGACTCCCTCCCGGGTATCATCTACGTTGAAGCTCGCAGTCAGAAGCAAGTCAGCGAAGCCTGCAATGGCCTCGTTGGCATATATCCAAGTCGCGGCATCACCTTGGTGCCCATCGATGAGATGGCATCCTTGCTCTTAATCAAAAAGCAGGAAACGACCGTCAACCCAGGTAACTGGGTTCGCATCAAGCGAGGCAAGTATCAGGGCGATCTTGCCCAAGTGGTGGACATTACCGAAAACGGGGAGGAAGTCGGGCTGAAATTCATCCCGCGCATTGACCTCAACCCCAAAGACGAGGTGACCATCGACGGCAAAAAGCGGAAGAAGACCGGTCTTGGGGTCCCTGGTAGCGTTCGCCCCCCGCAGCGCTTTTTCAATTACGAGGAGGTCGTAAAGGTTTATGGTCGAAAGGTCGTCTCGAAGCGAAATCAAGCCTATGTGTTTCAAAACGACACATATAAAGACGGTTTTATCGAGAAGGACTTCAAGCTCAGTGGGATAGTGACCGAAAATATCAATCCCACTCTCGAGGAGATCACGCGATTCGCCCGGGGGAATCAAGAGGGCGAGGGCATGGAGAACACGGTGGACCTCTCTCTTATCGCCGAAGCCGCGAGAAAGGCTGCAATAGCGGTGCTGCAGCCTGGTGACCACGTCGAGGTATTCGAAGGCGAACAAGCGGGTATCCACGGTACCGTCGAATCGATTAACCTGGATACTGTAACCGTGAATCCTGTCGGTGCATTCGATCTCGAAGGACAGAAGGTTCAGGTGCCAGCACGGAGTGTCAGGAAGCGATTCAAAGCGGGAGACCATGTCAAAGTGATGTCTGGGAAGAACGCCGACGAGTCTGGTCTCGTCGTTTCCGTGTCGGACAATATCGTGACCTTTTTGTCCGACATGTCCATGCAAGAGGTTAAATTTATCTTATTTGTCTATTCTGCGTCGCTGAAGCTCGTCTACGTTCGATAGGTCTCTGTATTCTCCAAGGACCTTCGTGAGGCTGCAGAGGTTGGCACAGGGACGAACATCGTAGGCAACTACGAACTTCATGATCCGGTCCAGCTAGAGTAAGCATCCTCCCTAATAGCCCCCTCTCGAGTATCTTACTCCGCATTCAGCAATCAAACCGTTGGCGTTATCTTCAAGACAGAGCGGGACTCTTTTCGCGTTCTTGACCAAAATGGGCAAGTGCGTCTGGTGCAACCACACCAGATATCTATGCGTCGTGACTCCAGCCGCGCAATCGCCACAGACGCAGAAGGGTACGAATTACGAGTCGGTGATAATATGAAGGAAAACGACGGCGAGGTTAGTGAAAAAAACTTCTCATTACACGTTGTTTCCGCTTTTTTTTAGTTTCTCATATTGCCTTTGTAGGGTCGGAAAGGTCGCGTTCTTCACGTGCACCAGTCCTTCTTTGCGTTCCTGCACAACCGTGAGATCATGGAGAATGGTGGTGTTTTTGTGACACGAGCGAGGTCCCTTGTTTCTCTTGCTCCCAAAGGAAACATCATTCGCCCTGGCACCGACCTTTCAAAAATGAACCCTGCTTTGAGTGGTGGTGCCATCACAGGTGGCATGGTTGGATCAGGCATGGGTCGCGGCATACGAGACCGGCTCATTGGTGTCACTGTCGCGGTGGTTAAGGGCCCTCAAAAAGGCTATGTTGGGACAATCAAAGACACGAATGGCCCTACTGCCCGTGTCGAACTCAATACCGGCAATAAGGTCATCACTATTGAGAAGGAAAAACTGTTTCGCAAAAAGTAAGTCAAGTGGGAAGACACCAGCGTGGGGTTCCTCGAAAACGCCCAATCCATATACTGAAGGGGGAAGAACACCGTTTCATACGAGTTCACAAACACCAAATCCATACGCGCAGGAGGGTGGGAGAACACCAGGCTGGGGCACCTCATCTGCTCGGACTCCGAACCCTTATGCTGCTGCGAACAAGAGCAGTGGTTCTGGATCAGGATGGGGAGGTGCAACGCCCGCTCCGGGAGGCGCGACGCCAAAGCCGTCCTCCTGGAACGAGGGTTCGTCTACGCCAGCTAACAACGGGTGGGCCAGTCCAGCTCCACCGACATCGGGGGGATGGGGCGAGTCAAGCTGGGTAAGCCTTCCTGAAATTAATGCTGATGCCAATTCGTAGATTAACTGAAAGGCCAACAGAGTGCACCAACACCCGCTTTTAGCGCTCCGACGCCAGCGTCCGCACCTACCCCTGGTGGACCAGGGTATGGAGCAACAATGTACAATGCCCAGACACCAGTGGGAATGGGAATGTTTACCAGTCGTTCTGATATGCCTGCGGAGACACCTGCCGCATATCCACCACACGAACGAACAGGGAAAACAGCGTTCAGTAAGTCTCATACATCTCTTTTTTTACTGTACACAATTAACAAAAAAAAAACTTGTGTGTATCAGAACTGGACAAGAACTGGCTCATTGACCCAGCATACGCGGAACACAAGCTTGGGATGATGGTCAAGGTCCGGGGTACACGTGGAGACAGTGCGGGTTTCCCCGAATGGGACCACGGGGTGCACGAGGGAAAAGAGGGCAAATTAACCGGCGTGTTCGACAGCGGATCAGAGCACAGGTCACGAACTGCGACGTTGCTGATGGACGACGGCGAATCGCTCACGATACTGATCATATATCTGGTGCCGATACCACCGAGACTAGTCAAGGACAACGTGATGGCGCTCGATGGACGGTTCAAGGGCCAGATCGTGACGGTAAGAGACATGATGCATGGTTCGTGTCTCGTCACAGACGACGACTCGGTGTACGATGACTTGACCCACGATCGGATGTGTCTCTACTCGAAGCGGTGATTTTGAAACCGAGTTGAATGCGATCAGAAGCACAAAATCCCAGTCCTTGTCACTCTGTTCGTCATTGACAATACACCATGCAAAAACAAACAACGCTTTTCTCCAAGCCGGATCCCATCGTCTTCTGCTCTCGGCTCGTTCTCTGATCAAACAATCCCATTGTATGCCGCCTCGATAATTTATCTAATAATATGCGATCGTGTGTTTTGTATTACTGAGTTCGCTGTGCAGTGCAGGGGGGCTTTGCCATGATTGATACAATAAAATAGTGTCGTAAGCATCAGGCCGCGAAACATTCTAGCGACTTGTTCCATTCGATGACCTTGGGATGCGCGCAGACCTAAATCGGAGCGAGTATCAGCGATTGTGAACGTCGGACGGTCCAAAACAAGAGTGAAGACAAAAACTCAAAGGGCACCTTCTTAGGATCAAACCGAAGGACTTGCAGACCCTCCGTGGTCGCAGCGCGAGACAGCGCGACATAACTCTGGCCCTTCTCAAACACCTTGCCAAGATCGACCTTGACGCGCTGTAAGGTCTGGCCCTGGCTCTTGTGGATGGAGAGGGCCCATGCAAGGATAAGAGGAACCTAATGACGTGCGGGGTATTATTGTTCGTACGAGAGACAAGAACCAACGATGAGAATGAAGAATTTGCACTTACCTGTACTCTCCGAGCCAGAACATTGCCCTCGTTATCCTCGACCCGGAACTCGTCCCGTGTCACAAGCACCGTCTCCCTGCCCATCGGCGTCGGAAACTCCACGAGCGGGAAGTGCTCTGCATCCGTAACGGCGGACTTTGGCTTCTCGCCTTCCATTTTCGTAGTCGTCGGCTTCGCGTTTTCCTTCCCTTCGCTCTGGACCACCACACTTTTGCCGTCTTCTGAGAGTTTGACGTTCCTCATCACACCCTCCGACTTACCACGCGGAGCCGCAAAGAATCCAAGCACGCGCCCAACGGCGCCATTGACTAGTCCCCGTTGATCGTCAACGTTCTTGACGAGCATAACCTGTGCACCCTTTTTGAGTACGAGACGCTCGGGCACCATCATGCCCGCCAGCACGGCTTTGCGCCTGTCCGGCGCTGCGGAACCCGAATCGCGTGCGCCGTAAGAAACGGGGGGTGACTGTAGAGCAGCCAGGCGAGTCGAGTTAGCGCGCTCGACTTCGTGTCGCATTGGGAAGAGTTCTGTTGGCGGAAGATCTGATACAATCGGGCGGGAGAGCGCTCGGAAGGACTGTATCGCGAGGGGTGTAATGAAGCCTCGGCGCAGTTCGTTCAGTAATTGAACGAATTCTACGCGCATACTCAGTCCTTTTTGCTCAATGACTTGACCTTGGACGATGAGTACGCACTGTCATCCTTTTGCCTGAAGACCTGCATTAGTGTGACAGTGTGTTCTATGCATGCCTTCCATGCATCACACTCGAATGCGAAGAAAGGCTGTCCACCTGTTTTCGTGACCGGGGGTAACTGGAAGAAGTCGCCAGTGACGACGAGCTGCACAGCATGGTCATCATTGATAAACACTATCACCAAAAGCACTAACACCTACCTGGATGCCACCAAATGGCCTATCAGTCTTCCTTCTGAGTCGAGTCGCAATCTCAGATATTTTTTCGAATAAATGCCCATCCACCATCGACACTAAGACCAAATATGGAACTCTTCGCGACTCGCATAACGAAATGTGGCGGTACCTTCATCAATAATGAGAATCTGAGTCCTCTTCCAGCGCATCAATGCCGGACGCGCAGTCTTGATGTAGCTGATGAGTTTATCAATGTTGTCGACAGAGGGCGCGATCGCGCCCCACGAGTGCAACGTCATGCCTGCCACGGGGAGATATTAATAAATGGATTCCGAGTTTTTCTGATTGGCGAAGCGAAGCAATACATGCCTCCGATGTTGGAAGCTGCCATCCCTGTACTGGCAGTGACAGAGACGACCTCGGCTTTGTTCGCATGCTTCTTTTTGAGGGCCGTAATAATGGCCCTCAGGAGCAAAGACTTTCCGGTACCTGCCAGGATAGCACCATCAATTCAAACACTCATGCCGTAATGAAGACGCTCCGGGAAAACCGAAGGAGAACGTACCTGCTGAGCCAGTAAAGAATACATTCTTGCCCTCGTCAACGACCATCTTCATTACCCTCACTTGCTCATCGCTCAGAATCACGTCAAGAACTTTCTCCTCCGCATTCCCGGTGACACCATCAAGGCCAGATCCTAGTCGTACCGAAACCTTTGGGGAAAAAAACATGTCGATTGTCAACTTGGGCTGCTTCATGCTGCGGGCATCGGGAGGGGCACCTTGCGATTTGCGCTTAGTTCCCTGTTTCGTTATCGATTTGCTCATGGAAGAGAGTGCAAGATAAACCACTCGCAGCAGTCGTTTCTTCAATTCAGTTGAGCGAGCGCGCCCAATATCAACGTGCTCATCACGTGACCGCACACACAAAGGACTTCCAATCGCGGGGCCGCCTGGTCAGAGAAATGACAGACACGTTATACTACCAATGAGGTTCAACCCATGATCTATCTTTGTAGAATATGACATTGACTATGAGGGTGAGCATGTGTTTTGAAAGCCTCAGTATGTTGGGCCCTTGTGAACAGAGATCTTTCGACGGACAAAGCGGCTGTACTTACAGTAGCTCCTCGACTTGACTTGGGAACGATCGCTTCAAGTTATCACGTCGCTCTCGTTGCCACGTGAGGCACGCGTAGATTTCTCGTGTTGCTCGCGTAAGGGCCACATTAGAACAATTCTTTAGTACAACAGATATTAAGACAACAACGCCAGATCGTATACGAACAGTTCAAAAGTCAAAGGCGTGGGATATCAAAACCCGGCGCGCAGCGCGAGGCCAATTCCCACCCCCGCGCAGAGCGTACTCACCAATACAATACCCAAACGCTTGCCAGACAGGCTCATCTGAGCGATACCGTCTTTCAACGGGGTGAACAGCGAGAGCGAAACCATCACGAGAGAGGGAATGTGGAACGAATCGAGAAGCGCCGGCGTGCAAGTGGTGTTTCTCCCAACGTGAGTTTGGGCGGGAGCAGACGTGGCCGTATTCTCACGCAGTCGCCTTGCAACATCGCGCGACAGCGTCGCATCCCATTCCGTTTCCCATGCAGCTTTGTCCCACGCAACGCCTTGCTGCTTGGCTCGCGCGTTTGATCGTGACTCACGTACCGTGCTTGCTGCACGTTCAATCTCTCGCCAGCGGAGGAACCGGTCGGCAGCTTCGCTACGAAGCAGATTGAGAGTCTCAGGAGAGCGGAATATTCCAGCACGTAGCGCTTGGACGGATGAAGGGCGAAATGCGGAGATCGATAATCGTGCATGGGGAAGTCCTATTGACGGGAGTAGGATGACGGGTATGTGGGCACCTAGACCGTCAATGATGGCACGATGTCTGGATGTGATGGCTGAGAAGAGTGGTCAGATTCTGTCATCGTATTCAGCACGAAGCACGTACATAGGGGGGAAACTATGAGGACAGTATAAAGTGGGGATGATGATGACGATGAAATGAGGTTGGACAACAACGCGGACGGTGGACATGCAGGATCTATGACATCCAGCAGGTCTTGAAACGGTCCGTGGATGATAGCTAAAATACACGCGATGGCGTTATCAGGCTGGCCGCACAGAGAGGTGATCAGATGTCAACCTGTCGAGGAATCACATTAAGACGCACTTCGCCAGCTGAGGCATGTTTTGAGACATCAATGAATTCCACGTTGAGGGTTGGCTCAAACTTTTCCAAACCATGTGCATCTCTATGTTCCGCCCAATCTGTGGAAGCTCGGATCAAAACGTGTCCATTATTGGTGACCTCTGAAGGCATCACGTCCACGATATCCTCGTTGTCTTCGAGAAGCATGCCCGCAATAGAAGCCGAGGCACCTGGATCCACGTTTCCGAGCACGAGTATGCGAATGTCGCCCACGGTCTTGCCGTAAGGCGTTGGCTGGCGTAGTGGGGCAGGTAAGGTGAGTGATGGGATGATGAGCCCCTGAGCCGACTCGCGGTCCTGCTCTATGTGGGCATGGTTGTGCCGGGGACTCGCAGCTACGGAGGAGAAGAAGAAGGACGAGGAGAAGGAAGGGGAGGAAGAGAGAGAACCCGGGCTGTCAGGGGGGCTAGGTAGTGCGCTGGAGCGGGGAGATGATTGCTGAGATACGCCGGCGGAGGTGTCGATTGCGGGTAGGTGAGCATCGCGAACGGTACGGACGCTGAGGCCGCCAGAGCTTGAGGTGAGTTCCATCTATAAGTTGATACTTGTAGTACTTGGAAATGTAGTGGAGTGAGAGGGAAGAGCGTAGACTAACACGGCAGCCTTGGAACACGCGTTGGCAGCTCATTACATATCTTATCGACATGATGACATGATAATTAACTGTCACTGACGTCAAACTAACGTTAAACAGCCCGCATCTAGTCACCTCACTGGGGCGTATGCATGTATGGTTGGCGCAGAGTTGGCGTAGGGGGACGTGCGTGGGAGCCACTAGACGCAGTACGTTCATGGCACCTAATTTGACTCAACGTGACGGCATCGCAACTCTAGTATACCAGACCTTTTAAGTTGGTACAGAATGGAACGCGCTTGATAACATGACGACATATACTCCTTACGCAGCAGAAATAGGTGGCTGTACTGGGGCGAGAACACCTACTATCCCTGGAAGGCCACACTTCGTTTCTTAGTCTCAGCCATGCCGCCTCCCGCGTAACCCGTGCCTGGGAAACACTCTGAGAAAAAGTGGTCACAGTAAGGTTGCAGAAGAGACCAACCTTCCCGCTTGAGCTCAAGGATATCACCTTCTTTCAGCAGCTTGTCGCATACAACGCATTGATTCGACGGCCGTACAAGCGTGTCGGTACATGTTTTACATGTCACATGCGAACATCCTTTCATGACTGACAGGGCCGAGTAAGTGTAAAAGCGGCGTTTCTGTAGACGTGAGAGACGTACTATATATTCGCACACTATTTGAAAGTGCCTTCTTACATGAAGGGCACATAGGATCTAGCTCCTCGTCTTTGAGTTTCGACGCACCATCATCTGCTGAAGTGGAATTAGAAGACCGGGATTGCCGAGTGAAGTTGACAGGAATAAGGCCTTTCAGTCTAAATAGAGGTATCAGGAGAGTGGGCATAAATAAGTTGAGTCCCATGAGCCTACGCAATAGCATGTGGTGGATTGCCACCACGGCATGTTGTTTGTACTTTTACATCGGCGAGTGAAGACGGTGGCCCGCTTGAGGTGTATGTTGGCGTCAATGAGGGCAACCAGAAGTCTGGCAGCTTGCTACGCAGTGCGGCAGCCTGTTCACGCTCGATCTGGCGTAACGCTGCCTCTTCAGCCTCCTGCGCAACCTTTTCGGCTGCTGTGGAGTCGAATGCAAATTTACGCTTGATCCCGCGACCTGACAAAAGCACGTTATAGAAGACCGAAAAAAAACGTAAGATGAACCCCATACCTGCTACTTCGGCACCAGACGTCGTGACTGCAGGGACGGCAGCGAGCCCGAGCTGTCCTTTTTCGAAATCTGCTAGCACACGCTCTCTTGCGGCATCTTTGGCTCTAGCTTTTTCTTGCTCGACTTCCTTCTTAAGCGCTTCTAATCGCTCCTTCTGCCGCTTTATGTCCTTCTTCTGTGTCACTGGACGAGTTTGACAACATGAGGGCGTTGGTACAAAAATTCCAGACACTCACAAAGGTCCGTGTATGCGCACTCCTTGCAGAACAAGTGCCCCTCTTGGCAAGCTACCGGATCGCGTGCTCGTTGTAAACACAAGGCACAGGCNTCATGGCCGAGTCGTTGCTGCAGAAGGTGATTGTCGAGGCGTAAAATTCAAGGGTGATTAGTGTACGCACCCCTTTTGTCCCATAGTCGAGTTTCTTGCGCTCTGCATACGAAAATATGGAGGATGCAGTATTATTCTTGCTGTGCTTCGTCATTACATCTGATGAAGGAGAGTGATCCGGCGACCCAACACCGCCAAAGCAGACGGGGATCACGGCCCGGCGGCGTGTTCATCTCTTCATCATCAATAACATCAATATGAGATGCGAGTAAACCCCAAAAATTTGCCGCTCATTCCCGCTCATTCTATGAGGCTACCTTGACGTATAAAAGTTCCTCGGGTCTTGGATCTCCGGCCACCGCCCTTCCCTGCGCCTCTGTGCCATTCTCTGCCAACTCTGGACAGCTGATCCGTCGCCACATCCGCAAAACGCTGTAAGTCTGAATATCCTGTCCAGGGTTTAACTTGGTTTCACTCACAACCAGTGCGTACAGTAGTCCAGCCCCACCAATCGCAGCACGCCATAGTAACGATCTGCTCACGTCCAACCCTAATGCGCACGTTATCACTCGCTTTCTTGGTTTTCCTCTCCACGGCCATCGCCTTTGCGGCCGTCTTGAGAGAGCACCCTCAGGCTGACGCTCAGCCGAGTGCAACTCTGCGTCCGAGACTTCTGTCTCTCCTTTCTCAACGCCGGACAAGCGGCGACAGCAACAGTGCCCCTGTCCACGTCCCCCGGCGACACCGCCGTCGCCGCCACGGCCATGTATAACCCGACCATGCTGCTCAGCTTAGCTCTTGTTATGCGGTTTTACAGGGGCATCAAAAGAGATTTCATCAGTGCAGTACAAGGGCAGGGCACGCCGCACCTCCTGAGAAAATCAGGAACTCCCATGTAATTACGTTATTACGCCCCTACGGATACAAAAAACTTTCCTAGTCTACCCCTCTCCCATCTATTTATTGCATGGACATACCTTAGACGACCAGAAGGATAGTATATGTCAACTATGTACATCGAAACCCAAAATCAACTGGAGCTTTGTTTTCTAAACCAGAAGAATGGGGGCGGGAAAGGATATGGTAAGTAGTCTACTTACTGCGAGGCAGTGAGAGACACTGGCAAGCAGAAAGGGTGAGGTGCTAGGCTCGACATGAATGGTAAAAGACACGCGGAGCGTTTTGAAAACAACAACATGATGGCACATTGGACCATTCGCAGATGCTTTTGAATCTACAAGTGCTGAAGCCGAAGCGATGAAGCATAGATTGCGAGTACATGCAGCGGTCTGATTCTAGTTCTAGAGCTTTCTCGGCGATGGCCGGACTGGCATTGCACGGGCATGACACGATGTCGCAGGCAACACCGAATGAAAGATATCATTTAATAACGCGACGTCTGCAGGAAGTCCTTGGCAGTGATTCTGTCAAGGCACGGTGATTGCTTGTTCAGGGTAAGACGACACGGCCGGTGAGAATGCGCAGCTCAAGGTGGGATTGTTTTGGGGGATGTGCTTTGCTGTACGTGTTGGAGGAAGTGGACGATCTTTGGAGCAGATTTGGCGCAGTCGCAGACATGATGGTACTGGGGTGTGTCCTCTTCAAGACTGCATAAATAACAATGTGAACTAATCGTAATGTAGGAACGGCCCCGACTGGCAGACATGAGTTATGGCTTGCGTCGACAGCCGACAACATTGCAGGGACTCCGACTAATTCTGGTGGTTTCCTTTCCTCAGTGCACGTCGGATATTTCGTGTCGCTAACCAAGATCTCGGGCTTTTTGAGAGTGGATGTCGAGGTGAGCGCACCGAACGACGCGTTCCTTACATACACGAAACTGACTCTCGGCCGGGCAGGTCAAAATCTTGCTCGCTGGTGAGCATATATACGATTGTACACTCTCCGGAACCTGACGCATATATTCGTAGGCATTCATGCTTTCCTCGACAACATGAACGCTCCTCTTGCCGTCTTTGAGTCACTCAGCGTTCCCACTTCGAGACTCACCTTCGTCGAGGGTTCATCTTATCAGCTCACAAAGAAGTACAATCTCGACAACTACTGGTTATGCGCGACTGTGACCGAGCATGATGCCAAAAAGGCTGGCGCAGAAGTAGTGAAACAAGTTCAAGTTGAGAGTCCCTTATTGAGTGGCCTGCTCTATCCTGGTCTGCAGGCGCTGGATGAGCGGTATTTAGACGTGGACTTCCAATTGGCGGCGTTGACCAGGTGCGTGAGCACCAATCTACCCTGTGCACTATCTGTCACCCACCTCTGACGACAATGGCGTGTATATGCAGCGGAAATTTTTCACATTTGCGGAGCTCCACCTTCCACGCCTTGGCTATGCGAAGCGTGCCCACCTCATGAATGCGATGGTCCCTGGCCTGGCAGGAGGCAAAATGTCCTCTTCCGACCCAGACTCGAAAATCGATTTCCTTGACCCCTCCGATGCCGTGCATCGCAAGATCAGAAAAAGCCTTCTGTGAGGAGGCAATGTCACCGATAACGGGGTGCTCTCCTTCGTCGAGGCAGTTCTCCTCCCCATATCTGCACTTCGGCTCGAGTGTGCAGCGAGCAAGGCAGCCGACTCTGATGGTCCCAACAGCGCCAGCGGCGAGGGTGCGGAGGAGCAAAAGCCGTTTGTGTCCGAGAATGCACCCGCGGGCGCGGTATTCAGTGTTTTGAGGGATGGGAAGCACAGCGGTCCGATGCACTTTCCACGTACGACGCGCTTAGGGAAGCATTTGAGAAGCGTGATATTCATCCAAAGGATTTGAAGCGCCATGGCCGACACCCTTGTCAGCCTACTTGCTCCAATCCGCAAGCGGTTTGAGGAGAACAAGGAGTGGTAGGAGGTTACCGAGCTGGCTTATCCCTCCCAAGTGCCAGAGAAAAAAGTGAGCATGGCTCATGAGGCGGTTTATCGCGGACATCGGATGAGCCCGCACCCTCTCCCTCCCATGTGTCGGGAAATGCGCAAAACGGTACATGAACTCGCACATGCGTTCAAACTCTATAGCAAGAGCGAAAATAATGATGCTGCACGCTTCACGACCCTGATAAAGACGACCCGGGGCGGCGTGAATGTAAATGAGAAGGCAATTGCGAGGACTTTGGTCGGGAATAGCTGGTGCAGAATTGCAGAATTGCTTATTCCCCAGCACCCAAGCTTGACCGGTCAAACATTGGCTTCCAGATGCTATCTGCTATGGGATAGGAAGAAGGCGGCCGGATTGGGGCTGTCTGAGGGCTAGAGCATTGGTGGTCGTCATCAAAGTTAGGCCTTGGGACCAGTGCAAGCAGGGGTTCAAATTGATAGAGATAGAGATAGAGAGTACTGTACGGTCTGTACCTCTGGATGCCGTAATCGCAGTATTATCCATTCTGTATTCCTACCGCGTTATAAAGTAAGCTCAGCATCTCTATGGGATGGCTTCATTTGAAAGATTCGTCAACTCATCTACGCTCGACATCACCGTTCCGAATGAAGTCCTCGAGTTCCCACCTCAGGACATCGATTACAGCACATGGGTAAGGAAGCTGAGATCTGACAAAGTTGAGCGGGAACGAGCTTTCTTTGGTATATCTTTGTGTGGTGTCATTCTTTCATTCTCTTACTTATACATTAGCTCCCTTTACCAGATGAGTTTCTTGACTTCTTCTTCATTCTTTGCCTGGAACACCCGGATGAGGCTTCGTTTGATCCTGCACACCCACCCTCTACACTTCTCGCATTCCTCGCTCATACCCAAGTTTCCTACGACGCTGCCTACATATCTTCTGCCTCGGCATCCTCCCCGTCAACGCTCCGACAGAGCGCGCCGCCGCGCACAGCGTCTCTGAAACCAAGCGCCGAAACTGGAGGCCTCCATGTTCCCCCTAGTATATTCCCACCGAATACCCCGCATCCCACCCCCATGACCACCGAGCAGGATCGCATATACGTGCGTGCCGAGGGTGTGACGCTGGTGTCAGGGATGTGGGGGGAAGAATCAGATCCCACCAACGCGAGACGGGTCAACGATAGAGACTCCTTTGCACTTCTGTGGGATGAGACAGCGAGTGTTTGGGTTGCTATTTACCGGATGTGTGTCAACGTCGGTGCGTTGTGAACTAAAATGTTCCACTTTCCCAGCGCCACTCATGTCGTGCTTTGGATAGCGTTCTTGTCGTTTTCTATGCGTGACCCATTGCTTTGTCTCACAGCATCAATCACTGTGAGGGAGAGGCCGGTACCTATGACCCCAGCTAGGGCCGTCCTTTCAGCTATGCTCATGGAAGCTGGGGGTATCCCCGAGTCTCAACCGGCCGCCCCCATGGAGTCATCCAGTGACGAGATTGACAAGTCTTATCACGTCTTGAATGAAGTTAACCTCCTCTGGGGACTATCCTCAGGTACCTACATCTTCTCTTCTCTCATCGTGTCCAGTGCACTCAGCCCGTATAGCCCCGACCTTCGCAAATGCGCCCTCGCCACTTTCCCTCCCCAGCACGCGAATCGGTGCCAGGATACGTAAACAGGATTTTGGTCTCCCTTCCGATCCTCCTTCAATGGTTGACGCACCTGCGACAAGGCCGTCTCTCGCTACTGCTACTACGCTTCGCAAGTCGTTCCGCCGCACACTTTCCGTTGTCTCCGGCTTCCGTGTGCGCATGCGTACTGTTTTTGTCCCCTATATCTTGCTTCATTCCACAGAGTCCGATTCAGAAGTCGACCATGCGCTTGCAGCAGGTCAGGCAGAGCATACTGTCATGCTTTGCGTTGAGCTCGAGCATCCTGGTGAAGCACCTGAAGCATTTCTAGTTGAGGCAGTTGAAGTCGCAATCGGCGTTGGCGGCGGCGCCCGTGTGCGCCTTCTCCCTTGGTGTGAAAAGTCCCCACAAGAGGTCTTCCCACTTCGGCTGGACATGTACGAGCAGTGCAACTTGTTGTTTGCAGTCGAACTATTCGGTGCTCCCGCCCCTGACAAGGAGGCGTCCACCTCTACAACAACAGGAGAATTACAGCGCCCTGTTACAATTACGGTGCGGGGACGGCCAATTTCGGGCGCATTCTTGAATGGAAAGCGAAGCATGGTGAAGAATGAGGAAACAGCTATATTTACGACACGGGCATTTCCCTCACGCTGGAACTGTGTACTTGACCTCGCTCCTCAGCGGTCCATGGCTGCTGGTCAACGAGAAAGTGAAGCATTACCGGAGCCACCGACACCATTTCCCACCACTGTTCCACGCCTATCCATTTCTACCGTGGATCAGCGAGGCCAACAGAATCCTGTTGCGGGCTTCAAACGAGTTGTCCTGCAGTCCAGCCAGGTTCCGCGATTCCCTGGCCAAAGCCTCCCGCAGTCTCCCGCCGCGCTTCGCACGGGCGGAAGCGATGCACCTCACTCAGGCCAACTTCTGAAACTCACATACACGCCTCCTAGCCTCATAGCTGCTATTTCAGGTACGCTACGTACGACATACGCGCCTCCGCATAGCCCCGGCATTCCGCCGCCAGCACTGCTCAGTAAGATGCTGCCCATGGGTGAAACCGATGAAGCTTTTATGGGCAGCGACGGGAGCACAACGACACCGCCAGTCACGCCGGCATATCCTGCTTATTCCAAGAACTCAACTATCACTGTGACGCCGCGCACACAGCGCCCGCTCACATCATGGGTCGCTCGTGTCCCAGGAGTCGCAGTCGAGCTCCCGCACAGCGGGGCGCCCTCTCGG